>Ga0163153_10007656_pt1 | contig 11533 bp, 9 predicted proteins | sample OliLakLV19MP6IB1_FD_148629 | JGI IMG/M metagenome (GOLD analysis project Ga0163153, IMG submission 148629) | Freshwater microbial mat bacterial communities from Lake Vanda, McMurdo Dry Valleys, Antarctica - Oligotrophic Lake LV.19.MP6.IB-1 | ecosystem: Environmental > Aquatic > Freshwater > Lake... | reverse complement strand
CATCAGCCTTGGCAGTCTGGCCACTGTTCCTGACTGGCGAAACGCAGTTCACGCGAATCTTTCGCTCAGCCAGATTCTGCGCTAGTCTTAAAACAAGCGTATGCCGAACGGGAGAACGGTCCAAGCCGGCGCGCGGAGCGGTGGCGCGTCGCTCAGGCGTCGGTGGGCGAGTTGCGTTGATCGGGGGATGGGGCTGGCACTCTTTCGTCGGTTGAGGGTTGGCGGCGGAGGGATCGACTGGGAGGTCGGGTCTGGCTCACCGGGTTGTCGGCCGCACGGTCCCGGTGAGCCGTTGGTCAGCGTCGCAAGGGATGTGCGAACGAGGCGGTGAGGCGGAAGAACACCGGCTGCCACTGGTTCCAGGCCAGCATGCGGAGCACCAGTCTTCGGCCGGTTGAGAGGACCTGGCAGGGAACCCGCAGCCAGAACTTCACGAAGGTCCGGAACTCCAGCTTGAGCAGCATCTGCTTCTGGGCCTGATGCTGTTCCCGCCAGCGGCCGTCGTCTTCGGGCAGCCGCAGCGCCAGCCAGGCCTTGAGATTCCAGGCCAGCGCGGTCATCAGCATGTAGGCCCCGTTGGACGTCAGGTTGTCCACCGGCGCATGCAGAGCCCGGAGGGCCTTGAGCTGTGCGACCAGGTTCTCCTGATGGCAGCGGTCGTTGGCCGAGAACACGATCTCGGCCGCCGAGGGTTGGGTGTCGTTGGTGATGTAGAAGAAGTACCGGTAATCCTCGAACAGCCGTCCCTGGCGGGGTTCGCTGACCACCAGGTTCTTGCGGACGATGACCAGCCGGCAGGTGTGCCGGCAGGCGCTCGGCCGATAGGGCGTCTCGGCCACCCACTCGTCGACCAACCGGAGGTCCTTGAAACCCCGCGCTTCGACGATGGGCTGTTTGACCGGCTCCGGTTTCGTCCGGGACACGGTCTGCACTTCGTATTTCGGCGGCCGTTCCAGCGTTGTCCAGGCGCTGAGCGGCAGATCGTCGGCCAGCAGGTGCAGGGACGGGCGGCAGTCGTAACCAAAGACGAACGTCACATCCCCCTGCGCATGCCAGCGATCGAGATGCCGGGTCTGGGAGAAGTCGGTGTCTCCCCGCAGCACGATCCGGCGGAAGCCGGCCTCGCGGCAGAGGGTGATGCACTGGTCGAACTGCTCGGCCGCGCCCTCGTGGCTGGGCCGGTTGCCGGGCCGGTTCCTGAGCCGCAGGACTTCCCCGGTGTTGGCCAGTGTGAGCACCAGCGGATGGTAGCCCCACACGCCCTGGTGATTGATGTCGATCCCCTGCTTGCACTCGGCCCCGGTCTCCACCATCGTGCCGTCGGCTTCGATTCGAGCTTCTTCGAAGAACTCGTCGGGCTGCCGGGCCCAGATCTGACGCCGGGCCTCATCGAAGGCCGCCTCGAGGGCGTCCAGGTCCTCCGGCCGGAACCGTCGGCAGAAGTCTCCGGCGGTGGTCGGGTCGGGAATCCGCTGTGCTCCCAGCAGGTTGAGATAGGCTTCGTCCTGTCGCCGGACTTCCAGATCTTCGAGGCGCCGTCCGTCACACAAGGCGTTGTAGGCCAGGCTGAGCACGTGGTCCGACTCGTGGTAGGGCAGATGGACCTTGAACAGACGTAGTCGGGCGTTGATCGCCTCCGGGAGTTTCAACTCCTGCACCAGTTGGTGCACCAGCCCGATCCCGCCGTACCCCGTGGCCACGGTCCGCCCGGCCAGTTCGTAATGGGGAGTCGCCGGCCGCATCAGCGGCTGCGACAGATCCTCGGGAAACCGGTTCTTGTCCAGCCGGCGGGCGATGCGGCGCTTGCGGGACTCCATTCGATCGCGGATCATCCTGTTCACTCGAAATCCTTTTGCGTGCGTGGCTCATGGTGTCTTCAACACCCATGAAACACCGCCAAACGCTGAAGGATTTCGACTTTTTCTGAAAGACACGCTGCCACCGGACAACGCGAATGCTTAGTTAAGGACTAGGAGCACTTCTTTGCGATTCACCTCGCAGCGCACGCCATCGATGACAAATCATCAGGGACGCTGGGCTACCTGAAAATCGCCAATCTCTCGCCCCGGTCGTGGGTTGGTTTCCGTTTTCTGGCGCTCCTGGCGGGCTATGCGCCGGTGTGGCTCATGCGTCTGCCGGTTTACGCACTTGTGCTGTCGCTCGGCGGCGTCCTCATCGAGGACGTGCTGTGGCTCGAAGCGATTCAGGGCGCGGCGTTTCTCAGCCTGGGATGCCTGGCGCTCCTCGTCGCACGTTATTCGACGACGACGTTGAATCTGGGCTTCGCGACCATGCTGACGGCGGCCTTGTGGCAAGTGGCGCTGTATCTGCCTCTGATTGTGATCGGCATAATGAAGATGATCGAGAATCGCCCTCTGGCCGCGGCGGATTATCCCTGGGCGGAGGCGATCAGCCAGCTGGGACTGCCCCGGTACTTCGTGGTCCGCCCCGCCGATTCGCAGCAGTGGGCGGTCGCCGGACTCAGCATTCTGCTCCATCTCATTCTCTGCGGCGTGTTATTGAGCTTATTGGCTCGCGTGCTCTATGTCGGGGCCGGCACCGAGATGGCTGACGAAACGCCGCTGCTGACCGGCGCTGCGAGGAAGTCCAACTCGCGGCCGTCGCGCCGGGTTTGGGACGACGCCCTTGCCTGGCAGGCGTGCCATGTGCACTGCAGTCACAGTTCACGGGCGCGGATTGGTGCGGCGATTTTCGGGGCCGCGTGCGTCGCAGCGTTTTGTTTTGGAGTCGCCGAACAGACCGTTGTGAGAACGCTGCTGGTGGGAGTGACGTCGGGCGTTACGCTGGCCGTGCTGGCGTTCAAGCCGAGCGACTGCCTGTCGCGCGAGGTGAAAGGGAAGACATTGTCGACACTCGCGCTCTTGCCGCTGGATGGCCGCGAGATCTATCAGGCGTGGGCGAGAGGGAGCCGCCGCATGGCGCTGCCGGCCTATTGCGTGATTGCGATCGGTGTCGTGATCATGCTGCTGATCGCGCCCGAGCGCGCGCCCTATTGGGCCATGGTGCTGGCCGCGACGGTGCTCCTGCTGCCGGAAGCCGCGTTCCTTAGCAACGTGCTCACGAAGAAGGTCTCGTTTCTGAAGATCGACTTTGTGCAGGTGTTCGTCAACCTGTGGTCGGCGTTCTTGATCGGCATGGTGCTGGTCATCAGCCTGCCCGTGGCGATCGCAGTGAACCCGTGGCTGGGACTCGTCACGATGATCGGCCTGTCGCTCTTCGTCCGCTGGCTGTTGATGGTGGATTGCGCGAGCTACCTGGCGGTTCGCGTGGAACGCGAGCAGTGAACCGTCCGCCCATTGAGCCGGCCCGTCTTGCGGGCCGCCCGCGTGCCCTGCCGCGACACCTGAACGAAGCGCGATCTAATTCGAGGTGAAGCCGGTCTGCTGGACGCGTGCGCCGAATGGGCGGTAGCCGAATTCCTGCTGGAAGAAAGCGGCGCGGCGTTCGATGCTGCTCCACTCTTCGGCTGAACTGGTGCGGGTTTCGACCGGGTCCCTGGCCGTCGGAACAGGGATGAGCGGCGCGCTCCCAGAGGGCGGGTTGTACATGGCCGACGGCGTTCCAAAGCTGACTGGCGGCAGCGTGGGAGCATTGCCGGCCGGTGGCACGGAAGTCGCGCCGGGAATCGACGGCATGCCATACGGCGTCGGTGCAGCTGGGCCGAGCGGAGGAATGTCACCGGGGATCATCATCCCGCCTGAACACGGAGCGCTGCAGCCTGGCGCGATCGGCGCTGCGCAGCCGGGCATCATCGGCACCATTCGTGTTTCGGTGACGGGGATGCGAGCCATCGTCGTCACCGGCACCGTGCGGTAAGCGGTCTGCTGCTGGTAGACGGTTTGCGGAACGCTGCGCGTCACGAGCCGGGGCACCCAGACCTGCTGGAAGCAGCCTTCATCCACGGTGACCTGGCGCGCAGTGGTGACCGGCACGGAGACGCAGATCGGTTCCTGGCGATAGCAGGTCTGCGGAACATCCCGGAACGTCGTGATTTGCTGCGGAACCAGACATGGCTGGGGAGGGGGTGTGAAGCAGGGCGACGGAGGCAGCATCGGGGCGCAGCAGTCGCCGCAGGGGGCGCCGCAGGAGGCTCCGTAGGAGGCGCCGCAGGAGGCACCGACGCCGCAGCGATCGAACAGCCCCCGTCGGCCACGGCCGTGGCAGAAAAGGCAGGCTTCCGAGGAATCCGGAACCAGCGAAATCAGCATCAGAACCGCGAAGGCCCAGCGATTGCCTGACATGGTTCTCCCTCACCAGTTTTTCAGTCGACCCGGCGGCGATGGAGCGACGAAGTGTCGCGACCGCTCAACCGCCATAGGTGGTGGAATCGGCAGCCGGGGAGAAACCGGTTCAGCCGATCCCATCGTTACGACCCGAAGAGTCACAGATGCGGCCGGAGAGGCGATCCATTTCCGCCATTTTGCCGCGCCGGCTGACGCTGATTGCGACGCGATGCTGCAAGACGTCGCATGGCCCGATGTTGCAGCGACATTCGCCCAGGTCTCCGCAGACCACGCAAGCGGCTCGCCGCGAGCGCGGTGTTCCAGGTTTTTAGCGCGGGATTGAGATATTGGTCTGTTAATTCGCAAGGCGTCTGCTTTTAATGGGTCTGACGTTTCTCGGCGAACGCGAGCACGGAAGGTCGCCTGACGAGACGTGATGCTCCGCTGATGGATCGGCAGTCCGGGGTTTGTGTCGAGGCGCCGCCGCAGGATGCGGTTCCTCCTAAGCACAAGCCCCATCGTTGTTTGTGCTCTTCGTTTGGCAATGCGAGCTGGCTGGCAGCGGTGTGTTTCCGCTGATTGTTCCCTCGTTGACCAGCGGGGGCCCAAGCGTTCGTTTCGCCGTGTTTGTTTTCGCCGTGTTTGTTTTCATAAGTGCCGTCGAGCCAGATGCATCTGAGCACTTGCTCGCTGAGACAATGTCTCGTTCAAAGGTCCCACCTATGCCGAATGCCGCTCCCCGCGCCGCCCGCACCAAAGCCAAAACCACCAAGCGTAAGACGATTGCCGCTGCTGCCGCCGAAAAGACGGCGCCCATCAAGTTCGTCCGTCTCCTCCCGGCGACCGAAATCCCGCGCTACACGCATGTCCCGGGGACCGGCACACCGCATCCCTACCGCGACCCGCGCGGCCATAGCTTCAATCGCAAGCCGCTCACGCCGAAGTCGCTGAACGAAGACCGCTGGGCCGAATGCCGCTCCTATCTCCTGGGCCTGGACCTGTTCAACTTGGGCTTCTACTGGGAAGCGCACGATGAATGGGAGCGACTATGGCGGCAGAGCGGCCCGGACACGATGGTCGGCAAATTCCTGAAGGGCCTGGTCAAGCTGGCCGCGGCCGGCATCAAGGTGCGTGAGGAAAGCATTCACGGTGTCCGCCGGCATGCGGCTTCGGCTGGTGAAGTGTTCGCCGACGTGGCGGCGGAAACGGATCTCGAGCGCTTCTGCGGTTTGCGGTTTGAAGACCTGCAGTTTGCCGCGGATCGCGCGGCCCAACTCGTCTACAAGCCCGACCTCGAAGCGGGCCGACCCCTGCGGGTGTTCCCGTATGTTCTGGTGCCGGAGCCGATGCCACTGATGTAGTGGCGCGCGGCCGGCGTGAGGCGGCAGGTGCTCTCCAATCCCGGCGGAAGTTGCAGACTTGAATCCAAAAAGCCCGGCGAATCTCGCCGGGCTTTTTTGGCTTTCAGGGGCGTTTCGCCGCCGCGCGGGACACCATCAGCCGGCTGACACCGGCCGCTCGCCTATCCATGTGGGGGGTGGCGGTTCTCGCGGGAGGCCGGAGTATCGGCATCTTCCACTTCGAGGTCGTTGAGATCCTCTTCATACTGGGCGTCAAAATTCCCGCTGCCCATCGCGTCAGCCAGGTCGGCGGTGTCGGGTTCGCCGTTGCCGAAGTTCGAGCCGGCGATCCCGCCTGATGCGGTTCCGCCTCCGGCCTCACCGACGGCGTGCATGTCGCCGCGGTTCATCCGGCCCGTCCGACGGGCATCGACTTCAGCCACGCCCGTCGTGCGGCGATCGGTCCGGTCGTCGAGTGTGTCGCCTCGCTGCGAGAGCACTGTCTCGGGGCTGTTGGGTCGGCCGTGGTTGAGATTCACGCGATGACCGCTGCTGGACGTGGACGCGCACTTCACACAGCAGCGTGCATAGGGAATCGCATCGAGCCTGGCGCGCGGGATCGTTTCGCCGCATGACTCACATTCACCGAACGTCCCCTGATCGAGCCGTTCGACTGCGGCGTGAACTTCACCGGCGAGAAACTCCTGCTTCTCGAGCAGCGTCGCCGTCAGGTCATGGAGGTATTCCTCCGTACCCATATCGGCCAGGTGCATGGGGGCATTGGAAAGCCCTCCATCGGCCTGACCGCCGCTCGGCCGGTGTGTTTGCTCAGCCATCGCGATGGTGTCGTCCCGCAGGCGGGACGCGAGCGTTTCAAGGCGCTTGCGATACTGTTCAACGGCTGTATGGTTCATCACAAAACTCCTGTCCGCCATGCGGATTGGGGTGTGGCTGCGGCTTTGCTGTCGGCGCCCTCGTGCAGTTGGCTGCGTCGTCTGAAGTTGTGGTGCTGCAGTCTGCAAACTGTGCGCCGCGCGCCTGGAACTGGATCTCCTGCAATGGACCTGTCGATTTCCGATCCCGCGGCCGCTTCGCCGGCCGTCGCGCCAGAGTCCCGGCGGCTGGCGCATTTCCGTTGGGGGCTGGCACTCGCGGTCACGTTCTCGATGCTGCTGGTCGCACCGACACGGCTGGTGATCGTCTGGATGGCGAGCAGCGCCCGTGAGATGCGGCTCGCAGGGCTCTTTCTCGTTGCACTGGCCGTCACCATGTGGCTGACCTGGAACCTGGGGCCCGCGCTTTCCCGGCGGTGGCGGGAGCGGACGCGCCCCGGCGTATTCGGCCTGTGGGTCGCGCTGCTGACTCTTGGGATATTCCTGCGATCGGGGCCAAATTCCAATCGATTGATGGTCGCGTTGATATTTGCGGCGGGATCGCTGTGGGTGCCGTGGGTGGCATGGATCGGCTTCCAACCTTTGTCGCGGCTCCGCCGATTGGCAGAAGGGCTTCTGGTCTCGATCGGTCCCCTCGTGCTGCTCTCCGTGGTGACCGTCGAGGCGATGAGGGGGGATACGACGATCGATTTCGCGTGGACATGGTCGCCGCCGCGCGATCTAACGATGGTGTTTCCCGAACCGCTGCGGACAGCCGTCATCACGAGCGGGTTCGAGCCGACGCCGGATGACTTTCCTCAGTTCCTGGGACCGAACCGGACGGGAGTGATTGCTTCAGGTTCACGCCCGGTCGACTGGAACGAACATCCGCCGCGCGAGTTGTGGCGAAAGCAGGTCGGGCCGGCCTGGAGCGGTTTCGCCGTCCGCGGCGACTACGCGTTCACTCAGGAGCAGCGCGGCGAAGAGGAAGCCGTGGTGTGCTACCGCGTGCGTGACGGCCAGTTGATGTGGATGACGAAGTCACCAGGTCGGTTCGCGTCGGTAATGGGCGGCGTCGGGCCGCGCGCCACGCCGACGATTCATTCTGACGGACGTCTTTACACCGTCGGAGCGACTGGCGACCTCCAATGTCTGGATGCCTGTTCGGGAAGCGTCTACTGGTCAAAGAACATTCTCGAGGACAACGGCGGCGGGGACCATAACCACGGCATCTGCGGGTCGCCGCTGATTGTCGACGAGCGCGTGATTGTCGCTCCCACGGGCAACGCGGCCTCATCACTCGTGGCGTATGACCGCCTTACGGGAGAACGCATGTGGCAGGCCGGACAGTCGATGGCCAGTTACAGCTCGCCGGTGATGCTGGAACTGGCCGGCCGGAAGCAGGTGCTCGTGCATACCCAACAGGTGCTGGAAGCGCATGATCCAGAAACGGGCCAGCTGTTGTGGGAGTTTCCGTGGAGCAATCAAAGCGTCAACAACTGCTCCGAGCCGATCGTGATCGATGCGGCAAACGGGCGGCTTGTCGTGACGACCGGGTATGGGGTTGGGGCGGCGCTGATCGAAGTTGCGCCGGCCGAGCCGACCTGGAACGTGACGACCCTCTGGACCAGCCGTGACATGAAGACCAAGTTCACAACGGCGGTCCGCTCCGGCGAGTACCTCTATGGCCTCGACGACGGCATTCTGGCGTGTATCAGCCTCAAGGACGGCAAGCGCCGGTGGAAAACAGGCCGGTACAATCACGGCCAGATCCTGCTCGTCGGCTCGACGCTGCTGGTGCAGGCCGAGATGGGGGACCTGGCCCTTGTGGACCCTCAGCCAGACAAATTCCGTGAACTGGCACGGATCCCCATGCTGTCGAACAAGACGTGGAACAACCCGACAGTGGCCGGCCCCTATGTGCTGGTGAGGAATGGCGAGGAGGCGGTGTGCCTGGAGTGGGCCGATCGTCCTTGAGCCACGTGCGTGATCGACTAGACCATGTCCCATTCATGTGTCGTGGCAGGGCACGCAAGGGGCCCGCAAGACGGGCCGGCTCAATAGCCGCCGAACGCTCCAGTTGACCGGCATGCGCTCTCGATTCACAGTCCGAACGACCGCTTCAGCACTTCCGCATTTACCTCGCCGAAGCGGAACACGCTGCCGCTCTCGATGTTGTGGAACACGATCTCGGCCGGGCTGAACAGAGTGGGGTCGATCTTGTAGAAGTCGTGTCCCGCCTCCTTGAAGATGTCGACGAATGGCTTTCCATAGGACAAGGACGATGACGAAGGAACCTTCGGTCCGATGAGCTTGAGTTCTTCATCTTCGGCCTCGACCCACAATGTCACCCGGCCGCCGTACAGGATGGCATCGTTCGTGCGGCCAATCGCTATCAGATCGTCGGCCGCGACGGGGCTGATCGGCGCGGTTCCGAACGCGCTGATGATCTGAGTGGTGTCGAACCCGAGTTCGTGCAGCTTGTGCAGCGCCGTCTCCACGCTGCGGGCGACGACCTGCATGTTTCCCGCGATGCTGGATGTCGGCGCCACGAGCAGCGCGACGCGCTCCGGCTCCACTTTGCACTTCTCGGCGATCAGGCTGACGACCTTGAGATCAGGCAACCTTCCGCTTTCCAGGATGCCGATCACTGCCGTCGCCTCTTCGCGATAGTCCAGCTGCTCGAAAATGGCCTCATTCGCGTAGGCCGCCCGCATGGGGCCCGAGCCCATGCCGAAGAATTTGCCGACGCTTACTTTCCATCCGGCATACTGGCTGAGGAGGCAGGCTTCCGTCGGGTTATCGGTCGAGACGTTGAGATGCGGCCATGTGCAGCCGGCCACTTCGCCGCTGGCGATCTGGATTTCGCCCAGGCCCGCCATGCAGATTTCGGCGAGCGCCAGGCCAGCCGCGAGACTGCCGGTCGCTTCGACGCCGAAGTCCAGGATGCACCCGGCCCCTTTGACGTCGACCGCCTCCACACGCAGGTCGTCGACGGCCGCCAGGGCCTGATTGACGAGGTTGAATGCGGCATCGTTCAGAAGCGGCGGATTCTCGTCCGCTTCGTCCTCATTGAAGTCGTCATCCGGCAGCTCAAATTCGTCAGTCATGAAAACTCGCGATCGTTCAAACTCAGAATTTCATTGCAGAGGACGCGGTCAATTTAGCCGGCTGGCCTGCAAGCCGCTCATGGAACAGCCGGATTGACGGCTTTGCTGCGGACGCATCGGAAGCCGACGGCGTCGTTCCTGGCGTCCGTGCCGACCGCCCGGCGGCTGGAGCTGCGGAGCCCGTGGAAGTCGTCTTTCCACGATCCGCCCCGCATGACGCGCCGGACTGGCGGGCCCACGTCGTCAGGCCTGGCTTTCGGGGGAGCACTGTCCCACGCGGAACCTTCCGTCGGCGCGGCGTCGTAGTTGGGATGCCACTGGTCGCTGCAGAACTCCCACAAGTAGCCGTGAACGTCATACAGGCCCCAGGCATTCGGCTGCAGCACGCCCACGGCCGGATCGTTTCCGGCCGCGTTGCCGGTATGCCAACCATAGGGGTCGAGCAGGATCGCTTTTGGTGCCGCATCGCCCTCCGCCTGGGCGGCGTCGCCGAAGCTGTAGGCCGTTGTCGTCCCGGCCCGGCAGCAGTATTCCCACTCGCTCTCGGTCGGAAGACGAATGACTTCATCGGCGGTGATGAGCGTCGCCGCCCGCAGCCGTTCCGTCGCCTTGCGGCAGAAATCCTGGGCCTCGTCCCAACTCATCGATTCCGCCGAGTTCCGCGGCCCCTTCCAGCGACTGGGGTTCGATCCCATCACCGCTTCGTACAGGTTCTGCGGCACCTCGTGCCTGGCGATCGCGAACGGTTTCGACAGCGTGACCTCGTGAACCGGCTGCTCGGCCGGTTGGTCGCCTCCCTGCTGAAACGACTTCGGGAACGCTCCTTCGCCGGGCGTGATCGCAATGAACTCATGGACGAACGCCTTCAGCAACTGCTGGTGCTCGGGGGATTCTCCACAGGAGGCGGTTGAGACCGCCGCCACCACCAGGAGGCCAACGGTCGCGAGCTTTCGCAAATCTGTCAGGATCACGGGGTCCTCATTTCCTATTCAAGCTCATTCCCTGTCCCACGTCCCCAAGCCCGGCCTCTGCGAGGCCGGGATCGTTCGTCAAAGTCGCTCCCTGGTTCATCCATCACGTGATTCATCGATCGCGTTCGATCAGCCGGAGAATGATCGGATCGACGAGGCTGGTCGCCACGCCCTTGGCGTCAGCGAACGAAAAGTGCGCACTGTGCTGATGCGGAACCGAAATGATGTGCGCCCCGGCCGCCGCCGCGGCTTTGGTTCCCATTTCGCTGTCTTCAAGCACAAGCATCTCGGCCGGCTCGACGCCGAGGCGCTTCGCGGCCGTCAGATAAATCTCCGGATGCGGTTTGCCATGCGTCACGTCTTCCGCGGTCAGCAGGACGTCAAACCGTTCGAGCAGGTTGATGCGCCCCAGCAGGTGGTGGAGATAGGCCCGCTCCGACGACGTCGCGACCGCCTTGGGCAAGCCGCGGCGCTCGATCGCCGCCAGGAGGTCGAACAATCCCGGCATCGGCTGCAGGATGTCATCGAGCATCGCAAAGAAGATGTCGGTCGACTCCTTCTGAAGCTGCTCGACCGTATCGTCCAGTCGCATGATCTCGATGAGATAGGCCAGAGCTTCGTGCGACCGCCGGCCCATCATGCCGTGAAACACCGCGGGCGTCGGCTCTTTCCCGCGCCGTCTGAGCAGCTCGGTGCCGCTGAGCTGAAAGACTTCTTCGGTATTGACCATCAGTCCGTCGAAATCGAAAACGACGGCCCTGATCGTTGGCAGTGATTGTTCCGCATCAGGCGCTCTCATGCGGGGAGAATAGAATCACCGGCGGAAAACCCAAGCCGACGGGTGTCGGAAGATTTGATTGAAAAGCCCGGAGGTTGTGAATGAATCATCGTGGCTCGCGGTGCGTCTCGTAGGAGTACAGCCTTTAGGCTGCTCGCAGCAGGCTAAAGCCTGTACTCCTACAGACTTCGGCCTCAATTCTCGGTCAGCGTTTTATT
>Ga0163153_10007655_pt1 | contig 11535 bp, 10 predicted proteins | sample OliLakLV19MP6IB1_FD_148629 | JGI IMG/M metagenome (GOLD analysis project Ga0163153, IMG submission 148629) | Freshwater microbial mat bacterial communities from Lake Vanda, McMurdo Dry Valleys, Antarctica - Oligotrophic Lake LV.19.MP6.IB-1 | ecosystem: Environmental > Aquatic > Freshwater >... | reverse complement strand
GCAAACGCCAGGCCCATCAGCCCGATCAGGATCAATCTACGAAGACACAGCACGACGTATGGTTTGCTGACTAAAAGCGCAGAGACAAGTCAGTTGTCTCACGGATGTGAAAGAGAGCGCATCTGAGGCGTCAGACGGAGACGGCGCAAGGGGGGTTTGGGGCGAGAGACAGGAAGCGGAGGAGAGGGAAACGACGAAGAGGTTCGCAGACGAAAGACGAAAGGCCATCGTTGGCCACGGCAACGAACCGTCAGTTCAGGTCCTCTGAGGATTCAAACCGCTCGGCGTTCCGCAAGAAATACAAGGCCTGACGATAGTTCCCTCGCTTCTCGAAGTAATAGCTCAGGCGCAAGTAAGCTTCCGCGCTGGGGCTGTCTGCCGCCGTTTGGATCAGTTCCCGCAAACCGTCGTTTCCCGGCTCGCGCGCGCTGGCGGAGAGCGGATTTAACAGGCGCCGCGTTTGCGAATGGCCGTCCGTCATGAAGTGCTGCGCCACGACTACGAGGAGGCTCCCAAACATGATTGCCTTGAGGTTCGGCCTGACAAATATATTGCTCTTCATATTCCTGGTTTCCGCCAGATCCTTGGTCTTCATCGACCTCGCTGGGGATCTACGATCCGACTCTGGTTAATGAGCCTATCGGTGCCAGTGTGCCGAAACTTTATTGCCAATGGATGGGCCGCCCGGATCTCACTGCCGTCGGAGCCGGTGCGCCCAAATAGCGCTTTACACCTCAGACCGCCATTTTGCACACTGCCACCCTGATGTCCTTGACCGTGAATGACGGGAATCGGCTGAATGGCCAGCCTTCCGCAGCAGAACAGTCGTCCAGCCATAGAAACGCCCTGGAAACCGCCCTCAAGCGGTCTCAAGACTACCTCCTGAGCGTCCAAAAACCGGAAGGTTTTTGGGTGGGCGAGCTGCTGGTCGATTCCACCCTCGCCTCGGACATGATCTGCTTCCATCACTGGGATGGCAGCGTGGACCCAGAATGGCAGCGCAAGGCGGTCAATCACATCCTTTCCATGCAGTTGCCGGACGGCGGCTGGAACATCTATTTCGGCGGACCCTCGGAGGTGAACGCCACCATCAAGGGCTACCTCGCCCTCAAGCTCGCCGGCGTGCCCGTCACCGATCCGCGCATGTTGAAGGCCCGCGAAGTCGCGTTGAACCACGGCGGCGTGCCGCGCATGAACACCTTTTCGAAGCTCTATCTCGCGCTGCTGGGGCTTTACCCGTGGGATTACGTTCCGACCATTCCGAGCGAGGTCATCCTCATCGGCAAATGGTTTTACGTGAACTTCAACGAGATGAGCAACTGGAGCCGATCCATGATCGTCCCGTTGGCCATCATCAATCACTACAAGCCGACCCGCCCGCAGAACTGCCCGATCACCCTCGACGAACTTTATCCCGAAGGGTTCCACGAGCGCGACCTGGCGTTGCGGCCTGACCCGGAACGTTTCACCTGGCGCAATTTTTTCCTGTGGCTCGACAAGCTTCACAAGTTCGTTGAGAACAACAATCTCCGCCCGTTCCGCAAGCTCGCACTCAAGAAGGCCGAGCAATGGATGCTCGAACGCTTCGAGGGTTCGCATGGTCTCGCCGCGATTTTCCCGGCGATGCTCAACGCCCTCATCGCGCTCAAGGCCCTCGGCTATCCCGATGACCATCCGCAGGTCATCCGCGCTCGTCGTGAGCTGAAGGGCTTGGAGCACGAGGAGAAGGACACGGTCCGCATCGAGCCGTGCTTCTCGCCCGTGTGGGACACCGCCATCGTCGCCATGTGCCTGCGCGAATCGGGCATTCCCGCCGCGCATCCGCGCATGAAGCAATGCGCCGACTGGCTGATGGAGAAGGAAATCCGTTTTCGCGGCGACTGGTATTACAAAAACCCCGTCAACGTCGAGCCCAGCGGCTGGGTCTTCGAGTACCAGAACAAGTGGAATCCGGACGTGGACGACACCGCGATGGTGCTGCTCGCGCTGCGCCAGATTCCCACCGACAACCCGGCCAAACGCGATGAATGTTTCCAGCGCGGGCTGAAGTGGATGATGACCTTCCAGTGCAAGGACGGCGGCTGGGCGGCGTTCGACAAGGACTGCACCAAAGGCGTCCTCGAAAAAGTTCCCTTCGCCGATCACAACGCCATGCTCGATCCAGAATGCGCCGACATCACCGCGCGCATCCTCGAACTGCTGGGCTACGAAGGCTACGCCGTCACGCATCCGCAGGTCATCAAGGCGTTGCAATTCATCCGCGACCATCAGGAAGACGACGGTTCCTGGTATGGCCGGTGGGGCGTGAACTACATCTATGGCACCTGGCAGGTTCTTCGCGGTCTGCGCGCGCTGCACATCAACATGAACCAGCGCTGGCTGCTCAAGGCCCGTGACTGGCTGGAGAGCGTGCAGAACGATGACGGCGGCTGGGGCGAACGCTGCAACACTTACGACGACCCGGTTTTCAAAGGCAAAGGTCCGAGCACCGCGTCGCAGACCGCCTGGGCCTTGATGGGTCTCTGCGCCTTCGACGATCCGCATCGCGACAGCATCCGGCGCGGCATCGAGTATCTCGCGCGCACCCAGAACGCCGACGGTTCCTGGACTGAGCACGAGACGACCGGCACTGGTTTTCCGCGCGTGTTTTATCTGAAGTACGACATGTATCGGAACGCCTGGCCGCTGTTGGCGCTGGCGACCTACCGGAAGATCCTCGACCGCGCGAACGCCAAGGCCAACGGACACACCAATGGCCATGTGAACGGCCATGTGAACGGCGCGAACGGCCACGCCGTCAGCCATTCCCATCGCGCCGAAGAGAGCGTCTTCGCGAAGTAAGGGCGGTGCCCTGATGGTCTGGGTGGAACGGGCCACCGGCCCGTTGCGGCGGGCGACCCGCCCGCCGCTCTTCGTGCGCCAGCCATCCATCAATCCGCCAAACACGTTCGTGCCGAAGCTCGGCGGCAAGTTGCCGCCGAGAACGGGCGGGTCGCCCGTTCCACCCAGACCCTTCCGCATCGTTCAGGCTGTTGCCCTGAACTTCTCTTGATCACATCCCCTCCTCCGACGAAGCCCTGTTTACTTGAAGGCCCGCCGCACCCGCCTCGTCCATCCTTGGCACCCAAATCGTGGTTCCAATGGTCATGGTCACTCGAAACATTTTAGTTCTCATCGCTGCGGCGTGCGGCTTCTTCACCGCCGCAAACCTCGGCCGCGCCGCGACCGACCTCCAGCCCTTTCTCCAGAAGCATTGCCTCGAATGTCACGATGCCGAGATGAAGAAAGGCGGGCTGGACCTGTCCGCGCTGAAGTTCGAGCTCGCAAACCCGACGAACTTTTCCAAATGGGTCACGGCGTACGACCGCGTGAACGACGGCGAGATGCCGCCCAAGAAAAAGGCTCAGCCCGAAGCGGTCGAGCGGGATGGTTTTCTCCAGGCGTTGTCCGCTTCACTGGCTTCCACGGATCAGGCGCGCAGCGCGAAGGAAGGACGCGCGACGCGTCGGCGCTTGAACCGCTACGAATACGAGAACGCGCTGCGCGATCTGCTCCATGCACCGTGGTTGCAGGTGCGCGATTCGCTGCCGGAAGACGGCGAGTCGCATCGCTTCAACAAGGTCGGGTCCGCGCTGGATGTCTCGCATGTCCAGATGGCGCGCTACCTCGGCGCGGCGGATTATGCGCTGCGCCAGGCGATGCTGCCTGCCGCCGAACGTCCGCCCACCCAGGAGAAGCGCTACTACGTGCGCGACCAGCGCAGCTTCACCGGCCCGATGAAGTTCTCCGTGTTCAACACCGCCCCGGAACGCGCGACGTTCCCCGTGCTCGGCTTCCAAGGCCAGCCCGAGGTTCGCTCCGGCAAGGCGCCGCTCACGAGCACGAACCGCGACGAGCGCGAACTCGAAGGCATGGGCGTGGTGGCCAGCGCCTATGAACCCATCGAGCCGAAGTTCAACCAGTTCAAAGCGCCGGAAGCCGGCCGCTACAAGCTGCGTTTCAATGCTTACTCCGTCTGGGCCGGCCCGGGCCAGAGCAACAAATGGTTCATCCCGGACCTCGACAACATTTCCAAGGGCCGCCGCGACGAGCCCATCACCATCACCGCCGAAACGCCGCCGCGCCTGCTCCGGCATCTCGGCGACTTCGACATCACGCCCGAACCCGCCGTGCATGAGCTGGAGGTTTATCTGCTCGCGGGCGAAATGATCCGGCCCGATGCCGGACGCCTCTTCCGTTCACGTCCCGGCGCGGGCCGCTGGCAGAATCCGCTCGCGGAAAAGGACGGCCAGCCCGGCGTGGTCTTCCGCTGGATGGAAGTCGAAGGGCCGATCTTCGACGAATGGCCGACCGCCGGTCACGCGCTGCTGTTCGGCAGTTTGCCCGTGGTGAACCGCAAGACGCAGGAGAAGGCTTCCGACACGAACCGCTTTGGGGATCGCAAGTTCATTCCGTCCGCCGGCGTGGAAGTCATCTCCAAGAAACCGATGGCGGATGCGGAACGATTGCTCACCGGCTTCCTGCGCGAGGCGTATCGGCGTCCTGCCGGCAAGGCCGAGGTGAAACGCTTCCTGCCCGTCGTGCAGACCGCGCTGAAGAAGGGGAACAATTTCACCGACTCGATGATCGCGGCCTACACCGCCGTGCTGTGCTCGCCGGAGTTTGTTTATCTGGAAGAGAAGCCCGGACGTCTCGATGACCACGCGCTTGCCGCCCGCCTGTCGTTCTTCCTCTGGAACTCCGCGCCGGATGCCGGCCTGCGTCAGGCGGCGGATCGCGGCGAGCTGCATCGCCCGGAAATCCTGCGCGCCCAGACAGAGCGAATGCTCGCGCATCCCAAGTCACAGCAGTTCGTCGAGGCGTTCCTCGATTACTGGCTGGACCTGCGCAAGATGCTGGCGACCGCGCCCGACGCCGAACTTTACTCCGACTATTACCTCGACGATCTGCTCACCGAATCTGCGCTGGCCGAAACGCACGCGTTCTTCGCCGAACTGCTCCGCAGCGATTTGCCCGCACGCAATCTCGTCGCGTCGGACTTCGCGATGCTGAACGAAAAGCTCGCCGCGCATTACGGACTGCCGCCGGTCCAAGGCGTCGCCATGCGCAGGACGCCGTTGCCGAAGGACAGCGTGCGCGGCGGCCTGATGACGCAGGCGAGCGTGCTCAAGGTCACGGCCAACGGCACCACGACTTCTCCCGTGCTGCGCGGCGCATGGATCATGGAGCGCATCCTCGGCCAGCCGCTTCCGCCGCCGCCCGCCAGCGTCACGGCGATTGAGCCGGACATCCGTGGCGCGACGACCATTCGCCAGCAGTTGGCGAAGCACAGCAATCAGGAATCGTGCGCGAGCTGCCATCGCAAGATGGACCCGCCGGGCTTCGCCCTGGAAAGCTTCGACGTGATGGGCGGCTGGCGCGAACGCTACCGTTCCGAAGGCGAAGGCGATCTCGCCAAAGGCATCGCCAAGAGCGGACAGAAGGTGGCCTTCCGCTGGGCGCTGCCCGTCGATGCCACAGGCAATTTGGAGGATGGCCGGAGGTTCAGCGACATCCGCGAGTTCAAGCAACTGCTCCTGACCGACGAGAAACAAATCGCGCGCAACCTCGCCCGCCAGCTCACGATCTACGCGACCGGGGCGCCCGTTGGCTTCGCGGATCGCGCGAGCATCGAGGAAGTTCTCCAGCGCGCCAGCTCCAGTCATTACGGCGTGCGCAGCCTCATCCACGAGCTGGTGCAGAGCGAGCTGTTCCAGAACAAGTAAGGCGTCGCTGCCGCGACGCCGGTCCATTGATGACGAAATTGGAAACCACAGATGGACACGGATAAGCACGGATTCGTGTCTTCGGCTTGAAACGCCGCCTGGGCTGCATTCGTCTTGGATCGATGCCAGTCCCCCACCGCCATGTGAGCGAGCGCCGACTTCGGCTCCAAGCGCGACGGCCTGCCGCAAGCCCGCCTCGGCACCAGCCCAGCGTCCTTCCCATCTTCCATTCTTGACAGGCGGCGCAGGGAGACATCCCACGCCGCTTTTTTATTTGTTAGTCGAGCAGTGGAGAAGCCTTGACGGACGACTCAGCCTTCCTACCCTCCCGCCGGTGAACGAGTTGCTCTGGTATGTCGCCCATACGCGACCGCGGCGGGAAAAGAAGCTGGTGGACTATGCCCAGCGCGAAGGGCTCTGCGCCACGCTTCCCTGCTATCAGTCCGTTCACAAGTATCGGGGGAAAACCGCATCCTTTGAAAAGCCCCTGTTCCCCGGCTATGTTTTCTTTCGCCTGCTGCCGTCCAACCGGCCCAAGGTTTACCAAAGCGACCACGTCGCCAATCTCCTCGATGTCCCGGACCAGACGCAGTTCGAGCAGCAACTCGCCGCAGTGCAGCTCGCGCTGGCTTCCGAGCTGGAGATTCAGTTGGCCCCGGAAATTGGGAAAGGCAAGCAGGTCCGCATCATTGCAGGACCACTCCGGGGAGTGGAAGGCTGGGTGGAGGAACGCTTCGGCATGTCCACGGTGCTGCTGAGGGTCGATTTTCTCAGCCAGGCCGCTGCTGTCAAAGTGGAGGCGGATTATCTGGAGCTGATCTAGCCGAAGGGCCGATCATCAAAACAAAAAAACGCCGGGCATTGCCCGGCGTTAAGCATTTCGCGGATTCACAACCAGCGAACAGGTAGTTGGCCAACTTCTCAAATCATAAAGGCTGTCTAGCTGGTACGAGAGGCGTCACGGCGCGCGAGCGAATCTCGCGGCGGCGCAGATAAAACAGCAGCCCAAACAGCGGAATCAATGACAGCACGAAGAAGATGGGACCGCCACGATGATGAATCGCGGAGTGGATCATGGATGGATCGATGTGAACGCAGAGGAGCGATATCGTCAGAACTCGGAATCCATTGCGAATGATTCCCAGGGGAATGGTCAGCAGTGCAAACCAGAATCGGTGCCTGGGATTCTCCAGGAACATAAATCCTCCGATCAATCCAGTGATGAAAAGAACGAAGCTCGAACGAATCCCACTGCATTCTTCGGCGACCTGAATGGTGATTCCGGGCAGCGCGAAGACCACTCCGTCCCGCAGCACCGGCACCTGGGCCAGTTGCAGCATCCAGTAAGCGACCTCCGCCGAACTGTGCTGGAGCCCAACTTCCAGTCCGTTCCGAACCACACTGGGAAAGGGAATCAGGAAAACAAGCAGGGCAATGGGATATGAGGCAGCCTGCGCCACTTTTGAGCCCAGGAAATGAAACGCTCCGGCAATAATGAAACAAACCAAGGCACCGATGGAGAGGGCGAGGCTGTCATTGATGGGCAAATGCTTTCCTTGGGTTTTGAGAACAGCCAAAACAGCCAAAGCGATTGCTCCTGCTCCGGCGAAGAGCAGCGTCCCGCCGCGTGATGGTTCGACGACGGATGGCAGTCGATGCCGCGTGATCCAGACGAGGTAAGCCGACACGAGCGGCATCAGCAAAACGTGCGAATAAAGATCCTCCTTCAATGACAGCGCGCCCAACTGAAACAACTGCACGCAAAACAACAGCGCGAGCGCTGCGGTATAAATGCCAAAGCGACGCGCCGCCAATGCCAGTCCATCGCCTGGACCAACATCAAGACGCACTACATTCCCCTTCTGATTCGTCTCCATTTTATTTTCCCATGTTTGAGGGATGTTAATGACTCCCTGCATCAATTTTGCATCCCATGCTCTCAACTCGTCTTCTTGTCCGCGAGCACGGTCTTCACCCAGGGCTGCTGGTCGAGATACCAGCGCACGGTTTCGCGAATGCCCTTCTCGAAAGTATGCGCCGGCTTCCAGCCCAGTTCGCGTTCGATCTTCGAGGCGTCGATGGCATAGCGCCGATCATGACCCGGACGATCCTTCACGAAGGTCATCAGCTTGCGCGAAGCCCCGCCCGAACCCGGTGACATCTCGTCGATCAGATCGCAGATGATCTCGACGATGTGAATGTTCGCCCATTCGTTGTGCCCGCCAATGTTGTAAGTCTCCCCGTCCTTGCCGGCCGTCAGCACGCGCCACAATGCCTCCGCGTGATCGCCCACGTAGAGCCAGTCGCGCACGTTCATGCCGTCGCCATAGATCGGAATCGATTTCCTTGAGAGCACGTTTTGGATGACCACCGGGATCAGCTTCTCCGGGAATTGATATGGCCCGTAGTTGTTCGAGCAGTTCGTGATCACCGTCCGCATTCCATACGTATGATGATACGCGCGCACCAGCATGTCGCTCGAAGCCTTGCTCGCCGAGTACGGCGAATTCGGCGCATACGGCGTGCTCTCGGTGAAGTAACCCGTCGCGCCAAGGCTTCCGTAAACTTCGTCCGTGGAAACGTGCTGAAAGCGGGTGTCGCCCGCCGGAGCCGCCTGCCATTGGGTGCGGCACGCTTCGAGCAGGTTAAAAGTCCCGACGATGTTCGTCTGGATGAAATCGCCCGGCCCGCTGATGGAACGATCCACATGCGATTCCGCCGCCAGATGCATCACATGCGTGATGGCGTGCTGCTGCACCGCACGAAGCACTCCGGCCTTGTCGCGCAGATCGACTTTCTCGAAGGCGTATTTGGGATGCTTTGCCACCGGTTCGAGGTTCGCCAGATGCCCGGCGTAAGTCAGACAGTCGAGGTTGACCAGCTTCGTGATCTCGGGCCGATCAATGACGTGCTGGATCAGATTCGAGCCGATGAAACCGGCGCCGCCGGTAATGAGTAAGTTCATAAATTAACAACAAAGAAACAAAGTAACGAAGCCTGAACTTGTCCGGGCGAACACGAAACGTGCAGCTCCCGCTAATTCCAGTGTCTTGTGAGGAATTCCTTTTCGATTGAGCAAAAATCCGTTCAGCAAATGTGCATGACGCCCTGAGCGTTCCTGCGTTACTTCGTCGTTCATTTTTCCTGAGCCAGGACTTCTCCCGGTGAACGCGGTACATTCAGCACTCGGTGAATCCCGTGCTTGATGAGGATTTCGTTGAAATTGATGAGCAGGCCCAACGGAAATCGTTTGAGCCGCAAACAGGTAATGACTTGTGCCGTATGAATCGGCAGCAGTTGTTCTGCGGCTTTCAATTCCACCAGCAGTTTTTCCTCAACTACAACATCGGCGCGGTATCCAACTTCGATGCGGATGCCTTTGTAATTTAGCGGAACGGGCAATTGCAACTGGTGATTCACCTCGCGCAATCGCAGTTCGTGGCTCAAGCACGCCTCGTAGGCGCTTTCAAGCAGTCCAGGGCCAAGTTCCTGATGAACGGCAAATGCCTCATCCACCACTGCCGTTGCCAGGCGTTCCACTTCGGCCGGAACCTGAACCCGCTTCCACGCCGGCATTACCCGTCCGAAACTTTGTTCCGTCGTTCCTTCGTTGTTCATCCCGGCTTCGTCGTTCATTTCTCCGCCTGCCAGTGACACAAACTGTGGTCCAGCGCCTCGTCCACGGAACGAAGCTTCACCCCGGTCGCGAGAAGCTTTGAGACATCCAGCACGCAATTCGAACGCGGCGTCTTCGCGGCCACCTTGTAAAACTCCTCGTCGTCCGCCCAGAACTCGAACTTCCGATCCGGCTTGAGCGTCTTCTCGATCCGCTCAATGACCTGACGGGTCGTGACGAAACCGGGATTGGTGACGTTGTAAGTTCCAAACGGAGCTCGGCGCTCCCACAAGTCCAGACACGCGCGCACGAAATCCTCCCGATGCGAGAGCGAGTTCACGTTGTCATAGACCTTCGAGTAACGCTGCACCTTCGTCAGGTAATTGCGCGCGTTGTCGATCTCATCAAACGGGATTCTCAGCCGCCACACATACGCCTGGCTCGCGCCCGCCAGCGCCTCCTCCGCGAGCGCCTTCGTGCCGCTGTAAAAGCTGCACGGCGGACGGCGAAAGGAAAAGTTCGGCTCATCGCCCTCCAGAAAACCAGCGATGGCGCTCCTGTTGGAACCAAGCAGGCCCCGCAGTTCAGGCCGCATCAAATCCTTTTCCTCACGACGCTGCCCGTTCTCGGTCACCCACGCGCCCGCGTAAATGCAACCGGAGGACACGTGACCCCACGGCACCTTCGCCACCCCGCAGGCGTGAGCCAGCGTCAGCGGGAACAGCGTGTTGCCTTGGAGCGTGTCGGCGCGCGCGGTTTCACAGGCATCGACGTTTGGTTTGCCCGTATATCCAGCCGCATTGACGAGGAATGTCGGCCTGGTTTCGCCCAGAAATTTCCGGAGCGTTTCAAACTGCGTGTAATCGACCTGGTGCCGGGACAGCGAGCGGAACGGAGCGCCACGCCGCTGAAGTTCACGCTCAAAGGCCTGGCCGATATAACCCGATGCGCCGAGAAGTAGGATCATGCGATGAGAAACAATTAATCAGTTCGAGAGGAAGATTGGCAAAGCCATCCAAAATTCCCAGTGAAGAAGTTAACCCGGGATTTAGCAGAACGAAGTCAACAAGGGCAGTCGATCATGTCTTCCGACCGGCCTCGGCCAGGACCCCGGCCAGGTAATCACGGTATTCGCACTTCGGAACTTCATCGATCAGCTTCGCGAACTGATCGACGTTCAAGAACCCGCGCCGGAACGCCGCCTCCTCGGGACACCCTATCTTGATCCCCTGCCGCTTCTCAATCGTCTGCACGTAAGCCGATGCATCGTGGAGGCTGCTGCTCGTGCCCGCGTCCAGCCAGGCGAAACCGCGGTTCAATCGGCCGACCCGCAACTGTCCCCGGCGCAGATACTCCACGTTCACATCCGTGATCTCCAGTTCACCGCGCGCCGAGGGTTTCATCGCCTTCGTGATCGCGACGACCTCATTGTCGTAAAGGTATAGTCCGGGCACCGCGTAGTTGCTCTTGGGCTGCTTCGGTTTCTCCTCGATGGAAACGGCTTTCCCCGTGCCATCGAATTCCACCACCCCGTAGCGCTCCGGATCATTCACATGATAACCAAAGATCGTCGCGCCACTGGTGAACTCGGCGAACGTCTTTTGAAAACTGTCGCCGCCGTAAAAGATGTTGTCTCCCAGGATCAGCGTGACGCTGTCGGAACCGATGAAGCTGTCCGCAATCAGAAAGGCCTGAGCGATACCTTGCGGCTTCGCCTGTTCGCGATACTCGATGGTCACGCCCCACTTGCGACCATCCCCCAGCAGTTGCTGGAAGCGCGGCAGATCGTGTGGCGTGGAAATGAGACAGAACTCCCGGACCCCAGACTCGATCAACGTGGTCAACGGATAATAGACCATCGGCTTGTCGTAAACCGGTTGGAGTTGCTTGCTGGCCACGAGGGTCAGCGGATAGAGCCGCGAGCCGGCGCCGCCGGCGAGGATGATGCCTTTCATATTGGGATATAATCGTCAGAAATCGTGGAAGGCGAAATGATTAAATCTTCGAGCGGCCGATCAAGGGTCTGGTTAAAAGTGGGTGATGGCAAGAGCCTGAACGGTGCGCAAGAGTCCGGGTGGAACGGGCGACCCCGCCCGTTCTCGGCGGCAACTTGCCGCCGAGCTTCGGCACGAACATGCTTGGACCACATGAAGG
>Ga0163153_10007654_pt1 | contig 11535 bp, 10 predicted proteins | sample OliLakLV19MP6IB1_FD_148629 | JGI IMG/M metagenome (GOLD analysis project Ga0163153, IMG submission 148629) | Freshwater microbial mat bacterial communities from Lake Vanda, McMurdo Dry Valleys, Antarctica - Oligotrophic Lake LV.19.MP6.IB-1 | ecosystem: Environmental > Aquatic > Freshwater >... | reverse complement strand
CGGGGGACACGCGTGTCGGGTAACGGTCGCGCGAACAGCAACCGGCTGGCACGCAGTGAACCCATCACGATTGTGCGCAACACCGTAGCGTCAAAACGGTCAAGCAGAAATTGAGATGTACAAAGCCAGCGCAATCGCCCGACCCAACATCATGATGCTGGCACTGGAACCACTGCGAGCCATAGCGGCATTTTCGCGGTTGAAGTTCATGTCCAGGGACATCCAGGCCCCGTCCGGAGACGGCCATGCCGTTGTGCTATTCCCGGGGTTGGGGGCGGACCAGCATTACATGACTCCGCTGGCCCGGCATTGCGAGAAACTGGGCTATGTTGTTTACGACTGGGGGCGTGGAAGGAACAGGGGACCCGTTGGGCCGGTTGATGGCTGGCTCGATCCCTTGGCTGCGGAGTTGGAGGCCAAGTTGTCTCGGCACGCCGATGCAACGTTTATCGGATGGAGTCTTGGCGGCATCTATGCGCGACAACTCGCCAAGCTGATTCCCAGCCGGGTGCGCCAGGTCATTACCCATGGATCCCCGTTTGCGCGGATCAACGGATCGACGAACGCTCATTGGCTTTTCGAACTCCTGAGCGGTAGTTCGCCCAAGGTGAGCCGATCATTCGCCAGGGCGCTAAAGGCGCCACCGCCTGTGCCGACTTCGTCCATCTATAGCCGTTCCGACGGCGTTGTGGCATGGAAAGCCTGTTTGGGTAGTGCTTGTGTGAAGACCGAGAATATCGAAGTCAAAAGCAGTCATTTTGGACTGATCTGGCATCCCGACGTTTTCCAGATTGTAGCCAACCGGTTGCAACAACCACGAGGCGAATGGGCACCGTGGGTGGCCCGCGACGGATGATGGCATCGTTCGAACTACTTGGCCTTCCAGCACCGCAGGTCGGGCCGATTGGCGAGGCCGTTGCGCCTGCGCCGTGACAGTTACAACGCTGCTCTAAGATATGACGCTGATCGGCTTTGCGCTGATCCGGCAACCACCACGGGTGGTCCTTCCGCAACGACCTTACCGCCTTCGTCTCCGGCACCCGGACCCATATCCACCACCCAGTCACATGCCGCCACCAGGGCCATGTCGTGTTCGACGACAACCACGGTGTTGCCGCTGTCCACGATCCCTTGCAATTGGATAAGAAGGCGTTCGACGTCCGCGGAGTGGAGGCCGGTGGTGGGCTCGTCGAGCACATAAAGCGCATTGCCGCGGCTCGCGCGCTGCAGCTCGGTGGCGAGTTTTATGCGTTGCGCCTCACCACCCGATAGCTCCGTCGCGGGTTGTCCCAATCGCAAGTACCCAAGACCTACTTCGCGCAGCACGTCGAGGGAGCACTGAATGGCAGGGACGTCTTTGAAGAAATCCGCGGCGACGTCAACGGTCATCTGCAGGACTTCGGCAATATTCTTGCCCCGATGGCGGATTTCGAGCGTACTGGCCTTGAAGCGGGTGCCGTGGCAGGTTGGACAGGGCGAATAGACACTGGGCATGAACAGGAGCTCGACCATCACGAAACCCTCGCCCTCGCAATGGGGGCATCGGCCCTTGGCGACGTTGAACGAAAAGCGGCCGGCGTCGTAATGCCTCGTCCGCGATTGCGCGGTGCTTGCAAAGAGTTCGCGGACGTGATCGAAGAGACCTGTATAGGTGGCCAGGTTGGAGCGCGGCGTGCGGCCGATGGGCTTCTGGTCGACGGTGATGAGGCGCTTCATCCCGTGGAGCCCCCCCACTATTTGCCCTTTGACTGGAGTAAACACCGGGCGATCGAGCACTTCGTCCTCATCCTCTGCGGCCTGCGACTTCTGCCCGAGAGCGCGACCCACGAGCTCGACCAGCACTTGACTCACCAGCGTTGATTTTCCGGAGCCCGAGATGCCCGTCACCGCGCACATGACACCCACCGGAAACGCCACATCGAGATTGCGCAGATTGTTACGTTCCACTCCGGTGAGCTTGAGCCATCCGCGCGGCTGCCGCACCTTCCGCGGCAGTGCCGGCGCATTCCGGAAGAGGTAGGAGGCGGTGCGGGAACCTTCCACTTCCTTCAATCCCGCGAGTGGACCGCTGTAGAGAATGTGGCCGCCCTCAACGCCGGCAGCTGGACCGACATCGACAACCCAGTCGGCGTGACGGATGACGGCGATCTCGTGCTCAACCACAAAGAGGGAGTTGCCTCCGGCCTTCAGGCGATCAAGAGCGCGCAGCAGGGCCTCCGTGTCCGCGGGGTGCAGGCCGGCCGAGGGCTCGTCGAGCACATACACCACGCCGAACAGGTTGGAACGTACCTGCGTGGCAAGGCGAAGGCGCTGCAGCTCGCCGGGGGACAGCGTCGGCGTGCTGCGCTCCAACGTCAGATAGCCGAGGCCAAGATCGAGCATGATCGCAAGACGCGCACAGAGATCGTCGCAAATTCGCCGCGCGACCTCCACTTTTTCCGGATGGTCGCGCGCGAGCACTTGCAACGCGGCTGCTTCGCCCGTTGCGTAAGGGTGCAGGATCTTGCCTAGCTGCTTGAGCGGGAGTCGCCCCATTTCTGCAATGTCCACGCCAGCGAACTTGACGGACAGAGCTTCCTTGCGCAAACGTTTGCCCTTGCAAAGCGGGCAACGCGAGCTGCGCATGTACTGTGCCGCTCGGCGCTTCATCATCGGGCTTTGCGTATTGGCAAACGAATGAAGTACGTGCCGCCTTGCGCTGGAGAATGTACCCATGTAGCTCGGCTCTTCCTTGCGCCGCAGTGCCTGCTTCGCCTCCATGAGGTCGAACCCCGCGAACACGGGAACGCGCGGCTGTTCCTCAGTAAAGAGAATCCAATCGCGGGTCTTCTTCGGAAGGGATCGCCACGGAACATCGACGTCGATGCCTAGCGTGGTCAGGATGTCCCGCAGGTTTTGCCCCTGCCAGGCAAGCGGCCATGCCGCCACAGCGCGCTCGCGAATGGTGAGCGATGGGTCGGGCACCATGGTGTTCTCGGTCACGTCGTAGACGTTACCGAGTCCATGGCATTTCGGGCATGCGCCTTCAGGCGTGTTAGTGGAAAACGATTCGGCGTAGAGCAGCGCTTGTCTTTTAGGATAGTCTCCAGCCCGCGAGTAGAGCATCCGCAGAAGATTTGACACAGTCGTTACACTGCCCACCGACGAGCGCGTGGTTGGCGTACCGCGCTGCTGCTGTAATGCAACCGCCGGCGGGAGTCCCTCGATTTCATCGAATTCGGGGGCGCCTATCTGATGAAAGAGCCGGCGCGCATAGGGTGCGACCGACTCGAGGTATCGCCGCTGCGCTTCAGCGTAAAGCGTGCCGAATGCGAGCGACGACTTACCCGATCCTGATACGCCCGTAAACACGACGAGTGCGTCCCGCGGGATCTGTAGGGAGACATCCTTGAGGTTATGCTCGCGCGCTCCACGGACGCGAACAAATCCTCGAAAAGACTGAGGAACCTTTTCAATCAAGGGGACCCTTCTCGTCGTTTTCTCCAGTTGCCCGAAGAAAAGCGCGGGAGCGACGGCCGAATTGAGACCAACACAATCACGGCCGTCTATCAAACCACACCAGATTATTTCCGTGCGGTTGTGCGGCGTTCTGAGTTGCCCGTCTTGGACTTCGCAACGAGCACTTCTACAACACCCATTTCCTGCTTTAACTCCGCCTGCCGCGCTTGCATCTCCGCTCCGATGGCGGCTGTATCGACCGCCTTCTTTGCCTTCGGAAACATCTCGCCTTCTTCTTCCTTGACGTGATGGTCAATCATCTCCCCCAGGACTGTGACCTTTGCGTCATAGTGATCATCGCCGGGGCTGGACCCTTCCAACTGCGCAATCAGATCCTTGGCACTCGCGTGCTCGACGTCTGCTTCGTCCATCAAGTCGTCGTCATCGATCGCTTCGCGTACCGCGGGATAGAAAATTTCTTCCTCGATAGTTGCGTGAATGGTCAGCGCAGTACAAATCCGTTGAACGAGATCAGCCTTCTCATCATCGTTGCCGTCGGATTTCATGAGCTTCTTGAATTCCGTGAACATCGCCTTCACTTCCTTGTGATCAGCGGTCAACAGTTGAATTGCGTCAGTCGCGCCTGTCTTCGACTTACTTTGGTTGGTTGCCATAGGTGTCTCCGTGTGAGGTTGGCCGAAATTCGACCATCAGCAGTTTGACCGGCGCCCCCTCAACTCCAGAAGCGGAAAACCCAGTATCGATGCGTAGGCAGATTCCGACAGCACCCAGCATTTCCCGGTTTTCCCGACGCGTGCGCGATGCGTCCGGCACCTTGACGGCGAATTCGGCACTGTTGTGGAATGGCGGTCGGTGACTCGTCGGTCGCGGACCGCCGGATCGAGCCGAACGCGCCGCGCGTAGCGCGACGTCAAGTGAACAATGGGTGGTGGATGACAACTACAGCGCAAGCTACCAAAGCGCCACAACGAAGAGAAATCCAGCCACGCTTCCAAGGGCAACGCCGACCACTGCGGCGATCGTGATCGTCACCAAAAGGTTGCCAACGAACCGCGCGAGCAGCGGCACGGCATGTGCCGCAAGCAATGAGCGCCCACTTCTGGCGTACCGCGTGAAGTTTGTATAGACGACCATGGTACGTGCTGATCCGAATCTGAAGTGGAGTTCGTCATACTAGTGAACACCTCAGCGCCGTACCGTCCGCCAACACCCCGACATGGTGTAGGACGAACGCCAACCGTGGCGCAATTCACTTGCCGACCATGAGCCTCATGGCCGCGACAAGTGGCACCGTTGCGGCCACGGGCGGGCTCTAGAACTTCAAGGAAGCGCCGATCCCGGCCATCCAGTTGCGAAGTGGTGACGGCTCGAAGTACCGGGAATTGGTATCGTTGACGATCACGGAGCTGCTGTAGTTGCGGCCGGTGACATTATTCACCCGTACATACTGGGTGATTTCGAAACGTCCCGATGACTGCGCGAACCCTGCTCGAACGCTGCCGATGGTGTGCGCCGGCGCGAACGCCGTGTTGCGATCGTTCGCATACAATTTCCCAACATGCTGGATCTCGACGGCGGCATTGAATCCATGCATGCCGCCCGGGGTCCACGTCACGATCCCGTAGGCTTGTTGCGCCGGCACTCCGGGCAGCCGGCTTCCTGCGCGCACGATCACGGGCGGCAAGCCCGCGCCGAAGTCCTCGGCGAATTCCGCCTGCAGATAGGTGTAGTTGGCATGCACGACGAAACCTGCGCCCAGGTCAGCTTCCCACAGGGCCTCAACTCCGCGGCGCTTCGTCTTGCCGGCATTGCGGTAGGTGGTGCGCCCGCCCGTCGCGGTGTCGACGACGATCTCCTGGTCGGTGTTGGCCGCGAACAGCGCAAGGTTGATGCGTTGTCGCGACGACGGAAACCATTTCATGCCAACTTCCCACGAGGTGGCGAGCGCGGGCGCAAGCCCGAGATTCGGTCCGGTAGCCAAGGGTCTGTACGCCAGTTCCGCAAGCGTCGGCGTCTCGAAGCCCTGCCCGTAGCTGGCGTGGAGATTGATGTCGTCCGTGGCATGCCACACGACGCCTGCCACCGGGCTGGTGTTGGCATAGCGGCGCGCGCCGCTGTCGTCCGGATTCTGGCTGGCGACATAACGATCGTCGATCGCATAGTTGACGCGACTGGTCCGCACGCCCAGCGTCACGGCCAGTGCCGGCAGCGCCTGCCACAACGCCTCGGCATAGAGATCGGTGCTGCGCACGGTGTCGTACTCGTCGCGCCGCAACGCACCCTGGACGCCGAAGTCGTTGACGAAACCCTGCCGCGTCTCGCCCATCCGGTCGCCATCGACGCCGGCCGTCAGCGTCAGTGGTCGACCGCCCAACGTGGACTGCGTGATGATCCGCGCGCCGAGGCCGCCATAGGTGCGATCAAGATCCACGACACCGCCTGATGCAGTCGCAGCGGCGCCGGTGAACGCCAGATACTGAGTCACCTGCCGTTGCCCGCCGTAGCCCGTTACGCGCAAGGTGGTCGCAGGCATCCATTGATATTCGAGCGCAACGCCGCCCTGCAACTGCGTGACGGACTTGCGGGTGTTGAATAGTGTCGCCACCGGGGTCGCCTGACGCGGGTTGGCATCCCATTGCGCCTGCGTGAGACCCAAGGGGTCCTGCGACTCGGGCTGGTTCTGCGAACTGCCGATGACGGTGACCCGCAGGTTGGTGCCGGGTGTGAACGTGAGCTTCGCGTTGACCACGTCGCGTGTCGCGGCGGAGTGATCGCGATAGCCTTCGGTGTCGAATCGGTTGGCGGCCGCAACGTAGCCGATGTCGCCTGCCGTCCCGGTCGCCCTGACCCCGATGTTGGACGTGGCGTAGCTGCCGACATTGGCGGTAAATCCCACCGCCGGTACCCGCGCCGGCTCCTCCGTGAACACGGCGATCACGCCGCCCGAGGCATTGCCGTACAGCGTCGAGAACGGGCCGCGCAGCACCTCGATGCGCTGTGCGGAAAGGAGGCTGAAGCTGCCGGTCTGTCCCTGCCCGTCGGGCATCGTGGCCGGAATGAAGTCCTGGTATAGCCGCACGCCGCGCACACCGAACGTGGCGCGGGCACCGAAACCCCGCGAACTGATCTGGATGTCCTGTGCGTAGTTGCCGCGGCTGGCAGCGAAGATGCCGGGCACGCGAACCAGAGGTTCGGACAAGTCGATCGCGGGCGTGCCATCGCGAATCGTCGCGCCATCGATCACGTCGACCGACGCCGGCACGTCGAAGCTGCGCTGGAGGCTGCGTGTTGCCGTGACCGTGACGGGATCAAGTTCGATCCGCGCCGCGTCCTGCGCCAGCACCTCCTGTGCTGCGAATACACCTACCGCCAGCAACTTGAGGTGCAACATCAGGGCCGCGCAGAAGGCGCGATACGCCAGATGATGTTGCCGACGTCGTCGGCCACCAGCACGGCACCTTTCGAGTCGACGGCAACGCCTACGGGCCGCCCGTAGGCTTCACCGTCGCTGTTGACGAAGCCACTCAACACATCCTCGAGGCCGCCCGCCGGCTGCCCCTCCGCGAAGGGCACGAACACCACCTTGTAGCCGCTTCGCGGTTTGCGGTTCCACGATCCATGAAGGCCGATGAAGGCACCGCCCTTGAATCGCGCCGGCAGCAGATCGCCCTCGTAAAAAGTCATCCCCAACGGGGCCACATGGGACCCTAATGCATAGTCTGGGACCACCGCGCGCGCCACCAGATCGGGCCGGGGAGGTTCAACCCGCGTGTCGACATACTGTCCGAAGTAGCTGTAGGGCCAGCCGTAGAACGCGCCGTCACGAACCGAGGTCAGGTAGTCAGGCACCAGGTCGCTGCCTAGTTCGTCGCGCTCGTTCACCACGGTCCATAGTGCACCCGTCTGCGGTTGCCACCCCAGTCCGTTGGGATTGCGCAACCCCGACGCGAACAGGCGTGTCGCACCCGACGCTATTTCGATTTCGAGAATCGCAGCACGATCACGCTCGTGCGCCATGCCGTTCTCGCCCACGTTACTGTTCGATCCCACCGTCGCATACAGGAATCTGCCATCACGGCTCGGCAAGATGTTCTTGGTCCAGTGATGGTTGATCGCACCTGCCGGCAGGTCCGCAACCTTCGTGGCGGGCGCCGCGATCTGCGTGGCTCCGGGCACATAGGGAAATTTCACCACCGCATCAGTGTTGGCCACAAACAACGCATTCCCCACCAGCGCCATGCCGAACGGTGAATGCAGGTCCCGGAGGAAAACGCCACGTACCTCGGCCTTGCCATCGCCATCGGCATCGCGGAGCAAAGTGATTCGGTCGGCGCTCGGCACCCCGGCACCGGCGCGCTTCTGTACCCAGCCCATGACCCATGCGCGGATGCCGTCGGGTTCCTTCGCCGGCTTGTTCGACTCCGCGACGAGCACGTCACCGTTTGGAAGCACGTAAATCCACCGCGGGTGATCGAGCCCGGACGCAAATGCATTCACTGCAAGCCCGGGAGCCGCCGCAGGCTTGGCGCCCTCAGGCCAGCCCCTGGCCGGCGCGATATTCACGGTCGGGAACAAGGACGTTTGCGGGGCAGCGATCGTCGGTCGAGGACCGGTGTCCGCATTATCCGGAAGCTTCGCCACGTCGCCGCACGCGCCGAGCGTCAGTGCAATCACGATGGCCAACCCGGGGAGGTAACGCTTTGTCGGGACCACTGGGAATACTCCTTCCATCGCCGGTTTTGGCGGCACGGCCACGCCGCTTCAGCACAAGCGAATCCGCTTGCCGTGGACGGGACGGATGCCGCGACTTTAAGGAATGCACGTGCCAACGAAGAGTCAGTGACTGTCTGAAGCGTTTGTAGGACACTCACCGGTTTGCAAAAGTCGGTATTGAAGGCAGCATCTGACCATTGTTAACAGTTTCCTTACCTTGCATGTCGAAACGACCATCCGTCCTGCGGCATTGGGGACTTCTGGCGCTACCGCCCGCGACACTCGCCAGCGCGCACGACGGCGCGGCTTTGTTCGCGGGCTCGGACTGGCTGCAATGGACAGGCAATTTGTGGGTCGCCGGCGCAATCGCGATCACGGCGATCCTGTACGCGCGTGGGTGCCGGCGCCATGCGCGCAGCGCCCCCCTTGCCAGGAATTCCTGGCCGCAGTTGGCGTGGTGGACCGGCTGGCTCGCGCTTGCACTGGCATTGCTGTCGCCGCTCCACACCCTCGGCGCTGAGCTCTTCTCGGCGCACATGATCCAGCACGAGCTGCTCATGCTGGTCGCCGCGCCCTTGCTGGTCCTGGGCCGGCCGCTTGCCATGTTCGCCTGGGCATTGCCGGCATCCTGGGCCACGCGGGTCAGTCGCATCTTCCGGGTCAAGTGGTGGCGACAGGGTTGGCGGTGGCTGACACTGCCGGTAATCGCATGGTTGCTGCATGCCGTCGCGCTCTGGGCCTGGCACATCCCATCATTCTTCGAGGCCGGGCTTCGCAGCGAGGCCGTCCATGACGTGCAGCACGCCAGCTTCTTCGGCACGGCGTTGCTTTTCTGGTGGGCGCTGGTCAGGCGGCGCCGCCGCGCCGAGACCACGATTCATGTGTTCACGACGCTCATCCACACCGGCATGCTGGGAATGCTGCTGACGTTTGCGACCACACCCTGGTACCCGTTCTATGCGCGAACCGCACCCTTCCGGGGCCTCACGCCACTTGAGGACCAGCAACTGGGCGGACTCATCATGTGGGTGCCGAGCGGTGCGTTACTGGTGATCGCGGGACTGCTGCTGGTTCATGCATGGCTCCGCCATATGGGTCGGGTGCCGTCTCGACCGGTCGAATTCGTGAATGACCCGTGACGAATCGCCCGCCGGCGTTGGAGGTTGCTGTGTAGTCGTGCCGCCGTCGGATCACACCGACTTACCGCGTTGATCAAGAATGATCCCCTGGTCCGCCTTGGCCGCGCCCCGGATATTCATCACCACCAGGACGACCTGCAACACGACCAGTGCATACGCGTCGTCGTGCCAGCCCCAGCCGACCCACAGCACATTGCTACAAAGGAACAACCAGAACCCGGCTCGGCGTCGCCGAATGCTGGACGACCCAACCAGCCAGGCTGCACCGATCGTGGCGATCATCGCCGGCCACTGCAACGCCTCTATCAGGTCGATCATGACGGGAAAAACCCTGCTTCCAGGATACGCAGTCCCAATTGAAGTCGACGCAGGACAGGCCAGGCCCCTCCCGCATCCGAACTGCGCGTGGCCTATTTGCCGTCGCGATCGGAATCGCCTGGCACCGCACGCTCCACCGAATCACTCAACCGGTCCCACGAGTCTCGCGTGGCGTTGCGGGCACGGTCCCACGTCAGCGTGGAAGTTCCGCGCGCGGACTGCCAGTTGTCCCGGAGCTCCGATTCCACATCATCGAAACGGCGGCCCTTGTATTCCGGGAACGTGTAGACCCCGTAGCGATAGGCGGGGCCATATTCGTCGTACGTGGCACCGGGTGCGACGTACGAGCGAGTCGCGTAGTTGTCGCGCCAATACGAATCCTCCTCCGTCGGATCGATCATCTCGGCGACACCTGCGCCGGCGTATTCACCCACCACGGCACCGACCACCGCGCCGGCAAGGGCTCCCACGGGGCCGGCGACCGCACCCGCTGCCGCGCCTGCCGCGATGACACCCGCCGCCGCGCCGAGGCCGGCACCAACCGGATGGTCGCCAGGCGCGCCGGTCAGCGGTTCGCGGTTGGCCGTGGGCGCATCGTCGCGCTGCAGTTCATCGATTCTCTTATTCATCATGACTCCTGAACTATTTGGATCCCGGCGCCGATCGGGCCGGGTCTCGTGAGTGTCGATGCTTCGACGTTCCGCTTCCATAAGCCTTTGCCAGAATATCGGGTAGGTCTTTTCTGACATTCATTGAGTGTGCGAAGTGAATTTCGCGAATTTTCAGTGCATGCGTCTCCCGCACATTCTCACCCGCCGCTCGTTTCACCGCCCATCACCTGGAGGATCGTTCCAGTGATGTATGAAGAATCTGCATTGGACGCCAGGAACACATACGCGGGTGCCAGCTCTTCCGGTTGCGCTGGCCGGCCCATCGGGCTGTCAGCGCCGAATTTGGCGACCTTCGCCGGGGTCATGCCCGCATCGGACGGATTGAGGGGTGTCCAGACCGGCCCTGGCGCCACGGCGTTGACACGTATTCCTTTCTTCACGAGGTCTTGCGCCAGTGACTTGGTGAACGCGTTGATGGCGCCCTTGGTAGCGGAGTAGTCAGGCAGCTTGCGGGACCCAAGAATTCCGGTTTCGGAACTGGTCGCTATGATCACCGCCCCGCGTTGCATGTGTCGGAGCGCGGCACGGGCCAGACGCACGTACGCATACACGTTGGTTTCAAATGTTTCGACCAATTCGCTGTCGACGAGGTCCTCGAGCTGATCCTTGCGATTCTGGTGCGCGGCGTTGCTGACAAGGATATCCAGCGAACCCCAGCGTTTGAAAGTCGCATCCACCACGTCGTCGCAATACGCAGCGTCGGTAAGGTTCCCCGGTAACAGCAGGCATTCGCGTCCCGCCGCCTGAATGTGATCGCGAGTAACGATCGCGTCGGACTCCTCCTCGGGGAGGTAACAGATGGCTACGTGAGCGCCTTCGCGCGCAAACATCACCGCCACAGCCCGGCCGATCCCCGAATCGCCCCCGGTCACGAGGGCAACCTTGTCCCGGAGCTTCCCCGCAGGCAGATACCGGTCCGCGTTGAAGCGAGGCTTGGGACGCAGCCGCGATTCGAGCCCCGGCCCCTTCTGGTGTTGGCGAGGGAATGGTGGCTCCGGCTGGCGAGGAGGAGATGACGTGTCGCGTTGGGCAGTTTTCTTCATGAAAGACTCATTGTCCTGATCGGTACTTGCTGTACTGGCCACGCCCACGCACGCGGCCGGTTCATGTGACTTATTGGGTGACATTGTTCGGGCTGGAGCACTTCGTCTTCGAATGGTGTCCCGCTGAGTCGAGACAAGCGCTTTGGGCGCCCCACGCCACGGTAATCGGGTCGTCGGGCGGAGTCGGTAGTC
>Ga0163153_10007653_pt1 | contig 11536 bp, 9 predicted proteins | sample OliLakLV19MP6IB1_FD_148629 | JGI IMG/M metagenome (GOLD analysis project Ga0163153, IMG submission 148629) | Freshwater microbial mat bacterial communities from Lake Vanda, McMurdo Dry Valleys, Antarctica - Oligotrophic Lake LV.19.MP6.IB-1 | ecosystem: Environmental > Aquatic > Freshwater > Lake... | reverse complement strand
CAGTTCGTCTTCCGGCTTCCTCCCCACACGGCCTCGCGGCTCATGCAGTTGCCTTTGACTCGTGGTTGCCTTCCGAAGGCCCCACAAGGGTCTTTCACCCTCTAGCTCATCACCATGCCCAACGCACCGGCCTTCGCTACGCTCCGGCCTCCTCCGGGCCAGCCTCCGGGGGCAGTCTGTCCCCTTTTGCTCCGGCGAGAAATCCCCTTTTGCTCCGTCTATGTCCCCTTTTGCTCCGGCCCCGACAGAGCAGATTTGCCAATTGTAACTCTTTCAGACGTTTCGACCGTTCATTGATGAAACCATCCGGCCAATATAGGAACGCACCGCAATTCAGACGGATCACTCCCCGTCATCACGCAGCACCTCGATCTTGCTCGTACCTTTTGTCTTGTAGAGGATCACCGCGCCTTTCTTCAGATCAGCAGCCTTCATCAGTTGCGCAAACTGCTTAGGACTGGAGACCGGCTTGCCGTTGACCTCCGTGATCACGTCGCCCGGTTTCAGCCCTTTGCGCTCCGCCGCGCTTCCGCGTTCCACCTCCGTCACCAGGACGCCTTCCGTCTTCTCCATCCCATATTGCTCCGCCAGATCTTTCGTGAGCGCTTGCAGTTCCAATCCAAACTTGCTGGCCTTGTCCTCGGATTCTGACTGGCGTCTGGCCAGCACCGAAGGCATCTCGTCCGGCCATGCCTCGGGCTTCACCTTCACCTTGATGTTCTTCCCGAAGCGATGGACATCCAGCGTGATGGGCGTGCCGATTTTCTTGCCGCGAACCTCGTTTCTCAACTGCTGCGCCGTGGACACGCTCTTGCCTTCTACCGCCGTGATCACATCGCCAGGTTTCAAGTCCGACTTCGCCGCCGGACCATCCGGAGGAATTGCCGTGATCACGACTCCATCCTTCACGCCGGTGAGCAGATCACGGTAATCGTTGTCACCCTTGAGCGGATTCACGGCGACGCCGAGATACGCGCGGGCGAACTTGCCGTCGCTGATCAGCTTGTCCGAAACCTCGCGCGCAAAATTGATTGGAATGGCAAAGCCAATGCCCGTGCTCATGCCGCGGATGAGCGTGTTGATGCCGATCACTTCGCCATCAATGTTCACCAGCGGTCCGCCGCTGTTGCCCGGATTGATGCTTGCATCCGTCTGGATGAAGTCCTGATCCATCAGCCGGTCCACTATGATGTCGGACCGCCCCTTCGCGCTGACGTGGCCGAAGGTGACGCTGTAATCGAGCAGGAACGGCGCGCCAATCGCGATGGCGAACTCGCCGACGCGCGTCTTGTCCGAGTCCGCCAGCTTCGCCACCGTCAGGCTGGCTCCCTTGGGATCGATCTTGATCACGGCAAGATCGGACTGCACATCCACTCCGCGAACCTCCGCATCAAACTCCTGGCCGTCCTTCAAGCGAACCAGAATCTTCTCCACTCCGTCCACGACATGACGGTTAGTGAGAATGTAACCTTCCTTGCGAATGACGACCCCCGATCCTTCGCCGCTGTAAACCGGCCGACGATGAAACTTCCGGCCGTTCTCCCGTTCCTTGCGCTGCTTGTCGCGTTCCTCTTCAAGGCGGCGGCGAAACTCCGGCGGCAGCATTTCATAGAAGGGATTCTCCTCGTTGCCCTGGTCTCCATGGCCCGGTTTGTGGACGACCTGGACGACCACGACGGACGGCGACACCTGCTCTGCGACATCAATGAACGCCTGGTTCAACTGCCGGGCCAGATCGAGCACCGTGGAATTTTTCCTTGCCTCAGCCGCCATGCTGGCAGGCGTAGAACTCATCAAGACCATCACCAGCGAAAGGAACATGCAGACAGGTTTCAATTTCATAAGACACTATCGGTTGATGCCCGGAACATTCGAGGCATCCATCGGCCTCGGTCGGAAAGATGCCAGTCAAGGCGCTCAGGTCAAATCAATCAGCCCGCCGCGCGGCGCACCGCCTGGGTCTCGCGGAGCAGTTCTTGGGCGGCGACGAGAAGGTCTAGGGAAGCGCGTGTTGATGATGTCCCGGCCCCATGATGGGCTTCATCTGGATCACCCAGGCCGGCGTCGCGAAACTGGCGCAGCCGTTCTTGGATCAGCTCGCGGACTTCCGGGGCGTTCTCAATGCCGTGAAAGAATCCACGGTGCATGGAATCACCGCCGGACGATTGCCCGTGATGTCCGCCACCGCCGCCACCGCCGGCCGTCGTGACTTCCAAATCGTAAATCTCCAGCCAGCGTTGCAGCGGTCCCTGGGTAACCGCCGTCTGCTGGATGTTCGCAAAGGTCAGCGTCGTCTCGCTCACGCTCCAGATGCCGGTGCGAATGCGCAGGCTGCGATCCGTGACGATGTACCAGCGCATTTCGTAATCGAGACGCACGAGCAGATAGGAGATTGGGAGATGCAGGAGGAACCCGGCGATGCCGGCGAATTCGATGATCGTGACGGCAAGTTTTACGCCCGCAGGAGCCTTCCGTCCGGCCGTCTCTCTCCAGAACACCAGAAACATGATGATGCCGATGATGCCGGAAATCTGGCGCACTGCCCAGAGGATGAGCTTGAGCTTGTAGAAATTCGGCGACGCCCGAAACGTCTTCACCGAACCCACGGAGCCAGCAGGCGCCTCCGGTTCAGGCGGGACTTTGAGCCACTGCAGGAGAAGAGACTTCAATCGTTCAGTCATGGCTGGTCAATGTCCGCCGGGTTTCTGGCGTTCGAGCGTCTCGCGCAAGGCGCGGACTTCTGCGCTCACCGCCTTCAAGGTCAGGACCAGTTCCGCCGTCGTCGCCGCATCGAGAGTCGTTGCCGCCGGCGAGCCTGTGGCGTGACTGGGCGCTGTGCCTTTCTCCTTCGTGCCGCGCATCTTCGCGTAAAGGAAATCACGCACGGCGTCGCACTCCAGCAAGCCTTCAATGGTCATCTCTGCGGTCGAGCTGCCGCTGGCGGTCTGGATGAGAACGCGGCCCAGACCGAGCCAGCGCTCCACAAAGTTCGATTGCAGATGGATGTCCTGGATGCGCGAGTAGTTCAGCAGCACTTCGCGACGAAACAGAATTCCCCAGCGCATGGAGACGCCTTCGGCATCGAACCGGTAGCGCATGGTGTGATAACGGAAATAGGACGGCAGAATGAGGATGGGAAACAGCGGCACCGTCGCGAGGCAGCACAGGAAGTAATAGGTCATCAGCCGTGGATGCGGCCTCTCGATGGCGTGGATGGCCCCGGCGTTGGAAGGGTGGTCGATGACGGGCGGCTTTTCCAGGCTCATGGTCTTTGCGTGACGGCAGCCGGATTCAACCGCGAGGACAGTGCGTTGGCGACTGAAAAGAAAACGCCGCACTTCGCAGGAAGTGCGGCGTTTTGAAAACTTTCGGGATCAATACTTCGCCACGGTGTGGTCGATCTCGTCGGACCACGCGTTGATGCCGCCCTTGACGCTCTTCGTGTATTTGAATCCCTGTTCGCGCAGGAACTTCAGCGCCTTCATCGAGCGCACGCCGCTCTTGCAGTGGATGTAATACTGCGTGTTCGGATCAAGGCTGGTGAAGGTCTGGGGCAGGCTGCTCAACGGATGCAGCGGCACGCCCTTGATGTGCGTGATCTGATGCTCGTCCGGCTCGCGCACGTCGATGACCTTGATGCCGAGCTTCGGATCGTCCATCGCCTTCTTCATGTCCTGAACCGTGACTTCATCGGGGTTCGACGCGGGGTTCACCGGCTCGGTCGGGATGCCGCAGAACTGTTCGTAGTCGATCAGTTCCTTGATGGTCGCGTTGTCGCCGCAGAGCGGGCATTGAGGATCGCGCCGGAGGCGAAGCTCCTTGAACTTCATGTCGAGCGCGTTGAACAGGACCAGCCGCCCAATGAGCGAGGTGCCCTTGCCAATGGCGAGCTTGAGGATTTCCGTGGCTTGAATGCAGCCGACGATGCCGGGCAGCACGCCAAGGACGCCGCCTTCCGCGCAGCTCGGAACCATGCCCGGCGGCGGCGGTTCAGGATACAGGCAGCGATAGCAGGGTCCGCCCAGATGCGGCGCGAAAACGCTGGCCTGGCCTTCAAAACGAAAGATGGAGCCATAGACGTTCGGCTTCTTGAGCAGCACGCAGGCGTCGTTCGTGAGGTAGCGCGTCGGGAAATTATCCGTGCCGTCCACGACGACGTCATACTGCCGGATGATGTCCATCGCGTTCTCGCTGGAGAGGCGGACGCTGTGGAGGACGACTTCCACGCCGGGGTTGATGCTGTTGATGGTGTCGCGCGCGGACTCGCCCTTGTGGCGGCCCACGTCCTCGGTGCCGTGCAGGATCTGGCGCTGGAGGTTCGAGAAATCGACGGTGTCGAAATCCACGAGGCCGAGCTTGCCGACGCCTGCTGCGGCGAGATACATCGCGATGGGGGAACCAAGCCCGCCCGCGCCAATGCACAGGACGCTCGTGGATTTTATTTTCTTTTGTCCGGCGAGGCCGACTTCGGGAAGAATCAGGTGCCGCGAATAACGACGGATCTCTTCATTGCTCAGTTCCATAATTTAAGTTTGGTGAGCGTAATGGAGCGCCACGGGAAATCAAGCGGGAGGAAAGTGGATGACGTGATCGAAAGCGGCGCAGCAGCGCGCGCAGTCCAAGACGCTGACACGCGCGTCCAAAAGCCTTCGTCCCTTGCGCCTTTTGGCAGTCAAATCGGCAGCTTTTAAGTTGAAAGATTCATGTGCCCGAAACGAGAATGGCCGTCATGAGTTCACGGTTGAAGACCACGGCGTCGCCCGATCCGGCGAGGATAGCGGCGCAGCTTGGGAAATTGTCCCGGCTCCGGCCCGCGCTCGCCATCGTGCTGGGCAGCGGCTTCGGCCACGCCGTCGAGCGCATGAGAGTCGAGGTAACCATTCCCTATGCGAAGCTGCCCGGCTTTCCAGAGGCTGGCGTCGGTGGACATTCCGGGACGGTCGCGTTCGGCTGGTTCGGACAGGTGCCGGTCTGCGTCTTGAACGGACGCGCTCATTTTTACGAAGGCCGCTCGATGGCGCAAGTCACGTTCCCGATTCGCGTGCTCGCTGCGTTCGGAATCAGAGATGTGCTGCTGACCAATGCGGCCGGTGGCATCAATCGAAAGTTTCGCGCGGGAGATTTCATGCACATCGACGACCACATAAATTTGATGGGGACGAATCCGTTGCGCGGCGAACTGGCGTCCGGGCGCGCGCGCTTCATCGATCTGACCCGCGCCTACGACCCGGCCCTCAGCGCGTTGCTGCGACGCGCGGCGCGTTCAGCGAAAATGAAACTGCATTCGGGCGTTTATCTCGCGGTCAGCGGTCCGAGCTACGAGACGCCTGCTGAGATTCGCGCGTTTGCCCGGCTCGGCGCGGATGCCGTGGGGATGAGCACGGTGCCAGAAGCCGTCGTCGCACGGCAGTGCGGACTCTCGGTCGCCGGGCTTTCGTGCATCACGAATCTGGCGGCTGGACGCAGCGACGCCCTGCTCTCTCACGCCGACGTGTTGGCGTCCGGTGAACGGGTCAAAGAATCGGCGGCGCGGTTGATCGAACAATTCACACAACTCCATGCACAACGAGATTAAGAAACGACTCGTCGCCGCTGCGCTGGCCGCACGCCAGCGCGCGGTCGCACCGTATTCCGGATTTCAAGTCGGAGCGGCCCTGCTGACGGCGAACGGCGAAATCGTCACCGGCGCCAACGTCGAAAGCGCAAGCTACGGGCTGACCTGCTGCGCGGAGCGGATCGCTCTGTTCAAGGCGTTGACGGACGGCAAGACCGGTTTCACCGCGATAGCGGTGGTCGCGCGTGCGCCGAAGGGGCCGATGCCGTGCGGAGCGTGCCGACAGTTGCTCGCGGAACATGCGCCAGCAGCAGAAGTTTTCATTGCGGACTCAGCCAGACCGAAGGGCATCCGGGACTTCACCGTGACTGAACTGCTGCCCGAAGCGTTCCTGCTCGTTCCACGCAAAGGCAAATGAGCTGGAGCCACTGGTCAAGACATCCAGCACCTTCAAAAACGCTAAATGTTGCGGCGCAGTTTGACTTCCCATTAGGCAAACGATTAGCATTTCAGGGTAATAATTTATGCAAATCGAAAGCCTGAAAGTCTTCTGCGACCTCTCCGAAACCGAAAGTTTCACCAAAGCCGCACAGATCAATCACGTCACCCAGTCTGCGGTCAGCCAGCAGATCAGCTCGTTGGAGCGCCAGTTCAAGTCACTGCTCATCGAGCGCAGCAAAAAGAAATTCCGGCTCACCCGCGAAGGCCAGGTGCTTTACGACTACAGCAAGCAGATCATCCAGACCTACGATGCGCTCTATAGCCGGCTCCAGGAGATCAAGGACATCATCTCCGGCACCATCCGGCTGGCCACCATTTACAGCATCGGCCTGCATGATCTGCCTCCCTATCTGAAGAAGTTCCTGAAGGCCTATCCGACGGTGAATGTTCACGTCGAATACCGCCGTTCCAACCAGGTGTATGAGGACGTTCTGGGAAACGTGGTGGACCTCGGGCTGGTCGCGTATCCGGTCAAGGATGCAAAGCTGGAAATCATCCCGCTGCGCAAGGACATGATGGTTCTCGTCTGCCATCCGCAGCATCCGTTCGCAAAGTTGAAAAGCATTCCGTTGAAGGCAATTTCCGGACAGAAATTCATTGGCTTCGAACCGGACATCCCCACACGCCGCGCCATCGACAAAATCCTGAAGGAAAATGAAATCCAGGTGCAGCATGTCATGGAGTTCGACAACATTGAAACCGTGAAGCGCGCGGTGGAAATCGATGCCGGAATCTCCATTGTCCCGCACGGAACCATCACCCAGGAAGTGTCGAAACAGACACTGGTGGAAATCAAAATCGATAATGAAGAATTCTATCGTCCGCTCGCGGCGATCCACAAAAAGAACAAAGTGCTGTCGCCGGCAATGAAGCAATTCCTCAGCGTGCTCAAGACTGCGAGTTGATCTGGATTCATCACAGATGCCGGGACGACGCATAAAAGTTGCGAGGAACAGGCATGTTTCCGATAATTTCCTTGCGAAAAAGTGCGAATCGCGATTACTTGCAGGCGGTTAGGAGAGATGGCTGAGTGGTCGAAAGCGACGGTTTGCTAAACCGTTATACGGGTTAAACCGTATCGGGGGTTCGAATCCCCCTCTCTCCGCCAATTTTCATTAAAACCCCTGAGAAATCAGGGGTCTTTTATTTATCAGAGATGCGGAGGAGGCAGTTCGCGAAAGGAACACGCCTGACTTCACAAGGAGTCTTTGTTGAACAGTCTAACGGGCGCCAAGGCAAGCAGGCTGGGACTCGCTTCTGGTTGAGGGATTCTGAGCGGCAGGCATGGTCCCAGTTGGTTCATCTTTTCAAACCTGCTTCCTTGTTTAGGGGGCGATGCTTCGCAAGCGTGTGGCGACATCCGTCCCGGATAAAGAAAGAGACCGGGGAATTATCCCCGGTCTCAATGCGTTTACTAACCAGGCCCAAAGTGCGGACCGTGATTTTGCTCTTCCGAGCGTGGAACCCTTACGGATTCACGAGACGGAAGAAGGCGTTGTTCGGCGAAGCAGGAACGCTCACACCACTTGCACCAGCCTGCGAGGTCCACGGGCCAGTCACTGCCGGTGCCGTCTCGAGACGGTAGGCCGCATCAGGCCAAGTGAGTTTGACCTGTGATCCAACATGCTCGATTACCAGAGTAGGCACGCAGAGCACGATACTGATCGAAGCGCCGAAGATAGAGTCGGAACTGGTGAGCGAGCTCGGGTGGAGTTCGACCGCCAGCACATTGTCTCCAGCGACAAGGGCTGTCTTGGGAAGGTTGATGGCTTCCACAGTATGAGTCCCATCAGTCGGCTCAGGACCGCTCGCATCAGCCAGTGTGGCGGCGGTAATCACAGCCGGAGCGGCCGGCATGCGAAGGCGAACAGCTTCGACACCGTTGAGGTAGAACACCGCGCCATCATCGACGACCGCGTTCATTCGAAGGACCGCAATCGTGGCGGGATTGACACCCACGTTGAATTTGGTGCGGAAGTACGCCGTGGTGCCTTTAGTGCCTTCAGCAATCGGTGTCGCAATAAGCGGTATTTGTGCGGCAGCAGCAGCAGTCTCGAATCCGAGGGGAGCCGGGCCCGACAACCATGCGCTGTCATCGAATGCCGTGGCACTCCATGACGTGCCGAGGTCTGTGAGGGAGTCGTTGTACTTCCACGTCGCTCCCAGCGCCAATACTTCGGTGAACGGCGAGCTCAACGAGACAATGGTCGGGTCCGGGTTGACGAAGTTGCCTGCGGGGGCGGTGTCCTTGACACCTGAGATGCGCACTTCGCTGAGCGTGCATCCGCCGGTTGCGAGCGGAGTGGCCAGAACCAACGTGGCTACCGTGCCTGATCCATTGAGCGTCACGGAACTCGGTGCCGCACCGCCGATGGTGTAGTTGGCCGCACTGGCAGCGGACGTCGTATCCATGGGTTCGCTGTAGGTAACCGTAATTTGTGTGCCGGCCGCATTTGCCGCAACCGAGAGGACGGTGGGCCGGATGGTGTCGGCCGCCACGGTGAGAGTGGCTTCGCTGCTGGTGACGGTATTCCCAGCAATGATCGAGACTACCACGCTGAATTTAGCTCCATTGTCGCCGTTCTGTACAACCAGGCTGTATTGTGAATTCACAGCGTTGGGGATGGCGACACCGTCGCGGAACCATTGGTAGTCCTTCAGCGCATCGGGGCTGGTGCCAACGGAGAACGTGGCCGTGGTGTTCGGAACCGCCGTCTGGTTGGCTGGCTGTGTGGTAATTGCGACGGTTCCCGCCACATTGGCTGGGGCAGCTGGAAAGCCGAGCAATGAGCCCGGAATCGCATCCACCTCGGAACGACCGACTGGCGCGGCTTCACCCTGCTTCCGGACCGCCACGTAGCAGTAGTCCCCGCCGCCACCTTCCTGATAGATGGCTTCAATGTAGTAAGCCATGCCCGCCGTCATTGCGATGGGCGCGGTGGCATGAGCGGTATAGTTGCCGCAGCATCCCGTATCCTGCTGGACCAGAACTTTTCCAGCAGGGCTGGGCCCGGTGGGATTGATGAAGAGCTGGGAGGAGTCGTCCGCCGAGATGTAGAAGATATAGCTGGCCGTCTCGGTCGGGAGGAACAAGGCACGCATGCGCCCGCCGTAGTTGTCACCGAAGTTATCGCCGGCACCCGTGCCGGCCGCAAAGGACGGAAGCCTCGTCACGATGTCAGGAGAATTCGGGTAATTCGGGTTGCCAGTCAGCGTGGTGATAACGTTAGCTCCGGTCAGCCCAGTGTAACGTTCAAAAAGCACTCCACCGACATCAGTCGGAACCCACGTGGTGAATGGAAAAAGAACTTCGGCGGCCAGCGTATTGCCGGCCAAGTCAGCGACATCCACAACGCTCATTGTGTAGAGAGTTCCCGGAAGGAGGTCGACACCATAATCCACAGTCACGCTGGAACCATTGGGATTGAGCGTCACGGTGAGCGGGTCAATTCGATTATTCGCACCGTCAATCGCGCCATAGGTAAACTGATTCTGTGCCGAGTTCAGCTCGAGTGCCTCATCAAACGTGACCGTGACCAAATTGAACGGACCAGCCTGACTAACACCAATCACCCTTGGAGCTACAGCGTCAGATGTGAAAAGGACATCTGCGACGCGGCTATCAAACGAACCGAGCCCATTGGCCACGTTGGCGTAGTATTTCCGGGTGATGGTATCTGCAGATTCATTGGTGATGGTAAGAGAGGCGCTATTCGCACCAGCAATGGGATTCCCATCCTCGAACCACTGATAAGATGGAGCCGGAGAACCCGAGGCCGAAACGGTCAAGACGGAGCTGCGGAACTGGAGAAGCGTGCGGTTGGTGGGCTGGGTAGGGGTGAGATCCACAGGAGCGGACGGCAGGACAGCCTTCAGCGACATTCCGAACACATCGTCGCTTGTCGTATTACCTTGCTGGTGCAAGACGACCGCAATGACATTCTCTCCGACGATGAGATTCGCAGGAATGACGTTGGTAATGAAAGGCACGCCTTCACCCAGAGGATTGGCAGTAGCCGGCAAGACAAGGGTATTCCACGGCAACGGCCGTTCTGCGGGCACGTTGAAGGAGAACAGTTCCACGCCGTTCAAGAACACCAGAATGCCGTCATCCATGTAATTGGTGAACTGCAGCACCACGTTATCAGCACTGCCGCTCCAATTAAAGCGGGTGCGGAAGTACGAAGAAATCACGCCGGCACCGGACTGAGGAGGAATGATGGGAGTTTGGATAACCCAAGGCGCGTAGTTCGCGATGGAAGGCTCGGTTCCGAACAAGCCTTTGCCGGTCGGCCAAGTGCTGTCATCAAACCCAGAGGCCGTCCAAGCATCCGCAGGGACGTAAGCGGGATCAACTTTATTGGTCTGGTAGCTCCAAGTCGACTGATCGACGGTAAGCAACTGGACAGTTTGAGCTTTGGCGGCAAGAGGCAGCGCCACGGCTGCGGCGAGTAAGAGGCACTTCTGAATTAATCGACATGCGAGACGCATACAGACCTTTCGTTTAATGACACACCTTCCCGCATCACTGTGTGAACACAACAAGTGCCCAAGGACGGCACAGAATTACGTAGGCGTTTGGGTTTCTGAGATACGGAGATACAACCATTTCTTCGCGAGAAAAGCAATTGCATTTTCTCAAATGTTTTGGAGAAGGGGCGAATGCGCCATGCGTAATCAACGAAGAATCAGCCCAGTCAAAGACTTTGTTCCAATCAACCGCAACATCACTGAGCCGAAGGATGGGCTCGGACATACTCTTCCGTCCGGCCCGTCGCCTGGGTGACAAGTGCGACATACCGTTCCGCATCGACGGCGTGGGGTTTGGCGTGGCAGGTCTTCTCGAAGCCAGAAAATCTTCAGAGGTTCGGAAAGTCGCGACCCTGCTGGGGCTTCACCGGCTGCACGGAACAATTGCCACCTTCGACGAGCAGGCACTCACCGCTCGGCTTTTTCACCAGCGAGAGGCCGCGCCGATCTTGGGTGAGCTGGTAAAGCGCTGGATGAACTCGTCTTCGGCCAAAGACGCGAAGGCTGCAAGCCGACGAATCTCGTCGTCGCTCACGCGGACATCGCCCGGCCACCGGAAACAGGCGGTGCAGCGCCGGCATTACTGAAATGGATCCCTCCGTTCCCCGCGCCAGCGACGACGTTTCGCCGGACCCTCCTCAGAATGCTAAACCCCGGAGCAGGCTTTCACCTGCTCCGGGATTGCTCTCAGTTTATGCTGTTCTCAACCCATCATTGCGCCGCAGGGACTGGTTTTACCATGCGGTAGAAGTAGCCCTCGCCCTCGAACGGGGTGAGCGATGAAGAAACCAAGGCCCGGCGGCGGCTGCCCACTTGCAAGGGCGTGGTCAGGCCGGAAACCGGTTGCCAGATGCTGGTGACCAGATCGCCGACGATGTACTCGAAGACGAAGCCGTCGTCCGGCAGCGACCAGTCGAGCCAGTAGGAATAGCCCGTCGGCACCGTGAGCAC
>Ga0163153_10007647_pt1 | contig 11540 bp, 10 predicted proteins | sample OliLakLV19MP6IB1_FD_148629 | JGI IMG/M metagenome (GOLD analysis project Ga0163153, IMG submission 148629) | Freshwater microbial mat bacterial communities from Lake Vanda, McMurdo Dry Valleys, Antarctica - Oligotrophic Lake LV.19.MP6.IB-1 | ecosystem: Environmental > Aquatic > Freshwater >... | reverse complement strand
AGACTTGTGTGAAACGGTTTTAAACTGAAAATAGATACATGATTTCTTATAGTTTGGTATACTATATATATGCCAATTCCTTCTAAAGCAACTCAAGACTTTGTTCCAATCAAAGAGGTCCGCGATGGAGTGGTGCTTTTGAAAGACAATTCAATGCGGGCAGTTCTTCTTGCATCATCTTTGAACTTTTCTCTCAAATCTGAAGATGAACGAAAAGGTATCTTGTATCAATTCCAAGACTTCTTGAACTCTCTTGATTTTCCTTTGCAAATATTCATCCAGTCAAGAAAGCTCGATATTCGGCCATACATTGCGCTCCTTGAAGGTAGGTACAAAGAACAAATGAATGACCTGATGAAGATACAGACTCAGGAATACATCGAATTCATCAAAAACTTTACTGAGTCGACAAACATTATGACCAAAAGTTTTTTCGTAGTCGTACCGTACAGTCCCGCCTTGATCCAAGGAAAGGGTATGAATCCAATGAGTCTTTTTGGAAAGAAAGATGCTGAAGGGGATATGAAAAAACGAATGGAAAACTTTGAAGAAAACAGGACACAGCTTGAGCAAAGACTCGCAATAGTCGAGCAAGGCTTGGTGCGGTGCGGGATCCGTGTAGCGCATCTTGGAACCGAAGAAGTGGTAGAATTGTTTTACAAGATATTTAATCCGGGCGAGACAGAGAAGCCGATACAAGTTACATAAGTTTGTAAAGTAAAAAGTTTGTAAGGTTTGTAAAGTTCATACATGTAACTATTCTAAACTTTATGAACCTTATGAACCTTATGAACCTTATGAAGTTTCAACTAACATCATGTCAATATTTGATTTTTTACAAAAAAAAGAAGAGCCTTCGATATCTTCTATCATTCCCCAGGAGATTTACCAAGCGGGCACTCTAGAACTGCAGGATATTATTGCACCCAGTGCACTTAAGATATCTCCGAAAGAGATAAACCTCGGTGAAAAGGTAGTCCGAAGCTTTTTTGTGATTTCGTATCCTCGATTCTTGGGCGAAAACTGGTTTTCACCAATCATTAACCTTGATAAGGTATTTGATATTTCTATCTTCATCCACCCGATCGAGACTTCAGATGTACTCCGCACATTCCAAAAGAAAGTAGCAGAGGTACAGAGCCAGATTATGGCTCGGGAAAGCAGGGGACAAGTGAGAAACCCAATGCTTGATACTGCATACCAAGACCTCGAAAGTCTCAGGGATCAACTACAACAAGCACAGGAAAAGCTCTTTGATGTAGGGCTCTATATCACCCTCTACGGAGACTCTGACTCAGAACTCGACAAAGTAGAGTCCGAGATCAAGTCAATCCTCGAAGCAAAACTGGTCTATATAAAGCCTGCACTCTTCCAGCAAGAGCAAGCCTTCAAGACAGTCCTTCCACTCGGTACCGACCTTTTGGAAGTGCACAGCAAGCTCAACTCTTCTCCGCTTTCAAGTCTTTTTCCTTTTATTTCTTTCGATCTTACCTCTGACAAAGGTATTTTGTATGGTATCAACCGCCACAATTCCTCCCTCGTCCTCTTTGACCGCTTTTCTCTAGAGAACTACAATTCGATTACCTTCGCTAAGTCAGGTTCAGGTAAAAGCATCAGAGGTAATGAACCTGTACTTATTCGAAAAAATGGCCATATTGAACTCCGAGAAATTGGTCCTCTGATAGAAACAACAATTAAACAAAAAGGTTGTGTGAAATTTGCCGACGAGATGGAGGGTGCAATTGATCCAGGCTTTCAAGTATGGAGCTTTGATAAAGAGCTGAAAGGTGGATGGAGCGATGTAACCGTAGCAGCACGAAAAGATGCACCGAAGGAATATTACCATTTCAAGACAGAGAGTGGTCGGGAAATAACGACAACAGGAGACCATAACATGCTCGCATTGCGAGATGGACAAGTGGTGGTATCAAAAAGTACTGAACTAAAAGAGGGTGAGTATATACCACTTCCTCGTACAGTTTCTTTTTCTCTTAATACACCTGTTACATTCAATCTACTTGATCTTTTGAAGGGTAGTTCTCGGATGTACGTAGTAGGTGGAGGTAGTATTGTCGCGAAAATACACAAAGCGTATTCTCGAGAAACGATTGATCCTCGATACGACCACTATCTTCCAATGTACAAAAAAGGACGACGTATTCCGCTCGCTTATTTTAATACACTGATTAAAAAATTTAATCGAGAGCTTACTCCCGAACAGCTGAATTCCTTATATATTATGTCAGCGAGTGGAGCAGGGAAGCTTCCTGTAGTTATTAACGCGACTACCGAATTAGGAACCCTTCTTGGATATATAAGTGCCGAAGGTACGATAAACCACGATGCAATTAAAATCAGTAATCTAGATAGAGACGTACGAGATATAATACAAAAATCTTGCATTGCATTAGGTGTACTGCATCACACTACACCAAAAGATATTGTTATTTGCGACCGTCCTTTTATTGCCCTCATGTACGCAATAAAGGCAGGTGGTAGATCTAAAGATAAACGCATCTCACCAGTAGTATTTAATTTCCCCCAAAAGATTGTCTCTGCATATCTCCGAAGCTATTTTGAAGGAGATGGAGGTGTTGACGGTCTACAAGTGACTACCGCATCAAAATCAAAACAACTTTTATCTGAGATCTCTTATCTCTTGCTTGGTTTTGGTATTGTTGCTCGATTACGCAAGAAAACAATGACGTATAAAAAAACAGGTGGTCGACGAATATTTTGGGTACTTGCACTATCTGGACAGACAGCATTACACTCTTTCCAAGAAAAAATAGGGTTTGCAACAAGACGCAAACAGGAAAGTCTTGCTTCTATTTGCAATAAAAATGGAAACACCAACGTAGATATAATTCCAAACATCGCCCCACTTATAACTGAACTTCGAATGCATTTTGGAAGCCAACTTCATACTATTCCAAACCTTTCACCACTTTCACAAAATACATACAGTCCTTCTCGAGAAGAACTCTCTAAGTTTGTACACGCGGTACAAGAACGTATTACACACTTTGAACGCACATTACCTGCAATGGAAGCGCTTTCTGCATTACCGGACGTTGAGACTCTCATTAGACTCGGTGAATTAAACAAAGAATTTAATGCAAAGCTCTGGGACACACTTGGCTCAAGTTGGACTTGGATGAAAAAACGTAAAGGTAACGTCGGATTAGCTAATATCCTCACTCTCTCACAGGTTGTGCTTGGTAAAAATGCAAAAAATGAAATAGAACACTCAATTCACGGCATTCACGAAAGCTTTTTAGACTTTGATTCTCCGATTATTGCTCAGGCACCTGGACTCGGCAGTGCTTTTCGTAAAAAATTACCCGATCGTACTTCATACGATACACTTCGGGATGCGGGACATTTTATAAGCGAAACATACCGACATATGAGTGAGTCTGTACCTCATGTGAGAGGGATACTCTCTATGTTGAAACGGCTCGCAGACTCTGACCTTATGTGGGATCCGATTGTTTCTATTACAGAAAAGAAAAATACCACAGACAAATATGTCTATGACCTCACTGTAGATAATGAAATATTTTTAGCAGGAACAGCAGGGATGTTTATACATAATTCCTATGCCACAAAACTTGAGATATTACGTACCCTTATGTTCGATACATCGGTGATGGTGATCGACCCTGAAAATGAATATGAGTACATGGCAGAAGCAGTGGGAGGACGTTATTTCAAAATTTCTCTCAACTCAGAGCATCATATCAACCCATTTGACCTTCCGATCCCTGGAGAAGGTGAGTCAAGCGCAAATATTCTCAGAAGTAATATCATTAATCTTGTCGGCCTTTTCCGTATTATGATGGGTGGACTAACTCCTGAAGAAGATGCGATCATTGACCGCGCGATTAGTGAGACTTATGCACTTAAAGACATTACTCCTGATTCTGATTTTAAAAATATCGAGCCACCGCTACTTTCTGACTTTGAAATGGTACTTTCTGGTATGGAGGGGGGGGATTCGCTCGCACAACGCCTCACAAAGTACACCAAAGGTACTTGGGCTGGATTTATCAACCGTCCTACAAATATTGATATCAACAAGAAATTTATAGTTTTCTCAGTGCGAGACATGGAAGACGAGCTCAAGCCGATTGCAATGTATATTATTATGCATTATATCTGGGCTGCTATCAGAAAAGATCTTAAGAAGCGCCTACTTGTCATCGACGAAGCATGGTGGATGATGAAATCTGAAGACACTGCTTCTTTCCTCCTTTCACTTGCAAAACGAGGACGAAAATATTTCCTTGGACTTGCGACGATCACACAAGATGTCGATGACTTCCTTAAGTCTCCTTATGGAATGCCGATCATTACAAACTCTTCAATTCAAATTCTCCTCAAACAATCTGCAACTTCAATGGACAAGCTCCAGCAGACATTCAACCTCACTGACGAAGAAAAATATCTTCTACTTGAATCTGATGTCGGGGAGGGTATCTTCTTCGCAGGTCTCAAGCATGTAGCAATCAAGATTATTGCTTCATACACCGAGGATCAGATCATCACATCTGATCCATCTCAAATTCTTGCTATTAAGAAAGCAAAAAGTGACTTACTATCTCAATAATGTTGTATAATTGAGAGTACTATGGAAGAGCTCGAGCAAATTCGCGAACAAAATAGGTGGAAGCCTGAGAGACAACAAACGGAGGAAGATGAGCCTAAAAACTCTCTTCCTAAAGGAACGATCGCTCTCATGATCAGTACTGCATTGTTTTTTGATGCAATCCAAGTAATTCTTCTTTTTTTTGCAGTCGGCGTTGTTCTTAACACTTTTATTAATATCTTTGCAGGCCTTACATTCTTCCTGTGGTTTATGATGCATGGTATAAGCTTTTTAAGCCCAAAGCGTCTTGCGGGAATAGGAGGAGGGTTCATTGTAGAGCTCATCCCTATCTTAAATTCACTCCCAGCATGGACCGGGGCTGTTTGGTATATCATTTCAACTACTAAAATACTGCAGACTGTAGAAAAATTACCTGGAGGAAAAGTGGCAGGGTTTGTTGCACAGTCTACAATGGCTACAACGAATGCATCGAGAGCACAAGCAATTTCAAATACCTCTGCAGGTCAAACGGTGAGATTAGCTGGTGGAAAAACATATACAGGAACAAAGAAATTTGAATCAATTGATACTATGAGTAATCAACCTAAACTTTCTCCACAGCAACAAAAAATATCAGATGTTCGCAAAGCATACACTGGCTGGAAAACTCAAATGACTGATATAGATAAGATGAGAAGTAAGAACAGGAAATATTCTGACTCGGAGTATAAACCCACTGATAAAGAATCGGTAGAATTGGAAGATGAAAAAGGGGATTATGAAAAAGCAGTATAGGTGTTAATAACAGTTGCTCATTTTATGTACACTCTGTGATAAAATAGGTTTACTATGATGTCTCGTTTTATAAAAATTTCTCTTTTTAACCTAGTAGTCCTTTTTATTGTTGTATCCGGTATATTTTTATCTCCCTCGGTTGTCTTTGCTCAGTTTAATGAATCAAGTGATGTTTCTATAGGACTTTTACCTGCAAATCCTGCACCTGATCAATCAGTACAAATAACGATTGAGTCATATTCAATCAATCTTGATTCATCAAGAATAAGCTGGTATGTAAATAACAAGCTCGTACGCCAAGGAACCGGTATAAAAAAAATATCGACCAGATCAGGGAAACTGGGGTCAGAAACTACTGTTCGAATACAAATAGACACAACAACCGAAACATTTACAAAAAATATCACCATTGTACCTTCATCAGTAAGTATTGTTTGGGAGGCAAGAACATACACACCACCTTTTTTCAAAGGTAAAGCTCTTTTTTCACATCAAAGCACTATCATATTTATGGCTGTTCCTCGAATTATGGTGAATGGGAGAGAATTGGAAAAAGAAAACTTAGTGTATACATGGAGCAAGGATGGTACCGTACTCGGTGATCTAAACGGATATGGACGTTACACTCTTCCGTTAACTGGATCTATAATATCACGACCACTCTCTATTGATGTTGAAGTCACCGACCCAAATACAGGTTTCTCAGCTTTTAATACTATTGACGTAGCACCAATAGAACCTGAAATTGTTACCTATGTAGCTGATCCACTCTATGGAGTTCAATACAATAAAGTAATAAAAGGTACATTACCGCTCAAAGGAAAAGAAGTAACCTTGACCTCCGTACCTTACTTTTTTAGTAATGCTGAGAGTGAATCAGCAAGTGTGTCGTATAATTGGTCTATCAATGGTAATACCATCTCTGACGGACAAAATACTCGCACCAGAGTGTTTCGAAAGGTAGGGGAGGTATTTGGTACATCAAATATTGGACTGACGGTATTGCAGGCAAATAGATTGTTGCAATTTGCCTCATACAACCTTTCAATCGACTTTTTACAAGATCAATAGTATGAAACGATACATTCTAATATTTATTTATATATTCACGTTAGTAGGTACTCCACTTGCTTTTGTACTTGCCGAAGCAACTCAGCCAGTAATTGGAGAGTATGTGGTACTTGCACCACTTCCAGGTACAACTAAAGTTGCAAACTGTACAGGTACAAATTGTACTGCGGACATCAATTCATACCTTGGAGGATTCCTCAACCTTGTGATCGGCATCGGAGCAGTGATCGCCATGATCATGATTGGCTTTTATGGATTTCAATACGCACTTTCAGACAGTGCTTCAGTTAAGATGGCTGATAGCGCGAAATTATGGGAAATTGTACAAGGGCTCCTTCTTATCATTTCTGCATATGCAATTATTTATACAATCAATCCCGCTCTGCTTACTTTTTCTCTTGAAATAACCACACCAAGAGTGACTGCACCTGCGGTAACTGCACCTGCGGTAACTGCGACAAGTACGAATCCTGATGGCACCACAGCATCCACTGGTCCAGGCAGTGAAGTGGCGGTGAGGACTGCCTTAGCAGGAATAGGAAAAAAAGCGCCATGTGCACCAAATCAAACAAGAGGATGTACAAATGTCGCAGGTTTACCACAAATTGCTATTGATGGCTTACTTGCTCTAACAAAAAGTAGTACTGGTGGTTGTGGATGTGGTTTAACTATAACAGGGGGGACAGAAGGTGGTCATGCGACCCATGGTCCAGGTAAAGCTATAGTTGATCTTAATCCAACTTCAGCTCTAAATTCATACTTAGGAAGACCAAACCCTAGAGAAAAAGATACAGCAACTAAAGTAATTGCTGGCAGGACTCTAGTGTTTGTGTATGAAGAAAAAGGTGGAAATGCAAGCGGAACATCCACAGGAAATCATTGGCATGTAGTTATTAATTAATACAATGAAAAAAATCCTCAAAATCAGCGCATATATTCTAATCCTCCTTGCAGTGGCGCTCTTGGGATACTACTTTATACTAAGGACAAATGACAATATCTCTTCAGGGAAAAAGCCTTTTTTTGGAAATCTGTTTCCATTTGGAAACAATGAAGTAGTTACGGAAGTTCCTTTTAATGGAACACCAGAAATTGCACCGACTAACGAAACAGGAACATTTGACCAAGTGGTAAGGCTTATTTCAAACGAACCAGTCGCAGGAAGCGTGTTTGTCGCATCATCGACAAAAGGTACGGTGATACGCTACATCGAAAAAGCGACGGGGCACATCTTTGATGTACCCGCATCTGAAAACATTAATCTTCGAGTTTCAAATACCACCATTCCTCAGATTTATCGAGCCTTATTTACAGAAAACGGCGATGGTTTTGTGGCTCAGTATGTAAAAAATGATGATGACATTGAGACAATGTACGGAAAAATAGTAGATGGGATCAATGAAAAAACTGTAGTTGGTACGATACTCTCCCGAAATATCACTTCTTTTACCGTATCTCCAAATGGAAAAACTGTGTTCACTCTTGAAAAGACACAAAGTGGAAGCGAAGGGTATACAATGCTTCCAAACGGTACAAACAAAAAGCTTGTATGGAATTCACCATTAAGAGAGTTTATTCCTCAATTTATTTCAGACTCTCATGTTGGTCTTCAGAGCAAACCACATTCCTCTTCATATGGAGTGCTTTTTGACGTAAACACAGGCACTGCAGGAAAAAGCGTCTTGGTAGGGAACCAGATAAACCTCACCACTCTGCCGTATCCAAACAAGCCATATGTCTTGTATGCAAATACCATTGGACTATTCAGTCAGAATACTACAAACAATACAACCATAGAGCTATCCCCAAAAACATTTCCAGAAAAATGTGTTTGGGCGCAGACAAAAACATTTATATACTGTGCAGTACCAAGAAGCACAATCAATGTCACCTCTTTATATGCCTGGTACAAAGGAGAAGTCTCTTACTCTGACGATATCTGGGAATACGACGTTGTAGCAAATACAGCTCGACGGGTAGTAGATCTCGAAAACCTTGCAGGACGAAGTATTGATGTTTCTACAATTTTCATAAACATAAATGATACATTACTCCTCGTTCAGAGTAAAACTGATGGAAGTCTTTGGTCTATTAAACTAAACTAATTTTCAAAACTCTTTCTAATCACACCCTTTGGGGAACACGGATATTTTTCTGCTGAAAAATTCCTCAAGTCTCGCCTACCTGGCTTGCGAAGTCTCATCAAAGTATATGATTCGACAAGTTTTGAATTAGGAGAATTTTAATTTACCTTCCTTATATGTTTTCTTATATAAAGCTCCTGAGCAATCGTAAATAGATTGCTTGTGATCCAGTAAATAGAAACAGCTGCTGAAACTGACCAAGAAATAAAGATAACAAGAACAGGGAAGCCATATTTCATCTGCTTTTGCATCATTTTCATCATATCTTCTTGCATTGTCGGCTTATCGTTTGGATCTACATTCGGATCTACAGGAGGAGTAGCGTATGCGATCTGGAAATACGTAGAAATTCCTGCCAAGAGTGCGAGAAATATGCTTTTTTCTGCAATATTGATAAGACCTAAAAAACTCATATTGATTGAAAGTGGTGCAGAGACAAAAGAATAGAGGAGTTCCACGTTTATAACAGGTAATCCTGACTTAAGAAAAATCTGATAAAGAGCGATGATGATCGGTAACTGGAGGAGAAGCACGAAAAAACCAGCGAATGGATTGATATTCTTTTCCTTATAAAGCTCGATTGTTTTCTGAGTTTGATCTTTCTTGTCTGGATACTGTTTTTTGATCATTTTTAGATCTTTTTCAATCTCTTTCATCTCTATTTGAGCTCGAGTAGCTTTAATGGAAAGGGGAAACATGATGAGTTTAACAATGATTGTAAACAAAACAACTATTACTCCTGCATCAAAGAACGGCAACACATCCATAAGGTAAATAAGACCATTATAGAGTGGTTGATAAAAAACAGAGTTAAAAAATGATGAAATCATTGGATGGAATTTAGATATTAGATGATAGAAGTTAGAATAGAAAGTCTATCTGATTACATATAGTATATGTAATCTAGCTCATAAGCAACGATTGCTTGTTGAGAATATCTTTTAGATGATTCTCTAAATCTTCTTTATCAAGATCTTTTGCTTCTTTTTTTATACTTATGATACAAAAAAAACCATCGTGTATTTGCGGAAGTAAAAGCTCTAAAGTACGGTACACTCTTCTTCGGAGTCGATTTCGGTCTACTGCTTTAAGAGACACTTTTTTGGAACAGAGTACAGCAAAACGGCTTAGTAAAGGCTTTTCTTGATTATTCGATTGTTTATATATGGACAAAAACAGGAGAGGTGAGTGGTAACTCATTCCTCTCCCATTCAGTGTTTTAAATGTAGTTTTGTCTATTCGTCGTGCCTTTGGAAGCATATTACTTCTTTTTGATTGAGGCTTTCTGTTTTACAGTAGAAAGATTTACTCTCCCTTTTCGTCTTCGTCGGAGGATCGTTTTCTTTCCGCCTGCAGATTTTGTACGAGAGAGAAAACCATGTTTTTTTGCTCTTTTTCTTTTTTTAGGTTGGTAGGTCTGAGACATAATATTGATTTATTTCTATATTCACAACGTTAACATACTTGGAAGACTTTAACAAGTGTTCGAAAATTGTGCACCCTATATAATATCTACACATGGAAATCGATAACAAAAAAATTTGGGATACAGTGTTAGTAGAAATGGAATTATCAATTTCTAAACCAAATTTTAATACCTGGTTTAAGGATACTTATATCCTTAAAACAGAAGACGGTACAGTATATCTCTCAGTGCCAAACAACTTTGTTTCCGAATGGCTCTCTCAAAAATTCCATAATACGATATTAAAGTCCCTCCGAAACATATCAAACTCTTTTCATTCTCTTCAATATGTTATTACAAAGGAGGATATGCGTCTCAAAGCTTCTCTTGAGAAAACACAACTCATCAACAGGGAGCTTCCACTCGATAATTATTATATAAATAAAGATGACAACCTTAATCCTCGCTACACTTTTGAAGCTTTCGTTGTAGGTCCATTCAACGAGCTCGCCCATGCAGCGGCTCAAGCGGTCATTAAGAAGCCAGGAATCGTCTATAACCCTTTGTTTATATATGGAAATACTGGTCATGGTAAAACACACCTCATACAGGCGATAGGAAACCATTTGAAGAGCAGTCAGCGAAAAATATTCTATACAACCTCTGAAAAGTTTGGTCAGGAATATGTAAATGCACTCCAAATGAACAAACCTAATTTTTTCAAGGAGAAATATCGAAAATATGATGTTCTTGTTATGGATGATATTCAGTTCTTGGGTGGAAAAATGAAAATGCAGGAAGAACTATTCCATCTATTCAATCATCTCTACGACAATAACAAGCAGATTATTTTTTCCTCAGATAAACACCCTGCACTCATCCAAGATTTAGAAGAGCGCCTAAGATCACGCTTTAGTGCGGGTATGATTGTGGATATTCCCGCACCCGACTCAGAATCAAGAGCTGCTATCATCCGCACAAAGATCACACAAAACAACTTTCCCCTCTCAAAAGAAGTGGTTGATTACCTTGCATATTCACTTTCAGGGAATATTCGAGAACTTGAAGGTATCTTAAATTCAATTATCTGCCAATCCCAACTTAAAGACAAAGAACTGAGTCTTAATGAAGTGAAAAATTTCATCAAAACAAGTGCTAAACCTAAGAAAAATGTTTCTACAAAAGAAGTAGTGAAGACTGTAGCTGATTTTTACAATATTGAAGAAAATTCGATCTATGAAAAGACTCGTAAGAAAGAGATTATTAAACCTCGACAGATTATCATGTATATTCTTCGTGAAGAATTCAATATCTCATATCCTGCAATAGGGGAGAAGCTTGGTGGGCGAGACCATACCACAGTCATGCACTCATGTGAAAAGATTAAAAACGATATAGCTGCTGATTCAAATTTAGCTACTGAAATAAATCAACTAAGGTCTATACTTGTCTAAAATAATGTAGTAGTATCTGTGGATAAACCTGTGGAATACCAGGTTAAAATTAGGGATAACTTAAAGATTATATGTGAATA
>Ga0163153_10007646_pt1 | contig 11542 bp, 9 predicted proteins | sample OliLakLV19MP6IB1_FD_148629 | JGI IMG/M metagenome (GOLD analysis project Ga0163153, IMG submission 148629) | Freshwater microbial mat bacterial communities from Lake Vanda, McMurdo Dry Valleys, Antarctica - Oligotrophic Lake LV.19.MP6.IB-1 | ecosystem: Environmental > Aquatic > Freshwater > Lake... | reverse complement strand
GGTGCGGGCGACGTTTATCATGTCTGCGGCGCCGCCTGGCGCGCAGGACACGGGCAAATCGCGGCCGAACATTCGCTCGGCGAAGCGCGGGGGCCGCGCGAAGTCTTCTCCGCCTGCGCGGCGGCGGCGTTGTATCGTCGCGACGCTGTATTGGAAGCGGGCGGCTTCGACGAGTCGTTCTTCTGTTACTTCGAAGACGTCGATCTGAGCTATCGACTGCGTTTGGGCGGCCATCGGATCTGGCACGTACCGCGCGCCGTCGCTCGGCACGTCGGCGGCGCATCGAGCGGTCCGCGGAGCGATTTCGCCATCTACCACGGACATCGCAATCTGGTCTGGACCTTCTTTCGCAACACGCCCGCACGGCTGCTGTGGCGTCATCTGCCGCAGCATTTGGCGTGGAACCTGGCGACAGTTCTCTGGTTCGCACTTCGAGGGCGCGGCCGCGTGATCCTACACAGCAAAAGGGATGCGCTGCGAGGATTGCCGCGCATCTTGCGCGAGCGCGCCTCACTTCAAAGGAACGCCGCCGTTGCCGTCGAGAGTTTGCTCAAGGTCATGGAACACGGTTGGCTCAAGCCGTATTTCCGCCGACGAACCACCACGCAAGCCGCGGCGCAAAGCGACTTAGCACCCGACCGAGCGTCGGCGCTTCGGCAGCCGTAGCGGCCGACGCGGCGCCGCTTGCCAGGCGGCATAACGCGATTTGATGATGGCCAGCGCGGGGCGTTCCATGAAACGCGAGAGGGCGATCGCCAGTCCGACCACGCAACCGACGGCCAGTAATAAGCTCACGTTGGCGTTCAGGCCCCAACGGTTCAACGTGCGGATGATCACGTAGCCGACGTTTTGATGCACGAGATATAGCGTATAGGAGATGCCGCCGAGGTACGCGAGCGGCCGGCTCGCGAGCCAGGGGAGTTGCCCGGCGGTCGCCAGGTACATCACGACCGTGAAGGCCGCCACGAGCGACGCGCCGGCGGGAGCGTCGACCAGTGCGTGCCAGAACCAACAAGCGACGACCAGCAGCAGCCAGCCGGGATCGATCGCCACCACGCCGCGCTGCTGATACAGCGCCATCCCGATGATGAAGAGATGGATGAAGCGCAAACTGCCGAGCGTGAGCACCGGCCCGAGCGCGCCGGCGAGCCGCTCCGGCAGCCACCACGCCGCGAGTTGCACGGCGACCGCCAGGGCCAGCCACATGGATAGCGTGCGAATCGCGTTGGACAGCCAACCGAATCGCCACAGCGATAACATCGCGGCGTAGAACAGAATCTCCGCCTGTAGCGACCAATAGGCCCCGTCTACGTGCGGGACGTGCAGGAGCGACTGCACCATCGTGAGATTCACGACGAAATCGCGCAGGCCGACCTCTTGTCCCGGCAGTCCGAACAGCGAGACTACCGTAAACGTCAGCAGCATCGCCGCCCAATACGCCGGATACAACCGTGCGAAACGGGCGACGACAAAGTCGGTGGCCGTCCGCGTGCGGTCCAGCGTCATGAAAATGACGAAGCCGCTGATCATGAAGAACAATTGAACGCCGTAGTCGCCCCGCGGAAAGTCGAACCACAGTCCGTCGGGCGCACCGAAGAGCTGTCCGTAGCGCAACGTGAAATGAAAGAACACCACGCTCAACGCCGCCAGCCCGCGGAGCCCATCCAACTCACGAATCCGCACGGCTGGCTGAGGTGAGGAAATAGCGTTCACCGCGAAGATCTCAGGACGCCTGGAGGGAAGATGCGGAGACGACTCCAAAAGCGCGCAGCCGCGCCCGGCGGAGGAACCGCCCTGAGAAGTGTAGGTCGCAAAATAGGACGTGCGCCAGCGACCAAAAGCCAAGATCAGCGGCACTGAAAACTGAACACTGAAAACTTCCAACTTCCCCCAGCCCTACCCAAAGCTCCCGGTGATATAACTTTGCGTCAACTTGTTGGCGGGGTTCTTGAAGATATGTTCCGTGCGATCGACTTCGACCAGTTCGCCGATGTAGAGGAAGACCGTATAGTCGGAGATCCGCGCGGCCTGCTGCATATTGTGCGTGACGACAATGATCGTGACGTAGTCGCGCAACTCGGCGACCAGTTCTTCGATCTTCGAAGTCGCGACCGGGTCGAGGGCCGAGGTCGGTTCGTCGAGCAGCAGGATTTCCGGGTCGGTCGCCAACGACCGCGCAATGCAAAGCCGCTGTTGCTGCCCCCCAGAAAGTTTGTACGCCGGCTGATGGAGCCGATCTTTCACTTCGTCCCAGAGCGCCGCGGAGCGGAGCGCTTGCTCGATCTTAGCATTGATCGTCGCCTTGTGCTCGCCGCGCAAGCGCAGGCCGAAGGCGACATTCTCGAAGATCGATTTGGGAAACGGGTTCGGCTTCTGAAAGACCATGCTGATCCGCATCCGCATTTCGATCGGATCCACGTCCGGCGAAACGATGTTCACGCCGTCCGGCTGAAGCAGGATCTGGCCTTCATAGCGATTGCCGGGATACAAGTCATGCATCCGGTTGAAGCAGCGGAGCAACGTCGACTTGCCGCATCCGGAAGGTCCGATGATGGCAGTGACCTGACGCTCCAGGAACTGCAAGTTGATATTCTTCAGCGCGCGGACGTTGCCGTAATAGAAGCTCAGGTCGCGCACCTCCGCCTTGACCGACGGGGCCGCGGGCGGCGCAGACGTCTCGGCCGTCGCCACGGGGCGATGTTCCGTCGGCCGGGCTCGTTGTTCGCTTGGCATAGAAGGCGGGTTCGCCGGCAATTCGGAGAAAGCAGTGCTCATGATAGCGAATCTCTTACCATTTGATTCGTTTTCGCATGCGATATCGCACGACGATCGCCACGGCGTTCATCGACAAGGTGATCGCAATCAACAACAGCCCCGCGGCGGCGGCATTGGCCTGGAATTCCACGCCCGGGCGGGAGACCCAATTGAACATCTGAATTGGAAGTACCGTGAATTGATTGTCGAGCCAACGGAGCGTCACCAGTTCGCTGGCGGAGTTGAATGGCAAAAAGGCGATAAACGTCAGCGCGCCGATCGTGATCAGCGGCGCGGTCTCGCCGATGGCGCGCGAGAGACCGATGATGATGCCGGTGGAAATGCCGCCGGTGGAGTATGGCAACAAGTGATGCCAAATCACCTGCCATTTCGAAGCGCCCATGCCATAGGCAGCTTCGCGAATCTCCTGCGGAATCGACCGCAACGCTTCGCGCGTGGCGACGATGATGATTGGCAGGATTAGACACGCCAACGTCAAGCCACCGGCGAGGATGCTGCGTCCCAGCCCGAGCATGTAGACGAACAGCCCGAGCGCCATCAGCCCGTAGATAATCGAAGGCACGCCGGCGAGGTTGGCGATATTCAACTCGATCAACGTGGTGCGCCAGTTCTTCTTGCCGTATTCCTCCAGATACACGCCGGCCGCGACACCCAGCGGAATCGCCGACAGCGTCGTAACCAGCATAATCAACAACGAACCGACCCAGGCGGAGAGCACACCGGCGCGTTCGGCGAAGCGCGAGGGAAACGAAGCGAGTAACGACCAGTCCAGCCGATGTAAGCCGTCGTGCATCAGGTTATAAAACAGCGCGCCCAGCGTCACTAGTCCAATCAATGTGCAGACCGCCCCGGCCAACGAAAACAAGACGTCCTCGAGCCACCGTTTGGCGACGATCCGACGAAGTCGTGGTGTATTGACGCCGAACAGCTGACGCAACTGAAACCAAGGGTGAGCGCACTTTCGCCGCAAGCGCGAGACCTCCATTAGTACGCCTCCCGGAAACGGCGCCGCATCAGGTGGCCGATAATGTTGAAGCCCAGCGTCATCAGGAATAGTGTAAACCCGGCCGCGAAGATCGATTTGTAGCCAATGCTGTCGTGCGGCAAGTCTCCGAGGCAGACTTGCACAATAAACGCGGTCACGGTGGCGGCTGGTTCTGTCGGATTCAAGGTTAGATTGGGTTGCTGCCCCGCGGCGATGGCGACGATCATGGTTTCGCCGATCGCGCGAGAAATGGCCAACACGTATGACGCCACGATGCCGGAGAACGCCGCCGGAAAGACCACGCGAAACACGGTGATGACACGATTCGCCCCGAGGCCGTACGCGCCTTCGCGCAAGATCATTGGCACGGCCCGCATCGCATCTTCCGAGAGCGAACTGATATACGGAATGATCATAATGCCCATCACGATGCCGGCGCTCAGCATGTTGAACGTTGGCAAGTTGGGCATGATCTTTTGCAGCAGCGGCGCCACGAACAAGAGCGCGAAGTAGCCGAACACCACGGTCGGCACCGCGCTTAGCAATTCCAGCACCGGCTTGACGCATTCGCGCACGCGATGCGGCGCGAATTCACTTAGATAAGCGGCGATGATCGTCCCCGCCGGCATGGCCACGGCCAGCGCGACGGCCGTGGTAACCAGCGTGCCGGAGAGGAGCGACATGATGCCGTAACGCGGCGGCTCGAAGAGCGGCGTCCACATCGTGTCGGTCAGAAAGTCGCCCAACGACACGACCTGAAAAAACCGCGCGGACTCGACCATCAAAATGCCGACGATCCCCGCGGTGATCAGCACCGAGGAAACCGCGGCCAGGCAGAGCAGCGATTCGATCGTCCACTCGCGGCGCCTTCGCCACCAGATGAGCGACGGGTTGGGCCTACTCACTTCGTTGCTCCGACTAGACCCGCTCGGGTCCGAATTGCGTCACGCCGCGTTGCCTACTGGACAGCTTCTCGTGCCAAGAGGTCCTCGACCTTGACGCCCACCTCGGGCACGCCGCCGAACACGCTGCCCGTGACGCGTTTTTCGAAGCGTTCCTTCGCCATCGTGTACGCCGCCTCCGGCAGCGGCAGGTATTTCACGTCCTTGGCCAACGTGCCCACGTTTTCGATCAAGAATTCGACATACGCCTTCACTTCCGGCTTATCCGCCGACTTCTTGTTCACATACACGAACAACGGGCGCGACAACGGGTTGTAGATGCCCGCCAGCACGTTTTCCATGCTTGGCATCACCGGCTCCGTTGTGGAGTTCTTCGACCAACTGACCGGTACCGCTTTGAGCTTATCTTTGTTCGGCTCGTAGTAGGCGAATGGGATGTAGCCCAAGGCGTACTTATTGCCGGCCACGCCTTGCACCAACGTGTTGTCGTCTTCGCTGGCTGTGTAGTCGCCGCGGCTGACCTTCGCCTTGCCATTGACGGCTTCGGTGAAGTAATCGAACGTCCCGGAATCGGAACCGGCCCCGAAGAGCGCGAACTTCTCGCTGGGCCAGCCTTCGCGGACCTGGCTCCATTGCGTCACCTGACCCGTGGCGCCCGGCTCCCACATCTTCTTCAATTCATCGACCGTGATCGAGTCGACCCAGTCGTTGTCCTTGTGAACGACGATCGTCAGCGCGTCGAAGCAGATCGGCAATTCGATGTATTCGATGTTGTTCTGCTTCGCGACTTCCATCTCCTCTTTCAGGATGGGGCGCGAGGCGTTCGAAACATCGGTCTCACCGCGGAAGAATTTCTTGAAGCCGCCGCCGGTTCCAGAGTTGCCGACGGTCACATTGACCTTGCCGGCCTGTGAGTTCTGGAATTCCTCGGCAACCGCCTCGCTCACCGGGAAGACGGTGCTGGAACCGTCGATTTGCACGAGCGTCGGCTCTCCCGACGCACCGGAACCGTCACCGCAACCAGCTACCACTCCCAGTGATCCCACCAACACCAGCCACAGCGATAGGCGTCGCATGATTTGTTGCATCCAGCAGGTAGGCGCGCAATTTCCCCAGAGACGCCTTTCACCATAACGGGCAAATGTTCAGAAACGGTTAAGACCCGGCTAGGAATCGGTATGCCCGGGCTAACAGTGGGACCATGAGGCGGTTCAGACGGGGTCGTCGGGCAACGAGACGTTCTGAATGGTGATCGAGAGCGATTCCACGATATCGAGGGGGGTGAGGGAAACCTCGCCGTAGACATCGGCCGCAATATCACCGGCGGCGCCGTGGAGATAGACGCCGAGCCGCGCGGCGTCCAGCGGCGTCAAACCCTGGCCCAGCAGGGCGGTAATGACGCCGGTAAGCACGTCGCCGCTGCCTCCCGTGGCCATACCGGGGTTGCCGGTCGTGTTGTGGAAGGACATTTTTCCATCGGTCACCAAAGTGTGGTGGCCCTTCAGAACCAGCACGATGCCAGCCGACCGGGCCAGTTCAATGGCCTGCGATTCTTGCTCAGCACGGTCATTGGAGGAATTGGGAACCAAACGGCGGAACTCCCCAGAGTGCGGCGTGAGAATCCGCGGTCCGGAGTGTTCAGCGAGCGGCGTTCCGCGATCCGCGAGGGCATTCAACGCGTCGGCGTCGACCACCATCGGCAACGCCACTTCGCGATAGAGCCGATCCACCAGCCAGCCGAGGCCGAGCGATCTGCCGAGACCAGGTCCAATGGCGACCACGTTCACTTGCTCGATGGCACGATGCAGTGCGTCCCAAGCCGTACGCGCGATCCGGCCGTGGCGATCGCTCGGAAGCGCTAACGTCATGTAGGCCGGAAACTGCGCGGCGACGGCGTCGAGAGAAACATCCGGCGTCGCCAATCGCACTAGGCCTGCACCGGAGCGAACCGCCGCCAGGCCGGCCAAGGCAATCGCGCCGCTCATGCCGCGCGAACCACCGATCAATAGCAATCGGCCGTAGTCCCCTTTATGGGATTCCGGATCACGCGGCGCAAGTTGCGGCAGTGACGTCGACATTCGGGCAAGCTCCTGTGCTGCCCTCATTGTCTCCTTTCGCTCGGCGAAAGGAAACTACGCGTCGCGATGGACCGTGTCGGGGCTGAACGCCGGCAAGCAAACGGCGATGTACTCCGCCCCTTCCGCGCCGGGCGAGCTATAGCGGACCCATTCGCCGCGATGCGTGATGATCGCCTGCCCTGCCTCCACGTCCGTCACGCCTTGCTCATGCTCGACGCGCAACATGCCGCGCAGCACGACGGTGTATTCGTCGAACTCCGGTCGTTGCCCAGGCTCTTCCCAGCCCGGCGGACTTTTCATCTGCGCAATGCTGACCGCGGACGTAGATGAGTTTACTCGCCCGACGAACTCGGCGATCGTCTTCGGCTTATTCCCAGCGGCGGAAATGATCTTCGGAGACGCAATGTGTGTGGGCATGACTTGAGTTGTCCGTCAATTCGTGTAATCCCTACGCCGCCTTCGCGGGGCGCGCCTCGGTCAGTTGCGCCGCCACCGCCGCGTAGACGCGATCGACCGTTAGTTCGCGCATGCAATAATGTTTCCGCAACGGGCAGACGCGCTCCTGGCACGGTCCGCAGGGGACGTCTTGCTGCAAGTGAACGCTGCGCGGGTAATGGTTTTCGCTCCAGGCGATATGCGTCGGGCCAAACAGGCTGATCACCGGCACATCGAAGGCCGCGGCGAAATGGCGCGGGCCGCTATCGGTGCTGATCATCAACCGGCTACGGCGAATGCAGGCCTTCGTCAAGCCGATCGAAAGCGGCTCTTCCGCCAGACTCTTCACCCGCGGATGGCCAGACTGTGCGACAATCGACGCCGCCACCTTGCGCTCACTGGGACCGCAGACGACCAGCACGTGGTAGCCCAGGTCGTTGGCCACGCGCGCCGCCAGCTCGGCGAAGTATTCGGTCGGCCAAAGTTTGGCTGCGCCGAACGCGCCGCCGGAGTTGAACACCACGACGCGGTTTCCATCCGGCAGAGCCAACCTGCGCCAGACGGCCGCGGCCGCGCGCTCATCATCGAGCGTCGTCGCGAGATCCATGCGCGGCGATTCCGACGGACAACCGGCCGCGGCGGTGAGACGTAGATAATCGTCCAGCACAGGGCTCGGAATGTATTTGCCGTCTTCGCGGCGGTGATACAGCTTGTCGGTCAACAACGGCCCGCGGCCATAACGCGCGTAGCCGATGCGGCGCTTCGCGCCGGACGCCCAGGCGAGCATTCCGGTGCGCAGCGAATTCGTCAACAACACCGCCATGTCCGGACGTCGCGAACGCAGCCGGCGAATCAGCGACCAACTGCCAAGCGCACGTTCCCGCGCGCGGGGATCGTAAAATAACTGCTCGTCGAGAAACTGCGTTCCCGCCAACACGTCCGCCACATACGGCCGCAATACTCCGATCAAATGCGCATCGGCAAAGTGATTTCGCAACGCCCGTAGCGCCGGCGTGGCCATCACGACGTCGCCCACCCAGTTCGGCAAAAAAACGGCGATGTTCATGGTTGGTAGGCGAAAGGGAAATTGTTCTGAACCGCAGAGGCGGAATGTCGAATGACGAAATCCGAATGACGAATCAAAACTGAATGCTTGAATGTCGAATGAGTTGCAATTGATCCAACTCCTTCATTCGACATTCAGTCATTCGAGCTTCTTTCGTCATTCGGATTTCGTCATTCGACATTCCGCACTAGTCTTTCGTAATATCCAGCTCTTCGCGCGATAGTCCCGCGATGCCGCGGCGTAAGTAGTGCGGGCCGTTCATGCCGTGGATTGAGTTGACGAGATTGGTCGTGGAGATGCCGTCGACCATACGCGTCCGTAGGCTGCGGCCGCCATACGATTCGACGAAATCCTGGCCGACGACTTGGCCTGGCGCGTACGTGCCCCCTTTAACGAGCACGTGCGGCCGCAGCCTACGGATGGCTTGCAGCGGCGTGTCTTCGTTGAAGATCAGCACGTAGTCGACGACGCTAAGCGCCGCCAACATCCGCGCGCGATCTTGCTCGGCGATCAACGGGCGTCCTGAACCTTTCAACTTCCGTACGCTGCTATCGCTGTTCACGGCGACGACCAGGATCTCTCCCTGCGACGCGGCTTCTTCCAGCGACGTGATGTGGCCCACGTGCAACAGGTCGAAGCAGCCGTTCGTGAACACGACGCGTTGGCCGGCAGCGCGATGTTCGGCGATCTGGGCCGCCAGTCGATCGAGTGGCAGGATCTTGCCAGCTTCCGCCGGCGGTGCGCCAAGTTCGACAAGCAGGTCCTGGCGAATCTCCGCGCGGGGAATGACGACGACCCCTTCCTTTTCGACTTCCAGTCCACCCGCGACATTGCCGAGCCGCACGGCGTCCGCCGCAGAAACGTTGGCCGCGAGCGCCACGCCGATCATGGCCAGCACCATGTCGCCTGCGCCGGTGATGTCGTAGACGTCGCGCGCGCGGGTGGCAAAATGTTCGCGGAAGAAGTCGTCGGCGCGACGACCTGGCCGACCGTGCGCGTTCGATTCGACCAGCACCGCGCCGTCGCGGTCGAGCGTGATCACCACGAGGCCGAGCTCCAATTCGCGGCAGAGCCAAACGCCCGCGTCGAACGGATCTTCTAATTGCAGCGGCCCATGCTCGCCGTGTTTGGCCGCGCGGAGTTGAAATTTGCGCTCCACGGCCAGTTCCGCTTCGACGCGGTTCGCCTTGATCGCCGTGGCGCCGCGGTACTTCGACCAATCGACGCCGCGCCCTGGATCAACCACGACCGGCACGCCCAACTTGCGCCCGAGCGCCGTCACGGCACGCATCACGGCGGGCGTGCAGACGCCTTTGTCGTAGTCGGAAACCAGAATCGCGTCGAATGGGCAAACTTGTGCGTCTTCCGGTTGCGGCATCACGTCGCCATGTTCGGCGATCACCGATTGCGTCGCCAAAGCGTTGCGCCAGTCGCTGGTGATTGGCACAATCGTTTCGCGATACGACTCCGACGGCGTCGTCTCCGGGAAATCCGGGTACGACGGCAACTCGTCGGCCAGCGTGTAGTCGTGCTCGTCGGACGACCAACGCGAGACGTCCGCTTCGCAAAGGCGTTCCAGCTGTTCGATTAAAGCGCGTTCCACGTGCCCCTCGACGGCGGCGCGTTCTTCCGTGTCGACACGGAGAATCTGGTGGCCGTGGCGATTCGCGGCGCGGCCGATAAAGCGCTCTTTTTCCGTCGTTGGGCGTTCGGGATCGATGACCAGGCCCGCCACGTCGATGCCGGTCGCGGCCAGCAGTTCGCGCAGTTGGCGACCGGCGTTGTCATCGCCCACGACGCCGACGCAAGCGACTTCCGCTTCGAGTCCGCGGAGCATTTGACAGACGTTCGCTGCGCCGCCGAGACGCTGTTCGCGCCGATCGGCGCGCAGCAAGATCACCGGGGCCTCCTGGCTGACCCGCTCGGCATTCCCCCAGGTATACCGGTCAAGAATTAGATCCCCCACGACGAGCATTCGCGGGCGTCCGAGGCGATCAAACACGTCGAGCAAATGTTCCGACGCTTCGTTACGCATGGTTGGCTTCCCTGCCAGCGGTGAAAAGGCAGCATCGTGCTGCGAGGCAGAGCATACCGGCATTGGCGAGATCGACCAAGATCGACGCTGAGAAGTTAGGCCAACGGCGCGAACGGGGCGGTTGGCGATTCGATTATCCCGAACCCCGTGGCCCGATTTCAATCGCCAATCACTTCACACGGCGCGACTTGGCGGCCGTTTCGTCGACCATCGGGAGGTAGCGGTAGTAGACCTCCAAGCTCAGCGTGGCCAAGGCCGTGCTGTAGATGCGGCCGCCGTGTCCACCCCAGACGGCGTCCGGATTCCAGCTTCCGGCGTACGGGCCCGAGGCCGTCTGACCGGCCAGTAGCCGCGTTTGCAACGCGCGGTTCCAGGTTTCCCAAGATTGTCCGCCGAGCTGATGCATCGCCAGCGTGCCGTAGTACCAGTAGTAGTAGTTGTCGGCGGACCTGCCGGGCAGATCGTTCATCAGTCGCTCGGCGGCCTCGGCGGCGGCCGGGGTTTCTCCGGTGAGCCCCAGGAATTGCCGGCACGCGAGCGCTTCGGCCGTCATGGGACTGCTGACCGGTTCGTTGAAGCGATACGAGGCCAGCCCGCCATGAACGCCGGAGCTGACGTGCTTGAGAAACACGCCGGCGCCGACAAATGGGTCGTTCGCCACGCGCAGTCCCGCGATCCGCGCACTGCGCAGCAACATCAATTGCCAGCCAAGCTGGCTGGTGTCGCCTAAATCGCCGGGGCGGTAACGCCAGCCGCCGGTGTTGGGATGTTGTGCCGCGAGCGTGTACATCACGGCCCGTTCGACCGGACGGCGCAACTCCTCGTCGGCAGTCATACCGTAGGCTTCGGCGAGAGCGACGCCCGCCATGCCGTGGCAATACATGCTGGCGAAAACATCGGCCTTGCCGGAGAGATTGCCGTTTTCCGCCTGCGAGCTCATCAGAAACCGCAGCCCGTGGCGGACGACTTCGCGATAGGGACCTTCCTGGTGCGTATGGCCGGAGGCCAGGAACGCAAGCAATGCCAGGCCCGTCACGCCGGTATCGGCCTCGATGCCCGCGCCGACGCGCGAGGCGTCTTGCCCAGGGCCCAAGCCAGCACCGTGTTGGTCGGCGTCCCAGCGGCCGTCGCGGCTTTGCACCTTCGCCAGCCAGGCCAGCGACGCTTGCACCGCGGCTTCGGTATCGGCCGAGCCGCCGCCGGCGGCGACGATCGCTTGTTTGTCGCCCGATCGCCGCCACTGGTATTCTTGCGGGAGCGCCGACT
>Ga0163153_10007641_pt1 | contig 11551 bp, 10 predicted proteins | sample OliLakLV19MP6IB1_FD_148629 | JGI IMG/M metagenome (GOLD analysis project Ga0163153, IMG submission 148629) | Freshwater microbial mat bacterial communities from Lake Vanda, McMurdo Dry Valleys, Antarctica - Oligotrophic Lake LV.19.MP6.IB-1 | ecosystem: Environmental > Aquatic > Freshwater >... | reverse complement strand
GCATCCATCGCCGAACAGGGTTCGGAGTACATTTCGGCACTAATCTGAAAAATGTCCCGTAGCGTGGATTTCCTCACAAAAATCCAGCGCCCGCCGCTCCGACCACGACGAATCCTTGTCGCCTTTGGCCCGAAAACCGCAGTGGCCGCCACCGGGAGTTAGTTCAAAATGAAAATAAGGATGCGTGCGGGCAATATCTACGGGGAAACATTCGGGGGTGAGAATCGGATCATTCACGGCGCTCACTAACAAAGTGGGTACCCGGATGCCTGCCAGGAAATTTTTAGCAGAAGCCTGATGGTGGAAGTCGCCGGCCGTCGCATAACCGGAAATAGGCGCGCTGAACCACTCGTCAAAGTCGCGCCAGCGCCGCACTTTACGAAGTTTGGATACATCTAATTTGCCTGGAAACTGGCTGTTTTTGTGATGTATTTTTTTTGATAAAAACCCCAGAAACCGCTTTTTGTAAATGATATTATCCCAGCGGTCGAGCACGTCGGCGCCAGCGGCAATATCGCAGGGCGAAGAAAACGCTACGCCCGCTTTTATCTCCGGAGGAACCGCAGCGCCGTGGGTACCGAGGTATTTCATGGTAATATTACCGCCCATACTGAACCCGACAAGCACAATAACGTCATAACGGGCCTTTGCAAGGGCATGGCTGATGACCGTGCCGATATCCTCTGTATCGCCGTGGTGATACATGCGAAAATGGCGGTTCATTTCGCCGGAGCAGGAACGGCAGTTCCAGGCCAGCGCATCCCAATCATGTTGAATAAAATGCCTGGCCATTCCCCGGATGTACTGTCCGCCGGAATTGCCTTCCAGTCCGTGTGTCAGGATCACGAGCCGCCGGTTTCCGTGTGGAAGCCAGTCGAGATCGAGGAAATCGCCATCGGATGTTTCTATTCTTTCCCGCTGATAATCAATACCTTTCACCTTTCGCCAGATACCGGGCGCAAGGGTTTGCAGGTGTCCGTTGAATTGCCAGAAGGGTGGGCCGGGAAAGGAGGAATGTTCGATAAGGGGCATGTGAATGGGAATAAAGGGCAAGGCGCAAAAGGCAAAATTAAACGTGTTCAGGATTCAGAACATTGGCAGATTGATAAAAGTTGAGTGTAGGCAAACATATAAACCGGTAAATTCCGGGGCAGCACTACCTTTAATCCGAATCCCAAGCCTAAAATGGATCAAATCGTTTAGCGGGAGTGGTACAAAGAGATGATCATGAAAAAAATAAAATATTTCTGGTACTTATTATTCGCCATCGCAGGGTGCCAGTCAGCAACAGATCAATTGCGGGAAGCCGAGCACCGTTTTTTGGAGATGGTGGCGATCCCGGCGCCTGTACAAGTAGCCGTTGGCACAGATACCCTGTTTTTGGCGGTGTTGCCTGCCCCGGAGGCAGCGGGCGAAGCACAGGCAGCGGCCTTACAATTGCAGGTACAGATACGAAAAATTGATCCTCAGCCACTTGAGATGCCCGATAAACAGCGGTTGGAGATACTCCAACAAGCCGTAGACGATCTGGTATTAAACGGGGTTTCCGTACCGGTCGATCAGGTTTGCAGCCAGATAGCCGATCCTTTTCAGCAAGCACTGCAATACAACAACCCCGAACTGACGAGTCGGTTTTTGGAGCAAATTCCTGTCTATTTTACTGAAATGGAACAACGATGGCATACCCCTGCCCCACATAAAATACAGACCGCAATATCGAAAGCAGATGCTGCTTTCGATACACTGTATCAATTAGAACAGCAGTCGCCCGCTTCCCTGAAAAACAAGTTTACCACCGCCCGTTTTGCCCTGAAAGATTATATAGGTCTCTGCCAAAGCGCCTTGCTCTAATCGCTCACTTCTTTATAGTCAAGTTTGAGTGGTTTGGAACGGTTTGATGGTTTGAATACAAGATTATCAGTTAGTTGAAATTCCTCTTCGTTCAAAACCACTTTGCGTTAACTATAAAAGTTGTTTTTCCAGATCTTCCAGCGAAACACCTTTCGTTTCGGGCATCATTTTCCAGACAAACAGCAACTGAAATACCATCATCACGGCAAAAAAAGCGAAAATAGGTCCGCCGCCGAAACGCCCGGCCAGCCAGGGAAAAATGTTGGCGATCAGGGCCGCAAATACCCAGTGGGTGGCGCTGCCGAGCGAATTGCCGTAAGAGCGCACCGCATTGGGGAATATTTCTGAAATAAACACCCAGATAACGGCACCCTGCCCTATGGCATGTGCCGCAATAAAAACGAACAGCAAAATGGGTACGAGCAGGCTATTGGCCGCAGCGCCGGAGAAAAAAGCATAAGCCACCAGCGACAGGGAAAAAATGTAGCCGAACGAGCCAATGTACATCAGGAATCGCCTGCCCATGCGGTCGATCAGGGCCACGCCGATCAAGGTAAAAACGAGGTTGACCAATCCGATGCCGGTAGAAGAAAGCAGGGAAGCGCTTTTGCCCATGCCCGTTTCAGCGAAGATGCGCGGCGCATAGTAGATAACGGCATTGATGCCCGACACCTGGTTGAAAAAAGCAAACAAAAAAGCCAGCAGGATAGGTGTCCGGTATTTTCCGGAAAAAAAAGTAGCGGGCGGCACGAGGTCGCCGGGCTGTCGCATGCCTGCCCGGATGTCGTCGATCTGGCTTTGCGCTGTTTGCGGATTGATCTGGTTCAGTACCGCTCTTGCGCCCTGCTCGTCGCCTTTTTTCACCAACAACCAGCGCGGACTTTCCGGGATAAACAAAACCGCCAGCGAAAAAAACAGCGAAGGCAAGGCTACCCAACCCAGCATCCAGCGCCAGGCATCGTCGCCGCCTACATCGCGCAGCAGGTAGTTGGCTACATAGGCGATCAGGATGCCCAATACAATATTGAACTGGAACAGCGCGACCAGCCTGCCCCGCGATTCCGCCGGCGCAATTTCACTGATATACAGCGGCGCTGTGACGGAAGAAGAGCCGATGGCTAATCCGCCGATAAAACGGAAAATCATAAAAGTGACTACATCAGGCGCAACGGCAGAACCCAGCGAGGAAAACAGGAACAGTATCCCGATCAGGAACAGGGTTCGTCTGCGCCCAAGCCTGTCGGATGGAATACCGCCCAGCATCGCGCCCAATACGGTGCCCCACAAAGCCATGGCGACAGCCAGGCCTTGCGTAAAATCATCCAGCGACCAAAGTTTTTGAATGGCTTGCTCGGCACCCGAAATAACGGCGGTATCGAGTCCGAACAAAAAACCGGCCAACGCAACGGAGATAGACCAGCGGAAAATGGTAGAAGTATTCATGTGTGTACATTTTTTTTCAAACGGAGGGTAAGGTATTTCCAATCCTGCGATAGATCATAAAAGCAGCCAAATTAACTGTTGCTTTTCCGAAAAAAAACCACGCACGGAACAAGCCGAAAATCCTTAGAAAAGAGTAGGCACCAAACTTTTTCCCGACATCAATTTCTCTCATTATGAAAACCCGTAATTTCTTTTTCGCACTGACCCTCATCGCCCTCATCCTGAATCTTACATCCTGCACAAAAGAGGCCATCTCCGAACCGAATATCGTCGCCGATCCGCTGCCCTCCATTCCCTCCGGCGATCGCGTTATCATCCACTTCGGCACTTCTACCCAAAACGGTTGCCTGTACAGTTTCAGCAATTGTATCTGGATCGGCTGGGGAACGGAGGTTACCAATTTTGCCGATCGTTTCGCCATGCGATTCGATCAGGGCGACGAAGCCGGAGCGTATTTCGGCAACTATTTTCCCCTGACTGCCGATTTTACCCTCGATGCCGCTACGGCTGAAAGCATGGGACTGCCGGAGCAGGTTATCCCCGCCGGTTTCTATCCCCTGTCCGATACGCCTGTTGGTAAAATGGTGGTTTTTTCGCCGGAATCGGCACAACATGTTGCCCCGCTGGTCAATGCCAGCAATCCACAGGACAACCTCGGCCAACTGCACAACTTAGCCCTGCAAGTCATCCTCGGCGCTGAAAACCAAGATGCCATCCGGCAAATCAAAGGCGACAGAGCCGCCATACAGCGCTTCGCTATCGAAAAAACGGCTCAGTTTCTGGAAGAGTCCGGCTTACCTGTCAGCCCGGATGAACTGCAACGCGCACAGTCGCTCGATCTGTTCCAAAATTATTCGGATTTTGAAGGCCGTATCGAAGCCACCCGCCTGAGCGCCGGCGATAAAAAAGTGTTGCGCAGTGTGTTTAACCAGGCCGCTGCCATACCGGTTTCTTCGCCGGAACAACTGAGTCACTTTGTTTCTGTGATGACCGAATTAGAAAACGGACTGGCACAATCCAAAGACCTGACGGATGCCCGCCGCGTGCTTTCTATCGTTTCTGTGCTGAAATACAGCCGTTACTACTGGTACTGGAAGTCGATTTCATCCGGCAATTCCGGCACACCTGAACCTGCTTCGATCCCCAACTGGGTATGGGCCGATGCCATCGGTATGGAACTCGGCGGACCATTGGTAAGTGCCGCAGTCTCCATCGCGGTTTACCTGGACGAACATTAGGAATGAGGAATGAGGAATGAGGAATGACCGAGCGTGATGTCCGACATCACGCTCGGTCATTCCTCATTCCTCATTCCTCATCCCTATCTTGTCCATCGCCCGCTCCGCAATCGCCGTAATCGAAAGGGCCGGATTCACCCCCGGGTTGGCAGAAATCATGGAGCCGTCGCAGACCAGCATATTTTTATAACCGAATACCCGGTTATCGCGGTCGATCACGCCCGTTTCAGGCGTTTCGCCCATTACCGCCCCGCCGAGAATATGAGCAGTTCCTGGAATGCCAGCCAAGGGAGTTAGTCCGAAAGCCATGGCTTTACCGTGTAGTATTTTTTCAAATTTCCGTGCCAGTTCAATCGCCCGCGGTATAAAAGCCGTGGGTTTTTCGTCTCCTACAATGGCCGTCCGCATACCGCCGCTGCGTGTTCGGGTAAAAGTGACCGTGCTGTCTAAGGTTTGCATAAACAACATCACCGCCGAACTCTTCGCCCAGTCTTTTACCATCAGGTATTTCCAGTAGGTAAGGGGGTGCAGGACAACATCTTTCAGCATCCTGAAAAAACGGATTCCTGCGTTTTTACCTTCCACAAATGGCAAAAAACTGAGTCTCCAGGCACCCGATCCGGCGCCGTAGCGACAAATTTCCAAGTGGCTGTGCTCGTCGGTATGCAGGATGGCACCGATGGCAATACCTTTCGACATATCCGAGGAGTTGTCCAATTGTGTGATACAGATCAGGCTTTCATTGTTGGTGCGCACTTCCCGGCCCACCATATCGGATAGCCGGGGCAAAGAAGATTGTTTCAGATTCAGCAGGAGTTGAACCGAGCCGAGTACGCCGCCGGAAAAAATGACCCCTTTCGCGCGCAGCGTTTTTTTGGTTTTGAAAAAACGGGTGGAGGGCTGAATATGTATTTCATAACCTTCCGAACCGTCGGGTTTGCTGACAGGGCGCACGTCCACCACTTCCTGTTCCGCCATGATTTCCGCGCCCAATTGCTGGGCTAAGTACAGATAATTTTTGTCGAGCGTGTTTTTGGCTTCGTGCCGGCAGCCGGTCATACAAGCGCCGCAGAAGGTGCAGCCTGCCCGTTCCGGGCCTTTGCCTTCAAAATATGGATCGGGATTTTTCTCTCCGGGTTGGCCGAAATACACCGCTACGTTGGTAGCGTCTAAGTGTTTTTCCTGACCGATGTCCTTTGCGAGTGTTTGCAGCGCATGTTCTCCGCCAAAAAACTGCGGGTTTTTAGCAGCGCCCAGCATACGCAAAGCGCGTTGGTAATACGGCGCCAGTTCCTGCTGCCAGTCGGCGAGTCCGGCCCAGCTGCCCGAGCGAAAAAAAGTTGTTTTCGGCACCGGAAGGGTATTGGCATACACCAGCGATCCGCCGCCCACACCCGTCCCGGAAACAATGCCCACATGGCGGAAAATGGTGATTTTCATAATACCGAACCAGCGAAACGAAGGCAACCAGAGCCATTTGGAGAATTGCCAGTTGGTTTTGGCAAAATCTTCCGCCCGGTACCATTTTCCTTTTTCTATGACCAATACTTTGTATCCTTTTTCCGAGAGTCGCAGGGCGCTGACGGAACCGCCGAAACCGCTGCCGATGATGATGTAATCGTACATTTTTTGATGATTTACTGCGAAGAATAATTTACCACGAGGTGCACCTCGTGGTAAAAAAACATACTACATGTTTTGCTACAAAGAAACGGCACTTTTGATGTCCTTTGTGGTAAAAAAGCATGGAAGATATTTTTATGACGGACCGCCTACGGGCACTGCTGCCCACCGTCCGCCAGTTCATCGAAACGGAGCTGATCCCGCTGGAAGCACAATTCTCTTACCACAACCTGCCCGAAATCATCCGGATATTAGATGAAAAGCGGGAAAAGGTAAAGTTGGCCGGACTTTGGGGACTGCAACTGCCGGAGAACGAAGGCGGCCCGGGTCTCACGCTTTGCGAGTTCGGGCAATTGAGCGAAGTGCTGGCCTCGGCGCCATTTTTCGGCCATTACGTATTCAACTGCCAGGCGCCGGATATAGGAAACATGGAATTGATCAGCAAATTCGGCTCAGCGGAAATAAAGGCTAAATTCCTGCAACCGCTGCACGAAGGGCATATCCGAAGTTGTTTTGCGATGACGGAACCGGAGTTTGCCGGTTCCGACCCAACGCGCTTAGCCACTACGGCAGTGCATAAGGGCGATGCATACATCCTGAACGGCCACAAATGGTTTACCTCTTCCGAAGAGGGTTCCGCTTTTGCCGTGGTAATGGCGGTGACGCACCCTGAAGCGGCTCCGCACCGGCGTGCCAGCATGATTATTGTGCCTACCGACACGCCCGGTTTTGAGCGCATCCGCAAAATTCCGGTTTTTGGAGAGGCGGGCATGGGCTGGTTCAGCCACTCCGAAATACGACTTACTGATTGCCGGGTACCGCTGTCCAACCTGATCGGTACGGAAGGCATGGGATTCAAACTGGCACAGGAACGGCTCGGGCCGGGCCGCATTCACCACTGCATGCGCTGGATCGGACACGCCGAAAAAGCGTTGGATATGATGTGCCGTCGCGCCAGCACCCGCGAAATAGAAACGGGTGTAATGCTGGGTGAAAAACAATTTATCCAGGGTTTCATCGCCGAAAGCCGGGTGGAAATAGACGCTGCCCGCCTGCTGGTGCTCCGCACAGCCCACAACATCGACCGATTCGGGCAAGCCGAGGTGCGCAACCAGATTTCAGGCATCAAATTTTATGTGGCCAATATGATGCTCCGCGTGCTCGACCGCGCGATACAGGTACACGGCGCCCTCGGTATGACGGACGATATTATCCTTTCAGCCATGTACCGCCACGAACGCGGCGCGCGGATATGGGACGGCGCAGACGAAGTACACAAACAAAGTATTGCCCTGCATATCCTGAAACAATACGGCCTTGACCTGAAAAAGAAACGCAGCCATGCCAATACCGAGTCCTGATCTTCCTATCGCTGTGCGACCGGAAGATGCGCCAGATATGGCGGCCATCAATGCCTTTTTAAGCAGAGAAGCGCCCGAATTCGGTCCGGTTGTGAGTGTAAAGCGTTTTCCCGGCGGTTTTTCCAACCTGACTTATTGCCTGCAAACGGCAGATAAGGAATACGTGCTGCGCCGTCCGCCGTTGGGAGCGGCCATCCAGTCGGCGCATGATATGGGTAGGGAATTTCGGGTGCTTCATTTGCTGAAACCACATTACGCAAAAATTCCGGCTCCGGTGGCTTTTTGCGACAATGCCGAACTGATCGGCGCTCCTTTTTATATCATGGAGCGGATGCAGGGCGTCATTTTGCGGGCGCACAACACGCCGGGCATGCAATTGGAGCCGGAACTGCTGCGCCGTATTTCGGAGGCATTGATTGATAACCTGGCGGTATTGCATTCCATAAATATTGAAACGACGGGATTACTGCAACTCGGTAAACCGGACGGTTACGTGCAGCGCCAGGTGGAAGGCTGGATCAAACGTTATTTTAATGCAGAAACGGACCATATCCCGGCCATGAACGCACTGGCCGAATGGATGCCCGGACATCTGCCCGCCATGCAAGCACCTACTTTGCTCCACAACGATTACAAACACGATAATGTGCTGCTCGACCCGGGCAACCTGACACAGATTCGCGGCGTGCTCGACTGGGAAATGGCCACGGTGGGCGATCCTTTGATGGACTTAGGCGCTACCCTGGCGTACTGGATCGAAGCGGGCGACCCGAAGATGATGCGCTCCTATAATTTAACCTGGCTGCCCGGCAACCTGACGCGCAGCGAAGTAATCGAACGATATGCCGAAAAAAGTGGTCGGGATGTAAAGGACATCCGGTTTTACTACGTGTTCGGGATGTTCAAAAACGCCGTGATCGGTCAGCAGATTTATGCGCGCTGGAAAAAGGGGCAGGCGCAGGATCCGCGTTTCGGGGGATTGATCGAGATGGTGCGGGGGCTGGGGGAAATGGGGGTTCGTTCCTTAGTTTCCCTTTAACCTTTCTTCCATAAATTCAGACACTTTTGATTCTATTTCAAGAGAAAACCCGCTATGAGCCATTAGTACTTTATGACTTTTTGCTTCGATCAGAAGTATTGTTGGGTATCCTCTTATCTGAAGTTGCTCGGCTAATTTTCTATTTGTGTCCAAAAGTGTTTGGTACGCCACAGCCCTCTCCTTCATAAAAGATTTGATTGTTGCAGGATTCTTGTCAAATCCGTTAATACCAAGCACACTCAATCCCTTATCCTTGTACTTCTGATGGAGGCGCTCTATTACCGGCATGGCCATGATACATGGAGCACAACTCATGTACCAAAAATCGAGCAAAATTAATCCGTCTGTATTAGCATACAAGGCAGTTTCCTGACCCTCTAAATCAACTAATGCAAAATTTGGGATTGTATCCCCTACTTTAATTAAAGGAGGAGGTTCTTGTTGAATGCCTGTTTTGGATATTTTTTTCAGCGAATACTCATTCGACATTAAAAAAGGGATGTTGAAAATCTTTTCAAAAGTAACAGAATCCGGTAAAGCCTGAATGGGAGATAAATTATTTTCAAGATATTGAGGCAAGGCTAAAAATTTTATGATTTCCTGTTTTTTAAAAAGCATAGTATCCTGTAATGATATTTCATATACTTCTTTCACTTGTGCCATGGATGGATCGCTTGGCAACGACTTAAGTTCATTCACAAATGAATCAAGTACAGTAATTCTAACCGCTTTGCCTGTTGGTATATCAAACGTATCAATGAAGGCATTTTTAAATCTACTCAACCGGAAAGCCTGTTTTTCCATAATATATGGTCGAAAAATTAACATATCATGATAATTTTTCCGAAGCACTTTTACTACTCCTCCTTTTTCACTTACGGGATAGTATGAGATTGTTCGGTTTTCGTGATCTATATAATGAAAATTAGTCCCATCATACGCCTCATCCAATCTTCCGTCTCTTAGCATTACGAAACGGCAAATACTATCCAAATTACTTTTATCTTTAAAAAAATACACACGGGCAGACTTGGAACTGGTATCCGTTTTTAAAGATGATTTCCATTGATAGGTACAATCAAAATAGCCTTGTTCAATCGAGGTTAATTTATTGTTAACCGTTTCCATTACATGTACAGCTATAGAAGGCTGTGCCTGTAATAGAGACAGATAACTAAAAATCACAAACATAAAAATCAAGTACTTTTGCATTTTATTGTAAGTCAGTTATTTGAACTTGGCTGGCTTCTACCAGGACACCTCCAATAGCATAAGAAGGTACCATATCGCAATCTCCTGTTCCTTTTCCTTCTTTGCAATAACATTGATAACATCCTGTTGCATCCGCCTTTAATTCACATTCTGTACAACTTGTGTCATCTGGTCTGCATTCTGGGTCATCAACAGCGATAATTGCGGGTTCTTTAGATTCAAAAGGAATAAACCAAAAGGTTCTGTTGGAAGGAAGATTTATCCTTCCGGCTGATGTAGTCAATGTAGTCAAATTAACAAGTTTTCGAGGATATGGCGTTCCAGATATTACTGATCTTATTGCTACGATAGTATTACCCTGTGTACTGAGTTCTAATTTAATATTATTCCCATAATAGATTGAATTACCATTGCGCTCTTCGGACGCATCCTTAATAGTAACTGACAATGCTCGTATTATGATCCCATTTGCCCGATTGATAATAGTAGAATCTGATGTTCCTCTGCCCAGGCATGCCCTAAGATCACAGTCTTCACAGCAAATATCCGCCCTGTTACATTTTTTAAAAAATCCGCTATACTCCCAAATACATTCTCCTTGACCCTGGCAACCCTCCATTTGCTCCCACGTCCTTTGCGTTTCACAAAAACATGAATAGCCTGCCCCTGTCGTATTCATAGCTTGTGTTCCCGTTAGAGGTACATACCAATAAGTGTAACCATCATCTAACTTGATTTTGCCATCTCCATCAGGTTGTTTCATTTCGGTAAAATATACTCCTTTTCGAGCAGGAGCATTAGCGGAACAATTTGTTAATTCCTTATAACAAACCACGCTGTTATCAGACATCCACTTTATTGTTACCATGTAGCAATCTTCATTATTTGCAGTCATTTCAAAAGTCTCTGACTTCGTCACGGTAAGGCCTCTCTCGAAGGTTTCAGTATTAATGTGTTTTTCTTCAATGGCGGATCCATTGTCTTTAGAACAGGAATAAATGTTGGCAAAGATGGCCGTGATTATTAATACAATCAAACTTTTTTTGATACGCATAGGAAAAATTTAAGGAAATAAAAAAATATAAATAGTCATACATACGAAGTTGGTACATCAAATTAGTCTGCTGACTATCTGTGAATACGCAATAAAGTTAGGCATGGTTAAATGTTAAATCCTACGCCAATATTGGCGTACCGTATGACAAAGTTGGCGTACGGAATTATCTTTGATTCAATTGTTTCTTTCTGAACAAATACTCGCTTCGCCCCATGACAAATATTCACAAAAAAAGGTGATGGCTATTCGCCATCTGCGCCGATACTCTCAAGAGGAAATCGCCCGGCTCTCCCACATCTCTTTCCGCACATATCAGCGCATCGAATCAGGCGCATGTTCGCCGCGACTGGGACATTTAGAGAATCTGGCAATTGGATTTCAATGTACTGTGGAAGACATTTTGTTTTTTAACCTCGAACAAAATTGTTTTTCGGAGAAAGTGGATCGGACACAAGCATTGGAACATGAGCTTGCGTTACTGCAAGAAGAAGTTGGCTTTCTTCGTCAGTTGATTCGTATGTTACAGAGAAGGAGTGTGAAGTCGTCTTGATATGGGAAACCAAACGCTTGTGAGGTAAAAGGTGCCACTCAATCCAGCCACCCATTCTCCTCCAGCATCGTCAATTGCCCGGGTTCCAGCAGCACCTTCGCGCAGGCAGCGGCGTGGGGCAGTTCGTAGCGGAAAAAGAACTTCATGGTGTGTACTTTCCCTTCGTAAAAGGAAAGT
>Ga0163153_10007640_pt1 | contig 11552 bp, 12 predicted proteins | sample OliLakLV19MP6IB1_FD_148629 | JGI IMG/M metagenome (GOLD analysis project Ga0163153, IMG submission 148629) | Freshwater microbial mat bacterial communities from Lake Vanda, McMurdo Dry Valleys, Antarctica - Oligotrophic Lake LV.19.MP6.IB-1 | ecosystem: Environmental > Aquatic > Freshwater >... | reverse complement strand
GCACGCGGGGCGATCTGTGCATGAGTCACGCCACCGAAACGCTGCCGCGCGGATGGGAACTGCACGACAAGCGCCGCGAGTTCGAACTCGACCTCGACCTCGAACTCGACCTCGAACTCGAACTCGTGGTCGAACCCGAACCCGAGCCCGAACCGGAGCCGGTTCCCGAGCCGGTCGCGGTCGCGGTACCCGTTTCGGTTCCGGCCGCGGCACCGGTCGACGAGTCCGGGTGCGAGCCCGAGGATCTGGCGAGCATCCTCGACGCGCGCACCCCGCTCCTGCAGCGGGCGTTCGGCAACATCCGGCTCGGCTAGCGGTCCACAGCTATCTCTGGCCCTTGGCGTCGAGTCGTTGGCGGTACGCCATCGGCAATAGTTCGACGAGCTGGCCGTCGGGATCGCGGACGAACACGGCGTTGCCGATGTCGGTTCCGGCGACGACCTCGCCGCCATATTCACTGATCCGCGCGAGAACGGCAGGAATGTCGCCGACGCTCAACGAGATGTGCGTGAGGCCGGGTTCGTTCATCGTCCGGGGCCGGAACGGCTGCACCTTCCCCTCGGCCGCGAAGTGCAACAGTTCGAGGACGAGTCCGTCGCGCACGAGGTACGACGCAGTGAACCCGAGCGGCGCCGTGAGGCCCATCAACGGTGCCGAGAGATCGTCGGGTGGGTTCAGCTCCCGCTCGAGCGTGAACCCGAGCAACTCGCAGTAGAACCGCTTCGACCGTTCGAGGTCCGTCACGCACTGCCCAAGATGATTAAACGCGCTCACGTCCCGTTCCGATCTTCTGTGCTGCGTTCGCACCGGAGGTGGCGGTCGTCGCTCGTGAGGCAACGGCCGGTCTCGAGGTCGAACTGCCAGTGGTGCAGCGAACACGTGAGCACACCGGCTTCGATATCGCCAAAGCGGGTCAGGTCGGCTTGGCGGTGCGGGCACCACCGCTCGATCCGCCACCCGTCGCGCTCGAAGAACTCGTCGGCCTTGCGGCCCTGCCGGTAGCACTGCTCGACGTACGCGATGCGCTCCGGCGAGAGCGCCTTGAAGAAGGTCATCACGTATTCGTTGAACGGTCCGGGCCGGTGGGCGCGGAAGCGGCACGACAGGAACAGTGAGTTCACCCAGTCTTCGGTGTGTTCGCCGACGAGCGTGGTGAGCAACACGCGGTCGACGTCGGCCTTGTACACGAAGGGCTCACCCCGCCACGGGCGCACTTCGCTCTCGACGAAGTCGACGGCGATCGCGTCGTCGGCACCCGGGTCGAGCACGACAAGCCCGGCGACACCGGCCGACGTGATCGGTGCGTTGGCGAGCAACGGTTCGAACCACTGTGCGAGTTCCGCCACGAGGTCGATCGGCGCGCGCGCCCGACTCCAACGGTCGTGCTCGTCGTCGATCCACGCGCTCCAGTCGGCGCGGTACTCGCGCAGATACGCCGCCTTGTCGGTGAACGGCCGCATCACCTCGGCGTCGCCCGCCGGATGCGTGACCCGGCACACATCGGGTTCGAGTTCGATCACCGAACCGGGAACGATGAGCCGGGCGGTGTCGATGCCCGCGGCGCGCAACTCGTCGAGGAACACCGACTGGTCGGGGAAGATGTTCGCCGGGTCACCGGTCAGGTCGTTCAACGCGAACAGGTCGGCGTCGAGGAAACAGGGGGGTCCGGCGGCGGGGAACACGTTGGCCGCCTTGACCCACTCGATGTACTGGCGAGAACGCGCCATCTGGTTCACGCGCTTCTCGCGCGCGAGGCGGTCACGCTCTTCCGGTGCGAAGTCGTAGACGATCGGATACCAGATCGCACCCGAGAACTGCACGATGTGCGCGTCGTACGGCCCGTACTGCTGGAGCACACCCGGGTCGCCGGGGCGGGCGTCGTTCTGGTTCAGCACGCGGGCAGACGCGTCGGCGATGACGATCGCGGAGTCGCCCAGTGGCCCGTCGGCCGGCGCCGACATCGCGAGGATCGTGACGTCGAGCCCGTCGAGGTCGAGCGGCACACCGTCGCGCGTCTCGACGAAGTGCCGGAACCCGCACGCTTCGAGCGCCTGGCGCAGGAACGGCGCGGGGAAGTCCGGGAGCAACACCCGCGCCCTCTTGTCGACGAACCGGGTCAGGAACGCCGGGTCGAAGTGGTCGCGGTGCAGGTGCGAGACGTAGAGATAGTCCGGCGCCGAGAAGGGGGCAACGTCGAGCGTGTCGTTGCGGGGAAACGGGAACCACGACCCGAAGTAGGCAGGATTGAACCAAGGGTCGCACAGCACCGATCCGCCGTCGGTCTCGACGAAGAATCCGACGTGACCGAGGAACGTCATGCGCACCGGAGCATTCTCGCGGACCCGAGAGGGATTTCCCGTCCGCAGGTCGCGCTTTCCGGACCACGGGTTCGGGCCGGGGTCGGGCTCCTCACCCGCGCCGGGTGGGCGTGCCGATGATCCGGGTGCCATCGACCGGGGGCGTCGACACCACAGCATTCACAGCTGCGTGCACCAGCCTCACGATCTGGTCCCGTAGCGCGGTCAATCGCGCGTGCGCGGACGCGCTCCGCGTCGGCGCATCACCATGGCTCCCTTGCCGCAGTCATCCGGGCCTGCCGCGAGAGGAACCGTGGCTGCGTTCGCACGCGCGACCCGGCGCAGCGGCGTACGATGCGCGCGAGCGAGGACTGGCCCCCAACGCGGTCCTCTCATCGAGCCCCGCCGGACCCCACCCGGCGGGGCTCACCTAATTCCCCGACATCATTCCTATCGACACCACACTCGCCGAGTACGACGAGGCAACGGCCGAGGGCGGGTTGCTCACCGGAGCGGCTGCGTAAGGCGCACAGCTCCGGCACGCAATATGGCCCGCGCCTTCGTTGGCACGGGCCATATTGCGAACTGTCGAGAAACGTGACGGGCTACGTCGCTAGAAGGCGCAGTCGGTCGTGATGGTCATGAGTGCTTCTTCGTCCTCGTCGGAGAGGTCGTCGGTCGAGTTGAGCTTGTCGATCCCGAACTCGTCCTCGACACCGTCGACGATGCACGTCGCGGCCTCTTCGCTCAGGCCCGTTTCGACGAGGTCGTCGATCGCTTCGTCGCGGTTGTAGCTCTCGCCACCGCAGGCGCTCAAGGTGAGCGCGACTACGGCCGCACACGCGATGGCCGTCTTCTTCACGTTTCCTCCAAAGCCGATATTCCCGCCTGCGCTAGCAATCGTCCGGCCGGGACCGGACGTGAGCGGAACGGGTATCAGCGCAGCTCGGAGGGGCCGTCACCCAGGAGGTAGCGGGGCCCCGTTCCGAGTACCGCGGCGCGATCCTCGGGGTTGTAGAGCGCGCAGGCGCGCAGCGAGAGGCACCCGCAGCCGATGCAGTCGGACAGCTTGTCGCGCAACCGTTCGAGGTTCGCGATCTGTTCGTCGAGCCGGGGTCGCCAGGCTCTCGACACGTGCGCCCAGTCCGTCTTCGTCGGCGTTCGCGATTGCGGCAGCGACGCGAGCGCGTCGCGAATCTCGTCGAGGCTGAGGCCGACCGTCTGCGCGACCCGCACGAACGCGACTCGGCGCAGGATTTCGCGGTGATAGCGGCGCTGCCCACCTTCGGAGCGCGAGGAATCGAGCAGGCCCTCACGCTCGTAGAACCGCAACGCCGAGGTCGCCATGCCGGTGCGGCGGGCCACGTCTCCGATGGAGAGCCATGCGTCCACGCGAACCTCCTTGCCGAAGAGGGTCTTGACCTGAAGTTGACTTTAACTTGTACCTTGCCTCCATGCCCCTCACCGACCAGACGACCGACGCCGAACTCGTCGCCGGAGTCGGAACCGTCGTCAGCCGGCCCCGCGTGGAAGCGGCCAACTCGTTCGTGCTGCACGCGCCGCTCGAACTGGCCGCCCGCACGGCGCTGCTTCCCCATGTCGCACCGGCGCAGCGCGACGAAGCCCGAGCCCGTATCGCCGCCATCGCGGCCGAGTACGAGGCGTTTGGACCCGGCGCTCCCGAGCCGCCGGAGCGCGTGTTCGACTCGGTCGTGCAGGGCGCCGAGCGTTTGTCGGTTGCGATCGGCGCGGGCGACCTCGACGAGGTCGACGCGGTCGCCGCGTGGCTCGGGCAGCACGCAACACCGGTCGAGTTGCGCGGGCTGCTCGCCGACGAGGTCGTGCCCCGGCTCTCGGCGGCGGGTCACGCGCCGATCTTCTTGTACCAACTGCCCCGCGTCGCGCCGCGCGGCGAACTGCCGGGCACGTTGTTGCGCCCGCTGGTACGAGAGCTGGCGCGCCACCCCGAGTGGCGACTGTCGTGGATGAACGAGCGCGCCGCCCACGACCCGCTTCCTCCGGCCGCGCTGCTCGACGCGATCCGGTCGGCACCGCAGCTCGGAGTCCCGGGCAGCGACTTCATCTACCCGGTCATGGCCCAAGTCGAGCGAAGCGGCGTTGCCGCCGAACTGCTGGGCGCCCCGACCCAAACCTCGGACTTCGACGGCGCCGCGCGCGTCGTGCTGCGCACGGCCGCATGGTCGATGCTCCAGGAGCCGCCCGATCACGCGCCGTACGGGTGGACCCACTGCCTGACGATGCCGCAGGCCGTCCTCGGAATCGCGGATTCGTGCCGCAACCCGTCGACCGCGCTCGCGGTCGCGGCGACGTACGTCGTGGGGTTCCGCGCCGCGTTCGCGAGCGGGCCGCTGCGCACCTCGTACGCGCCGGCCGATCCGGGCGTCGACCTGGCGCACGCATTCGATCTCGGGCCGGTCGCCGCGGGCGCGGCCGGGTTCCATTCGGACGATGTCGTGACCGAACTCGCGACCCGCGCATCGACCCACCACGACGCCCACCTCGTGAAGTACACGCTCGCCTGCCTCGACGCGGCCGCCTTCGACCCGGGGTACGCACGCCTCTATCACGCGGCCGCGGCCTCGCTTGTCGCGTTCTGGACGCGCGACAACGGCGCGTATTCCCCGTGATCTGACGACCGCTGGCGCGCCGACGTCGACCGCAGCGAGTCAGAGTGGAGCATTCCCGAACCGGTTGTCGTCGCGATGGTCGAGGAGCTACGCGAGCGCGGCGCACGCGCCGTCCTCGACGTCGGGAGCGGGCTCGGTCGGCACGCGCTGCACTTCGCCCGGGCCGGGCTGTTCACTGCGTTGCCGTTTGCCGCGGGCGCGTTCGACTACGTCCTTGCGTGGAACGTGCTGTACCACGGCGACGCCGAGGCGGTGCGGGCGACGAGATCGGCCCGGATATGTTCGTTGTCGCGGGAGACGCGGGCGACAAGGCGCATCCGCACTTCTACGTAGACCAAGCCGCGCTCACCCGTCTGCTCGCCGAGGCCGGGTTCACCCTGGTTCGTCTCGACGACGTGGACCAGAAGCCGCCGGCCGGCGCCTTCCACTGGGCGTTCACCGCCTTGACGGGAAAAGGAGGCCTCACTTCAGTACTTGGCGGGATAGGAGCGGCAAGGCGTAACCCGAGTCGTCGATGGTCGTCCCTAGCGCCCTTTCCAGTTTGGCGGGCGGGTTTCTCTCGCAGCTTTGCCGCCCTCTGCCGCGTCTTCGGTCGCGCCCGCGACTCGACGCATCGTCTCGCCGAACCTGATTGCTTCCAACGGCGGTAAGTGCTGCGAGCGCATCGCAACTTCCTTGGTCGCGCGTGCGGCCAAGGGCGCGGCTTTGCACAAACGGGCGGCCATCGCTCGCGCTTCGTTCATCAGGTCGTCGTGGGGGACAACCCATCCCGCGAGGCCGATCTCCTTGGCCCGCGCGGCGTCGATGCGTTCGCCGGTGAGCAGGATCTCCATGGCGTACTGCCAGTTGAGCCGTTGCGGAAGCCGGATCGCGCCGACGATCGTCGGGACACCGATCGTCACCTCGGGAAACCCGAACTCGGCGCGGTCGCTCGCGATGACGAAGTCGCACCACGTCACCAGCGTCAACCCGTAGCCGAGGCAGTAGCCGTTCACCGCGGCGATCACCGGTTTGAAGATCTCCCACCCGCTCTCGAAGGAGTTGATCGTCGGCTTCTCCCAAAACGAGCCGGGGAACTCCCCCGCGGAACCACCGCCGTCGCGCATATCTGCGCCCGCACAAAACGCGCGGCCCGCGCCGGTGACGATCGCGACCCACGCGTCGTCTTCACCGCGGAACCGGTCGAACGCGTCGTTGAGCCCGCGCCGCATGTCGGCGTTGATCGCGTTGAGCGCGTCCGGCCGGTTGTACGTGATGGTCGCGACGTGCCCGTCGAGTTCGTAACCGACGCTCACTGCGCGGCGAACCTCAAACTCATCATGTGGTAGAGGAAGTTCGTCGTCTGGTCGATGATCTGCTGACGGTTCTGAACGTAGGGCACGTGACCGGCCCCGTCCCAGGTGGTGAGCAGCGCGGTGAGGTTCGCCGCCTTCGCCTGGTCTCTCGTGGTGACCGCCCACGCGTACGGCACAACGGTGTCGGCCGATCCGTGGAACATGAGCGCCGGTGCGTCGCCGGGCGTGAACGCACCGAAGATGTGCGCACCCGACAACGACACCGCCGCTGTCACCGACGAGTTCGGGCTCTCCTCGTTGCTGTAGCCGACGTTCAACGCGGTGATCGCGCCCGCCGACGTGCCGTTGATCGCGATGCGAGTCGGGTCGATGCCGTACGTCGCGGCATTGGTGCGGAGGAACGCGACTGCGGCCTGGGCGTCGTCGAGCGCGTGCTGGATCGCCGTGATGCACGTCGCGGTCGGACCACCGGCCGAGCAACCTCCGGGTGCGAGGCGGTACTCGATCGACGCGGCGACGAAACCCTTGGCGGCGAAGACGTTCGCCTGGTCGACGATCTCGCCCGACGTCTTGTTGCCACAGCAGAACGATCCGCCGTGCACCCACACGATGGCGGGCCGGGCCGTCACGGTGTCGCCGGTCGGCGCGTACAGGTCGAGTTCGAGCGACTGTGTGGCGCCCGCCTGCGTGACGGCGCTGCCGTACGTGATGTCGGGGGTCACCGTGACGCCCGTGAAGATCGCATCCCGGTACCGCAGGGGTGCGTCACCGTTCGGCACCATCAGGTGCCAGTTGCAGCCCGAGAGAAGGACGACGAGGGCGGTGACCAGGAGGAGCGGGCGGAGGCGCATCGGGTGATGCTCGCCGGTGGGATTCGCACGGTCAAGCACCGCGTTGCGTAGCGTGGCGCCGTGAGCACGAGAAACCGTGAACGCCGGGTCGCCAATCGAGAGTTGCGGACGGCCGCCGAGGAGACCCACCGGCGCCGGGTGCGGACCCAACGCTGGGTCTTCGGCATCGGGGGGCTGCTCGTCGCGATCGCGGTTGCGGTCGTGCTCGTGGTGAAGCCGTTCGACGACGATGACGAAGCCGACGTCGAAACGACCGCCCCCGAGGCCGCGGGCGACTGCGTCGCCCTCGCCGACGAACTTCCGGAAGGCGCTCCCGACGTACCGGTGCAGGTGGGGTCGCCGCCGACCGAGCTCGTGATCGAGGACCTCGTCGTGGGCGAGGGCGCCGAAGTCGTCGAAGGGTCGAGCCCGACGATGAACTACATCGGCGTCTCGTGCTCGACGGGCAAGATCTTCGACTCCTCGTACGCGGCCGGTCAGCCGATCCCGCTCACGTGGGACGACACGGTGCCGGGCGGGTGGGCGGTCATCGCGGGGTGGCAGCAGGGCCTGCTCGACATGAAGGTCGGCGGGCAACGGCTGCTCGGCATCCCGCCCGACCTCGCGTACGCCGAAACAGGCTCGGGCGAGTTGATCGGCCCGAACGAAACGCTGTGGTTCGTCGTGGAAGCGGTCGAGGTCGCGCCCGCGGCGACGACCGATTCGACGGTGCCGGCGACGACCGAGACGACCACGGCGGCCACGCCGACGTCCTGACCAGGGGCTTCGGCGAGCCGGCCGGGGCTCACAGCACGCGGACACGGGCTTCACGATCTCATCACGAACCGAACCGTTGTAATGGCACCGGATCACACGAACAACGGAGCCAAGACAATGACTGCCATCGACGCCGCCGACGAGCGAGTCCGCAACGTCCGCCTCGACGTGACGTACGACACAATTCAGGACGCCATCGACGAGGCAACGGACGGCGACGTGATCGCCGTGCGCGCCGGTTCGTACTGCGAGACGCTGCGGTGCGACCGCTCGCTCACGATCGAGGCGATCGGCGACGGTGTCGCCGTGGTGATGCCCCCGCCGAACTGGAACGCGCTCGTGGCGTACGGCGACCACAAGATCACCATGAAGGGCCTCGCCATCTATCTGCTCGGAACGAGCACGTTGGCCGTGTCCGACAGGGCGACGATTTCGATCATCGGTTGCTCGGTACGAGGTGAAGGCGAGGCGACGCTCGGCGACCTGGGCGCCCGCGCTCAGCTGCGCATCGTCGGCACGGCGATCAGCGGCCTCGGGCCCCTCGCGGTCGAAGCGTCGCCGGTCGCCCTCGCGGTCGCATAACACCGAACGACCGCGCGCGGGCAGGCGGGAGTGCCAGGATGCCCGTCGTGGACGACGACGACGAGCAGCTTCCGATCAAGTTTGGGCCCGTCTCGAACGGCGAGTTCCTGCCGATCCCGCACAGCCCGATGCTGCGCGAGACGATCCGACGCACACACCAGCTCGCCGACGAGAACGCCCGTCGCCTCGGCATCTCACGCCGCCGGTTCCTTGCGAGTGCGACGGGCGCGGCCGCCACGCTGTTCGTCCTCGCCGCGTGCTCGAAGGAAGAGAAGGCGTCCGAGGGAACGACGCCCGGTGGCACGTTCGCCGTGCCCGAAGAAGCGACGACCGACACCACCGTCGCCGTCGACGCGCTCGGCGGTGAAGAGTTCGTCTTCGACGTGCAGACCCACTACGTGAACTATGACCTCGCGGTCGAAGGCGGTGAGTGGACCGCGGTGTTCCCGTTCGCGCGCTGCGCCGAGGGCGTCGAGGCCGGCAACGGCAAGGTGTGCTTCACCGCCGACGCGTACTTCCGTGAAGTGTTCGTGCGTTCCGACACGTCGATGTCGATCCTGTCGGCGCTGCCGACACCGGGCGGAACGGGACTCGGTGCCGACGACATGGTGTACGCCATCGACGTCGCGACCACGATCGGTTGCGACGGGCGCGTGCTCATGCACGGTGGGGCGTATCCGCACCGCGGGCCAATCGACGCCGCGCTCGCGGGCATGAGCGACCTACGCGAGAACTACGACATCGCCGCGTGGAAGATCTACACAATGGTGCCGACCGACGCGCACTTCTACTTCGACGACCACGACCCCGAACGCCCGCAGATCGGGCAGCGCTTCGTCGACCACGTGCGCGATATCGGCCCGCCCATCATCTGCACGCATAAGGGCATCTCGTCGATCGTCGGCGCGACGCCCGAACTGGCCGACCCGAGCGACATCGGACCGGCGGCGGCGCGCAACACCGACGTCTCGTTCGTCGTCTACCACTCGGGATTCGAACCCGGTGCCGGCGGCACCGGCGCGTACGACCCGAACGATCCCGCACCCGCCGGCGTCGACCGGCTGATTCGCACGATCAAAACATCGGGGCTCGAACCGAACGCGAACGTGTACGCGGAATTGGGCGGAACGTGGTGGTATCTCATGCGCGACCCGACCGCGGCCGCGCACGTGCTCGGAAAGTTGTTGAAGTACGTCGGCGAGAATCGCGTCGTGTGGGGTACCGACTCGATCTGGTTCGGGACACCGCAGGATCAGATCCAGGCGCTGCGCACGTTCGAGATCTCGGAGGAGTTCCAGGAAACGTACGGGTACCCCGCGCTCACACCGGAGATCAAGGCCAAAATTCTCGGCCTCAACTCGGCCGAGCTCTACGGCGTCGATCCGATCGTCGGCCAGTGCCCGGTGAGCGCCGAAGAACTCGACGCGCTCCGGGCGAGCATGCCGCTGGCCCGCACGTACGGACCGACAACGTATGCGGAAGCAGCGGCGATGATCAGCGCCCACCAGGCGGGCTACCTGCTCTGACCGTGGGCCGCGCCCGGTTACCCCACGAACGTCGACAGACTCAGTCCTTCCGGACCGTACGCGCCGAGCGGGTCCTTGCGAACGGCCTCGTCGAGCTTGTGCGCGTCGTCACCGACGAGGATGCGCCACTCACCGTTGCGCACACCGTCGAGGATGATCGTCGCGGCCTGTGCGGCCGAGACCGGCGCCGCGTCGCGGAAGAACTCGCCGATCATGTTGACGCGGGCGCGCACCTCGTCGTCGGTCGCGTCGGGCGGCAGCGTGCGCCCGAGCGGGCTGTCGCGCATCGCCTTGATGTCTTCCTTCGTCATCTCACCGAGCATCGTGCCGCCGTGGATGCGCATGCTGTTGATGACGATGTCGGTCCCGATGTGGCCGGGCATCACGACCGCAGCCTTCACGTGCGGCGCGTTCAGCCTGAAATCTTCGAGCAATGCTTCGGTGAACCCCTTCACCGCGAACTTGCCCGCGCTGTACGCGGTGTGCGGAACGCCGGGGCCGAGCGCGGCCCAGAAGCCGTTCACGCTGCTCGTGTTGATGAGGTAGCCGTCGGTGCCCGCGACCAGCAGCGGCACGAACGCTCGGCAGCCGTTGTAGACACCGGTCCAGACGACGCCGAACGTGCGCTCCCACTCGACTTGGTCGCCGGAAACGAAACTCCCGCCGCCACCGATACCGGCGTTGTTGAACACGAGGTCGACATGGTCGGTGGCGTGCTGCTCGACGACCTCGTCGCGAAACCGGTTCATCTGGGTCGCGTCGGACACGTCGCACACGTGGGTGGTGATGCGGGTTCCGGGCGGGGCTTCCTTCTCGGCCCGCAGCGCGGTCTCGCGCATCGTGTCGGGGTTCAGGTCACAGAACGCGACCGAGCAGCCCTCGGTTGCGAGCTGGATGACGAGCTCCCGGCCCATGCCGGTGCCGCCACCGGTCACGACCGCCAAACGCCCTGCGAACGAGTCCACGCCTGCCTCCCTGGTCAGGCGCGGACCCTATCGCCGGTCGGGTCGAACGGGCACGTTCCCCGCGTTCGGATCAGCTGTCGCCGATGACCGGCTCGGTCGTCGTCGTCGGGCGGTGCGGGTGATCGGCAGCGCCGTGCACCGCCTTGAACTGGCTGCCCGGCTTCCGACGCCGTGATCACCGCTTCTGGACGCGCGCATCTGTTGCTCACAACAGATGCGCGCGTCCAGAACCAGGGTGATGGTCTGGCTCACGCGTTTCGTATCCTTTGCTCATGTCGCCGACACCCGCTACCGCCGACGAACTCGACGCCGTCGTGCGTCTCATTGCCGCCGAGCAAGCACGGCCCGAACGCAACGTCGCGTTCCTCGGCGACGAGTCGAACGTGCGACATCCGGTTCCGTAGACCGGCGCCTTCTCCATTCGGCCACATCGACTTGTCTCTGCTTCTGGTGGCGCGTATGTGTTGCCAGGAACACATACGCGCCACCAGAACAGTTCTTGCGCTACCGGGGTAACAACCCGGTGCCCCACCCGTCAGGCGTGACGCGCATGTACGTGGGTCGGGAGGGAATCGAACCCCCTGTTCGTTGATACGAGGCTGTGTGTCATAGGAGAACTGATAGTGGGAGAT
>Ga0163153_10007639_pt1 | contig 11553 bp, 8 predicted proteins | sample OliLakLV19MP6IB1_FD_148629 | JGI IMG/M metagenome (GOLD analysis project Ga0163153, IMG submission 148629) | Freshwater microbial mat bacterial communities from Lake Vanda, McMurdo Dry Valleys, Antarctica - Oligotrophic Lake LV.19.MP6.IB-1 | ecosystem: Environmental > Aquatic > Freshwater > Lake... | reverse complement strand
ACCGGCTGCCTCCTAACATCGTCGATCCAGGTGTAGGGATATTCTGGCGATCCATTCTGGTAGGCCCATCCCACCGTCACCGAGTCCCGCTGGTTCGAACTGTGCCAATAGATACTCCCGCGGTTGCGCCTTGGCAGCACGCCGAGCAGCGCACCGGCCACCGGGGCGGAAGGAACATCCTCGAAGTCCTCGTAGGACATCCAGTCGACTGCCCACACCGCGACTTCGCGGATGCGTTCGGAGGCGTCGAACGTATTGGTGAGGTTCCAGCCGGTCGAACTGGTGCGATCGCCGGTGGCGATCGGGTCGGAAGCGGGGGAAGTGGCGCGATAGTGGGTGAAGGAACCGATCGCGGTGATCGGCTGCCCGGCGAGGATGTTCCACGCATGCATCGGCGTGGTCTGCAGCGGTGGGCGCGTAAGGTCGAATTGCAGCAGGGGCGTATCGGTGAAGAGCATGGTCGCACGGTCTCGCGGCAAGCGCAGATCGTAGGGATGGAAGACCTGGAGGTAGCGGGTGCGGGTCAGCAGCATCTCGTAGGCGATCTGGAAGCGTGCGACATCTGGATTACCCGCCGGCCAGGACTCGCTCTCGTTCAGCGGCGCGGCGATGGCCTTGGCCGCTTCTCCGGCAGCATAGGCGTACCAGCACAGCAGCGCGGTGCGCAGATTGAAGCGCAGCGACTGCGGATCGTTGCTGCCGGTTCCAGTTCCGTATTCGGCATCGAGATCGATTCTATTGCCGCGGATCTGCATCGGGGATCCGCCCGCCGCGACGATCAGGTCCATGTCGGTCGCTGGGGTCAGCGCCTTGAGCGCGTTACTGAGGCCCAGGAGGGCGTTTCCGGTCGCGTCCCCGACGAAGGTCGCGTTTGCGGCCAATTCGGGCAGCACCGATTTTGCGCGCTCGACCAACGCGAGGTGCGGCTTCATCGCCGCGGCGTAGGGCGACGGCATGAAGTCGCCGTAGGGCCACTTCACCTGGGGGTGGAAATTGAGCATGTTCTGCTGGGGGGCGCCGCGGATCCCGAGCACGATCTTGAATTGCTCGGTGCCGATCTGCTCGATGTTCGGATTCATCCATGTGGCCCGGCCCGGGGACGGGAAATAGAGGTTGCCACCCTGGCCGACGATCTCGGCGATTTCATCACCATCGGAATCCAGGCGCAGGGCGATGTCGCGCGGAAGCGGAAGGAATCCACCGCTCATCGCCGAAGTGCTGAGATGGTTCTCGAGGTCCGGTGACCACACCGCAGCATTGGTGTACGGCCGGTCATGGACCTGTTCGCCCTCGCTGAGGGCATAGAGTTCGGGATTGGCGGTCAGCTTGTGGACCAGGGCCTGGACCTGCGCCGCAGCGAGGATGCGGTAGCGCGTCTCCTGCTGGCTTTTGAGCGCGATCGGAAAGACCATCATCGAGGCGGTGACCCCGACGGTGATGATCATCAGCGAGAACGCGACCTCGACCAAAGAGAATCCGCTGCGGTACATCATGGCGAGCGCAGATCGACGCTAGAGGTGGAGAGGCGCCCGCTGGCGTCGAGGTAGATGGCGCTGCCCAGGGTGCGGTCAACGCTGCCGATGGCGAAGCGCTCGCGGATCATCCGTGGATTGCCGACCTGGGCGGCGGCAATGTCGGCGGCGGCGATTCCGAGGAAGGTCGGCCGCGGATCGACCGCCACGGTCGCGGTCGGATAGCCGGTGCCATACTGGAACATCACGCCGAGTTGGGCGCCAGCGCCCGGCGCCGAGGCGAGGCGATCCCAGCTTGTACCGGTGCCATCGGCATAGAACGCCAGCACCGGCGGCAGTTCGATGCGCATCACCGGCTGGCCATTGCTGCCGAGGAGGACGTTGGCCGGCGCCGCACTGGTGCCGTAGGTCACTGCGCCCCAGCAGCGACCGCTGGCAGGATCCTCGACGAATACCACGCCATAGCGCTTATCCGGATCGCGCGGACGCAGGTTGCCGAGACGGGCGGAGTCGGCTTCGCGCGCCATGCCACGCGCGGTGGCGACCAGGCGCTCGACCAGGGCGGTGTTCTGCTGCACGGCGCTTGACCGCAGGTTATCGAAGATGCCGCGTACCGAGAGCCCGGCGAGGATCAGCATCAGGCTGATCGCGATCATCAGTTCGATGGCGGTGAAGGCGCGACGGATGATCATGGGGTGGTGCTCCAGCTGCGGATGTCGTCGCCGCCATCGGCGTTGGCGATGCCATCGATTCCATCGGGGCCGATCGACCAGACCCCGAACCAGGATCCCGAGAACGGATACGTGGCGCTCGCCGCGCTGATCCGCAATGGCCGGCCCCAGGCATCGAGGACGTGGCCATCGGAGTCCTGGTGGCCCTTGGGCAGCGCCAGGTTGGATGCGGCGAAGAGCAGGCCGCGATATTTGGCCTGCGCCGCGCGAGCGCGATCGAGCGGGGTGAATTCGGCGACACTGGGCTGCTTCGGCACGCGGGGATCCATGCTCGGATCGCCATCAAGCCAGCCATCGCGGTTGAGGTCCCAGTTCGGCATCACCAGCGGATCCGAGGCGGGAATCGCCGGAGCCTGGCGGACGACCAGCGACCGGCGGCCGTCGCCGCTGATCGCCGAGGCGACCACGTTCACCACCGTCTGGGTATTGCCGGCACGGGCGCTGGAAAGCGACCCGCGGAATCCCGCGAAGCCCATGGCGAGCAGCGCGAGGATGACTGAGATTACCACCAGCAACTCGATCAAGGTGAATGCGCGGCGCATGATCTGGTCAGCCCACGACGACAAGGGCGGCGATGACGCAGGCCCAGGCGATACGGGTGGTGGCGGCAGCACGCTGGATGCGGGCGCCATCTTCGTCGACGCAGCGCAACCGCGCCTCGCGCAGGGCGGTCACCGCCGTCCACGTGGTGGCCGCCATCAGCACGATCGGCGGCACCCAGGCCGGCATCAGGATCGGACTCCCCAACGCCATCAGCGGTATCGTCAGCATCGCCATCGCCTGCCCGGTAAGCACCATGAGCAGGCCGGCCGCCCCCAGGCGCCGGCGCCTGGGGCCGAGAGTGGCCAGCACGAAGGCCACCAGCGGCAAGGCGCCGATAAGTACCAGCGCCGCCAGCGGCAGATCATACCCGGCGACCAGGCTGGCGGCGGGGACGAGAGCGACGAGAGCGGCATCGGCAGCGTCCCCGGCAGCGCCGACCCGTCGCACCGGCAGCGGACGGGCGGCTGCCGCGGCCGCGATGCGGACGACGAGAGCGGCACGCTCGGCATCGGCATTGGCGGGGGCCAAGTGCAGCAGCGAACGTTCGAGGCGCTCAAGCCGATCGAGGCTCTGGCGACGGGCCTCGGCACCATCGTGCAGAGCGAGGCCGGCGAGAAGATACCGATCGGAGTTGGCGGCGTTGCCCATCGAGCACCTCTCTCTCGGCTGGGCAATAGCGGCTGTCGTGCCATGCCCAGATCTGTCCTGGATCCGTTGCCTGCACACGACTTGCGTGTGCAGGCAGGCAACTTGATGGAGCAACACATTGAACTGCCATGAGGCAATATTTCGAGTATGCCTCATGGCATGCCGACCAATCCTCCGTCAAGCGGCGACCCGACGACCGCTGCCGATGCGGTCCTCGCTGAACTCGATGCCGGACTCCAGGTGCTGGTGGCGTTCAGCGTCACGAGCGCCCAGCACGTCCTCGCCAGCAGCCTCCGCCCACCAGTCCAGGCGATCGCCCACTGCCTGTCCTTCTCGGATCAGGCGCGCCGCATCAGCGCCCTTCAGCGCGTACGCGCGACGTGGCCGCGCCCCCTGTCGGCGCTCTGGCCCGAGGTGGAGCAGGCGCTTACCGACCCCGGCTCCGCGGGGCAGCTGCTTACCGCGATCCGCCAGCACCGCCGCGCGCCCGCCACCGTTATCGCACTCCCTAAGCAGGTCCACGGCGATCTGACGACGAACAATGAGCATCTCGCCGCGAGCGAAGCCGAGTACCAGCGGCTGATCCAGCTCGCGAGCGGCCACCCCGACCGCCTCGCAGCCGCTTGGCAGCTCCATTTCCGCGCCGCCCTGCGCGGGGAGACGGCTCGGCTGAGCGCGATCGAGCTGCGCGTCCAACCCAGCGGCCCGCAGGCCGAACTCGATCGCCTGCAGGTGCGCCTGTTTCAAGGGGTCGAATCCGGGGATCTCGAACTCGCCCATGGCGTCCGCGAGCCGCTCGAACGGTTGCTGCCGGCGCAGCCTGACTGGATCCAGGCCCATTGCCGCTGGTACCTCGGGCTGCTCTGGTTGTTCGACTGCCTACGTCTGCGCCGGCCGGTCAACCGCGCGCTCGCCCTCCAGATCGCCAGCGGATTCGCCTCGGGGATTCCCGAGCAGGGCGGAGTTCGCTATGATTACTGGTTCACCGCCCTGATCGATCTGCACGACCCAGGCGTGCAGCCACAGACGTCCCTCACTGCCGCGGTTCAATTCCGCTTCAATCTGCTGGCCGCCGGTGGCATGCTCTCGATCACCCCGATCCGCCTCGCCCTGGCCCAACGCGCGCTGGACGAGGCGGAGAGCCTGCTCGAGGCGCGCCGGCAGGGAAACTTCCGCGGCTGCATCGATTCCTGGCTCTGGGCCCGCTTTGAACTCCTGCGTGGACACTTGGCAAAAGCCGGCGAGCACCTTGATGCCGCCCTCGTGGAGGCCGAACGCCTGGGGATGCTGACCCGGGTCGGCCTGGAGATCGCACTCGATCCGGATCCGAGTTTCGGCGCCCTGCTCGCCATGCTCAGACGGCGAAGCATGCCCCCGGCGCCGACAGCGCCCGCCAGCGAGCCCATCGCGCAGGAGGTCAAGTCGGCGATCGATGCCGGTACCCTGGTCGGCGCCAGTCCGTCGATGACGCGGTTGCGCGCCCAGATCGCGGTGATCGCGCGCCGGCCGGTCCCGGTCCTGGTCACTGGCGAGAGTGGCACCGGCAAGGAACTGCTCTGCCGCGCGCTGCACCAAGCGTCGGACCGCTCCCACCTGCCGTTGGTGGTGATGAACTGCGCTTCGCTCGGCGATGGCCTGATCGAAAGCGATCTGTTCGGCCACCTGCGCGGCGCCTTCTCGGGCGCCGAACGCGAACGGCCCGGATTGGTACGCGAGGCCGCCTCCGGTACCCTGGTGCTGGACGAGATCGGCGATGCGTCCCCGCGGTTCCAGGCCGGCCTCCTGCGCCTGATCGAGCAGGGCGAGTTCCGGCCGGTCGGTTCCGATCGCTGCGAACGTGCGCGCTGCCGCTTCATCGCCTCCACCAATGCCGACCTGCCCGCGCTGGTCGCCGCCGGCCGCTTCCGCGCAGACCTCTTCCATCGTCTGACCGCGTTCCATCTTCATCTGCCTCCGCTGCGTGATCGACGCGAGGACATCCCGCTGCTTGCCCGCCACCTCGCGGCGCAGATCCCCGGTCACCCCGTGCGCCTCGCCGAGGACCTGCTGCATCAGCTGGCCGGGCGTGCCTGGCCGGGCAACGTTCGCGAGTTGCGCCACGCCATCGACCGCCTGGCCGCTTGGCACACCGGCAGCGGACCGATCAGCAGCGCAGCGATTGAGGCCGCCCTCGATCCGATCCACGTCCCTCCCGAGCGCGCCGCGCGCGTGCCGCGCAGCCGGGATCTCGCCCAAGCCATCCTCGGCCTCGCTGCGCGCCACGGCCGGATCGACCGGAGGTCGGTGGTCGAGGCCCTCGCCATTCCCGCACGCACCGCGACCCTGCATCTCGCGCGTCTGGTCACCGCCGGTCGGCTCCGCCACCAGCGACCGACCGGTGCGCCACGGACCCACTACTATGAGGTCGTCGCACCGGTGGATGAGCGATGACCTGACGGCCGACGAAAACGGAAATCACGGCCGGCTCGCATCCCGCCAGAGGGCACTTGGCAGGGGAGGCGCGCGTGCCGCCGATACCATCGCTGGAGACGCTGACATCCGGCACTGGTGGTCCTGCACGGCGGGAGGCAGGAGCGGGCAGCGTCCCGTACCGGTCGACCAGTGCAGCAGATGGGTCATCGCACCGGAGTGGGGTTCAGCCTCCGCGTGCCACCGGGAAGCCGGCTTCCCACCAGCGCCAGGGCCGGTTGGCCCAGCCGGGGCCGGCGTAGGCGACGCCGACGCGCGGGCCGCTGGCGAGGGCGTCGGCGCGGCGCGTCGGCGGCGACAGTTTCAACGGGCAGCCGCGCCGGCCGAGCACGCTGGCGTTGGCGGTGAGATCAAGCGCCAGCGCCGCGCAGACCTTGCCCGGACCGTTGGCGAGCAGGCGCTCGCGCGTCACGGGCTGGCGCCGGCGCTCGCGGACCTGGTCGATGCCGGCGACGATCTCGAGCGAGCGGATCAGCACTGCCGACGGCGTGCCAGCGCGATCGCAGACCAGGTTGAGCAGCACGTGCATGCCGTAGACGAGGTAGAGGTAGACCGTGCCCGGTTCGCGGTAGAGCACCTCGGTGCGCGGGGTGACCCCGCGCGAGGCGTGGCAGGCTTTATCCTCCTCGCCCTGGTAGGCCTCGGTCTCGACGATGCGGCCGCGCACGCCGTGGGCGGCCAGTTCCCAGCCGATCAGCTCGGGGGCGCAGATCGGCGCCGGACGCGCGAGGTCGAAGGAGGGGCTCATTCTTCGCCGGCGCGCGCCTGGCAGTCGCGCCAGGCCTCGCTGACACCCGCCTCGGCCGCGACCCCGTCGACCAAGGCACGGTCGATCTGGGATCCGCTCAACCTGAGCATGCCGCGGATGTCGCACAGGTGCTTGTCCTGCTGGCTCATCGCAAAATAGCGGAGCTTCATGGCGACCAGATACGACGGCGGAGCGACCACCACGCGCCGTCCGCCAAGATCCAGCTCGGTGGCGCGCTCAAGGCCATACTCAAGCAGCGGGTCGTCGCCGAGCGGGTAGATGTCGGCCTTCAATCCGGTGTCCACCGCGATCACGTTGATATGGCCGGCTCTGTGGGCGATCTCACGGACGATGACCTCGCGCGGTGGGATGTAGAATCCAGGCTGCGGGAAAGCAGCGATCAGCCGGTCGATGTCGGTCTCGCGCAGGGCCGCGACAATATGGATATCGAGGGTGCCCCGTGGCTCGCCGTAGGCGCTTGCCCCCACCGACCCGGTGACCATGCAGACGATGCCGGCATCGACCAGGCGCTCGTAGAAGACGAAGAGATCGTCGCTGAGCAGGCTCATCAGTGGTAGCCGCTGACTACCTCGGCCACGCGCAGGCGCCTCAGTTCCGCCTCGTCGGCGTCGGGATGGGAGCGGCGGAGCCGAGCGTCCCTGGCAGCGTGGAGATGGTCGCTCAGGCGCGCGGCCAGGGCCCAGCGCTGGGCCGGGGTCATCCTCGCCCATGCTTGCCACTGCTGATCCCGCGCGGCTGCAGCCTGATCCATCTCGCACACCATAACCGCCCGATGGCCTGCGCCAACGCCGAGGACGGTGGCGCTGTTCGGCCGCTCAGGCGTCCGAGAGCGCCGCGATGCCCGGCAGATCCTTGCCTTCGAGCAGTTCAAGCGACGCCCCGCCGCCGGTCGAGCAGTGGGTGACCTGGGTGTCGGTGCCCCACTTCGCCGCCGCGGTCGCGGTGTCGCCGCCGCCGATGATGGTGATCGAGCCGGCTTTGGTCACCGCGACCACCGCGTCCATCGCCGACTTGGTGCCGGCGGCGAACTTGTCGATCTCGAACACGCCGAGCGGGCCGTTCCAGACGATGGTCTTGGCGCGGGCGATGACCTCGGCGTTGCGCTGCCGGGTGAGGGGTCCGCAGTCGAAGCCTTCCCAGCCGGCGGGGATGCCGGTGGCGTCGGTGGCGGCGCCGACGTTGGCATCCGGGCCGAACTTGTCGCCGGTGACGTAGTCGACGGGCAGGTGGATCTTCACGCCCTTCTTCTGCGCCTTGTCGAGCAGCTCCTGGACGATCTTGGCGCCTTCCTTGTCGAACAGCGAGTTGCCGATCTCCATGCCGAAGCACACCTTCTTGAAGGTGTAGGCCATGCCGCCGCCGATGATCAGCTCATCGGCCTTGTCGATCAGGGCGCTGATCAGCTGGATCTTGTCGGCGATCTTGGCGCCGCCCATGATCGCCAGCAGCGGACGCTTGGGCGCGTCGAGGACCTTGGCGAACGCGTCGAGCTCCTTCTTGAGCAGGAAGCCGGCCGCGCGCTTCGGCAGCTGCACGCCGACCATCGAGCTGTGCGCGCGGTGGGCGGTGCCGAAGGCGTCGTTGACGTAGACGTCGCCCAGCTTCGAAAGCGAGGCGCGGAAGGTCTCGACCGCGGCCGGGTCGGCCTTGGTCTTCGCGCCGGTCGCCTCGTCCTTGATCGAGCCCTCTTCGGCGATGTGGAAACGCAGGTTTTCGAGCAGCACGACCTGGCCGGGCTTGAGCGCGGCGCAGGCCTGCTCGACCTCGGCGCCGACGCAATCGGGCAGGAAGGTCACCGGGCGCTTGAGCAGTTCGGCGGCCTTCTCGGCGATCGGCTTGAGCGAGTACTTGTCGACCTTCTTGCCATCGGGCCGGCCGAGGTGCGACATGAGCACCACCGACGCGCCCTTATCGAGCGCGTACTGGATGGTGGGCAGGGCGGCGGCGATGCGCTGGGTGTTGGTGATCGCGCCGGTCTTCTTGTCCTGGGGCACATTGAAGTCGACGCGCATGAGCACGCGCTTGCCGCGCAGGTCGAGCTGATCGATGGAGAGTTTGGCCATGGTTTGTCCCTTTCCGTCGCCGGAGCGGGGAGCTTGGGCCGGAAGGGAGGGAGGCAAGGGCAGAGGGGTGCGTGGGGGAGGGTGCGTGGTCCGTGGTCCGTGGTCGGGAAGAGCCGGCGGGCGGCGGCGCCCCAGCGCTGCTCGGATCTCGATCGTCTTCTGACCACGGACCACCGGCTCTCGACGCTCGGGGACGAGCGTCTGCCGCCGGCAGTGGGACCACGGACCACGCACCCTCCCCATGGCTTCGCCGGTCGGCGCGGCACGATCGCTCACGCGATGGCTCTTCCCTTCCTGGCCGCGACCGTGCTTGGCGCCTTCCTGCTCTTCGCGGTGCAGCCGCTGGCCGGCCGCTATGCGTCGCCGTGGTTCGGCGGCGCGCCGCAGGTGTGGGCGACCTGCCTGCTGTTCTTCCAGGGTACGGTGCTGGTCGGCTACGCCTGGGCCTCGCTGCTGCTGGCGCGGCTGCCGACCCGGAGCCAGGCGCTGATCCACGGAGGATTGCTGGTCGCCGCGCTGATCTGCCTGCCCTTGGCGCCCTCGGCGGCCTGGGCGGACGGCGCCGGCCATCCGGCGCTGCGCGTGCTGGGCCTGCTGGCCGGGGCGCTCGGCGTGCCGTGCCTGGCGCTGGGGGCGACCGCCCCGCTCATCCAGGGCTGGTACCTGCGCGTCACCGGCCGCGATCCCTACCGGCTCTCGGCGCTGTCGAATCTCGGCTCGTTCGCGGCGCTCGCCGCCTATCCGTTCGTGATCGAACCCTGGCTGGGCCGGGCGGCGCAGGCGTGGTGGTGGTCGGCGGGCGTGGTCGTCTATGTCCTGCTCGCGGGATGGTGCGCGCTGCTCGCGGCGCGTCGACCGGTGACGGCGCGGATCGCTGACGCCGTCGAGGGCCCGGCGCCGGATCGGCGCCAACGCGTGGGCTGGGTGCTGCTGCCCGCGCTGGCGAGCGCGTTGCTGGTTGCGACCAGCAACGCGCTCTGCCAGGACGTGGCGCCGGTCCCGTTCCTGTGGCTGTTGCCGCTGTCGTTGTACCTGCTGGGCTGGGTCGCGGCCTTCGCCGGGCCGCGCGGCTACCACCGCGGCACGGCGGCGACGGCGACCGCGATCGGGGCGCTGGCGGTGCTGGGGGTGGCGCAGGCGACGCTCGTGCTGCCGCTGGTGGCGCAGGTCGTGGTGCATGCCGGGGCGCTGGCTGCCGCGGGCTGGTTCTGCCATGGCGAACTGGCGCGACTGCGCCCGCACCCCACGCGGCTCGGCGGCTTCTGGCTGGCCAGCGCCGTGGGCGGCGCGTTGGGGTCGATCGCGGTGGTGTTCGTCGCGCCGCTGGTATTCGCCACCCATGTCGAGCAGCGCGTGCTGCTGCTACTGACCCTGGCGGTGATCCTGGCGACCACGCCGGGCCGTCGGCGCCTGCCCAGGCGCTGGCTGATCGCGGCCCTGCCGGTGGCGGTGTTGCTGGTCGTCGGTCTGCAGCGGTTGTCCCAGCGCATCGACGGCGTGGTCTTCGCCGAGCGTACCTTCTTCGGCGCGCTGAGCGTGCGCGAGCACGACGCTGGCGATCCGCGCCGGCATCGTCGCGAACTTCGCCACGGCGCCACCGTGCATGGCCTGCAATTGCAGGCGCGGCGCGGGGTGCCGACCGCCTACTACGCGCCGGAGAGCGGAGTTGGCCTGGTGCTGGGCGCGCCGGGGGGCCCGCGGCGGGTCGGCGTGGTCGGCCTTGGCGCCGGCACCCTCGCCGCCTACGGGCGGCGCGGCGACGATTACCGCTTCTTCGAACTCGACCCGGCGGTCGAGCGTCTCGCGCGCGGCTGGTTCACTTTCCTAGCCGACAGTCCGGCGCGGATCACGGTGGTGATCGGCGATGGGCGGCGATCGCTGGCGGCCGACCCCACGCGTTTCGATGTGCTGGTCCTTGACGCGTTCAGCAGCGACGCGGTACCCGCGCACCTGCTCACCGCCGAGGCCTTCGCGCTTTACGCCGAGCGGCTGACCCCGGGGGGGATGGTCGCGGTGCACGTCTCCAACCGCCATCTCGACCTGCGCCCGGTGGTGCGCGCCGCGACCGCCCGCCTCGACTGGGAGATGCTCACGATCGAGTCCGATCCCGACGAGGACGAACGCGTCTGGGTCGAGAGCGCGCGCTGGCTGCTCGCCGGTCCCGACCGCCGACGCTTCCTGGACCCGCGCCTGCGCGCGGCGGCCAGCCCCCCGTCATTTCCACCACGCGCCGTGCTGTGGACGGATGATCGGGCGGATCTGCTTGGCGTAGTGAAGTAGAGGTTTCGGGTTTCGGGTTTCGGGTTTCGGGTTTCGGGTTTCGGGTTTCGGGAAAAAGGCAGCCGGACCAGCAGCGGCACATGTGGCACACGGCTGCCTCCATCCCGAAACCCGAAACCGGACCGCCCCACAAAAATCACTCGACGATACAAACATCCGGCAAATGCTTATACCGCCCGGCGAAGTCCAGCCCGTATCCGACCACGAAGCAGTCGGGAATGGTGAAGCCGACGTAGTCGGCGCGCATCGGGCCGCTGCTGGCGAAGACCTCGCGGCGCGCCGGCTTGTCGAGCAGGACGCAGGTGCGTACGGATTTGGCGCCGGCTTCGGCCAGGGCGGCGCAGACGGTGTGCAGGGTGCGGCCGGTGTCGAGGATGTCGTCGACCACCACCACCGTGCGGCCATGGCATTCGGGCAGCGCGCCGAGGGCGATGACCCCCTGAGAGACGGTGGAATGGCCGTAGCTGCTCGCGCGTAGGAAGGTCAGGCGCAGGTCGGGCAGGGGCACGCAGCGGGCGAGGTCGGCGACGAAGCAGAAGCTGCCATCGAGCAGCGCGAGCAGCATGGGTGGATGGTCG
>Ga0163153_10007634_pt1 | contig 11562 bp, 9 predicted proteins | sample OliLakLV19MP6IB1_FD_148629 | JGI IMG/M metagenome (GOLD analysis project Ga0163153, IMG submission 148629) | Freshwater microbial mat bacterial communities from Lake Vanda, McMurdo Dry Valleys, Antarctica - Oligotrophic Lake LV.19.MP6.IB-1 | ecosystem: Environmental > Aquatic > Freshwater > Lake... | reverse complement strand
CTTTACTTCAGATTGTCTTATTGACTTTTCCATCCTTCTTTTTTTTGTCTTCGCAGAACAAAAATAGGAAGGATTTTTTTTCGCCCTTTGGACGACCTAGGCGAAGCCCTCATCGGCGTGTCTATTGGAGCTGTTGGGACAGGGAAAAGCACTGCCAGCGATTCCAATGGCAAGTATTCGCTCCCGCTACCCAATGGCAGCTATCAAATCAACTTTGCTTACACGGGCTTTAAACCCGCCTCGCAATCCGTCACGGTGAGCGGCAGCAACGTCATGCTCGACGTTAGTATGGAATCTTCCGATTTGACACTTGATGAAGTGGTAATCAGCACGGGTAGCCGCAACACGCAGCGTACCATCACTGACTCGCCGCTGCCTATTGACATTCTTTCGGCCAATGACATCCGCTCGACCGGCCAACCATCTTTCGACCGTGCGCTGACCTATCGTGTGCCTTCGTTTAACAGTGTGCAAACACCTGTAAATGACGCGACTTCCTTATTAGACCCCTATGAAATCCGCAATATGGGGCCGAGCCGCACCCTTGTACTCATCAATGGCAAGCGCAAAAACACGAGCTCGTTGGTGTACATCCAGACCTCTCCGGGTCGTGGTGAAGGCGGTGCAGACCTTTCAGCCATCCCGACCGAAGCCATTAAACGTGTGGAAATCTTGCGTGACGGTGCTTCGGCTCAATACGGCTCCGATGCCATCGCAGGGGTTATGAACGTGATTTTGAAAGATCGCTACGACTACGGCTCGGTGACGCTCAACACGGGCATCACGACCGAAGGTGACGGTGAAATGGTCGGCCTGACGCTCAACAATGGTGCGAACTTTGGCGATAGGGGCTATGTTAACTACACCGCTTCGCTTTCTTATCAGGCACTTGCTAACCGTCCCGGCAAAGTAGACGCAGCAGGTGAGGCAGGCGACTTTGGTGCAGATGTTACCGATGTTGAGGAATTTTTGCGCAGATACCCTGACGCAGGCAATGTCAACGGTGACCCAGAAAAATCAGCTGGACGGTTCCTCATCAACGCAGGCATCCCCGTAGGTGAAAATGCCGAAGTGTATGGCAACGCAGCTTATGTGTACAAAAAAGTGAACAGTTTCGCCAACTATCGCACCCCGTACTGGCGTCCCGCTTCGGAGCAGCAAGACGGCACTATTGACAACCCCTATGCTGTGCTTGCCGCGGCTGATTCTTTATCCTACGACGGTTATGCGCCCACTTTCGAAGGCGACTTGGTTGACTACAATGCTACGGCAGGCCTTCGGAGCGATAAGAATGGCTGGCGCACTGACCTCAGCTTTACCACGGGCTTTAACGAACAACTCTACACCGTTAACAACTCACGCAACCGTTCACTTGGCCTCAATACACCACTCACTTTCAAACCGGGTGGCTATTCTTTCAAACACAACGTAGGCAATATTGACATTTCAAAAATGCTTATTGATAACCTCAACTTCTCTATAGGCACAGAGTTCCGTCAAGAAACCTACGAAATCATTGAAGGGGATTCAGCATCGTATGTGGGAACCGGGGCCGACTCTTTCCCCGGCACACGCTCGAACAACGCGAGCAAAAACACCCGCAATAACATTGGCGGCTACGTCGGCCTTGCCTTCGACATTACCGAGAATTTCTTGTTGGACGCAACTGTGCGCACGGAGCGATACAGCGATTTCGGCAATACTTTCGTATACAAAATCAGCTCTCGTGTGAAATTGCTTGATGATAAGTTGACGGTTCGTGGTTCTTTTTCCACAGGTTTCCGCGCGCCGCAATTGCACCAGATTTACCTGCAGATTGCACAACAAAGCTTCGTGCCTGGCCAAGGCATTCAAAACAAAGGGATTTTCAACAACAATAGCCCACAGGCAAAATTGCTCGGCGTTCCAAAATTGAAGCCCGAAGAGTCCACCAACATCGCCGTGGGTCTGGGCTTCAAACCGAGCAATAACCTTAGCTTCACGCTTGACTACTTCAACATTTCAGTGGACAACCGTATTATCCTCGGCTCTGAAATTGGTCCAACCGGTGACACGACCAATGTGCTTGACCAAGTACTTAGCTCCAACGGTATCGTTGCTGCCAGCTTCTTCACCAATGGTATTAATACCCGCACCAGCGGTATTGATTTCGTGGCCAGCTACCGAAACATTTCAGCTGGAAGCGGCAAATTAGGCTTCAACCTTGCAGGCAATTTTGTGATTTTCAACAAACTTTCCGGAGCAAAAGGCACCAGTGAGTATGAAGACGCCGATGGTCGCGATTCAATGTATGTAAACTACGTTAGTCAGCCAAACGGTGATGTAATCAACCCGAAAATTATTGAGGATGCAGGTGGAAGCGTATTCGACTTCACCCAAGAGGCACTGTTGTTGACCTCTCGCCCAAAATACAAAGCAATCTTGGGCATTGACTATTCGATTGGGAAATTCAACTTTGCCCTCAACAACACGCTATTTGGGCCTACCACTTTCCGTCAAGCAGGGCTGAATCAGAACCTGAAAACAGCGTTCAAGCCTGCTGTTGTGACCGATTTGGGCATTAACTTCCAGATTTCAAAAACAGTCAGCTTCGGGGTCAATGTGAACAACCTACTAAACGTGTTGCCCGAATGGGAGTTCAAGGCGCGTAATGCTGTAGGTGAAGCCGTTTTGGCAGACCCAGCACAGGTCAAATCCAACTCAAATCTGGTCACATTCAACCAGCGCTACGCTACCCTGACTTACGACGGCTCGCAGTTCAGCCAGTTGGGAACAACGTTGGCAGCCAATCTGACGGTGAGGTTCTAAAACTTGGTGATCGGTTAATTGGTGATTGGTTGCCACTCCTTCGTTATGGCGAGGCCACCAATCCTTTAAAAAAGCAGCCCCCTTCTCGCAAACTTGCGGGAAGGGGGCTTTGCTTTTATCGTATGCGTCAACTTATTTTTCCTATTTTGCGGATGCAATAAAGAGGTTCATTCGTAATATCTGGTTCAATTATTGCTCAGAGTGTGTTCTTCACCAATATTGCTTCTTTTTATGAAATTTATCATTCCATTCCTGCTTTCCCTTGCCATTTCTATCCCTTCGACCTACGGGCAAAATTTCAGCCTCCATTTTGATGGGGATGATGATTATGCTACTTTCCCAGATTGTGAAGCTTTGACTTTCCCAAGTTTTACCATCGAAGGGTGGTTCAAATGTAACCCATCCAACAACCCACAATCAATATTTATGTCCTTTCTGGATATTCCAGAAAAAAATGCCAACATAACACTCGAAGTAAGAGAGACTGGTCTGTTGCGATTCAATTATAGGTCAGTGGCGGTGGTATTGGGCGGCGAAAACCTTTATTCTACTACAGTTGTGAACGATAATGAGTGGCATCATTTTGCTGCAGTTAAAGGTGCTTATAGTCCTAAAAGTGCTGGTCGGCTTAGGCTTTATATTGATGGAGTGCTGGAGGCCGAAAAAACTGGTTTTTATGAAGATATTAATATTGCCCCAATATTTGAAATAGGAAGAAACAGGTATGAGCCTCAAATAGATTATCGGTCATTTCGTGGCAATATTGATGATTTTAAAATCTGGCATCGTGCTAAATACAGCTCCGAAATATTCAATGAGCATAAAAGTGAAAGTGGAGGTATGGAAGCGGGGTTGTTCCGCAATTACAAGTTCGATATAAATATAGATACCGTTTATGATTGCAGTACTTTCAAAAAACATGGAGCGCGGGAAGGCGTTTTTGGTGCCAATAATTTACCGCAATATTCCCCTATTATCCCATCATTGATTGATAAGATCTGCGAAGTTCAATTCGTAGGCGTACACGATGCGTTCCCAAATCCGGGCGCAGATGCATTGGCCTTTATTTCACCCAATCCTGTTTCAGAAATTTTGAACGTGGAATTGACAGAAAACCAGAAAGTTTTTGGTCAAATTTATGCTGCTGACGGAAGGCTGATTCGCGCAATCACTTTTGCTGAAAAAGTGAATACCATTGATGTTTCAGTATTGCCGAGTGGAGCCTATTTTTTAAAGCTAAACAATCAGAGAACAACAAAAACACATCACTTTATGAAAATTTGAGTGGGATATGTAACCCACAAGCGACTGTTATGAAGACGGTCTCAGAAACACTCCTCTAAAGGTGGGAGGCTTGGGTCAAGCCCTCCATTGCCATCGTGCTGCGCTGGTAAAAAGCAATCTGGAAGATTTTCCGTTGGGAAACCCAGCTCACCGCAAGTGTAAACACATGCATTCCCAATATACGTTTTGATTTGGCCGTCAATAAACTCAACCTTGACCTCGTAGTTGAAACTACCTTGGTATAAAGTGCCATTTGGTTTTAAGCCATCCCATGACTGGCCAGGGTCATTTGGTAAAAAATTTTCTTTATGAAAAATCTGGTCAATATTTTCGTTTGAGAACAGTACAGAAATGACTTGTTTGACCGCAGGACCTCCAAATACTACAAATATATCATTGATCCCGTCATTATTCGGAGTGAAAACATTCGGAATATAAACCTGGGCTTCGCTGGTAGAATCAATGATGTTGCCATTTTGATCGTAAGTGGGCACGGCAATACGGAAAGAATCCACCGTAGCCTCCGTCCCGCAACATCCTTCGTAGATAGATTTGTTTTTGTCTTTACAGGAAATTAGGGTAAACATTAAGCCCAAAGGAGCAACAAAAAGTATGATTCTCATGATTTAGAATTTTAGGTCAGTGAAATAGAATACCTGCACATCACAAAGGTCTATCGCCTTTGCTAAGGAACCAAGTTTAGCGCCATCTGTCGGAATAAACTCCTGGGCGACATACCCCTTGAAACCGGTTTCCACAATCGCTCGCATGATGGCCGAATAATAGAGTTCCTGTGTTTCGTCAACCTCATGGCGCCCTGGTACACCGGCGGTGTGGTAGTGGCCGAAATATGGGTGGTGGTCACGGATGGTGCGGATCACGTCGCCAGGTTTTATACCTTTTCGACCGGCAATTTCACCGTAAACGCCGTCCCAAGCCCCTCCTTGCGGTCCACTTCAATGCGGTGTGGAAGATACAACCGTACTATCTAGCACTATCTTTTTATCAATTTGATTATTTGCCTGCCCTGATCAGCTTTTAACACTAAAAAGTAGGCTCCAGGTGGCCGGTCACTTCCAAAATATAGCGTCTGCTGATGACTGCCAGCAGAAAAAAGTGCTGCTGGTATAATGGTCTGGAGCAAGCGGCCCTGAGCATCGTATAAATCACAGCTTACTTCAGCGGGTGTTTCAAGTACCCAGGCTAGATGAGTGTTTTCAGTCGTCGGATTAGGAGAAAGCTGAAGTTGAAAATCGAAAGCCGGGGATTCATTCGATCCTGACATAAGCTCATTCAGGTAACGCCACACGACAATCTTGCCATCCGCAGAACCAGCATGAATAATTTTTCCATCTGGTTGAATCAATAGATCCACGCTTTCTGGCGATTCCGCATAAATGGGGGTTTGTGCCTTGCCTCCGATGCCAAAGCTGGCATCCAGCGAACCATCAGAATTGTAGCGCATTACCCAAAGCCATCCATTAAAGCTACCGGCCGAATTAGCACTTTCGGCCCCTACAAGAATTTTTCCATTGGGCTGAAGTATCAGGGAACGTGCAAATTCAAGCACCCCCAAATTGGTGTATACCTGACCATTGGTGCCAAATGTCTGGTCAAAACTCCCGTCTGAATTGAGTCTGAAAAGTGTTGTCTCTCCAATCTGAGACCCATTTTTAATACTGATACCGCAGAATACTATTTTTTGATCCGCTTGAATGGCTCCAGCATACGCGACATCTTCACGACCCGGATTATCAAAAATAAATGCTCCATTAATGGCGAAAGTGGGGTCTACTGATCCATTCGGGAAAAAGCGCACCACTTCCATGTCAGTACTACTAACGGCATTGGCTCCAACAGCCACAATTTTTCCATCAGCCTGTATGGACAAGGAAAGAATAGCTTCCAATCCTGTGGCAAAATCTGCTGTCGCAATGCCTCCAACACCAAAATCGGGATCAAGCGTACCGTCTGAAAAGAGTTGAACTAAAAGCAAGTTGTAAAAACCTGGAATGGCCTCATCATACGTGCTGCCTCCCAGCAGAATTTTACCATCGGGCTTTATCAGCACTGACCAAAATTCGTCTTCTTCGCTTCCGACATCGAAGATAATCACCCCGTTTTGCCCAAAACTAGCATCCAATGCGCCATCGGAATTGAGACGGGCTACAAAGGCCGCTGAGATATCATCATTTACAAAGGTGCCCACCGCAATCAGCTTGCCCTCCGCCGTAAGGGCTATTTTGTAAAGGCCTCCATCGAGCCCAGTGTCAAGCGCTGGGTACGCTTTGCCACCGATTCCATAAGTGAGATCCGGTGTTCCATCAGGCAATAAACGGGTAAAAACAAGCACCCCATTTCCTCCGCTTTGATCAAATTCATACCCTGAAACGATGAGTTTTCCATCGGGCAACAAAACGGAAGCGCCGCCATAAAAAGTGTTGATTGGATCTTGAATGATTGCCTGACCAGCCATTCCGAAACTTGGATCAGGTGTGCCTGCTGTTTGGCCATTCAAAAAAATAGGGGAAGCGCAAAGTGCGAAAAGGTAATATGTGTAGGAATAAAAGAGATGTTTCATGCTTTTAATAGCAGCGTTATTGTGTAATTGAATGGATGAATAACCCGGAGTTACCCTGTAGAACAGGGCAAAGTTGCACACAACATAAGGATATAAAACAGGATACTTTTTAAGGGCGTGGCAGCGGGTGGACAGCATTTAAGGTTGGTATTTTATGCTCAGCTTTTCATACTCGCTTACGGGGTTTAAACGGGAAAAGGATGGAATTGAGATTGTAATGATTCGGTTTTTTAAACACATAAGGACACATAAGCATGGAAATGGTGTTTTCTTAGGTGTCCTTATGTGCCTTATGTGTTTAAATCCCCCGAATAACAGCTAAAATATGCGAATCCTATACGTCGAAGACAAGCCCTTTCTCGGCAAAATCGTCCAGGAAAGCCTCGAAAGCCGCCAATTTGAAGTACATTGGGTCACCGATGGCGCTGAAGTATTGGCGGCTTTTGAGGCTTTTCGCCCAGACGTTTGTGTGCTCGACGTGATGCTGCCGCACCGCGACGGTTTCTCTTTGGGAAAAGAAATCCGCGCCCTTGATCCGCAGATGCCCATCATTTTTCTGACCGCCAAAAGCCAAACAGAAGACGTTTTGCAGGGCTTTGATTCCGGCGGCAACGAGTATCTCCGCAAGCCTTTCAGCCAGGAAGAACTCATCGTGTGCATCAAGAATCTGGTGAATCTCACCAAAGGAAGCCTGCCCACCCCAATTGCAAACGCTGATGGAATCCGATTGGGCCGCTTCCTTTTTCGGCCCGAACGCCAGCAACTTCAGCTGGACGATCAGCCCCGCCGCCAACTTTCCCACCGCGAAACCCAACTCCTTGAAATGTTGAGCTCCAAACCAAACGCCATTGTGGAACGCAGGGAGGTACTAAAAAAGGTTTGGGGCCACGATTCCATTTTCAATTCGCGGAATCTGGACGTGTACGTTACCCTGCTTCGGGAGTATTTGAAAGATGACCCGGAGGTGCAGATTTTGACGTTGAAGGGAGTGGGATATCGGGTGGTTTGTAGTTAGGGGCAAAGATTACAAACAGTTTTGGGCGTTCGATATTCGGCGTTCGATATTCGGTGTTCGATATTCGGTGTTCAAACTTAAATGTCGAATATCGAACACCGAATTTCGAACACCGCCCGCTTACCCCATCAAAACCCCCAACAACTCCTTCGCCGCCTTCGCCACCACGGTCCCCGGCCCGAAAATGGCCGCTGCACCCGCTCCGCGAAGGAACTCATAGTCCTGTTGCGGTATCACACCACCGACCACCACGAGGATATCGCCGCGCCCGAGTTTTTCGAGTTCGGCGATGGTTTGGGGCACGAGCGTCTTGTGTCCTGCGGCCAAACTGGAGATGCCCAGGATGTGTACGTCGTTCTCCACGGCCTGCTTAGCGGCTTCGGCGGGCGTTTGGAAAAGCGGGCCAATGTCCACGTCAAATCCGAGATCGGCGAAGGCGGTAGCAATGATTTTTGCGCCCCGGTCGTGACCGTCCTGGCCGAGTTTGGCGACCATGATGCGCGGGCGGCGGCCTTCCTGCTCGGCAAATTCATTGGCCATTTGGCGGGCTTTTTCAAAGTCTTCGTTATTGCTCATGTTGGCAGCGTAAACGCCTGAAATGGATTTGGTGGTGGCAACGTAACGGCCAAAAGTTTTTTCCATCGCCGAGGAAATCTCGCCCAGAGTGGCGCGGGCGCGGGCAGCATTGATGGCGGCTTCCAGAAGGTTGGTACCGTCTTTTGTCGCTTGTTCTACGGCGGCTAAAGCCGCCGCTACAGCCAGGTCATCCCGATTTTTTTTCAAAGATTGCAAACGTCGGATTTGGCCCGCTCGCACCGCTGTGTTGTCCACTTCCAGGATTTCAAAACGTTCATTGTCAGCGACCTGAAAGATATTAACGCCTACAATTTTCTCATCGCCGGAATCAATGCGGGCTTGCTTTCGGGCCGCTGCTTCTTCGATGCGGAGCTTGGGGAGGCCCTGTTCGATGGCTTTGGCCATACCACCTAATTCTTCGACTTCCTGTATCAACGCCCAAGCCTTTTCTACCAGTTCTGCGGTTCGTTGTTCCACAAAATAAGACCCTGCCCAAGGATCAATGGCGCGGGTGACGTCCGTTTCTTTCTGGATAAAAATCTGCGTGTCGCGGGCGATTTTGGCCGAAAAATCCGTCGGCAGCGCCATGGCCTCGTCGAAGGAATTGGTGTGCAAACTCTGCGTGCCGCCCAATACCGCTGACATGGCTTCGATGCAGGTGCGGGCCACATTGTTAAAGGGGTCTTGTTCCGTGAGGCTCCAGCCGGAGGTCTGGCAGTGGGTGCGGAGCATCAGTGATTTATTCGATTTTGGCTCGAACTGTTTCACCATTTTTGCCCACAACATGCGCGCGGCGCGGAGTTTGGCGATTTCCGTAAAATGGTTCATCCCGATGCCCCAAAAGAAAGAAAGTCGCGGTGCAAATTCGTCAATGTTCAGCCCGGCAGCAATGCCTGCGCGGATATACTCAAGTCCGTCGGCGAGGGTGTAAGCCAGTTCGATTTCGGCGGGTGCGCCCGCTTCGTGCATGTGGTAGCCGGAAATGCTGATAGAGTTGAATTTCGGCATTTTCGTGGCACAAAAAGCGAAAATATCGCTGATGATGCGCATGCTCGGTCCGGGCGGATAGATGTAGGTGTTGCGCACCATGAATTCTTTCAAAATATCGTTCTGGATGGTGCCAGAGAGTTTTTCGGGCGGCACGCCTTGTTCCTCTGCCGCCACGATGTAAAACGCCATGATGGGAATGACGGCCCCGTTCATGGTCATGGAAACTGACATTTCGCCCAGCGGAATTTGATCGAAGAGTATCTTCATGTCTTCCACAGAATCAATCGCCACTCCTGCCTTGCCCACGTCGCCTTCCACACGGGGATGGTCGGAATCGTAGCCCCGGTGGGTGGCTAGATCAAAGGCCACGCTCAGGCCTCTTTGTCCGGCAGCCAGGTTGCGGCGGTAAAAAGCGTTGCTGGCTTCGGCCGTAGAAAAACCCGCATATTGTCGGATGGTCCAAGGCTGGGTGAGGTACATGGTGGAGTAGGGGCCGCCGAGGTAGGGGGGGAGACCGGCGACATATTGATTTCCGATTTCCGATTTCCGATTTCCGATTTCGGATTGTACGCGGAGTGTCGGGTCGAATTTGATGCTGGAAAAATCTGGTGCAGGCATGGTGGTATTTTTCGAGGCGAAATATCGAGGGTTTTGGCGGGATGTTTGACGCCAGCGCAAAAATACTGGTCGAGCAGAAAAAGGAGGGTTATTCATTGCCTTATCTCCGCGCCGGGTATTAGTGCTGGCAAATGGAGATGCCTGAATACTTGGACCTTGTGGTTAAACGGTTTAGGAATCCAAATTCTTCAGCGCATTTTGAACCCAATTCAATCTGTTTTGAAATTCAACATAATCCGGGTAGGCGTGTGCTAGTTCCTGATGCAAAGCCTGGCATTGTTCATAGTAAAATTGAGTCTTTTTATGGTCCTTTTTCTTGTCAAAGTAAAACCAACCAAACTTCGCGTACGAAACAGCCAATCCGTTTTTGAAAGACACATTTTGCGGATAGGCTTCGTGGAGTTCTTTGGTCATGCTGGAAGCATCTTCAAAAGAAGTCAAAGCCTGCGGCAAATGGCCCAGCGCGGTGTGCGTCTCTCCGAGTTTGGAGTACGAAATGGCCAATCCGTTTTTGTCCCCGGATTTTTCGCTCAATTCACGCAGATTTTGGGCTGTGTCCATCGCCTTGGCGAGGTTACCGATTGCAGTATGGTACACCCATAAACGGTCAAAGACCATAGCCAAATCATTGTTTGCCAGCTCCAGATTATCGGCCAGACCAAACACCAGTTCGGCAAAAGGCCCTTCCGTGGCAATATTTTTTGCATGGTATCCTTCAGTTTCAAAAACCTGCTGTAAGTGCTTTACAATCGGCTCTCCCAGTTCCCAGCGGCGTTCGGCATTGCGCTGGAGCAGTATTTTTTGCACCACGGGACTGATGCGGCAGGTTTTTCCGTCGGTGGTTAACCAGCCTTTTTGGGCCAGCTGGTCGAGGGCGCGTTTGAGTCCGGGCTTGTCGTCGGGGTTCAACAGTTCGGCCAGCACCATTGGCGGATGGTTTTCGGCGGGTAAAAGCGCAAAAGTGCAGAGTAACTCGTGCAAGTCTGCATGGTGTTGCTGCAAATCGGCCACATCATACAGGGCTTCTATGACCTGATCGGTGCTTTTTACGGTCTCCTTTTTGACGTTGAGCACATAATCCGTCTGGATTTCAAAGCTCTGTTCGCCCAGAAAAAGGCCGTTTTGATCACCTTGACTTGTTTGTCGGGCTGGTCGGCAAACGGGTTCAAGGTCTCCACCAGTCCGAGCGCATAGGGCAATTGGTCGCGCATGGCGGAGAGGATGCCGTTTTCACAAAACAACCAGGCGAGGTGCTGGTATTGGTGTTCGTGTTGATGCCAGTACCTGGCGGCTAAAGTGGTTTTGCCCATGCCGCCTTCGGCGTTGACGAGGGCGAGGGTGCTGCTGCTGCCGGTCAGCAGTTGGCGGGTGTCGTGCAGTTCTTTTTCGCGCCCGAGGAAGGAGGCGGGAGAAGCGGCTGCTGATGCGGTGAGAAGTCTGGGTATCGGCATGGCGATGTTTTCAAAGACAAACATCGGAAGATTTTTCGGGCAAGATAGAAAGCGCATCCAAAACTGTGCAGTGCTTTATGGCGGCGATCAGTCGTTCCAAACCCCTCATGGGCAACTTATTTCATGGCGCGATTGGCTAATTTAGCATTCACCGGCTACTCCCATAAATTATCCCCCCGCCAACCACGTCATCGCCTTCAAAGAACACGGCACTTTGGCCGGGCGCAATGCCTTTTACA
>Ga0163153_10007631_pt1 | contig 11563 bp, 11 predicted proteins | sample OliLakLV19MP6IB1_FD_148629 | JGI IMG/M metagenome (GOLD analysis project Ga0163153, IMG submission 148629) | Freshwater microbial mat bacterial communities from Lake Vanda, McMurdo Dry Valleys, Antarctica - Oligotrophic Lake LV.19.MP6.IB-1 | ecosystem: Environmental > Aquatic > Freshwater >... | reverse complement strand
TCTCCAATAACTCGCTGATGATGGCGGGTGTGAATGCATACCTTTCAGGAGGTTATGCTCAGCAAACCAACGGTGAGCAAAACTGGAAGCAAACAAAATTAAAAGGATACCGGGCCGTGATCGAATATAGTGAAGGAAGCGGTTATACATTGAGTGTGCCCATCGGGCAGTCTTCCATCATCGTTTACGAAGGAATCAATTTTGCATCAGAACAAGAAATGATGAAGTCGGCAGAAGTCATTAACATCGATGCCATCAAAAAGGAATTAGGAGAGCAATAAAATATTCAGTTATGAAAAAATTCAGTTTGATACTATTATTTCTGGCAGCCGGTTTAGTTACTCTTGCCCAGGATTTTGATAAAAATGTTGCCACAGCCAAATCTTCATACGCCTCTGGCAACCTGCAGGATTCACGCTTCGCGATGGAACAAGCGCTTCGGGATCTTGACATGGCTATCGGAAAAGAAATTTTAAAAGTTCTGCCTGCCAAATTAGGAGCATTAGCCGCTATTGAAAAAGAAGATAATGTTACCGGTTCAGGAAGTTATGTAGGCTTGTATGTAAATCGTCATTATGGTGTTGACCCTAAAAGAGGCTCGATCGAGATTATTAATAATTCTCCGATGATAAATTCACTGAATGCCATTCTATCTATGCCTGTCATTGGCGGCATGATGCGAGATGAAAATCAAAAGATGGTGAAAATCCAGGGATACAAATCCATTCTCAATAAACAGGTTAATTCCGATACGGGAAAAACCAACTATGAATTGCAAATACCGATGAACAACACCTTGGTGACTCTCAAGATGGATGACTCCAATGAAGGCGAAATCACAGCCGCAGCCAATGGCATACCGCTGGCGAAGATTGTTCAGATGGCACAATAAATAATGACAGAATGTCGACTAAGGAGCCTAAGGGCTCCTTTTTAATTTTAACAAATCGTGAAACTACTGATGATTATAATCCTTGGCTCTGCACTGCTTGTGGCGGCTTCATTCATAATAGTGGGTATGTTAATTTCTGCTCCCACACATAGTGGTCCTGTAACGGATCATTTTGATGGAAAGAAATTTATCAACCCGGGAAACGCACAAGCGAAAGGATTAACCGATGTGTTTAAATGGATGATGCAACGCAAGCAAGGCCCATGGACGGAAAAGAAAGAATCTGCTTACGGTGCTAAACCTGAATCAATCATTACACATGGAGTCAAGATCACATTTGTGAATCATTCCACTTTTTTAATTCAGATCGATGGAAAGTATATTCTTACCGATCCGGTTTGGAGTGAGCGCACCAGTCCGTTTGATTTTGCCGGCCCTAAACGAATGAAGCAGCCGGGTATTCGTTTCGAAGATTTGCCGAAGATCGATTATATCATTCTCAGCCATAATCATTATGATCACCTCGACATCAACACAATAAAAAAAATTTACAAAGTCCATCAGCCCAAGATCATTACTCCAGTGGGCGTAAAATCATTTTTGGATAACAATCAAATCACAACCGCTACCGATCTGGATTGGTGGCAGGAAGTATCGATATCTGATTCTCTCTCGATACAATCCGTGCCCGCACAACATTTTTCAGGCCGGGGTATTAGCGATCGCGATGCAACACTGTGGTGCGGATATGTAATTAAAAACCCTCAGGGAAATATTTATTTTGCCGGAGACACCGGCTATAACGAATTCACCTTTAAAGAAATCGGGAAGCGGTGTGCTCCTATTTCTGTTGCGCTAATTCCTATCGGGGCATTTAAACCCGCATGGTTCATGTCTCCTATTCATTGCTCACCCGCCCAGGCAGTGCAAATTCATTTTGATGTAAATGCTTCACAAAGTATTGCTGCCCATTTTGGCACCTTTCCGTTAGCCGATGACGGTGAAGACGAACCGACAACAGAACTGGCAGAAGCTTTGAAACAAGCAAACCTTGTAAAAGAGAAGTTTCTTGTGCTAAAAGAAGGTGAAGGCAGATTTTTCTAAGAGCATTTCTACAGCTCTCTCTGTTTGGATTAAAGGCTTTGCAAGAGTAACTTGCATTAAATCGCTTCATTATGAAAAACCTGATTGTCTTCTTCCTGTTCGTTTTGTTTGCAACGTTTTCGTTCGCCCAGAAAATTGATTACGATAAAAAACTGAAAGAACTTGGCATCGAATTGATGGTCCCCTCTAAACCCATAGCCAATTATGTAAAGGCTGTGCGCGTAGGTAATCTTCTCTATCTGTCAGGACATGGGCCTTCGCGCGCGGATGGAACGACCATTGCAGGAAAAGTAGGTGTTGACATGACGCTGGAGCAAGGTTATGAGGCTGCTAAACAAACCGGGGTTTCTATTCTCTCAACACTTAAGGCAGAATTAGGCGATCTGAACAAAGTGAAACGCATTATAAAAGTATTGGGCATGGTCAATTGTGCGCCAACCTTTGGCGATCAGCCTAAAGTAATCAATGGATTTTCTGATTTGATGGTGGCCGTCTTTGGTGAGAAAGGTAAGCATGCGCGCTCTGCCGTTGGTATGAATGCCTTGCCCGGTAATATGGCCGTAGAAATTGAAATTATCGTGGAGGTGGAATAACGTGACTTCTCTCAAAGTCACTTTCACCATAAAGTCATTCCCACTTATAGCTAGTTAATATCTGCCCGATAGAATTTTTTTTGTTAACACTATCTTAACAGAATTAGCTGTAAGAAAAAAAGACACTGAACATCTGGCCCTCTCTGCATTTATAACCTAATTGTTATCTTTGCTATACCTTCATGAAAGACCGCGTATCCATTTTACTCTTAAGCGTCTTGCTGCTCATGGCTGTAAGCTATGTGCAGATTTTTCATAAAATGTCAGATGAGAATATCCGTGTCGAGGCTACCACCGATCTGAATAGCGATGCGGGAGAAGGGGAAGAAAAAACTTCTGAAGAAAATTCGCGTGAAACGGATCAGGATGAAGATTCTTTTAAGCTTGTCGAAATAATTGCCCTCTCGGCTGCAAACTCTCATGCCGGCTACAGAAATTTAAACTATTCGTTCGGGCTATTAACACACTATCCTGAAATAGTCTCGCCTCCCCCTCAGGTTTAAACCATCGTTAAGCAAGGCTTTTCGCGCTTGCGCATGGTTTTGTTTTTCTTTCTCACTCAATCCATTTATGAAATTACGCAATTTCTGGTCTTCGGATTTTCCGGCCTCTGTAGTAGTATTTTTAGTGGCCTTGCCACTTTGTTTAGGAATTGCCCTCGCCTCGGGCGCCCCATTATTTTCCGGTCTTATTGCTGGCATCGTTGGCGGAGTGGTGGTGGGAGGTTTAAGCGGATCTTCTGTGAGTGTAAGTGGGCCAGCAGCCGGGCTCACCACCATTGTTGCCGCAGCCATTTTAGATCTTGGCTCTTTTCAGGCATTCTTATTAAGTGTGGTTTTAGCGGGCCTCATTCAGATCGGATTGGGTTTTGCCAAAGCTGGTTCTATCGGACATTTTTTTCCTTCATCGGTTATTAAAGGAATGCTGGCTGCCATTGGTCTGATTCTTATTCTGAAACAGATTCCTCACGCTATTGGATACGATGAGGACTTTGAAGGGGATGAAAGCTTTTTTCAGGCTGACGGAAAAAATACCTTTACAGAAATTCTTACCGCCTTTGATTATATCAGTCCGGGGGCAATCGTTATCAGTGTAACCTCCCTCTTGATTCTTATTGTCTGGAATAAAAATGCGTTGCTGCGTTTTCGGTTTTTCAGATTGGTGCCAGCTCCTTTAGGTGCTGTAGCCGTTGGTATTTTACTCAATATCCTTTTCAATTCATTTATTCCTTACCTGGCCATTGATGCAAAGCATTTGGTTTCCGTGCCAGCATTACTTGGGTCATCGGAGGCCGCATCATTCTTGGTTTTCCCTGATTTCTCACTTTGGGCCAATCCGAAAGTTTACATGGCCGCCATCACCATCGCTATTGTAGCCAGTCTCGAGACGCTGTTGAGCATCGAAGCGTGTGATAAAATGGACCCGGCCCATCACATTACTCCACTTAACGCAGAGCTGAAGGCACAAGGAGTTGGAAATTTAGTTTCGGGACTTTTAGGAGGATTGCCCGTAACTTCTGTGATTGTAAGAAGCTCCGCCAACATCACTGCCGGTGCGCGCACCAAGTCTTCTGCCATTTCCCACGGCCTCATTATACTGGTGGCGCTGCTTGCTGTTCCCGGTTTTCTAAACTTAATTCCGCTTTCCTGCTTAGCCGCAATTCTGCTTTTGCTTGGTTATAAACTCACCAAACTTTCGTTGTATAAAGAAATGTATGCAAAGGGGTACAGTCAGTTTTTTCCATTTGTGGCTACCGTTATGGCTATCTTATTTACGAATCTTTTGCAAGGTGTTTTTTTAGGCATCGTGGTAGCGGTGTTTTTTATCTTGAAGACCAATTCTCAGCGAGCCGTCATTGCGGTTCACTCCGAAGATTATTACCTGATTAAATTTTCGAAGGATGTATCCTTCGTGCACAAGGCTTCGCTGCGACATGAGTTGGTGAAGGTGCCCAATGACACACGTTTGCTCATCGATGGAACAAAGTCTCATTTTATTGATGAAGACATCCTGGAAACCATTGAAGATTTTATGGAAACAGCCAAAACAAAAAACATTCAGGTTGAAGTAACCGGAATTAAAATAAAGGACAAGACCATTTAACTATTCAAATAATTAACACATGAAAAAATACGAACAGCTGCTCCTGCAAAACCGTGCATGGGTAGAACAGAAAATGCAGGAAGATAAAGATTTCTTTAATCGTTTGGCCAATGTTCAAACGCCAGAGTTTTTATGGATTGGCTGTGCCGATAGTCGCGTGCCTGCCAATGAAATAACAGGGACCAATCCCGGTGAGGTGTTCGTGCATCGCAACATAGCTAACATGGTGGTGCACTCTGACATGAACATGTTGAGCGTGCTTGACTATGCGGTGAATGTGCTGGAGGTAAAACACGTTATCGTATGTGGCCACTATGGCTGCGGAGGCATTAAAGCCGCCATGACTAATAAACAAATCGGACTGATTGACAACTGGATCCGCCACATCAAAGATGTTTATCGCTTGCATCAGGATGAACTGGAAGCCATTGAAGATATGAAAGACCGTCAGGACCGGCTTACGGAACTGAACGTGATCGAGCAGGTGTATGACTTGGGAAAAACTTCTATCATTCAAAATGCCTGGCAAAAGAACGGTAGTCCATACGTGCATGGTTGGGTATACGATGTGCGTAACGGGTTAATCAAAGACTTGAAAGTATCTATGCATGACGACTCTGAAATGCCGGATGTTTACCGATTTGAAAAGATGACAAAAATCTAACATCATCCATCAAGGGCCCATAGAAAGGTCATCTTGTTTGCGCAGGATGATTTTTTTAATTATCTCAAAAACTAAAAAATTCAAATAGGGGTAAAAGTTCATTGGGTTGTCATAACCTCGAAGCCTTAAAACCGTAAATTGCACTGAATAGGACCAAAAGCAGTGGATTTATCGGAAAAACAGGTTTTAGAAAAAATCCAATCGGGCAACGAAAGTGCTTTTGAGATGATATTTAAAGCCTATTACCAACCTCTTTGTCGTTATGCGTATTCTTTTCTTGCCGATAAGGAAGAAGCCGAAGAGGTAGTGCAATCTGCATTTATCACTGTTTGGGAAAAACGAAAGAGCATCGATATTCAAACGTCACTCAAGTCCTATCTCTATCGCATGGTGCGCAACGGTTGCCTCAACGTGATCAAACACGAGAAGGTGAAGCAACAACATGTTGCACACGAACTGACTGTTACCGAAGTAGCCTATGAATCCGTTTCGCAAAAAGTGTATGCCACCGAATTGGAATCAAAAATCACAGAAGCCATGAAGGTATTGCCGGAGCAGTGCCGCCTTGTTTTTCAACTAAGCCGATTTGAAGAATTGAAATACCAGGAGATTGCCGATCAACTGCAAATTTCCGTGAAGACCGTAGAAAACCACATGGGGAAAGCGTTGAAAATTATGCGCGAACAACTGAAAGAATATTTGCCCTTGTTTCTACTATTTATGAAAGACTTTATTGTATAAAGGTGGAGCACGTGTTGAACGATATGGACGATTTGATTGGCAAAGTGTTGGCTGGAGAAGCTACTGCCCTGGAGCAGGAAAGCGTATTGCTGTGGAGAAAACAAAGTGAGGCCAACGAAAAGTACTTCAATCAGTTCCGCAATATTTTTGAAAGAGCCGGTTCGGCCGCGATGCAGATTGAATTCGACACCGATGCAGCCTGGAATAAAGTGAAGAGTAAAATCAGTAAAAATAACAGCAAGGTTGTTTCCATAAACCGAACAAATTTTTTCTCCCCGTTACGAATAGCAGCCGGCATCATTCTTTTATTGGGCGTTGGATCTGTTTTTTATCTGCTCACCGCACCTCCTATTCAAACCTTGGCTGTGCTATCAGAAAAAACCACGAGGCAAGATACACTACCCGATGGCAGCACTGCCTTTCTGAACAAGAAAACCGAGCTCGAGTTTGAATACAACCCAAGGGAAAAAACCCGTAAGGTGAAATTGAAAGGCGAAGCATATTTCACTGTAAAGCATGAAGAAAAAAAACCCTTCATCATTGAAGCAGATGAAATTCTGGTGCGGGATATTGGTACGGAGTTCAATCTAAAAGCGTATCCGGATAAAGACACGATCGAAATCATTGTGACACAAGGCGAGGTGCAATTTTATACGCGTAGCGACTCCGGTCTTAATCTGAAGGCAGGCGAAAAAGCGATCTACAGCAAACGAACAAAAGAGTTTTATCGGATTGAAAAACAGGACAACAATACACTCGCCTATAAAACGAAAGTATTCAGTTTCAACAACACGGATCTTCTCTCGGTGGTGATATTACTCAATGAGGTGTATAATTCTAAAATAAGCCTGGCCAGCGAATCGCTTTACAATTGCCGGTTGACGGCCAACTTCAAAGAAGACAATCCTGAAATTATTGCTGAAGTTATTGCTGAAACGATGGGACTTGAGCTTACCAAAAAAGAGGATCAACTTATTCTGAGCGGCAAAGGTTGCGAAAAATAAGTTCATGATGAGGCCCCTGCTCTGCATTCTCATTTTCACGATTCTTGGAAGCAGCTGTGTTCTGGCTCAGAAGAGTATTCCCATCCTTGAACGAAAGATTTCAATAACAGCATCAGAAGAAAAAATAGCCTCCGTACTTTATCGAATAGGTCAGGCGGGAGAATTTTCTTTTTCCTATAACAGCGCTATCATTTCTCAGGAGCAACTGATTTCGCTCAACATCAATGACAAATCCGTGCGGGATGTGCTCAATGAAATATTTCATGGCACCATGAATTACAAAGAGAAAAGCAATTACCTGATCATTACCAAAGCTCCTGCTCCTTCTTCAAAGAACAATATTGTTGTCATCATCCTCAATGGTTATGTAGAAGATGGAAAAACGGGAGAAAAAATTGCCCAGGCCAGTGTGTATGAAAAAAGTTCTGTTACCTCCACCGTGACCGATGAATATGGATATTTCAAATTAAAACTGGAGAAGAAGTCTGATTCCATTTCCATATCCGTAAGTAAGAAAAATTATCGCGATACGCTGGTAAGTATAACCAACCCCGAAAATCAATATTTTAAAATATCGATTCAGCCCATGATAGACTCTGTAATAATCACAGCACAAACAGAACCAATCGATACAGTTGCTATTTCTGAAAATGACTTCACGCTTCCTTATGAAGATGAACCTAATGTTCAAAATATTCACGATACCCTCTACCAATTGGTGCAGTTCTCTGCTCTTCCGTTCATCGGAACCAACGGACGTCTGAGTGGTAATGTGATCAATGATTATTCTATTAATTTTTTTAGTGGATACTCCATGGGCACACGTCAGATTGAGCTGGGGGGGTTTGTTAACATAGATCGTGGCGATGTAAGCTGGCTTCAGATTGCAGGTTTAGTAAATCTAGTGGGGCGAAATGTGTATGGCATTCAGGCAGCTGGTTTTGCTAATGTAAATGGCGGAGAGACCAAGGCGGTTCAACTGGCAGGGGTTGCCAATACAAACCTTGGCGAAAGCACAGGGGTGCAGGTAGCAGGGTTTGCCAATACAAACCTGAAGGGAATTAATGGTGTGCAGGTGGCAGGATTTAGCAACGTCACGATTGGAAATTCAAAAGGCGCGCAGGTGGCAGGCTTAGGCAATGTGCAGGTGGGTGATTACCGGGGATCACAGATTGCAGGAGTTACCAACCTGGCAACAGAAAAAATTTCCGGTTCACAAATCTCAGCCTTATTCAATTATGGCAGCCGCGTGCAAGGAACTCAAATAGGATTGATCAATTATGCCGACACATTAGGCGGTATACCTATCGGTTTATTAAGCATTGTTAAAACCGGTTATCATAAAATAGAGTTATCTGCTGATGAGGTCTTCTATACCAATCTTGCCTTTCGCACCGGTGTGAGAAAATTTCACACCATGATATCGGCTGGTTTCAAGCCGCAACAATCTTTAGATCCTGCCGATACATCGGTATGGACGTTTGGATATGGATTAGGTACAACAAGAAAATTAACACAATGGTTATATCTGGATCTGGATCTTTCCTCACAACATATCAATAAAGGAAGCTTTACCAATGCGTTAAGTTTATTAAACAAGTTCTATGCGGGATTTGATTTTCAGGTCGCGAAGAAATTCTCCATCGCCACCGGCATCACCCTGAATGGGTATCTCACACGCACTACATATTCGGATTATCCCGAACTCTTCACCGATTTTAAGCCCAGGATAATTTCGGATCAGAATTTAAATAATGATATCAACCTGAAGATGTGGTGGGGTGCTAAAGTGGCATTGCGGTTTTTATAATTTTTTCATTCGGTCATAGGGGCTCGTCATCATTCACTTGTCATACAATCATAACGAAATGATTTTATGATTCCCTTTAAGAATTTCTTTCTCATTTTTTTCTTTCTATCGATCCGGTCTTTGTTGAGCGCCCAATCGCTCACGCAAACTATTCGCGGCACCGTAGTAGATAAAATTTCAAAAAGCGCATTGCCGGGTGCCACCGTGGTCCTGATGCAATCCGAGCCCTTGATAGGCTCAACGACAGACCCTGACGGCAACTTCAAATTAACACAAGTACCTGTTGGCACGCACGCCATCCGTGTTTCTTTTATTGGCTATAAAGTAATTACAATTCCAAATATGGTGGTCAACTCCGGAAAAGAAGTGGTCCTTACAGTTACGCTGGAAGAAGACATTACTCAATTGGATGAAATTGTTGTAAGGTCTGATATTGAAAAGAATAAACCAATTAATGATATGGCAACGGTGAGCACGCGAACTTTTTCCGTTGATGAGACGAGAAAATTTGCTGCCGCTGTAAATGATCCTGCCCGTGCTGCTATTTCATTTGCTGGTGTAGTTTCTGCCGATGATGGAAGTAATTCCATATCCATTCGTGGCAATTCGCCCTTTGGATTACTCTGGCGCATGGAAGGAGTTGACATACCTAACCCAAATCACTTTGCGGACATCGGCTCTTCAGGTGGAGGCATTTCAATACTCAGCTCACAGCTACTTGCCAATTCTGATTTTTCAACAGGCGCTTTTCCGGCAGAATATGGAAACGCGTTGGCGGGCGTGTTCGATCTAAATTTACGCAAGGGCAATAATGAAAAAACAGAGTTCACCGTGCAGGCTGGTTTTCTCGGAACAGACGTAGCCGTGGAAGGTCCCTTCACAAAAAACTATCGCGGATCCTATCTCGTCAACTACCGATATTCGACTCTAAGTGTTCTTTCAAAACTTGGCGTGAATGTGGGTGATGCGGTTACTAATTTTCAGGACCTGTCTTACAATATTTTTTTACCGACTAATAAGCTCGGAAGCTTTTCCCTCTTCGGCTTTGGCGGATTGAGCGACCAAAATCAAAATGCTGAAAAAGACTCAACACAATGGGAAGATGATTACCAACGCTACAACTCAAATTATTTTTCAAACACGGGTGCTGCTGGATTTAAACATGCCATTACACTCAATGCAAACACCTTCTTGCAATCCACCATTGTATTATCTGGCAATGACCACGGCTTCCAAAACGAACGACTCGATGATACCTATACGCCACAGTTCAGCTATAAAGAGAATTATATCACGAAGAAATTAACCATCAGTTCTGTAATCAATCATAAGTTCAACGCAAAAAATAGTATGCGATCCGGTGTGTATCTGAACCGCTATTACTACAATCTTCGTCAGCGTCACCTTGATGCAGAGACAAATCAAATTGAAGAGCCTTTAAACTCAATCGGATACGCGGGCACGCTGCAACTATTTTCGCAATGGAATTACCGACCCACACAAAACCTGACCATAAACACTGGTGTTCATTTTCTTTACTTAAAAGACAATAGCACTTTTTCCATAGAGCCACGCGTTTCCGCGAGATATGATCTCAACGAACAGCAATCCATAAATATGGGTTACGGATTACATAGCCAGATGCAACCCAGTGGCGTGTATGAAACTCAGCTGGAACAGCCAGACGGAACGTGGACTAAACCCAATGAAAACCTGAGGTTCAACAAAGCACATCATTTTGTGGTCGGTTATGATCGCTCCCTAACAAAATATTTACGCATTAAAGCAGAGAGCTATTATCAACACCTGTTCAACATTGCGGTAGAGAATGACCCTTCAAGTCCCCTATCAACCTTGGTGGTGGAAGAAGGTTTTGTAACCGAGCCCATGGTTAATGAAGGTGTAGGAAAAAACTATGGCCTCGAATTAACGCTGGAGCAATTCCTTCACAACAATTTATATTTTCTTCTATCGAGTTCCCTGTATAATTCAGAATACAAAGCATTGGATGGTGTGTGGCGCAATACCCGATTCAACGGAAAGCACGCCCTTAGCTTCACAGCTGGCAAAGAATATACGTGGAGGAAAAATCGTGTGTTTGGACTTAATATCCGCACCATTTACACCGGAGGTTTCTGGACAACCCCTATCGATGTGGAAAAATCAATTGAATTGGGAGAGACTCAATACATCAAAAGTCTCGCTTATACGGAACAGCTGCCGAACTATTTTCGTGCTGATTTTCGGATGAGCCTTAAGCGCAATCGGGCTAACTCAACGACTACCCTTTCGCTGGATTTTCAGAATGTCACAAACCGAAAGAACCTGGGCGGTCAATATTTCGATCCGCACAGCGGAGAGGTCAAGAAATGGTATATGCTCCCATTGCTCCCCATCTTAAGTTATAAAATCGAGTTTTAGTCACGCAAAATATTTTGATGGGAGGTGGGGGCTTTTTGCCTGTCGGGTGTCTTTCTATCAAACATACAAACTATGAAAAATTTAGTGATAGCAACTTTGGTGCTAATCTCTCTTCTTCTTACTTCATGTTATGAGGAAGATCCCGGTCCCCGTCAATCCGATAGTCGCTCCTATGCCCTTGTGGATTTTGATCGCATTGATGCAGGGGATGAGCTGATTATTACTATTCAA
>Ga0163153_10007627_pt1 | contig 11569 bp, 10 predicted proteins | sample OliLakLV19MP6IB1_FD_148629 | JGI IMG/M metagenome (GOLD analysis project Ga0163153, IMG submission 148629) | Freshwater microbial mat bacterial communities from Lake Vanda, McMurdo Dry Valleys, Antarctica - Oligotrophic Lake LV.19.MP6.IB-1 | ecosystem: Environmental > Aquatic > Freshwater >... | reverse complement strand
TGACCGGCAGCGCGGGCAAGACCACCACCACCACGCTGGTCGGGCGCATGTTGGCGGCCGACGGCGCGGGGCAGGTGTTCATCGGCGGCAACCTCGGCAACCCGCTGATCGCCCAGCTCGACGCGCTGCGGCCCGGCGACCAGGTGGTGATGGAACTCTCGTCCTTTCAGCTGGAGCTGATGACGCGCAGTCCGCACATCGCGGCGGTGCTCAACGTCACGCCCAACCACTTAGACCGGCATGGCACGATGCTTGCTTATACCGAGGCTAAGAGTCACATTCTGCGCCACCAAACGCCCGACGATGTGGCGGTTCTGGGCCTGGACGATGCCGGAGCAAGCGCCTTAGCCCCCTTTACCCCGGGCCGGGTCGCATACTTCAGCGCCGAGCAGCCGGTCGAGGCCGGAGCCTTCTTGCAGGGTGACACGCTGCTGTTCCGCTGGCAGGGCGTCACTACGCCGGTCGCCGCCCTCGCCGACATTGAACTGCGCGGCCGGCACAACGTGCTCAATGTCCTGGCGGCTATCGCCCTCAGCGGGGCGGCCGGGGCCGGCACCACGGCCATGCGCGCCGGGTTAGTCGGGTTTCGCGGGGTCACGCATCGGCTGGAGCTGGTGCGCGAGCGGGGCGGGGTGCGCTGGTACAACGACTCGATTGCCACCGCCCCCGAGCGCGTCATCGCCGCCCTGCGCGCGTTTGATGAGCCGCTGGTGCTGCTGCTGGGCGGGCGCGACAAGCACTTGCCCTGGGGCGAACTGGCCGCGCTGGTGCGTGACCGGGTGAAGGCGGTGGTGTTGTTCGGCGAAGCCGGGCCGCTGATCGAGCAGGCTCTGACCGCCGCCGGGGTGCCGGCCGCGCGCCGCACGCGCCGCGCCACGCTGGCCGAGGCCGTCAGCGCCGCCGCCGAGCAGGCCGCGCCGGGCGATGTGGTGCTGCTCTCCCCCGGCTGCACCGGGTACGACGCCTTCCGTGACTTCGCAGAGCGCGGCGACCTGTTTCGGCAGTGGGTTCAGGCGCTTTAGGTCAGGTGAGAACGAAAGAACGCTATGGCAACCGTTGAGCTTTCCCAAACCGAACAACCGCCGCGCAAGAAGATGTTCGGCCTGCCGTTTGACGGCATGTTGCTCGTCATCGTCGGCGGGCTGGTGGGCGTCGGCCTGATGATGGTCTACTCGACCACCTTCGACTGGTCCTACCGCGCGTTCGGCGATCCGGCCTACATCTTCTTCCGCCAGGTGCAGTGGCTGCTGATCGGCCTGCTGGCGATGGCCGTCACCGCCTGGATGCCCTACCGCTGGTGGAAGCGCCTGGCGGTGGTGCTGATGTTCGGTACGCTGGCGGCGCTGGTGCTGGTGCTGGTCTTCGGCGCCACCACCTTCAACGCCCAGCGCTCGTTCTTCAACGGTTCGGTGCAGCCCTCCGAGTTAGCCAAGTTCGTCACCATCTTGTACCTGGCGGTCTGGCTCGACTCCAAGAGCGACCGGCTGCACCAGTTGGGTTACGGCATCGGCCCGTTCGGCGTCATCGTCGGCGTCGTCGCCGCCCTGATCCTGGCCCAGCCCGACCTGTCGGCCGCTGGCACGATCATCCTCGTAGCGGCCATCATGTTCTTCATCGGCGGGGCCGACATCATTCAGATGGTGCTGGTCGCCATCGCCGGCTCGCTCACGGCTGTGGGCGTGTTCACCTTCTACAGCACCGGCCGGCAGCGCCTGGCCGACTACCTGGCGGGCGTGCAAGACCTGACGCAGGCCTCCTGGCACGTGCAGCAGGCCGCCATCGCCTTCGTCAACGGCGGCCTGCTGGGGCGCGGCTTGGGCGAGAGCCGCCAGAAGTTCGGCTTCCTGCCCACCCCCCACACCGACTCGATCTTCGCCATCGTGGGCGAGGAGCTGGGGTTGGTGGGCTGTCTGCTGCTGATTGCGCTGTTCGTCTTCCTGGCCTGGCGCGGCTTCCGCATCGCGGCCCAGGCCCGCGACCAGTTGGGCGCCATGCTGGCCTCCGGCATCGTTTGCTGGGTGATCTTGGAAGCCCTTATCAACATCGCCGTCATGGTCGGGGTGCTGCCCTTCGCCGGCAACGCGCTGCCCTTCATCAGTTACGGCGGTTCGAGCCTGGTGATTAACCTGGCGGCGATGGGGGTGCTGCTCAGTATCTCGCGCCGCGAGACGACCGATGAGAACGTGCCGCGCAAGACGCGCAATGCCGGCCTGCTCTTGCGCTGGCTCGGCCAGGTAGCCAACCCCGATGCGATTGCTAATAGCGGCCGGCGGGACCGGCGGGGGCGTGTATCCCGCGTTGTCCGTCGCACAGACACTGATGATTGACAGGCCGGCGGTCGGCGGCGGCAGCGCTGCCGACCAACTGCTCTGGATCGGCGGCCTGGGCGGCATGGAAGTCGGCCTGATCACTCGGGCCGGCTTGCCGTTTCAGGCGATCCACGGCGGCGGCCTCCACGGCGTGGGGTGGCGGCGCTGGCCGCTCAATGCGCTCAATCTGGTGCGCGGCCTGTTCGAGGCCCTGGGCCGGGTGCGGGCCTTTCGGCCGGATGTGGTGCTGGTGACTGGGGGTTTTATCACTGTGCCGGTGGCGTTGGCGGCCTGGCTGAATCGGGTGCCGGTGCTGGTTTACCTGCCGGATATCGAGCCGGCGTTGGCCGTTAAGACCATCGCGCTGTTCGCCCGGCGCATCGCGGTGACGGTGGCTGACTCATTTACCTACTTTCGGGGCCGCGACGTGGTCGTCACCGGCTACCCCACCCGGCCCGACCTGACCACCGGCAGCCGCGCCGACGCCCGCGCCCACTTTGGCCTGTCCGACCGGCCGGCCGTGCTCATCACCGGCGGCAGCCGGGGGGCGCGCAGCCTGAACACCGCCACCCTCGCCGCCCTGGGCGACTGGCTGCGCGATTACGAGGTCATTCACCTGAGCGGCGAGTTGGATTGGCCCGCCGTGGAGCAGGCCCGGGCCGCGCTCCCGGCCGAGCAGCAGGCCCGCTACCACGCCTTCCCGTTCCTGCACGCGATGGGGCTGGCGCTGGCGGCGGCCGATGTGGTGGTGTCGCGGGCTGGGGCTTCGGCCTTGGGGGAATATCCCTTGTTCGGTTTGCCGGCGATCTTGGTGCCTTACCCGTTTGCCTGGCGCTACCAGAAGGTCAACGCCGACTACCTGGTTCAGCGTGGGGCCGCCCTGCGGCTGGCCGACGAGGACCTGGGGGTAAAACTGGCGGGCGAAGTGCGGAGTTTGTTGAGCGACCCGGCGCGGTTAGCCGCCATGCGCACCGCGGCGCGCGCCGCCGCCACGCCCGACGCGGCCCGGAACCTGGTGCGCGAATTGCGCCAACTGGCGGGGAGCCTGGCCCAGCCATGATGAGCCTGACGGCCGTCTTTTGGATGTACGTCATCCTGTTTGGCATCATCGGCGGCTTTCGCGGCTGGGCCAAAGAACTGCTGGTGATCTTCAGCGTGCTGCTGGCGATTGCCATTGACACGGTGCTGCTCACCTACGTGGACTCGGTGCGCATCATCATGACCGACCGGCCGAGCATCACCCAGTTTGGGCTGCGGGCCGGCCTGCTGCTGACGCTGGCTTACTTTGGGTATCAAACGCCCAACCTGCCGGCCTTCGCGGGCGGCAAGTTCGCGCGCGAGAAGCTGCAAGACTTTATGCTCGGGGTCGCGCTCGGGCTGGTCAACGGCTACTTTATCGCCGGGTCGGTCTGGTACTTCATGCACCAGGCCAACTACCCGCTCACGTACGTCACGCCGCCGACCGATGCGGTGCAGGCGGCCAATTACATGAAGTACATGCCGCCGGTGTTGTTGGGCATTCCCAACATCTATTTCGCCATCATCGCGGCCTTTGTGTTCGTCATCATCGTCTTTCTCTAGCGTATGCCCAACGTTCATCTAGTCGGCATTGGTGGGGCGGGTCTTTCGGCTATCGCGCAGGTCTTGCTCGAGGCGGGCTACGTCGTCACCGGTTCCGATGAGGCCCAGTCGCCCTTCGCCGAAGCGCTGGCCGCCCACGGGGCCACGGTCCACCTGGGCCACGCGGCCTCCAACGTCAACGGAGCCGATCTGGTCATCATCTCGTCCGCCATCCCGGCCGACAACGTCGAGGTGCTGGCGGCGCAGGCGCGGGGCATCCCGGTGCTCAAGCGGGCCGACTTTCTCGGCCGGCTGATGGATGGGCGGCAGGGCATCGCCGTGGCCGGCACGCATGGCAAGACCACCACCACCGGCCTGATTGCCTTCATGCTCGACCAGGCCGGGCTTGACCCGACCTTCATCGTCGGGGCGCGGCTGGAGAACTACGGCGCCAACGCCCGCGCCGGGCAGGGACGGCCGTTCGTCATCGAGGCCGATGAGTACGACCGGATGTTTTTGGGGCTCAAGCCCACTGTGGCGGTAGTGACGAATGTTGAACACGATCATCCTGATTGCTATCCGACGCTGAAAGACATGCAAGAAGCGTTCCAAGCTTTCGTCCAATTGCTGCCGGCGGACGGGCTGCTGGTGGGCTATGGCCGCGACACGTTTGTGCAGCGGCTGGTGGCCGACCGCCGCGCCGCCGGCCGCGCGGCCGTGGTCTATGGCCTGCGCCGCGAAGACGACTATCGCGCCGACTCGCTCCAGGTGAACGGGGCGGGGGGCAGCGACTTCCTGGTGGTCAAGGGCGGCGAGACGCTCGGGCTGGCCCGCAACCGGCTGCCCGGCGAGCACAACGTGCTCAACTCGCTGGCGGCGCTGGCCGTGGCCGACCACCTGGGCGTGGACTTCAACATCGCCCGCAACGCCCTGGCCGAGTATCGCGGGGCCGGCCGGCGCTTCGAGGTCAAGGGCGATGCCGGCGGCGTGACGGTGGTGGATGACTACGCCCATCACCCGACCGAGATTCGGGCCACGCTGGCCGCCGCCCGCCGCCGCTTCGGCGACCGCCCGCTGTGGGTCATGTTCCAGCCCCACACCTTTTCGCGCACGCGCGCGCTGCTGGCCGACTTCGCCGCTGGCTTCGCCGAGGCCGACCATGTGGTGATAGTAGACATCTTCCGTTCGCGCGAAGCGCCCGACCCCGAGGTCAGCGCGGCCGACATCGTGCGCCGCATGAGCCACCCCGACGCGCGCTACATTCCGGCGCTGGTGGACGCGGCCAACTATTTGTGCGAGCAGCTTCGCCCCGGCGACGTGCTGCTGACGCTGGGGGCCGGCGACGGCAATTGGGTCGGCCAAAAGGTGTTTGACGTGCTGAAGCAAGGAGAGGCGTGATGACAGCCAAGAAAGCGGCCCGCCCCCTGACGAAACCCGCCCAGCCGGCCATCCGGCGCGCGGCCAGGCTGAACGGCCCGATCACCTTTGCGCGCACGACAGCGCCCATGCCGCGTTTGCAGGTTGTCGCCCGGCCCGAGGCCGAGCCTGGTGTAGACCCCGCCCCCGATACCGGCGACGCGGCGCAGCGGTCCGACAAAGACCTGATCCTGCGCCTGGTAGAAGTGTTGAAGAGCCTGTGACGGTAGCGACGATGGTGATGCCCGACCTGCGCGCCGCGTTTGGCGCCCGCCTCAAACTGGGCGAGCCGTTGGCGCGCTACACCTCCGCCCGCGTGGGCGGCCCAGCCGATTTCGTGGCCGTGGCCGAGAGCGCCGCCGACCTGGCCGACCTAGTGCGCACCGCCCGCGGCCTGGGCCTGGAGCCGGTGATCTTGGGCGGCGGCTCGAACGTGCTGGTCAGCGACGCCGGCGTGCGCGGCCTGGTGATCTTGAACCGGGCGCGGGCCGTCGAGTTCCGCGCTGGCGGCGACCGGCCGACGCTCTGGGCCGAATCCGGCGCGAATTTGGGGGCCGTGGCCCGCCAGTGCGCCGCCCGCGGCCTGGGCGGGTTGGAATGGGCCGCCACGGTGCCCGGCACGGTGGGCGGGGCGGTGTTCGGCAACGCCGGCGCGCACGGCGGCGACCTGGCCGGGAATTTTGTCCTGGCCGCAATCTTGCAACATGATGGTCAGGTCGCCCAGTGGGGACCGGCGGAACTGGCCTTCGCCTACCGCACCAGCCGCCTCAAGCAGGCCAAAGCCCAGGGCCGGCCGCTGATTGTGTTGGGCGCTGAGTTGGCGCTAACAGTAGGCCAGGCGGCGGCGGTGCAGGCCCAGGTGGAGCAGTACGTGGCCCACCGCAAGCGCACCCAGCCGCCGGGGGCTAGCACGGGCAGCATGTTCAAGAACCCGCCCGGCGACTTTGCGGGGCGCTTGATCGAAGCGGCCGGGCTGAAGGGCACCCGGCTGGGGCAGGCCGAAATCTCGGCCCTGCACGCCAATTTCTTTGTGAACCTGGGCGAGGCCCACGCGGCCGATGTGCTCGCCCTCATCCATCAGGCCCACGCCGCCGTGCTCGACCGGTTTGGGGTAGACCTGGAACTCGAAGTGGAATTGATCGGCGACTGGACCGGCGCGTGCTAGGGTGACCAAGAAAATTCGCTTGGGCCTGATTTTTGGCGGACGGTCTGCCGAGCACGAAGTCTCGCTGCGCTCGGCCCAGTCGGTGCTGAACGCGATTGATCGTGAGAAATACGACGTGACTCTGATTGGCATCAGCAAAGCCGGCCAATGGCTGGCCGGCCCCGACCCGCTCAAGTCTTTGACGGCCGGTGACCTCAGCGACCTTTCCAACGCGGCCCTGCTCGGCCAGCCGGGCAAGCACGAGTTGTTGGTCGTCGCCCCCGGCGCGGTCAATGGCGCGCTGCACATGGGCTCCGGTGTCGAGTTCGATGTGGTCTTTCCGCTGCTGCACGGCCCGTATGGCGAAGACGGCACGGTGCAGGGCCTGCTGGAGTTGGCCGACCTGCCCTACGTGGGCGCGGGCGTGCTGGCCTCGGCCGTGGCGATGGACAAGGCGGTCTGCAAGCAGTTGCTGCGCGCGAACGGCATCCCGGTCACCGATTGGCAGTTGGTCCAGCGCGCCGAAGTCCAGGCCGATGCCGAGGCCGTCGCCACCCGCGCCGCCGAAGCCTTCGCCTACCCGATCTTCACCAAGCCCGCCAACCTGGGCTCGTCGGTCGGGGTGGTCAAGGCGCACACCTTTGTCGAGCTGGTCGCGGCCCTGCGCGAGTCGGCCCGCTACGACCGCCGTATTCTAATCGAGCCGGGCATCAACGCCCGCGAGATCGAAGTCAGCGTGCTGGGCAACGCCTTCCCCGCGGCCTCGGTGGCGGGCGAGATCGTGCCGGTGAATGAGTTTTACGACTACGAGGCCAAATACGTAGATGAGGGGTCGGTGCCGCTGATCCCCGCGCCCATCCCGGCCGAGACGGCCGAAGCGGCCCGGCGCTATGCGGTGGCCGCCTTCCAGGCGATTGACGCCGCCGGCCTGGCGCGGGTGGACTTCTTGCTCGACCGCGACAACGGGCGGCTGTACCTGAACGAGATCAACACCCTGCCGGGCTTCACCAGCATCAGCATGTATCCGAAGCTGTGGGAAGCCTCCGGGGTCAGCTACAGTGATTTGATTGACCGGCTGGTGACTCTGGCGTTGGAGCGCCAGGGCGAGAAAGACCAGACGGTCAAGACTTACGGCGGGCGACCGTCGCGTGTGTAGACGTGGCTCTACATACCTGCCTGAGGGTGCAGAAGCAGGATTGTCATGACGGCTCAAATGGCTAAATCGTCGCGTTCAGACCAAGTGCGCCGCCGGCGCTTACAGCAAACCCAACGTCGCTTCGACGCGGTTTCGCGCACCGGCTCGCTGCGCACCGGTCCGCTGATCAGCCGGCCCCGGGCCACGGCCTCGCCCGCTGCCACGGCGGCCCGGCTGCGCCCCGGCGGCTTGCGCAAGCGCGTCGGCTGGCTCAATAACCTGCTCCCGGCCGATTGGGGCCTCAATCTGCGGCTGCCGGCGCTGCCCCTGCCGCGCGGCTGGCGCTTGATGAGCCTGGCGCTGATGCTGTTGCTGGGCGGCATGTTGGCCCGGCTGCTGTTCGACCCGACCATGTACATTGACGGCGTCAACCTGGGCGGGGCCGCCTTTGTGCCCGGCCAGGAGATTTACGCCCGTTCCGGCATCGCCGGCCAGCACATCTTCTGGGTAGACCCGGCCGAGGTGGAGCGCAACGTGGCCGCTGTGCCCGGCATCGCCGCCGTGCATGTCACGGTCGAGTGGCCGAACACGGTCACCATCCAGGTCGTCGAGCGCATCCCGGTGGTCACCTGGATTGAGGGCAACGACCGCTGGTGGGTGGATGCCGACGGCGCGAAGTTCAAGGCCCGCGCCGAGTTGGCCGGGCTGCTGCCCATCAGCGTAGACGACCCGCCCAACCGCCCCGGCTCGAAGACTGAGGTGGCCGAGTACGTGCCGGCCGAGGCCGTGGCCGGGGCGCTGCAACTGCGCGAGCTGCGGCCCAACATTGAGCTGCTGCACTACGACGCCCTGCGCGGCCTGAGCTATCAAGACGGGCGCGGCTGGCGCGGTTACTTTGGCGTCGGGACGGATATGCCGCAGAAGCTGGCGGTGTACGAAGGGTTGGTGGCCGACCTGTTGGCGCGCGGCATTCAGCCCAAGCTCATCAGCGTCGAGAGCGCGCAAGCGCCGTACTATCAGAAGTGACCCGGACAGGCGTGTGGTAGAGATTGGCCTGGACCTGGGTTCGGTCGAGCGGAAAGAAAGTGTGGAGGCTTCGGCATGGCTATCGTGACAGACAACCCCCTCCTGGTTGGGATTGACGTCGGGACCACCAAGATTTGCGCCCTGGTCGGCGAAACCGACGAAGTGGGCGATTTGCGCATCCTGGGCGCGGGCGTCGAGCTGGCCAAAGGCATGCGCAAAGGCGTGGTGGTCAACGTCGAGGAAGCCGCCACCTGCATCGCCGCTGCGGTCGAGAAGGCCCAGCGCAGCGCCGGCTATGAAATCGGCGCGGCCTTCGTCAGCCTGGCCGGCTCGCACATTGCTTCGGTCAACAGTCGGGGCGTGTCGGGCATCGGCGGCGGCGGGCACGGCATTGACCAAGACGACATCGAGCGCGCCCTCGATGCAGCCCAGGCCATCGCCATCCCGCACGGGCGCGAGGTGCTGCACGTCATCCCGCGCGCCTTCACGGTGGACGGGCAAGACGGCATCCGCCAGCCGCTCGGCATGCACGGCTATCGCTTAGAGGTCGAGGCGCACATCATCACGGCGGCGTCTACCTTCGTGCAGAACCTAACCAAGTGTGTCGAGGCCGCCGGCGTCACCGTCGAGGCCTTCGTGCTCAACCCGCTCGCCTCGGGCGAGGTGGTGCTGACCGAGACCGAGAAGGAAATGGGCGCGGTGGTGTGCGACATCGGCGGCGGCACGACCGACCTGGCGATCTACCTGGACGGCAACGTCTGGCACACCATGGTCCTGTCGGTGGGCGGCAATCACCTGACTTCCGACGTGGCCCACGGGCTGCGGCTGCCGGCCGATATTGCCGAGAAGATCAAGATTGACCACGGCCACGCCTACAGCCGCGAGGTCGCCAACAGCGAGAGCTTTATGGTGCAGCCCTTCGGCGAAGACCGGCCGGTGCAGATTTCGCGCCTCGATCTGGCGACCATCATCGAGGCCCGCGTCGAAGAGATGTTCAGCCTGGTGCTGCAAGAAGTGAAGCGCACCGGCTATGACGGCCTGCTGCCGGCTGGGGTGGTGCTCACCGGCGGCACCAGCCAACTGCCCGGCCTGCGCCGCATCGCCAGCGAGGTGCTCAACCTGCCCTGCCGCGTGGCCGCGCCCAACAACCTGAAGGGCATGATAGACAAGCTGCCAGGCCCGGCCTTTTCCACCAGCGTCGGGCTGCTGCGCTGGGCCCAGCACGAGAGCCTGGCGCTGCCGCGCGCCAACGTCAAGAAGCGCGGCGGCCGGGGCGGCGGGGCGCGGGGGCGTGGCCCCAACCTGAGCAAGGGTCTCGATATCTTCCGGCGCTTTTTGCCTTAGCGCCGCAACCAACTTGGAGGAGCGGGCCGCGCTTCGGCGCCGGCCCTTAAGCGTTCGCCGTGGGAGGCTTGGAGCAGCCGCCCACATTGAGCCAGGAGTGGAGGATCACAATGCAAGCTGCACCCGGAAATTCAGAATCGTTTGCGCGGATTAAGGTGGTCGGAGTGGGCGGCGGCGGCAGCAATGCCGTTAACCGCATGATTGAGCAAGGCTTGGCGGGGGTGGAATTTATCACCATCAACACCGATGCCCAGGCGCTGCTGCTGGCGAATGCGCCCCGGCGCGTGCGCATCGGCGATAAGCTGACGCGCGGTCTGGGGGCCGGCGGCAACCCCGAGATCGGCCAGAAGGCGGCCGAGGAGTCGGCCGAGGAGCTGTACGAAGTGCTGAAGGGCTCCGATATGGTCTTCATCGCGGCCGGCTTGGGCGGCGGCACCGGCACCGGCGCGGCCCCCATCGTGGCCCAGATCGCCAAGGAAGTCGGCGCGCTGACCATCGGCGTGGTCACCAAGCCCTTCACCTTTGAAGGCTCGCGCCGCATGCAGTCGTCGGAGGGCGGCATCAACAAGCTCAAGGAGCAGGTGGATACGCTGATCGTCATCCCCAACGACCGCCTGCTGCAAATCGTGGACAAGCGCGCCTCGCTGCAGGAGTCGTTCCGCCTGGCGGACGACGTGCTGCGCCAGGGCATCCAGGGCATCTCTGAACTCATCACCGTGCCCGGCCTGATCAACCTCGACTTCGCCGACGTGCGCACCATCATGTCCGAAGGCGGCGCCGCGCTGATGGCGGTGGGCAAGGGCTCGGGCGAAGACCGCGCCCGCGTGGCGGCCGAGATGGCGATTTCGTCGAACCTGCTCGACATCACCATTGACGGCGCGCGCGGCATCCTGTTCAACGTCACCGGCGGCCCGAGCATGACCCTGTTCGAGGTCAACCAGGCCGCGGCCATCATCAAGGAAACCGCGCACCCGGAGGTCAACCTGATCTTCGGCGCCGTGGTAGACCCCAACCTGGTGGACGAAATTCGCGTCACCGTCATCGCCACCGGCTTCGAGCGCACCGGCGTGCCGCGCCGCACCATCGAGCGCCCCACCGCCTCCGGCCGGCCGGCCCAGCGCCCCGGCCAGCAGTCGGTCTCCGGGCACAACCAGACGCCCGGCAACCAGGGCGAGACGCAGTCCACCACCACGCCCGCCCGCAATTCCGACCTGTCGGAGTACCAGGCGCGCTCGTTCAACACCGACGATCTGGACATCCCGGCCTTCTTGCGCCGGCGCTAGAGAGCTGCACCGCAGGAGGCTGCCAGGCGGCGCGCGCGAAAAGCGTGACGCCTGACCCTCTACGTCTACAATTTGTCATCCACTCCTGCCAGACCCGGCGGCACGTCCGAGCCGGTGTCTGAGCGCTCCCAGTGGGCTCGCTTGGGCCTGGGCTTGCCGTGCGTTGGACCCCCAACCAATACACGGCCGCCCCGTGGCCCAGGTGAGCCCCTGGCGTTTAATCCCCCTGCGGGAGAGAAAAGAGATGCTTCGCTAAGAAAAAGGCAGGGCGGAGGCAGCGACCGGCAAAGCCGCCCCGCGCCAGGCCGCCCCGCGCCAGGCCGCCCCGCGCCAGGCCGCCCTGCGCCATGCC
>Ga0163153_10007625_pt1 | contig 11570 bp, 12 predicted proteins | sample OliLakLV19MP6IB1_FD_148629 | JGI IMG/M metagenome (GOLD analysis project Ga0163153, IMG submission 148629) | Freshwater microbial mat bacterial communities from Lake Vanda, McMurdo Dry Valleys, Antarctica - Oligotrophic Lake LV.19.MP6.IB-1 | ecosystem: Environmental > Aquatic > Freshwater >... | reverse complement strand
GCTTTGGACCCCTACTACATCGCCAAATTCGAAGTCACCAACGCCGACTGGCACAAGTTCCGCGACGACCCCGGCTACAACGAAACAAAGTACTGGCCGGAAGGCCGCGTTATGCCTAAAGACCAAATCCCGTACTGGACCCAGGCCAACAACCACGGCGGTGCAACTTCCGGCTCAGACAGCTATCCCGTCCTCGGCGTGAACTGGGATGGCGCAACAGCCTACTGCAACTGGCTCACAGCCAAAACGGGCAAAAAATATCGACTGCCCACCGAAGCCGAGTGGGAAAAGGCCGCGCGCGGAACAACGAAGAACCGCTTCCCCTGGGGCAATGAGATCGACCACGAACACGCCAATTACGTCGGCAAACAAAAGTTCGATACTGGCATGATCGTGGGTTCCTTCCCAAAAGGCGCCAGCCCCTACGGCGTGATGGACATGGCCGGAAACGTAATGGAATGGTGCAGCGATTGGTACAGCCGCGACTACTACAAGGTCAGCCCAAAGAAAAATCCCAAAGGCCCCGAAAAAGGCGCCTATCGCGTTGTTCGCGGGGGAGCGTTCTTCTTCGAAGGTCAAGACCTCCGTGTTTACGCCCGCTCCGGAGCATGGCCCAGCCTGCAAGCCTACCGCATGCTCGGCTTTCGCATCGCCCGCGATGTGAATTAGCTATTACATCTTCCGGTAACACAACGTCAGCTAAACTCTCGATTATGTTCCGTACGCGAATCCCTCTAGCCGCCCTGGGTCTGTTCGCCACCCTTGCAATTGGTCAGCAGGCCCTTAAGTATTCAGACCAACTCAACCACGCACCAACGCCGATCCCCGACCGGCTGATCCTCACCTGGTCGGACAACCCTGCCACAACCCAATCGATCACCTGGCGCACGGATACTTCAGTTCAATCTCCGCAAGTGCAGTTCGCGCCCGCTCAAGACGGCCCGAATTTCCAAAAATCGGCCTTGATCGAAAAGGCATCCAGCCAGCCCTTCACCACCGGTCTTTCGACGTCTCACTACCACTCCGCCACCCTCTCCAGTCTTAGCCCCGCCACTGCCTACAACTACCGCGTTGGAGATGGCATCAACTTCTCAGAATGGACCACCTTTCGCACAGCTTCCACAACGGCGGAACCATTCGAATTCCTATACTTCGGCGACGCCCAAAACAACATTGCGGAACATTGCGCCCACATGTTTCAGACTGCCCTCCGACACGCACCCAATGCCCGCTTTCTTGTGCACGCCGGCGATCTCATCAACAATTGGGACAATGACGCCCAATGGGGCGAATGGCACCGCGCCATGAGCTTTCTCAGCCGCTCCATTCCCAGCATCCCCACCCCGGGCAATCATGAATACGGGCGTATCGAAAACATTCCCACCCTCACCAAGCACTGGCAACCCACGTTTACCCTCCCCACCCACGGGCCGAAAGGTTATCAGGAAGCTACGTATTTCGTCGATTACCAGGGCCTCCGCATGATCTCCCTCGATTCCAATCGTGTGACACCCGAGCAAACCGAGTGGCTCGAAGAAACGTTAAAGAAGAACCCCAACAAGTGGACCATTCTCACGTTTCACCACCCCGTCCTCAGCGCAGCAAAAGGCCGAGATAACGTGAGGCTTCGAGAAACATGGCAGCCGCTGATTGAGAAATACAAGGTCGACATGGTACTCAATGGCCACGACCATACATATGCTCGCTCAGGCCTCGAAAATACTACCGTCTACGCTGTCAGCGTCGTCGGACCCAAGCAATACGACCTCGAGAAAAAACCATGGATGATCCGAACTGCTGAAGATACCCAGCTATTCCAGATCATCCGTGTGAATGACAACTTGTTAACTTATGAATCCCGCACCGCAACCGGCGACCTGTACGATGCATTCCAACTCTTGAAACAGCCAAAGGGACCCAACAAGCTAAACAATCAGATCCCTAAGGCCAAACCCGAAAATCATCGCGAAGCAAAAGCTGCCGTGAAAGGTTAATTCTGAAGACGGAGCAGTGAGGCCCCCAACAATCCTGCCGCTTCTAACGCCACAGACGCTGGTTTCGGTACTGCTGCATCAGGACCGTCGTCGGGATCGATGAGAATGTCAATTGCAAATGCTCCAGTGCGCGAATTGCCGAGAGCGTTGCAAAATCGATCAGCTGCGCAATCAAGAAATCCGCAGTGAAGCTGCCCTGTTCCTCGCGCTGAAACCCGTCCGAAAAATTGGGCAGGACGGCTATGTTGTCGGATTGAGAAATAGCCACTCTGTATTGTCCGGCCTGCAAAAAAGGCAAGCCCCTGATTAGCCCGACTTTCGCAGTTCGCTGGCATTTTTGGCTATTTTCGGTTCAAAACGGCGCCTAAGTGCAATGATTGCAGCGAGGCGATTTCAAAAAGGGCTGCGGTGAAGACCTACCCCCTGGCAAAGGCTTAAACATTCTGCCATTCTGCTGTTTCGATGTTTCTGCGTCAAACGAACCGGAAAAAAGATGGCAAGGCTCATCGCTACTTCAGCGTCGTCGAGAATCGACGGCTGAGCTCTGGCAAGACGGTCCAACGAACTGTTCTCTACCTTGGCGAAATCAATGACAAACAAGAAGCCGCCTGGCGCAAGACGCTTCAGGTCTTTGACGAAGACGGGCAAGCTTCGCGCAACCTCAGCTTGTTCCCGGAAGACCGTGAAATCCCCGTCGGTGACCTCGACTCGATTCAAGTCAAGCTTGGGCAAATGGAGTTGCATCGACCCCGTCTGTTTGGGAGCTGCTGGCTAGGCTGTGAGTTGTGGCGCGAACTGGAGTTGGACACGTTTTGGCAGCGGAAGATACCCGATGGGCGGGAAACAGTAAGTTGGGAAAAGGTGCTCCAGTTGTTGGTCGTCAATCGTCTGGTAGCTCCATCGAGCGAGTTCCATGTGCATCGCCAGTGGTTCCTCTCCACCGCCATGGATGAGTTGCTGCAAGTCGATTTCGCCGTCGCCGAAAAGGATCGTCTCTATCGCTGCCTGGACCGGCTGCTCGAACACAAGCAAGATCTCTTTGTATGGTTGCAAAAGAAGTGGGCCGATCTGTTTCATGCCGACTTCGAAGTATTGCTTTATGACCTCACCAGCACCTACTTTGAAGGCGAGATGGAAGGAAATCCCAAAGCCAGGCGCGGCTACAGCCGCGACGGGCGGCCCGACTGCGTGCAGGTGGTGATCGCACTGGTTGTCACCACCGATGGCTTTCCGTTGGCCTATGAGGTGATGAACGGCAACACCGTGGATTCGACTACGCTGAGCGGATTTCTCGACAAGATCGAGAACACTTATGGCAAGGCCAGGCGGATGTGGGTGATGGATCGCGGGATTCCCACCGAGGCGGTGTTGGCCGCAATGCGTGCTCCCGGACGAGAGATTTCGTATCTGGTGGGCACACCGAAGAGCCGGATTGGCAAGCACGAGAAGCTTTGGCTGAACCTGCCATGGCAGAGCGTCCGCGATTCGGTGGAAGTGAAGCTATACCAAGAGGACGGCGAGTTGTATGTGCTGGCCAAGAGCGAGGGTCGCCAGGCCAAGGAGACTGCGATGCGGCGCAAGAGGCTGGCCCGGTTACTGGTGAAGCTGCGGGCGATGCGCAAGAGCTTGCCGTCACGGGATCAATTGCTCATGCGGTTGGGTGCGGCCAAGACAGAAGCGGGGCGGGCCTATGGGTTCGTCAAAGTACGTGTGCCTGAAGCTGGCCAGACAGTGACGCGGGAGTCCTTTTCGTTCCGGGTGGACCGGGACAAGCGCAAGCAGGCCGAGTGGCGCGATGGACACTATTTGCTGCGCTCGAATCTGACCGGCGGCGACCCGGCGGTGCTTTGGGCCCGCTATGTGCAACTGACACAGATCGAGGCGGTGTTCCGCTCGCTCAAAAGTGAACTGGGGATTCGACCGATTTATCACCAACTGGAGCATCGCGTGGATGCACACATTTTGGTGGCGTTTTTGGCCTATTCGTTGCAAGTGACATTGAAGCACCGATTGCTGATCCATGCACCGGGCCTAACCCCTGAGGCGGTATTGGAAAAGCTGGCGTCCATTCAGATGATCGACGTTCATCTGCCCACCGTAGATGGCCGCCGATTGATTCTGCCTCGCTATACTCAGCCCGACACCGACGTTAAGATCCTGCTCGATAAACTGCACCTGGCCCTGCCGGCTCAACCGCCTCCACGGATCACCTCGGCCAAGATCGAACAGCCTGCGCTCCCCGTCGCAGGTTGATTCACTCTTGTGGTGAAGACCTACGGCATCCCTTTACTGATTCTAATAACCTTAGCTGACTCGAATCGGCTCAACTGCGAAAGTCGGGTTAGGCAAATGGACGAGTTTTGACATCACCTTTGTAGGCCGGCATGTCACTGTGGTTCGCGATGGAAAGGTCTATCACGACAATGTTGAAATCCCGGGTCCAACCGGTGGCGCACTGGACAGCAATGAATCCGAGCCGGGTCCATTCTTTCTGCAAGGTGATCACCACGGAATGGGTGTACGGCGGAAAAGTGACGGATCAGGCGGCGATAGCGCCATGCCTCCTTTCCCAGAAGTCCTCAGATCTACCACTGAGATGGCAGCAACGGAGGGCGATGATGGCGTTGGCGCCCTTGAATGTCCAATGCATACCTGCGCGTTTTAGACGGGTGCCGATAGTGACTTTGCATCCGGCTTCGACGACACCAGATGAAGTACAGAGTCCTTGCGCCCGGAATTTTGGATAGCGCATTCGACTGCGATTGCGGCAGATGTAGCTCAGGCATTTGGCTGCGGTAGGGCATGAGTCGACGTACGGTCGGAGAGCATGCACAATGGCGCGCAATTTGCCTTCGTCGAGTTCCGTACAGCGCACTGCAGCCCATGTCTGGCTCTGCGCGTTGCCGGTTCCGAAGATCGACTGCGCCGTTCGGTGTAGAGTTTCTTTGACGTGGAATCGGTCGACGATCTGGATCGCGCCGGGGAACAATTCGTGCGCGGTATTCCATATCCAGGGCGCGCCGTCGCCGATGATGGCTCTGCGGGGAGCGTCACAGAAACGCCGGCGGGCGGCCTCACGCAAGACACGTTCTGCGAAGGCGGAACGTTCGGCGCCGTCGGGCGAGGCGGCGCTCTCGATGGCCGCTGAATAAGTAACCGAGCCGGGGTCGCGCACAGGCACTCCTTCGGAATCGCGGCCTTCGGCGCTCCAGATCACGCACAATTTGACCTCACGCGTTTTCGCCGAACCGTCGGGCTGCTTGCCTGCGCGTCCCGCCACTTCGACGGCGCGCATCGGGATTCCGGTTCCATCAAGACCTATGTACAGTGTGGGCGGCAGAGGCGTTTCTTCCAGCGGTTCGATGTAGCGCTGCTCATCGGCGGCAATCTCCTCGCCAAGGGACTCCGCGCCGCGTTCCACTTGGCTGGCATTAATCCTGAGTCCAGCCAATTCTTCAAGCAACTGGCTACCCTCCTTGAAACTGACCATGGCCCCCACTCTTCCGACCATGCGGGAAACAGCGGGAGACAGACAGGTCTTCTCGAGCCCCAACTTGCGGTCGCGTGGGCAAAATCCGCTACGGCAAGCGTGGCAATGATAGTAGGCCCGCTCCAGCCTGAGCTCACCCAGAACGCTTTGAAATGACTTTGTGCGGCGCCCGGCATAGCGGGCGGGTTCGCCGCAACCGCAGGGCAAATGCGAACCCGCATAGTCAGAGGAGTCGGCGTTTATCTTTTGTTCAATCGCGCGCGCGGCCAGACCCAGAGCTTGCCGTCGCGCAGCGGTTTCGATGGCTTCCAAATCTATGCCATCGGAGGAGCCTCGTCCCAACAACGAATCGATCTCAACTGCGACCTCGACGGCCAGTTGCTCGGCCAGCGATGTTTTTTTTTGACGCCTTGTCTGCCTTGTGGTCCGAAATGCGGGCGTCGCAGATTTTCTCGCTGACGTCGATCAGAGCCTGAGTGAGGTCGCGCAGCCGCCGGCATTCCGCGATCTGTTCGAGAGTCTGCGGGACCCGGTCAGCCGGAATCACAAAGGTAACGGTCTTACCTTTCTCGCTATGAGTTAAGGACCACGAGGGTCCATGTCCCGCTGCGCCGGGGTTGGCACAACGGCAATTCGGTTTACCGCACTTGCGAAAGCGATCCGTAAGACTTCCCGGACGAAGATCGCCAAGTCCGGCAATCTGGGACTTGATGCTTTCACGTTGAACTACCAGCTTGGACTCCGTTGGATTGGCCATTGCATTGATGCTCCTATCTGACAGAGTATCACACTGTAAGATATAGAGTCGATTTGACTACCGCTTCGCCCTTCAGCTTCAAATCACTCTTGCGCCGTACACCCTTCGACTACGGGGCACTTGACTCCATAGCGAAATTGGCCGTTGGTTCGTCTGACGAGGTGGCGGCTGAGCTGCATGTTAAGTTTGAGGGGAAGTGCAGAAATCACGCATTACCTTCATTGCCGTCGCACTTCTGGCCTTGACTGCTATCTTCTGGCTTTCGCGACAGGCCCTTGGGACGAAGCTCGATCCACCTTCGATTGTTGTTCAGGTGCAGCAGCTCAACCAACTTGCGACCGTCAAGTATAGGGTTCAAAAGGTGATTGGGATAAAGGAAGAGAAGCAACCACTTGGGTCGGAAGCGATTTTGCTCATCATTCAAGCGAGCGTTCAAGCAGGAATCGATCTCGCGAGCCTGAAACAAGAAGACATTTCCCTTAAGGCCGACGGAACGGTTGTGCTGAAATTGCCTTCGCCCAAAATATTGGGCGTATCGATCGATGAGAAAGAGACCAAGGTGTGGGATCGCTCCATGACATGGTGGACGCCGTGGGTGCCATACAGTCTTGACCTGGAACAGCGCGCGAGGATCGCCGGCGTTGAGGCCATCCAGAAGGCGGCGCTCGATATGGGCATACTCGGCCAGGCTGAGCGCAACGCGGCAGCGTCCATCAGGGGACTGCTCGGATTGATGGGGGTTAAGTCCGTGCTTATCATCCCCTCGAAGACTTAGCAGCTCGCCTCGCGTCTGTTTGCAATCGAATACTGCGGCTTTGTTGGCTACGAACAGGATATTGCTCGTGGAGGCCGGCAGAATGTCCACCGGAGGCAATCCTTCAACTCGCATGGCTCAAAGTTTCCGCGATCATAGGCCAGGGAGGCGAGACGAAAGAAAACTGATTGCCCCCGAGTGCAATTGGTTGCCTAAAGTCTCCCGCCGGAAGGGAGTGCTCTAAAGTACCTGGATTCCGGATAGGTTGAGCATCCAGATCACGAGCCAGATCGCTATTACGGCGACCACGAGGTAGCGAATCCATTGCCAGATGGTCCGGGGTTCGGTTTGGTTGGGCACGCCTTATCGTACATCGAGGCGAGCGTTTCTTGTCTCTGGCAGGGGGGCATTGCCGGAGCGCTCAAGGGCAGTTTTCCACGGGCACGCCCACACGACAATATTGGAGAATCGTAGTTGGCCGCCTAGCTCGACGGGGCGAACGCGCGTGAACCCGACGCGTCGGCGGCTATATCAATTCAGGCAATCGGTGAGGCGCCAACTTCATATCGGGTTTAAGAATTCGAGCCTCAGTTGAATGAACATGAAGGCAATGTTGAGTCGGTCTGTCGGTTTCTCGACGGCTTGGCTTCTTCTATTTCAACGGCGTTGATTCTGGTCTCTCCAGCTCGTCAGCGAGGATTTCTCCGGGGTGAATGGGTGTGCGTGCCATGGTGCTCTCCTTCCGTTTAGTTGTCTCCCAGGTTTTCAGTACGCAAGGCGAGGCGTTGAACGTTGCGAGCGGTCTTGTTAAGCAAAGCGCAACGGGCCAGATTGCCATCCACGGAAGAGATGGCTCCATTCGCTCTACCGCTGTTCAAGGGTTGCCTGAGGTACAAACTTCGCCGCATAAAAGTTCACTTGGCAAGAAGACAATCGAACGCGCTGTGTCGGCAGTCATTCTTGATCGGCTTGACGAGAAATAACTGGTGTCAAGCAGGGCTAGCAGTAAAGATGTATTCATCAACTGCCCCTTCGACGACTCCTTCAGGCCGATCTTCGATGCCATTGTTTTTGCCGTTTATGATTTGGGGTTCGTAGCCCGCTGTGCGCTAGAGATTGATGATGCTAGCGAAGTCACGCTTGAAAAGATAAAGCGCATCATTGCGCAATGTCCATACGGTATCCACGATATTTCATCTGTCAGTTGGGTCGCCGGACAAAGCTTCCGCGATTCAACATGCCGCTTGAGCTGGGACTGTTCTTGGGATGCAAGTTCTATGGATAGAAGGAAGGACAGGAACAAGGCATGCCCGATCCTCGACAGCGAGCCGTACCGCTATCGAGTATCCATTTCGGATATCTCGGGACAAGTTATTCATTCCCACGGAGGGAGTGCGAATCGGGTCATTTTGGAAGTTCGAAACTGGCTGGTCGCCGCATCGAGGACGAAGTCCTTACCTGGCGGTGCAGAGGTTTCAAACAGATATGCAACGGTTCAAGAAAGAATTGCCAGAGATCTGCAAGCGGCTGAGGCGCAGGCCAAACGACCTGACTTTCTTGGATTTTTCAGAGATTGTCGAGATCTGGCTGAAAGCCGGTCGCTAGCGCGCATTCTGCCACCACAATAAACGCGACTACCAAAATTTCCCCGTTCCTTCCCGCTTCACAGCCCAACCTTGATTCTTCGGAACGATGTGGATTGTTGTCTTGCTCATGGAATTACGTACCTTAAAAGCAATGGTGGGCCCTGTTGGATTTGAACCAACAACCAACGGATTATGAGTCCAATCGGACATAACTTGAGTCATCTCCACATATGCGGAGTTTGCGCCGCATCCCCACAATACAGACCTCGGAGAGAGTAACGGAAACTGGAGCGAACTGGGAGAGCAGAATCGATATTGCTGAGTTGGCACACAATTGGCACACTACACCTGCAGGCAACGGCCCGCCGTCGGCTTGAACGGAAGATGAAAGCCCATCACGCTAGGGCGCGCAAGTGGCTGGATCTCAGACCTTAGTTCTGCGATTCGAGATGTTCTGGAGCTTCGGGCGGATGAACCCACTGAGCTAAATCAACTAGCCATAGTTGAGTTTTCCTGTTCTTGTTGCCGTAAACCAACCCATGGGAAGCACTGTGTTCCTTTGGATCATGGCAGACGGCTTGATTTAATCTTCGGCATGCTCCAGCCTGCAAGCTCATCAAAAGATGCTGGGGGTAGCCTCGAAGGCAGTCAATTGAAGTTAAGCCTTGTCTCAGTAAATACTCTTCGATGTTGATCGAAAGGTCCTCGTCACGGAATGCCGCGGTAGAAACCCTTAAAAGCCCCGTATCATCGTCTTTGACGATGTGGACGGGGTGAATACGACGAAAGAGCCGAACCGTATCTTGAATTGATGGGTCGTCTTCAAAAACCGTTTGGCTCATGTTTATGAGAGGTCTCTAAGCAATGCCGTGAGTCGCGCGGTGTTTACGACCGAACCTTCATCTTCCTCACCGGTGGCTCGATTGCGATAGAAAAACTGCGCTGGCTTTTCGACTGAGAATATGATCTCCAAATCCTGAGAGCGCCGGTGCCATTCGAGCTGAAGACCGCCATCACTTAACGGAACCACCGAAGGAGCCGGAGATTTCTCTTCCATGACCAGGGCCAACAAATCCAAAGACTTCCCGATTAGAGTTTGCTTGATTGCATGAGCGCCATAACTATCCCAGTCGTTCGATAGCTGCTGAATTTCATGGATAGCTTTAAACGTTGGGCTTACCCATCCCGGCAGTTGGTTCGGCTTGCTGAATACGTCCGTCCGAATTGAGATCTTGAAGACGAACCGCAGTCCGGGCATATTAACGCGGAACACGCGCCACTCGCCTGCATCGCCTGCAAACGCGGAAATGTTTTCAGTTGCCGACGCGTCTCGGGGAGACACTTCTAGATCGCTGAGAGCCGACAGGGTAGGAAATAAATTAGCAGCTATTGTGGCCATCTATAATTACCTTACTTTCATACCCCAGACTGAATGCATGTTGGGTGTAGTCAATGCTTTAAATGATCTAACGATCGAATTTCTGCCTGCATCGAAAAACTCGGTGGACGAGCCGATCTGTCCCCGAGCTGTGAGACTAAAGACGTACATGGGCTTATTGTCAGATTTTCGCATTGCAGGCTGAATGGTGGCGTAAAGCCTTCCAATGGGATTCTTGCCTGCGTCATTAATGACGAAGCGAGCCTGACACGTGAGATCCTCCATCCTGCCTGGAGGATCTCCGATCGGCTGATTGAATACGGTGAAGATTTGATCTACGTCGGCGTGTGTTTTCCACCCTTCACCCGAAACGATGTGGTTTACGTACGACACCTCGCATTGAGTGATGCTTATGTTGCCCAACGATTGATCTTGGGAGAACGACGCGAAGGCAGCGAACTCCTCATCAAATGTCTCCCGTACCCGCTCATACCGTGGGTAATGGGCCCCGGTTCCCCCTTTTCGCCAATTCTTGATAAACCGATCCCGCTGAACCTGTATGAGCTCTGTCCCTGTTTCGCTCATAAACCAGATGCGCGGTGTTGGCGGGGCTTCGAGGGTCTCGAGCTGAATGCCAAACTCCATTTTAGGATGGTCCGGGAACCGCTCAATTATTGGGGAGAGCTCCGGCCGTTCCTCGGTTTTTGGATAACGATTTTTATTCGCAGCCCAATAGAGCCCGAGGTAGGCCGTGCGAAGTTCGGCAAGTGGCTCGAATTGTACAGAGAGTACTGTCTCGATAACCGGAGGGTCGCTGAAGTCGGGCAAGTCTTGAAGTCGCTCAGGTCTCATATCGCTCTACTTGAACCAAGAAAACATTTTTATACCGTCTTGTTTTATTATTCGCACACTTAGGTCCGATGGTCTTGACATGGGACCGGTCTCATTTTCTCATCGGCAATTGTAGCTAATGGCTGAATACATGGGATTTAGGCAGGTTTCCGCTTTCTCGCGCGTACGTCGCGCTGTCGAAGCCCGGCTGGAATGGGTCCGTTGCTGCGACCAGGAAGTAAGTCTCACCGATTTGCAATTCAAGAGAGTGTGGCCGGCATTGGTGGTCGAATTCGCATTGCGCATAGCCGATCAATTCAGCTTTGTATATGCCGGATGCAATGAATTCAACTCTATCAGTACGATTGAGGGAGAGGAACGAAAGCCTCGCGCCGATCGCCGCCGCTTCTGTCAGGGGTGCGGGGTAGGGGGATGGGTTTAAGTCTTTGACAGTCAGGCTTTAATCTTGGTGGGCCCTGTTGGATTCGAACCAACAACCAACGGATTATGAGTCCGCTGCACTAACCGTTGTGCTAAGGGCCCTTCCTCTTGGATTGTCGCAATAAATCGGCCCGCCGCGCTACTCGTCCACGTCATCCTCGCGCGGAGTTGATCACACCCCGGCACCCTGGCAAGCCACAATGGCATTCGGCAAGCGTCGAGTCGCGGGACAGGTGATAGTCGAGCGTCAGTTCCTCCCCTTCTGGAATCCAACGCAAGCTCACCAGAAACACCCGCCGCCCAAACACGCGAAAGCGCAGATTCGGAGCGCAACTATGA
>Ga0163153_10007622_pt1 | contig 11576 bp, 12 predicted proteins | sample OliLakLV19MP6IB1_FD_148629 | JGI IMG/M metagenome (GOLD analysis project Ga0163153, IMG submission 148629) | Freshwater microbial mat bacterial communities from Lake Vanda, McMurdo Dry Valleys, Antarctica - Oligotrophic Lake LV.19.MP6.IB-1 | ecosystem: Environmental > Aquatic > Freshwater >... | reverse complement strand
ACGTCCCCCTTGGCGGGACAGGCGTCGAAGGACCGGCACCAGCCGGCGCTTCAGTCGACGTTGGGGCCGCCCCAAGGGACGCGCGGGGCAGGCGCGCGGGACGCGCGGGGCAGGCGCGCGGGACGCGCGGGGCAGGCGCGCGGGATGCGCGGGATGCGCGGGATGACTCAGCCCAGCACCGACCCCAGGATCGCGCGGGCCTCAGCGAGCGCGGGCAGGCGCGGCGAGTTGTCGACCGCGGCGTCGTCGATGGCGTCTTGCGCCACGACGTCCAGCAGCGCCTCGTCGAAGCCGAGCGAGCGCAGCGTCGGCCGCAGGCCGACCTCGGCCAGGAAGCCGCGCATGGCCCCGATCGCCGCGATGGCGCCGGTGGCCGGCTCCTCGGTCGGCGACGCGGCGCGAAGCGCAACACCGATCAGGGCCAGCTCGCGATCCCGGAGCCCCGGCTCATCCGCGTAGAAGGCCATGACCTCGGGCATCACGACGGCCAGGGCCAGGCCGTGGGGCAGCCGCCCGCGCGTCCCGATGGCATGCCCCAGCGCATGGACGAGCCCGACGCCGGTCCCGCTCTGCTGCCCGATCCCCGCCAGGTGCGAGGCCATCAGCAGCTGCGACCGGGCCTCCAGGTCCGTGCCGTCGGCGACGGCCCGCGGCAGCCACTCACACACGGTCCGGATGACCTGCAGCGCGAGCGCCTCAGCGAACGGGTTCGGGTTGCGCGACAGCAAGGATTCCAGTGAGTGGGTCATGGCGTCAACGCCGGTCGCAGCCGTCGCGGCCGGTGGCAGGCCCACGGTCAGCTCCGGGTCCAGCACGGACCACAGCGGCAACAGCGATGGGTGGCCGACGTAGCCCTTGCGCCCGGCGGCTTCGTCGGTGATGACCCCGTAGGTGTTCGTCTCGGCGCCGGTCCCGGCGGTCGTCGGGACGGCGATGACCGGTCCGCCCGAGATGACGTCGTCGCGGTGGTAGCCGAGCGCCAGGACGTCGCCACCGTTCGCGGCGTGGAGCGATATGACCTTGGCGGAGTCCATGGACGAGCCGCCGCCGACCGGCACGACGACCGTGCCCGCGACGCCGAATGCGGTCAGGGCCGCGCTCCCGCGCTCGACGGACGACGTCCCAGGATTGGGCTCCACCTCGGCGTAGATGCCTGTCTCCACGCCCGCCGCTCCAAGCACGGCACGCACGCGATCCACGACCCCGGACCCGACGACGCCCGGGTCGGTGACGATGAATGCGCGAGCCCCGCCGGCCGCGGCCACCAGCTCCGGCAGCGTCTCGATCGTGCCCGCGCCGAACCGGATGCGGCCCCGCAACTGGTGCTCCCAGGTCCGATCGGCAAGGGTCGGCACGGGCGTCAGCGGACCTCCAGGACGACATCGATGCTCGCGTCGCGCCGGACGGTCAGCCAACGTCGGCAGCCGTGGCCGTGGAACCAGCGCTCGGTCGTCTCGCCGTCGGGATTCTCGAAGATCCAGACCTCGTCGAAGTCGTGATCGTCGGGGTCGGTGATGGACGCCGGGACGGGCCGGCGCTCGCCACCGAACGTGAACTCCTCGAGCGGACGGCGCCCGCAGCGTGGGCAATCGAGGTGATGCATCAGCGGTGTCCCATCAGCGCGTCCCCGCCGAGCCCGCGTCGGCCAACAGGTGGTCGCGCCGGAATCGATCGAGTGAGAACGGCGCGATGAGGGTTGGCGGTCGACCCGTGGCGATGAGCTCGGCCATACCCTCGCCGCCGGCCGGGATGGCCTTGAAGCCCCAGGTCCCCCACCCGGTCGTGACGAAGAAGCCATCCACCCCGGTCGCGCTCATGATCGGCGAATAGTCGACGGAGATGTCGCAGATGCCGGCCCACGTGCGCAGGATGCGCATGTCCCGGAGGAACGGCAGCAGCCGGGTGATCTTGTAGCTGTACGAGCGCAGCGCGCTGTACGAGGACTGCCGCGAGAACGACGGCTGGCTGTCGAACTCGGCGCCGATGAGCATCTGGCCGCGATCCGTCTGGGACACGTAGCAGGCCAACTCTGTCGAGGCGAGGATGACCGGGAAACCCGGCGCGTAATCGTTGGTCACGAAGGCATGCAGCGGGTGCGTTCGGATGGGCAGGCGCAGGCCGGCCATCGCCGCGACCTGGGTGATCCGGCCGCCGGCCGCAGACAGGACCGCGCCGGCGTCGATCGGGCCGGCCGTCGTGTCCACGCCGATCACGCGCCCGCCGTCGTCGGAACGCCGGATGGCCGTGACAGTGGTGTGCTGGAAGATGTCGACACCACGCTGCGAGGCGATGCTCGCGTATGCCCAGGCGACCCGGTCGTGGCGGGCGGTCGCACCCTCCACGTGGTGCGAACCGCCGAGCACCGGGTAGCGCCCGCCGCCGGTCAGGTCCAGCTGCGGGATGAGCGCCTTGAGCTCGGCGGGGGTGCGCATGAACGTCTGCGCGCCGACCGCCTCGCTCATGGCGCAGCGCGCGCGCTCGGTGCGCATCGCCATCTCGGTATGGGCAAGCCAGACGATGCCCTTGGTCTCGTGCAGGATCGCCGCACCGGTCTCCTGCTCCAGCTCCTGGTACTTCTCCAGCGAGTGCTGATAGAAGCGGATGGACTCGGGGATGCCGTAGTTGGCCCGGATGATGGTCGTGTTCCGGCCGGTGTTGCCGCTGGCGATGTAGTCGGCCTCGATGACCGCGACGTTGGTGATGCCGTGGCGCGTGGCCAGGTGGTAGGCGGTGGACAGGCCGTGTCCGCCGCCGCCGATGATGACCACGTCGTAGCTCCGCTTCGGCGGCCCGTCGGGCCAGCGGATCGGCAACAGCGTCCGGGTGTAGTCGCTCACCGCAGTCGATCCTGGAGGTCTGCGGCGTAGGCCGCCTGGACCACGATCGTGGTGCCCTCGTCGGTCAGCCACAGCTTGGCCGGGACGCCAGCGATCGAGCCCTGGGCGAGCGCCGGGCGCTCGGTCGGGAGCGACCACTCGATGTGGGGCACGACCGCCTCGAGCGAGATCGCGCCGGCGACGAAGCCCGCCTCGTCCTCGACGATGGCGTCGGCGTCACCGATGTCGACGCCAATGGCGCCGATGGCGAATGCCTCGTCGGGGGCCAACCGGAGGACGATCACGTCGTCACCGGTCCACTCGGCACCGTCGAGCGATGCGGCGGCCGCGACCACGCGCAGGCCGCGGACCCGCTCAAGCGCGAGCACGAGAGCCCTCCGGGTCATAGAACGGTGTCGGGGTGACGACGGCCTCGCGGCCATCGATCAAGACGCGGTCCGGGTGCGGTGGGTGGCGCTGCCAGCCGAGCATCAGCGTCTTGTCGAGCAACGGGGAGTGCCAGCTGCCGGTCACGTTGCCGATGATCTCGCGGCCGTCTGCATCCAGGATCGGCGTGCCTTCCGCCGGAGCCGGGCCGTCCATGCTGAAGCCGACCCAGCGTCGATCGTCGGGCAGCTTCGCGGTCCGCTCCAGGGCCGCCTTGCCGATGAACCGCGGCTTGTCCATGCGCGTCGCCCAATCCATGCCCAGGCGCCGCGGCGTCGTGTCGAGCTCGGTGTCCATGCCCACGATGACGTGGCCCTTCTCCAGGCGCAGGCCGAACAGTGCCTGCAGGCCGTGCGGGCGGATGCCCAGGTCGCGCCCGGCATCCAGGAGCGCGCGCCACAGCGCGACCGAGCGATCGACGGGATGGTGCAGCTCGAAGGCGGCCTCACCCGTGAACGACAGGCGCATGACGTGACAATCGACGCCGGCGATGGTGGCCTGGACGTGGCCCAGGAAGCGCGGCGGGTCCCCGAGCCCGAGGCGCTGCAGCAACTCCCCGGCGAGGGGCCCCGTGACGTTGATCGCGGCGAGCGACATCGTGTGGTCCATGACGTGGACGCGAAGACCCCATTCGTCGATCCAGTCGCGCAGCCACATCTCGGCGTTGGCCGCGCCACCGGACGTGAACGACAACACGAACCGGGTCTCCGACTCGCGCACGATCATCCCGTCGTCCATAACGTGGCCGCGCTCGTTGAGGAGCAGTGCATAGCGCGACCGGCCGGGCTTGATGTCCGCGACATGGCATGGGTAGATGCGCTCCAGCGCCTCGACCACGTCCGGGCCGCTGACCACGAGCTTGCCCAGCGTGCTGACGTCGCCGATGGACACGCCCTCGCGGACCGCCCAGTACTCGGCGACCGCGTCGCCGTAGTGCCACGGCCGCCACCAGCCGCCGAATCGATCCATCCGGGCGCCCAGCGCGAGGTGCTCGTCGTGGAGTGGCGTGCGCCGGAACGCGTCGACGGTGGTGTCGGCGGCGGCCTCGGCCAGGGTGATCTGGCGCGACGCCGGCCGGGCCGTGAACGGATCGGGCACCTCGCCGGTCCGGGCCGCGATCCACGAGCGGACATGGGGCAGGCACGCCCCGCCCTGGCACGTGCCGATGCCGGCGAGGGTGGCGCGCTTGAGCAGCTCGAGCTCGGTGAAGCCCTTCGACCACGCGTCCTCGAGGTTGCCGACGGTCACGTCCATGCAGCGGCACACGACGGCCGTGGGGTCGGCGGGTGCCGGCGGCAGTGGGTAGTCTTCTGCCGCGGCACCCACTGCCGACACGCTCGTCCCCGGCGCGGCCATGCGCGCCAGCAGGTCGCGCGGCGCGAGGCCCAGGTCGACGATGACGGTGCGGGCCGGCGCGCTGCGCTCGCCCGCGGTGGCGTCGCGGGTCACGGCGGCCCGGACGCGGCCGGTGTCGTCGCCCTCCAAGCGCACGAGTTCCGGCCCGACGGTCACCACCGGTTCCGGCATAGCCACGCCTGCGGCACGGAGGCGTTCGGCAGCGCGCGGGGTCAGCAGCCCGTCAAGGTCGTTGCCGGGGCAGGCGGGCTGGATCTCGGCGGCCCCGGTGGCCACGATGATCCGCTCGGTCTCGACGTGGAGCATGCCCCCCGGTGTCCTGGCCACGACGGTCGGGCCGGGGTAGATGGCGACCACCTCGTTCCCGTCTGCGGCGTCCAGGACGAGCGCATCCGGATGGTCCGCGGCAGCTCGCCGGCCGCTGTCGCCGCCACCGACGATGACGACCTCGACATGGCGGCGCTGGACCGCGACGTCCGCGCCGAGCGGTGCCGCGACCGGGTTCCCCCCGTCCACCACGGGGAGTGCCGGGTTGCCATCGGCCGGATGCCGCTCGACGCGCGTGCCCGGCCGTGCCTGCACCTGGCACGTGCGCACGTAGGCGATGCCGTCCACGATGCCCAGGCAGTTCCCGCAGTCGCCGGCGAGGCACAGGGTCCCACCGCGGGCTGGGGCCTCGCCCGCACGCACGAGCGCGACCGCCACCGAGTCGCCCGGCTCGAACGGGACGGGCCGTCCATCGACGACGATCCGCCCTCGGACCTGGTCGCTCAACGGACGATCTCGAAGGCTCGATCTCGACGGGCGCCGAAGCGGAAGACGGCGAAGTCCTTGTCCAGCGATGCCGCGCGATGGATGCCGAGTCGGAGCATGACGGCGAAACTGGTTCGGTCCGTCAGCGAAAAGCCTTGACCCGGGAAGCCATCACCGATCGACCAGGCAACCTCGAGGTCGGCCGGCACGACATCCTCGATCTCGACGGCTCCCTGGCGAACCCCGCCCCAGAAGCGCTCCGCTGCCGACCAGCCAAGTCGGAGGTCGATCAGCGACCAGGTTTCCGCCAGGACGTGATCCGAGGTGATCAGCGCTTCGCCTCGCGAGAGGACCATCCGCGCCTCCGCATGACGTTCGTCGCCGGCATCGACGGCGGCGAAGAACGTCGACGTGTCGACGAACAGGTTCACCGGCGCAACTTGCGCGCCGCGATCGCCTCACCGATGTACTCGTGCTTGTGGTTGGCGACATCGGACCCGCCCGAATCCCCGAGATCGAAGATGACCGAGATGTCGACTTTGGGTGGTGGATCGGCCTGGAGGTCGCGATCCACGAGGCGCCGGATGTACTCAGCTAATGAGATCCCGAGCGCGGCGGCACGCCGACGCGCGAGCCGATGATTCTCGGGCGGCAGGGTGATCTGCGTACGCATCGTCATGATGGCGCCATCATACCATCACCTACTCCCGCATCCGCGCGCCGGTCGGGTCGAACATCGGCTCGGGCTGGAGCCGTGCCGGCCTCCGGCGGCCGATGATCTCGATCTCGAAGCCGTCGCCGCCAGGGCCGTCCGGCGAGGCCAGCGCGGCCGGCACGTAGCCGAGCGCCAGCGAGGCGCCCGCGCTGTGCAGGTAGCCGCCCGACGTCACCCAGCCGACGACCTCGTCGTGATGCCAGATGGGCTCGTCGCCGATGACGTCGGCCGGATCATCCCGATCGGGCTCCACGACCATCGCCACCAGGCGGCGCTCCGGATCGCCGGCCGCCAGCTGCGCCTCGTAGGCCGCTCGGCCGATGAAGTCGTGGTCAAGCCGGACGTAGCGCTGCAGGCCCGCCTCGGGAACGGTGTAGATCGGCCGGTACTCGCGGAACCACGTCCCGTAGCTCTTCTCCAGCCGCAGCGACATGAGCGCGCGCATCCCGAACAACCGCAGCCCGTGCGGCTGCCCGGCGGCCACGGTCGCATCGAACAGCGCGCGCTGGTACTGCGGCGCTACCCACAGCTCGTAGCCCAGGTCGCCGGCGTAGTTGATGCGGGCCAGGTGGACCGGGATCATCCCAAGATCCACCCTGCGGAAGGTCATGAACGGGAACGCCTCGGTGGACAGGTCAAGGTCCGGCGCCATGGCCTGGAGCACGTCCCGCGAACGCGGCCCGGCCACGGACAGGCCGACGAGGCCCAATCCGAGCACTTCGAAGCGCACCGATCCGTCGTCAGGCAGGTGCTGGATGAACCAGCGCGAGTGGTGGACCTCGGCCGGCAGCGAGCCGAACAGGTGGAACTCCTCCGCCTCCGACGCCCGGGCGACCGTGAACTCCCCGACGATGCGCCCCGCGTCATTGAGCATCGCGGTCAGGGTGATGCGCCCCGGCGCCGGCATCCGGGCGGTCAGCAGTGAGGACAGCCAGGCCTCGGCGCCGGACCCTGTGACCCGGTACTTGGCGTAGTTGGAGATCTCGGTCATGCCCACGCGCTCGCGCACGGCGGCCACCTCGGCGGCGACCTGCGACCACGCGTTCGAGCGCCGGAAGGTGACCTCCTCCCTCGGCTCCAAACCCGGCTCCTGGAACCACAGGGCATGCTCCAGGCCGAAGGTCGCGCCCCACACGGCGTTCGCCTCGGTCAGGCGGTCGTGGATGGGCGTCGTCAGCAGGGGCCGGGCGTCGGGCAGTTCCTCGTTGGGGAAGGTGATCCGGAATCGCCGTCGATAGTTCTCCTGGACCTTGGCGTTGGTGTAGGCCAGCGTGGCGTAGTCGCCGAAGCGGGCGACATCCATGCCCCAGATATCCATGCCAGAGTCGCCGTGGTCGCCGGCCGTCATCCACGTGGCGAGGGCCAGGCCCACGCCGCCGCCCTGTGACAGGCCGGCCATGACCCCGCACGCGACCCAGAAGCCGCGCAGCCCGCGGATCGGGCCGACCAGCGGGTTACCGTCGGGGGCGAACGTGAACGGGCCGTTGACGACCCGGCGGATGCCGATGGTGCCCATCGCCGGGTAGTGCTTGAAGGCGACGGACAGTTCCGGGGTCAGGCGCTCCAGGTCCGGCTTGAGCAGCTGCGACCCGAAGTCCCAGGGCGTCTCCCTCGGTGACCACGGCACGCACGCCTGCTCGTACGTGCCCAGGAGCATCGCCCCGCCCTCCTGGCGGATGTAGATCTCGCCCTTGAAGTCCAGGGCCATGGGCATCTCGCGACCGGTGCTGGCGACATGCGCTGCGACCTCGGGCATGTCCTCGGTGATGAGGTAGTGGTGCTCCATGGCCAGGACTGGCAACTCGATCCCGACCATCCGGCCCACCTCGCGCGCCCACAGGCCACCGCAGTTGACGACGTGCTCGGTGTGGATCGACTCGCCGTTCTCCAGGGCCACGTCCCACGTACCGTCGGGACGCTGCGAGAGGCCCACGACCGGCGTGTGTTGGTAGACCTCGGCACCGGCCAGCTGGGCGCTCTTCGTGTAGGCACGGGTCACGCCCGACGGGTCCACGTGGCCCTCGACCGGGTCATACAACGCCCCGACGAAGTACTGCGGATCGAGCAGCGGGAAGAGGTCCTGCGCCTCCCTGGGCGTGATGAGGTCCAGCTCCATGCCGAGGTAGCGGCCGCGCGCCTGGGCCATGCGCAGGAAGTCCATGCGGACCTCCGTGTCGGCCAGCATGAGGCCGCCGGGCAGGTGGATCGAGCAGTCCTGGCCGGAGATGCGCTGGATCTCGTCGTACAGCTGGATCGTGTACTGCTGCAGCCGGGCCACGTTGGGGTCGCCGTTCAAGGTGTGCATGCCACCGGCCGCGTGCCACGTCGAGCCGGCGGTCAGCTCGCGCCGCTCGACGAGCACGACGTCGGTCCAGCCGAGCTTGGTCAGGTGGTACAGGACGCTCGCGCCGACGACGCCCCCACCGATGACGACGACCTGGGTGTGCTGCTTCACAGGGTCTCCTCGACCGCGAACTCTGCCGGTCCCGGCAATCTACATGGTCGGCGGCCGTGCGATCAGGCGCGGAATGGATCTCGAACGTCGAGGAAGTCGAAGCGGCGGAACCCCTTGTCTCGCGTGTACAGGGTCCGGACACCGTTCTCTCGCATCAGCGTTGCCAGATGCAGATCCGGTACGGCGTCCCCTCGCGACTTCTGGCCACCGGAGTCCAGGTACAGACGCCAGAACCCGCTTGACTCGCCAACGGAGCGGACGTGTGGTCGCTCAGTCAATCGATGGATGTTCGCAGTTGCCTCGTCCGGCGTTAGTGGATGAGGCAGGATCGACGGATGGGTGACGATTCGGAGGTATGCGAGGACCGTCGGCCAGAACAGGTAAACGATCTCTGGACCTTCGGCGAGCCTGGCCATCAGGGACTCGGCGGCTTCGTGGGCCGGGTCGACGTCGTTCGATGCGTAAACGAGGATGTTCGCGTCGACACTGACACTCACGATCGCCCGTCGAGGATGGCCCAGAGGGCGTCCTTGTCCTCCAGATCGACTAGAGGCAACCCGAGATCGTGGCTGATCCACTTGAACGGAGGCAGGGCCTCGGGTGTCGCCGCGAATGCCTGGGCCAGGACTTCGGACGCGACCTGCCCCATGTTCTTCCGCTCACGCTTGGCGCGGCGCCGAAGCTCCTGCGTGACAGAGGGGTCCAGATCGAGGGTCGTTCGAGCCATGATGCGTGATGTTGCACCATGACGCATCTGATGTCAATCCGCGGTAGCCATCAGAGCCGGCTGAGGAATTCCACTCCTGCCACGCTTCGGTCGACAAGGATGTCCAGCACGAGATCGCCTTCCGTCGGTGACTCCAGGACGACGTTCTCGCCGAACGCAGCTACGCGAGCCTTGGGGTCGATGAAGTACAGATATGCCTCGCACTCCCAGGCACCCCGTGTGGACCGAGCGAGGGCGTCGGCTAGCCAGGGCTCGCCCGGTTCCTGCGCACTCGCAAGCTCGACCAGCCAAGTCGGGTCGTAGGGCGCCCATCGAAGCCGTTGGATGAACAGCTTGAGCCACGAATGGCGATGACCCACGTGCGACCTCAGTAGTCGGTGGGGACGCCGCCCTCGGCCACGCGTCGTTCCACGAAGGCGTCCAACTCCTCGCGGATGGCCGGGTCCATCGGGGGCGGCTCGTAGGCCGCGAGCAGTTCCTTCCAGATCCGGTTGGCCTTGGCCGGGACCTCGGGCGAGCCGGCCTCCTCCCACGTCTCGTAGTTTCGCCAGTCAGAGAGCATCGGCTTGTGGAACGCGGTCTTGAACCGCGACTGGGTGTGCTCGGCGCCGAAGAAGTGGCCGCCCGGCCCGACCTCCTGCATGGCCTCGAAGCCGAGCGTCTCGTGATCGACGACGACCGGGTCCAGGAAGGCCTCGACCATTCCCAGCAGCTCGGCGTCCAGGATCATCTTCTCGTAGCTCGCGTGCAGTCCGCCCTCCATCCAGCCAGCGCCGTGCATCAGCAGGTTGACCCCGCCCATGACCGCGCCCCACAGGCTGAACACGCTCTCGTAGGCCGCCTGCGCATCGAGCGCGTTCGCGGCGCTCACGTTGGAGCTGCGATAGGGCACGCCGTACCGGCGCGCGAGCTGGCCACCGACCATCGCCGTGCGCATGTACTCCGGCGTGCCGAACGCGGGTGCGCCAGACTGCATATCGACGTTGGACGTGAAGCCGCCGTAGATGACCGGCGCGCCCTTGCGCACGACCTGGGTCAGCACGATGCCGGCGAGGGCCTCGGCGTTCTGCTGGGCGAGGGCGCCGGCGAGGGTCACCGGGGCCATCGCGCCACTCAACGTGAACGGCGTGATGCACACGACCTGGTTGCGCGACGCGAAGGCCATGATGCCCTGCAGCATCGGAGCGTCCAGGCGCAACGGCGAGCTCGAGTTGACGACGGTGAAGACCGACGGCTCGAGGTCGATGGTCGCCTCGTCGATGCCGCGCGCGATGCGCACCATCTCCAGGACGTCGATGTTGCGCTGGCGGCCGAGGCTGTAGCAGTGGATCGCCTTGTCCATGAGGGTCAGAGCGTCGAACGTGGCGTGCAGGTGGCGCACGCCGTGGTGGATGTCGACCGGCTCCACCGGGTAGCCAGCCAGGAAGTGGACGGGCGTCAGGGACTGGCCGAGGCGCAACAGGTTCTGGTAGTCGTCGCGGTTGCCGATGCGCCGGCCGCGATCCAGGTCGGCGACGTTGGGCGGGCTGCCGACCGTCCCGAAGGCCATCCAGTCGCCCCCGATCTTGAGGTGATGGGCGGGATTGGTCGCATGCAACGTGAACTCGGATGGGGCGGTCGCGATCAGCTCGGTGACCATGGCCGGGTCAAAGCGCACGCGTTGATCGTCGGGTGAGGTCTCGGCGCCGGCGGCCTTGAGCGCGTTGCGCGCGTCGACGTCGAGGAAATCCATCCCGATCTCAGCCAGGATCCGCAACGAGGCCGTGTGGATGGACTCGAGCTCGTCGGCCGAGACGACGTCCGTCGGGCGGTAGCGCATGCGCGGCTGCGCCCAAGGGCGCTGCGGCGGCCCGATCTGGCGATCGTGCCCGAGGCGTCCTCCCGTGCGGCGTCGCGGCACGTGAGCCTCGACCAGGGGATCGATGTCGGTCAACGCTGATACCTCGCTGGGTGACGGCCCGGGACCGCGTGGTCGCCTCGCACGATATCGCGACGCGTCCAAGTGTGCTGAACCACGATGTGGCGCTGGCCCACGTGGTGGCGCTGTTCGCGCCCGCGCTCGTGCCCGGTTCGTTCACACGGCGGACGACTCCGTTGCGGGGGACCGCGCGCCGTGCCGTGTACCCCGCCCGGTTCGTTCACACGGCGGACGACTCCGTTGCGGGGGACCGCGCGCCGTGCCGTGTACCCCGCCCGGTTCGTTCACACGGCGGACGACTCCGTGCGGGGGGCCGCGCGCCGTGCCGTGTACCCCGCCCGGTTCGTTCACACGGCGGACGACTCCGTGCGGGCGTCCGCCACCTGCCC
>Ga0163153_10007611_pt1 | contig 11586 bp, 10 predicted proteins | sample OliLakLV19MP6IB1_FD_148629 | JGI IMG/M metagenome (GOLD analysis project Ga0163153, IMG submission 148629) | Freshwater microbial mat bacterial communities from Lake Vanda, McMurdo Dry Valleys, Antarctica - Oligotrophic Lake LV.19.MP6.IB-1 | ecosystem: Environmental > Aquatic > Freshwater >... | reverse complement strand
CAATTCCGGGAGTGCTTGTGAACGCCTCCTATATGGTCGGAGAGAATCTCTATAAAGTTGGCGAGATCAACCACTCCCTGGCACCGATGCAAACGGATGCAGAAGGTGGTGTGGACTTCGTGTATTCAAACAAACTCTCGATGCTTCGGGTTCAACTCTCATTGGAGGGTTTCGCGGATTTGCAGCTCGCCTGGCGTCCTCAACGCGGGTTGACGATTCCGCCAGAATACAATGTGATGATGAGCCGCGCGACCCGGATCGGCGGATTTGTAATGGACGATCGCGGAACTCCGCTCGCGGACACCATGGTGCAACTCCATTTGCCCGATTCGGATTCGGGGATTGCGCTTGTGGAAAGTTTTGCTTGTGAATTGAGAGTGACCACCGACGCAAACGGCCATTGGGAATCCACAAGGGTCGCCAGGGAATTGTTGGAAAGGATCGAAGGTGCTCCGTGGCGGACCGATTTTCTGCCTCACGGTTGGCTGCGGTTTTCTGAGAAACCTCAGGCTGTTGCCCGATTGATCGACCAGTCGTTCGTATTCACATTGAGGCCTGGGCTTGATGTCCGTGGAATGATCCTGGACCTCGAGGGCCTTCCATGTGCCGGAGCACGTATCACGCTGGGCAATTACTTCAGCAATCAGCGTTCCACAACCAGCTCGGTATCGGGCGATTTTGTGATCCGGGGAGCTGTATCGGGCCGCGAAATCATCACCGCTTTTGACGAGCGAAAAGGGATTGGCTTCAAGGTGGTGGATGTGGCGACAAATGCCGGGCCTTTCGTCGTGACACTGGAACCGTTCCGGGATCTTCGCTTGCGCACGGTGAATCGTGATGGAAATCCGGTTACCAACGTCGAGGTCAAATGGAATCCTGTCGGGCAGCACGAAAAAACCTCGAACGGAGCGGACGGCATCCCGACAGCGCAATATCACTTCCAAGGCTCGACCGGCAGCGAAGGAATCCTCCGATGGTCGGAGGCACCTGCGGACACCCTTTTGGTGAGTCTGTTTTCGAAGCGCCACAGTCAACTCCATGACGTTCTTGTCCGTGCCGATGGCGCAGTGCAGACCGTGGTGTTGGACGAAATGTTCCCACCGCAAATCATCCGGGGCACCATTCGAGATGCACAGACCGGCGCATCCGTCTCGCCCGCGCGATTCCAAGAAGGGTATCCGAGAACGCGCCCTGGCAGAATCATGGAACCGGTCTGGTATGGTGATGAAATGCATAGGTCCGACTTTGCCGGGGGGCGCTTTGAACTAGAGTTCGAGAATTCCGCGAACGAAGATCCCAAAATGTTTGAGAGGATTTTCAAAGTGTCCGCCCCTGGATACGAACCGGCCGTCACCCGGATTGTGCGCGGAAACGAAGGAGACGTGGATCTCGACATAACCCTTCAGCGCTCGACGTCGGCACCACCCGGTTCAGAATCGAAACCGTAGGAAGTCTCGTACACTTGCAAGTTGAACCACCAAAAAGAATCTTGCGACCGGTCGCGAGGACCATAAAGCTACGAGACGATGAGTACCCACCGAAGGATTTGCTCCGTCAGTTTATTCTTCTGGCTCGGTCTCACCTTTTCCGCCGTCTGCGTTGAACCAACTCCCTCTTCAAATTCCGTAAAGAGTCGCCCCGAATCGAATGACATTCAGCGTCGGTCAAATGCCGGGCAATTCCCCGAAGTGGTGGTGGTGCAAAGCGAGGAAACCAAGGACCGAGATGCCATCCATTCGAAAGCCCGGGCTCTCCTGACTGCGAAAGATTACGATGCCCTGGAAAAAATGGCGGGAGACCTCAGGCTGAGCAAGGCCGCCTATTTGGATGGCTATTGGAAACTCTGGGCGTTTTACAAGGCGTTTGGGGAATTTTCGGAAAAGGCCACAGATGCAGGTTGGGGTGTGCGGATGGATAACCTGAAAGAGTGGGTTCGGAAAAGAACGAATTCAATCACCTCGCATGTCGCCCTGGCGGAAGCTCTCACAGTCTACGCCTGGAGGGCGAGAGGATCCGGCGTTAGCGAAACGGTGACCGAAACCGGCTGGCAGCTTTTTGCTCAACGTCTGGCGGCGAGCCATGAAGTCCTCAAAAAATCGGAAAAACTCTCCCCGTGCCCGCACTGGTACGCCGTCAATCAGCGCATAGCACTGGGACTGGGGATGCCACGCCAGGATTACGAGAAACTGTACATCGAGGCGACAAAGTGCGAGCCCACGTACGGAAGCTTTTATTTTCGTAAAGTCGCGCATTTGTTGCCTCGCTGGCATGGCGTGGAAGGTGAATGGGAAAAGTTTGCTCAAGAAGCAGCCGACCAAATCGGCGGCGAGGAAGGTGACATTCTTTATGCCCAAATCGCTTGGTTCGTCCATGACTCTCGTTTCTATAAAGATATGATCCGGGAATCTGCCATCAATGGAAACCGCGCCAAACGTGGTTATCAGCTCTTGTTAAAACGCAATCAGAAATCCGTTACGGTGGCTTCCCAATTCGCCAGATTGGCTGTGATGAGTGAAGATGGTTACTTGGTTCGTGCGCTATTCGAGGGGCTTGGCGGTTATGTGGACAAAGAAATCTGGGGTTCGGCAAAATACTACACCCATATAAGGAATTGGGCTTATCGGGTGAAAACATCCGCTGCCGAGGAAAACGACCAACCTATTTCTGCCGGGGCGGACGAAACCGCCTCGAAGCCGCCGGAGCCTGAAAGTGCGCCCAAGCTCAAGGCGACTCCACCAGACCCTCTCAAACTCAAGGGAATTTTTTTTGGAAAAACCAATCACCAAGCTTTGATTGGCAACCAGACCGTGGGAGTCGGAGAAAAGGTGGAGGGTTTCGAAGTGATCCAAATAGAACCTCGACGGGTGACCCTGCGGTCGGCTTCCGGAGAAACACGGATCTTGGAAATAAAATAGCGGCGCTTTTCAGCAGCTTGCTCCTTCATTAAAATTTGGCTTTCCTTCGAAAAAATGAAAACCTCAACCCCGATAACATCCCTGGCAGCCACTTAAATCCTGGGGAAGGAGATTCATGCCCGCAAACACAAATTTACCATCAGAGTTTCTGTCTGCCCTCAGCATTTCCAATGCGGCATCCATGGGAGAACAACCGGCGATCTTGGTTTTTAAACAGGCTCTCGGATGGAACAGCGCTGGAAAATCATTATCGGAACCTTGGGAACCGTGGCGATTCTCCTTCTTCTTTTTGGGGGCCGCCTGTTCCCGACCAGTCGCGGGATTGCCGATGAAACGCGTCGCCAGCTCCGAGAAAAGGGGTTTAAGACGGACCTTTCGGATTTTGACTTTTCCGCCCCAACCGATGTTCGCACGCGGTGCGCCGCGCTCACCAATCAAATCGTGCTGAATGCGCCGGGAAACTCGCGAAGGTCCGTAATATCCCAATCCGCGTTTCTAAATCCTAATGTTTTGGCATTTTCGGAAACGGCACGTTTCGTGTGGTCCTGAGCTCCGTTTGGAAAGTTCGCCTGAATCTCGACGCTGATTTTGATCTCGGCGTTCGGATCGGCGGCGAGGGCGGAGTTGATCTCCTCCGCAACTTGCACGAGCCGCATCTTGGCGGTGGTGACGTTGATGGCGACGTTGCCGTGAAATGACTTCACCTTGGCTGTGACAGGTGACGGCACTCCCGGCGGCGTGGGGCAGGGAGGAATCGCGGCGGGCGGGGTTTCATGCAAGATCACCCAGCTTTACGAGCAGTGGACGACCATTCAGGGATTTCAGCGCACGCGCGGCGTGCTGAAACTCATGGCGAAAGTGATTCACCGCCTCTGGCAGGATAACGACAAGGATATCATGATTCTTCCGGGAATTACTTTATGGGGAAAGGATGAAGCATGAAGGATGAATTAAGAAGGGTTGGGGTTCGATTTCTTCGCGATGGTGGTGAAGATGGCGAGGAGTTGATTGCACTCGTCTTGCAGAGGGGCTGTCACCGATCTTGGCGATGAATTCGGCTTTTGAGCGCGCCCGGTGAGCTTCACGGTAGTTGGCACCAACATCGGTGCCCGAACGCAAAACCTGTTTGCCAAGCACGCGAGCCACTTCCGACTTCGGTAGAGCAGAAAACATATTGATGATGCGCAACGCAAAATCTTTTGTTCTCTCGCTCAGATCGGGCGGCTTCTGGCCTTCATCAATCATACTTTATCCTTCATCCTTTCAGCTTGCCGGATGGTGACGCGGAAGGAGGTTTGATCGAACTGAAACTCGGCGGGCGGGTTGCCGTTGAGTTCCAGAGCTTTGATGGTGCGGGCGATGCCTTGACCGAAGCGGTTGGTGTAGCCGAGGACGCGGGCGGCTTCGGCGATGATGGGATTCCGGTAGCCGACGGTGCGGGGGAAGGATTCGGCGGTGGCTTCGCCGTAAAGCCCGCCGGGGTTATCAATGGTGATGTGCTCCGGGAAGCAGTAGAAGCGGATGGGGGCGGTGGACTGGTAGTTGCGGTGCATGACGGCATTGAGCAGGAGTTCGCGGAGGGCGACGCGGGGGTAGTCGTGGATCATTTCCTCCCTGAGAGTATCGGGCACGGCGACAGGGCGCTGGCGGAGGTTGGCATCCACGATGAGGTCGAGAGTCTGGAGCACGGTGCGGAGGTCGCCGATGGCGCGCTTTTCATCGAGCACCTCGCTGGCGAGGTTGGGTCCGGCGTAGCGGACAAACTGGACATAAGCGCCCGGCAAATAATGCACGGGACGATCCGCAAGCACCAGGATGCCCGCGTTGGTGGGGCAGTCCTGGCGGAAATCGAAGAAGCGGAGACTGGCGAGTTGTTGGCGGAGGGGGCGTCCGTTTTCGGCGATGACGTCTTCGGAGACGGCATGGCGAAGATAGGTGAGGCGGAAGCGATCTTCCGAGAGATCCGCCAGGGTGCTGTCCACGCAGGGGAGAGCATCAAAGCTGAGGGCGCGGGAGACGCGCCGCTCGGAGAGGATGAGTTCCTCCTGCTCCGTGGCACTGGCCCGGCGCGGCCCGACACGGAGCCAGACGCGGCCTTTGTAGCGGACGGGCGGGAGATGGGCTGGCTGGACCTCCACGACGGCGATGTCTCCGCCGGGAAGGCTGAAACGGGCCACCGAGAGGGCGGGCAGGGGCTGGATATTGCCGTCGGAACGCAAGGCGGAAAGGTTCAGCAGCAAGTCATCAGTGACCTTCAAGCCACTGGGCTGGCCATCATCCGCCACTCCGATCAGGAGATAGCCAGGCTGGCGGTGGTTCGGAAAGTCGTTGGCAAAAGCACAGACGGCCTGGGCAAATTTATCCGTGTTGGAGGTGGAGATCGTGCGCTCGACGCGATCCGACTCGAGATCGGCGAGGAGGTAATGGAGTTCAGGTTCCGTGATCATAAAAGGGTGGTGCGCTGAAGCAGGGCGTTGAGGTCGAAATTGATCAAGGAAACGCCCCAGCCGGGCTCGGTGTCGAATGGATTTTGCAAATAGAACGGGCCTTCAACGGCATCCGCTTCGCCCTTGAGGGAAGGATGAAGGATGAATCCGGAGTTTTGCCGCGCAGTTTGCGCAGCAATCCGGCGGGCACTACGAGCGCGCCGCTGAGAACGACCGGCGTGGCCGAGGTGACGTGGCGCTCTTTGACCATGCGGCGCATGAGGTCGGATGCGTCCACCTTGTGAACGCCGTCGCGGAACTTGCCGTAGAAGCGGTCGGAATCGATGAGGGAGAGGAACAACTGAAAGTCGGCATCCTTGCCGTTGTGCGGCGTGGCGGTCATCAACAGCAGGTGACGGGTGCAAGCGCCGAGCTTCTCGGCGAGTTTGAAGAGGCCGGTTTTCTCCAGCTTGTTGCCGAAGAAATGAGCGGCGAGCTTGTGCGCTTCATCGAACACGACGATATCCCACCCGGCGGCGCAGAGCTTTTCCTGCAAGTCTTCGTTGCGGGCCATCTGATCAAGCCGGACGATGAGATGGTCGAGGTCCTCGAAAGGATTGCCGCTGGGGGTGACAGATTCCAGTTCGCGGGAGAAGACACGAAACTCCAGGCCTAACTTCTCATACATTTCGTCGCGCCATTGCTCGACCAGGCTGCCGGGAGCAACGATAACGATGCGCCGGGCATCGGCACGCATGATGAGTTCGCGGATATAGAGGCCCGCCATGATGGTTTTGCCTGCGCCGGGATCGTCGGCGAGAACGAAGCGGAGTGGCTGGCGCGGAAGCATGGATTCGTAGACAGCGGTGATCTGGTGCGGGAGCGGGTCCACGTTTGACGTGTGGACGGCCATCATAGGATCGAAGAGGAATGCCAGGTCGATGCGCTTGGCCTCGACGGTTAATTTGAATTTCTCTCCATCGCCGTCGAAGGACCACGGACGTTCGGAGGTGGCGACCGATATGTTGGGTTCGTCGGCGCGATTAAGCAGACGTTCTTTCAGGGAGCCGTCTGGGGTGCGGTATATAACCTGCACAGCGCCGTCCGCGATAGGGACCACCGAAACGACAATTGAGATGACCGCAGGCTCCAACCCTGTGAGGTCAATTCCAGGCTTTAAATCTTCGAGACGAATCATTTGAATTTCGGTTGCGCGGAATAATGGATGATGGGGAGACAGGCGAAACCATGCACGAAAAAACTATCCCAATGGATGCTTTAGAGAGCCTGGGCTCGATTTGAAATCACGATTCTGTTGCTTAGCCGTGTCCATGCAGAAGGAAAAGAAGTAAACCGCCAATGGACGCGAATTAACGCGAATAGAAAGCTACAAAATAGTAATTGGAGTGCGCCCACCATGATCCACCATGATCACCGTTTCGTGACCGATTTCCAGGTGTCAGAAAGCCGTGGTATAACCCTTCTTTATTGGCGTCCATTGGCGGTTAAACTGAATTGTTACGCCTGAGCCGGTCCAATAATTTATCGTGTATGCCTCCAAAACCGCCATTACTGAAGACAGACACCACATCTCCCGGACGTACAGCAGCCGCCACAAAGTCCACTATTTGATCCACTGAAGGAAGATATGCCGTCTCTTTTCCCTGCCCCTGAAGGTCGGACATCAGCCGTCCTGCATCCAGCCGTTCCTCCGGCTTAAGCTGGTCGAGGCGCGCAACCTCCGAAACAATCACCATGTCTGAATCGTCGAAAGCCCGGACCAGTTCGTTCTGAAAAACATTGCGTCGAGTGGTGTTGGATCTCGGTTCAAAAATTGAAATCAACCGGTGCCCCGAATATTTGATTTTTAACGCCCGCAAAGTTTCCCGGATCGCTGTCGGATGGTGACCAAAGTCATCAATGACTGTAACGCCGTTGATCTCCCCACGAACCTCCATCCTTCTCCTGATCCCTTCAAAACTCGAGAATCCCTTCTGGATCTGCGCAGGAGTCAACCCACAGAAAGAAGCAGCGGAAACCACCGCCAGGGCATTGCGAATATTGAGCTCACCCATCAAGGGCAATCGATAAAAATCATTGCCGACCTGAAATTGAGAACCCGTCTCCGAAAAGACAAAATTGCAGGCACGAATTTCATTCGATTCCGAAAATCCAAATCTTTTCACTGGGGCCGGCGCGCCCTGCAACACGTAATCCAGGGCTCTTTCGTCGCCGTTTGCCAGGATCAATCCATTCCTCGGGACGAGCTGCAACATGCGCCGGAAGGAAATCTGGATCTGTCTCAAATCCTCAAAAATATCAGCGTGATCGAACTCCAGGTTGTTGAGGATGGCGACGTGGGGCAGGTAATGAACGAACTTGCTTCTTTTGTCGAAAAAAGCGGTGTCGTATTCGTCTCCCTCTATGATAAACCACTGGCTGTCGGTGAATCTCGCCCCCTGTTTGAGGTTGGAGGGTATGCCTCCTATCAAATAGCTGGGGTTCAGGCCGTTCACTTCAAACACCCAGGTCAGGAGGGAAGTTGTGGTCGTTTTCCCATGTGTTCCCGCCACCACCAAAGATTTGCGGCCTCGAATAAAATAGTTTTTTAAAAGTTCCGGGAGGGAACAGTAGGAAAGTTTTCTTTCCAACGCCGCCTCAGCCTCCGGATTTCCCCTGGAAATGGCGTTTCCAATGACTAAAAGATCAGGTTTATGATCCAGGTTTTCCTCCCTGAACCCGGTCATGACCTGGATGCCTTTCCCAGCCAGAAAGGTGGACATCGGCGGGTAAACATTGTTGTCCGAACCGGTCACGATGAAGCCTTTTTCCAACATGGCCGCAGCAGCCGAGGCCATGGCTGTGCCGCAAATACCAACAAAATGAACAGTCTTCGGTACGGTTATCATATGAGGCTCTGACTGAAATTGGATCAACCCTTCAGCTTTTGAATCAAAAGCTCCCCCACCAGGGCCGGATTAGCCTTCCCCTTGCTCAGTTTCATCACCTGCCCCTTCAGAAAGTTAAGCGCCGATTCCTTGCCGTTGCGAAAATCTTCAACCGACCTGGGGTTCGCGTCGACCGCCTGCTGGCAAAAAAGTTCCAAAGCCCCGCTGTCACTCACTTGTAAAAGCCCCTTTTTCTGGACAATCTCCCCGGGGCCCTGGCCGCTGACAAACATCTCGGTGAATACTTCCTGTGCAATTTTGCTGCTGATCTTTCCGCTGTCCACCAGCTCGATCAGCTCAAGGATTCCTTCCGGCGCAAATTTCAGCTGATCCAAGCTGGTGTTGCTCTCGGTCATTCGCGCCCTCAGGTTGTTGATGACCCAGTTGGCCACCGCTTTGGCATTGCGTGAGTGGGAGGCAATCTTTTCGAAATACTCACCCAGAGGGACGTCTGCGACAAATGTCTCCGCATCGCTTTGCGGCAATGCATAGGAAATCATAAACCGTTGTTTCCTGGCCAACGGCAGCTCGACCACGCATTCTGATATCGAGCGGAGCCATTCGACCGTCGGTTCGAAGGGCATCAGGTCAGGTTCTGGAAAATAACGGTAATCATGCGCCTGTTCCTTGCTCCGCATGGTTTCGGTAATCCCTCCGGCGTCATCCCAGCGTCGTGTTTCCTGAAAAAGCTGCCCGCCTTTGTTTAACACACCGATCTGACGCGGGATTTCATAGTCCAATGCCTTGCGAACCCCGCTGAAACTGTTCATGTTCTTAATCTCGATCTTTTTCCCCAGTTCCTTGGCACCCTTCGGACGTATGCTGACGTTGACGTCGCAACGAACCATTCCCTTCTCCATGTCGCAATCGCTGACTCCGCCATAGATCAGAATATCTTTTAACGCGTTGAGATAATGATAGGCCATGTCGGACCCGGTGATATCCGGCTCCGACACGATTTCCAGCAGCGGAACTCCGGCACGGTTGAAATCAACCCCGCTAAACTGATCGAAGTGCTGGTTCTTGCCCACATCCTCCTCCAGGTGAGCGCGGGTGATCCGGACCCGATGGGTTACACCTTCGAATTCGAAATCGACATGTCCTCCCATCGTGGAGGGTTTGTCATATTGAGTCACTTGATAGTTCTTGGAGGCGTCCGGGTAAAAGTAATTCTTCCGATCAAACTTGGCGTAGGGGCTGATGGAACAATTCAGCAGATAACCCGTCAATGTAGTCAAACGCAACGCCTCCTCATTTGCCACCGGCAAAACTCCGGGCATGCCGAGGCAGATCGGACAGACATTCGTGTTGGGCGGAGCCCCGAACGCATTGGCGCATCCACACCAGATTTTTGATCTGGTCTTGAGTTGCACGTGGGTTTCCAGCCCGATCACCGCTTCGTATTCCATAGTGGGCAATCTTTTGCCAAAACTTCGCGTGGTTGAACACAGTTTTTATCTCAAGCCGACAAATCCCTGTGTTTATGGAGTTACTGACCATCATCAATCTGTCCCCCTGCTCCGACAAAATAGCCCTAGCCCGGATATTTCACAGGCTTAGCCGAAAACACGAAACCTCAGTGTTTACTGGGGTTTTCTGCTGAAACGGCTCAGCCTGTGAAATATCCGGGTTAGAGGTAACAGTAGTTTTGGCGCAACGACCCTGCTCTTTTTCACCCGTTCGGGTAACACTCACTTTTGGCGCACGGCGACCTGACTCGAATGGACTCGAATGGTTTCGGCTCAAAACTCTGCTTTACAATCGGTCGGTGCGTGTGAATTCTTAGCGCCCTTATGGATAAGTTTGTGAGCATTTTGGCGTTTCCAGTCGGTTTGTTGATTTGTTTCGGCCCCATTATCGTCGTGTGGCTCAAAATGGAACTGACCGAACCCTCCGAAGACAGCCCGAAAAATCACAAATAACCAAGCCACCAGTGGCGGTTGCGCTTTTTAACGCCGACAAACCAGTTGCAAACCGGGTAAAGCAACAGGATTGTGACCCACCAAAAAACGTAAACCCAGATCAACGGCCCGTCCGCCCGTTCCTCAAACACTGTTTTTCCGCCTGTTTGGAAATAAACCCAGGCTCGTCCCAGCACCTCGATCACATAAAGGTGGATGAGGTAGTAAAAAAGCGGCACTTTTCCGAAGGTGACAAAAAAACTCTCCAACCGGACGGGTAACGGTTTCCAGTTTCCGAAACAGAGAAAAAGCGGTCCAAGAGTCATCAGAAGATAATCCAGCGAGGGCGGATATTTGGTGCAGTTGATGAAGGAAAAGAAGGCAAGCAGCGCCGTTTTCTGGCCGATCCAGGGCACCGGGTCACCATAAAAATTGCCCACACGGAGCAGAACAAAAAGCAGCAGCGCCCCCCACCCCAGAAGGGTGAATATTTTTCGTTTCCTCGCCGGGTCGCCCTGAAAGAGCGGGCCCAGACAAAAACCGAGGCTCAACACGGCAATCCACGGGATCCAAGGATACCCCACCCCGACGGCGACTCCCTCAGCAATCTTAAATTCGCCAGATTGATGGAGAATCATCCAAAATTTCTCCATCCATCCAGCGGGAACTACCCTGAAACCGTCCAGCAAATTGTGGAAAAGGATGATGATCAGGCTTAAAATCAGCAGCATTCTCTGAGGCAGCCAGAAGAGGAGGGCCAGCGACACCATGGACCAACCAATGGCCCAGATCACACCCAGATAATAATAATCCCAGCGCCAGACAAAATACCAGCCGTAGCGGACCACCGTGAGCTCGAGGAACGCCAACCACAGGCCGCGCGTCATCAGAAAACGAAAAAACTCGCCCTGGCTCCGCCGCTGCGAGGCAAAGAAGGCCGCCACGCCTGCGAGGAAAACAAAACTCGGGGCACAAAAATGGGTGATCCAGCGGGTGACAAAAAGCGCCGGATAAGTTTGCGACAGATCGGTCGCCTCAAACTTCAAATGTGTGAAAAAATCGCGGGTATGATCCAATGTCATCAAAACAATGACCAATCCGCGAAAGAAATCGATTTCGGTCAGGCGAACCCGTGAAGGGGCCGGATCGATGGATGCCGGAATCGGAATGTGAAACTCAGACAAGCCGGTTTTGTAACCGGTTCACGGACGAAGCGAAACTTCGAACTTTCCCTTTCCGCCAGATGGTTGATGGTTCGACTGGTCCGGAACCGCAAGCTCACGGAAAATCGGCACCCGCCTTATTTGATTCATCCAAGAATGGAGCGGAAAGCTGGCGGAAAAAAAACGAGCCCACCCAGACGAAAACTGCGGACAGGTCGTCTCGCCCAAGAAAT
>Ga0163153_10007610_pt1 | contig 11589 bp, 12 predicted proteins | sample OliLakLV19MP6IB1_FD_148629 | JGI IMG/M metagenome (GOLD analysis project Ga0163153, IMG submission 148629) | Freshwater microbial mat bacterial communities from Lake Vanda, McMurdo Dry Valleys, Antarctica - Oligotrophic Lake LV.19.MP6.IB-1 | ecosystem: Environmental > Aquatic > Freshwater >... | reverse complement strand
GGCTACGACTGGAAGATGGGCGTCGGCCTGATCGGCGCGTTCGCTGCTCGAGAAGTGTTTGTCAGTACGATGGGCATCGTTTACAGCGTGGGCAGCGACGATGAAGACACCACGCCGCTCGCGCAAGCCATGCTGGCCGACCGGTATGCCAACGGCAAGCCCGTCTGGACGCCCCTGGTGGCCACCAGCCTGCTTGTGTTCTTCGTTCTGGCCATGCAGTGCATGAGCACCCTTGCGATTGTGCGACGAGAGACGGGCACATGGACTTGGCCTATGCTTCAGTTGGTGTACATGACGGGATTGGCTTATTTATTGAGTTTGCTGGTGTATCAGGTCGGTAAAATCTGGTTCGTTTGAATCATCGGTCTGGTCGCTTTAGCGACTCAACGGTCATGCCAAGTCGCGCCGTTTGGGATCGACCTGATATCGCTTGTATGGGACGCCTTCGAGAAAAGCCTGAAGTTCGAGTGACCGTTTGATTGCCGGTTCGAGTTCGATGTTGACGTGCGTGTGCGGGTACTTGCGCTAGTCGCGCAACAGTCGATGCCGAACCGATTGCTCAAGCGTGTATTTGTATGCCCGCCGCGCCTGGCGCTCGTGGCGAATGCATCCATCGAAGTATTCGTGGCCTTTGAAGTTGCGCCAGAATTCGGGAATACGCTCGGGCAACGTATCATTGACGAGCTTGGCCACCGAGCCGTGAATGCGTTGCATCATTACGGGCAGGCCTTTGCCAAGCTTGAGGTAGCCTATGGTGTGGTAATGGTTGCTGAGGAGCGACGTCACCCAGGGCGTGAAGCCATTCGTATGGGAGTGATGATTGAACCGATCCCAAAAGATTGCTTTGGCTTCTTCGGTCGAAAAGGCGTGTTGATGGTCACGCACATGCGCGGTGATGAAGTAAACTTGGTTATCGACCAACCAATGTTCGTAACGATGACCCCCATTGACGAACTCGGTCCAACTTCTCGATGTTTTCCGTATTTTTCGGAACATCTGCTCTAAATTTTACCCGATGCGACCGGTGAACCGGTCGGACCGATCTTGGAGATGACATGTCCGAATCAACCCAACATATCGTCGTGCTCATCATCGTGTCGATGTGCGTCCTGTTCATGCTGTGGCAAACCTTTGGATCGTACTTCGGTCGCAAAACAAGCCTGGGAAAGTGCTGTGAGAAGGGTTGCAACCCCGAGAAACAGGCGCAGGAGCCGCATGAGCAGTTCCTGCCTGTGGAGAGCCTGGCGCGAACGAAGCGGGGCGCTTGATTCGCGGGTTGAAATCTCTATAGTCCGCCCTTCGTCGAACCCGATAGTAACGGGCGACGTAGCACAGTGACAGCCTGAACGTTTGCGTGCCATGACTGAAAAGTTAAGGCGAGTTGAAAAAAACGTTTCCAAGGCCTTGACGAACGGTTTGAACGCCGTATGATTCTCGACCCGCAGCAATGAATTGCCTGCGACGAAACGAAAGAGATTGCAGCAGGAAAGAAGGATTTGAGAATATCACCCACCTGTGTCTCGCTGCTGTAAGCCGGCTCCCTTCGAGTTAAGAAGGTCGCTGGGAACAGCGACTGGGTTTTAGGAATGCGATGAGCTAATCGTCGCAGGGCGATTGTCGCTCGAGTTTGAGAAAGCTGGCTCTGAGAAATCAGAGGCATCTTTCCCGCACTCAAGTGGGTGTTCTAGCGAAAGTTAGGACAGTTCTTTGACAAGTGAATACGTGAGGTTCAATTACAAGGGTTCTTGGTGTAATCCGCAAGATGGACGGAGCACCAACCTGATACCTGCCCATGTTAGTATACCGGTTTCACAAACTGGTTTTGCTGTTCACCAGGACAGCATGTCTTTCCGTTTGGGGCAGGTGTCGTCGAGCACCTTTTTTTGGCGATTATAGACACAGTGTCGTTCAACGGATGCGGTTTTGACGCAAGTCAGAGCTTGTAGACGGTGATCGATAAATGTGGTCAAGCTTTTAAGGGTGTACGGTGGATGCCTTGGGATCGAGAGGCGATGAAAGACGTGGAAGCCTGCGATAAGCTCCGGGAAGCTGGCAAACAAGCGTTGATCCGGAGATTTCTGAATGAGGAAACTCACCCGCAAGGGTATCTGCACATGAATGCATAGTGTGCAGAAGCGAACGCAGGGAACTGAAACATCTAAGTACCTGCAGGAAAAGAAACAGACATGGATTCCGTTAGTAGCGGCGAGCGAAAACGGACAAGCCCAAACCAGAATTCGTTCTGGGGTTGTGGACATCTTGAGCTGAAATAGGTTAGCGAAACGGTCTGGAAAGTCCGGCCATAGAGGGTGATAGCCCCGTCCGCGAAAACCGAAATAGGCTTTGAGAGGTGTTCCAGAGTAGCGCCGAACTCGTGGAATTTGGCGTGAAACTGCCGGGACCACCCGGCAAGGCTAAATACTCCTCGATCACCGATAGTGAACAAGTAGGGCGATTGAAAGGTGAAAAGTACAGCTATTAGCTGAGTTAAAAGTACCTGAAACCGTACACTTACAACGCGGTAGGAGCACTATGGCCCGCAAGGGCAATGTGTGACTGCGTACCTTTTGCATAATGGACCGGCGAGTATATGTCTGCAGCAAGGCTAAGGTGTAAAGCACCGGAGCCGTAGCGAAAGCGAGTCTTAAGATGGCGTTTAAGTTGCAGGCTTATGGCCCGAAACCTAGTGATCTACCCGTGGGCAGAGTGAACGTTCCGTAAAAGGAACGGGAGGCTTGAAGCCGTGAACGTTGAAAAGTTCTGGCATGACCTGCGGGGAGGAGTGAAAGTCTAATCAAACTGGGAGATATCTGGTTCTCTGCGAAATGCCTTTAGGGGCAGCCTTGAGCAACTACATCATAGGGGTAGAGCTACTGAAAGAGGACGTGGGGCTACCCGCCTACACGCCTCTACCAAACTCCGAATACTATGATGACTATCTCAGGAGTGAGTCCGCGAGGGATAATCTTCGCGGTCGAGAGGGAAACAACCTTGATCGCCGGCTAAGGCCCCAAAACATTGCTTAGTTCGTGAGGAAGTTATTCTACTGAGACAGCCAGGATGTTGGCTTAGAAGCAGCCACCATTTAAAAAGTGCGTAATAGCTTACTGGTCGAGTAGAGTAGCGCCGTAAATGATCGGGAATAAGCAGTGTGCCGAAGCCGCGAATGTATCAACTTTAATGTTGAACGTGGTAGCAGAGCGTTGCACACCGCGTCGAAGGCGTACCGTGAGGAGCGCTGGAGCGTGTGCAAGTGAGAATGCCGGTATGAGTAACGATAATGCAGGTGAAAATCCTGCACGCCGAAAGCCTAAGGTTTCCTGGGGAAGGTAAATCCGCCCAGGGTTAGTCGGGAGCTAAGTCGAGGCCGAAAGGCGTAGACGATGCACAGCAGGTTAATATTCCTGCACCGATGTGGAGATCGAACCAACGTGCGTTTTTTCAAAGCAGATCCTCCGATTAGTTGTGGAGGTTTCGCAAGATCGAGGCCGTTTTGTTGCCGAAGTCTGTAGAGAAAGAACCGAGAAAAGCGTTGGGGGCAAAACATTGTCCGTACTAAAACTGACACAGGTAGGCGAGGAGAGTATCCTAAGGCGCTCGAGAGAACTGCGGTTAAGGAACTAGGCAATCTAACCACGTAACTTCGGGAGAAGTGGTCCCTCCTCAATTTATTGAGAGGGCGCAGGAAGCAGACTGGGCGACTGTTTATCAAAAACACAGTTCTGTGCTAACTCGCAAGAGGATGTATACAGAATGACGCCTGCTCGGTGCCGGAATGTTAAGGAAGTCGGTTAGGGGTTCGCCCCAAAGCTGGCAACCGAAGCACCGGTAAACGGCGGCCGTAACTATGACGGTCCTAAGGTAGCGAAGTTCCTTGTCGGGTAAGTTCCGACGTGCATGAACGGCGTAACGACTTGGTCGCTGTCTCAACCGCAGACTCGGTGAAATTGAAGTGGCGGTGAAGATACCGTCTACCCGCAGCAAGACGGAAAGACCCCATGCACCTTTACTATAGCTTGGTACTGACGCCGGCTGAAAACTGCGTAGGATAGGTGGGAGGCGTTGATCCCTCGGTTCTGGCCGAGGGGGAGCCAACGGTGAAATACCACCCTGTTTGCATTCGTCGTCTCACCCCGATCCCGTGAATCCGGGCGGGGAACCGTGCTAAGTGGTTAGTTTGACTGGGGCGGTCTCCTCCAAAAGAGTAACGGAGGAGTGCAAAGGCCCGCTCAGAACGGTTGGCAATCGTTCGTCGAGCGCATTGGTAGAAGCGGGCTTGACTGCGAGTGCTACGGCACAAGCAGAGCTGAAAGGCGGCCAAAGTGATCCTGTGGTACCGTGTGGAAGGGCCATAGCTCAACGGATAAAAGGTACGCTGGGGATAACAGGCTGATCGCCTCCGAGCGTCCATAGCGGCGAGGCGGTTTGGCACCTCGATGTCGGCCCATCGCATCCTGGGGCTGAAGGCGGTCCCAAGGGTTTGGCTGTTCGCCAATTAAAGCGGTACGCGAGCTGGGTTCAGACCGGCGTGAGCCAGGTCGGTCCCTATCTGCTGCGGGCGTAGGAACCTTGACGGCGATTCTTCCATAGTACGAGAGGATTTGGAAGGACTGCCCCCTGGTTTACCAGTTGTCCTGCTAAGGGCACGGCTGGGTAGCTATGGCAGGAAAGGATAAACGCTGAAAGCATCTAAGCGTGAAGCCAACGTCAAGACTAGGGTTCCCATGAGACCCCCGGTAGACTACCGGGTTGATAGGCCAGAGCTGTACGGTCAGAAATGACTTTAGGTTACTGGTACTAAAGGTCGATTGGCTTGACCATATTTATCGACTACCGTCCTAAACCGGGCATCGTTCGATATGCGTCGAAGCATCACCATGAAAGTTGTTCGACGATAAGCTTTGAAAAATAAGCTTCAAATTGAATCTCACGTCACACTTGCAAATAAACACCTCGGCCGGTGGGAAACCACCGGTCGAGGCTTTGCTGGTGGCTATATCCGTAGGGTCATACCCGTTCCCATTCCGAACACGGTCGTCAAGCCTGCGGAGCCGATGATACTGCTTCAGCGGGAAAGTAGGTCACTGCCAGCATTAAACATGAACCCCGATCCGGGTAACCGGATCGGGGTTCTTTTTATGCGCCTCCTCACGAAACGCAGCAACATCGGGTATCATTGGGTGACGAGCAGAATTTGGAGAGGTCGGCAGATGTTTGGAGACGGTGCACTCACATTTCGCGAGTACGTCATGAATGAACCGCTTCCATTGGCGATCGTTCACCGCGGGGTTTTGGATTTTCTTCAACACCGCGACGACGCCGCCCTGTTCGGCGCCCAGGCGGTCAATGCCTATGTGGATGAGGCACGCATGACCCAGGACGTGGATATCCTCTCCACGCGCGCCCCCGCGCTGGCTGAGGAAATCCGTAAATATCTGAACGATCGTTTTAAGATCGCCGCACGCGTGCGCACGGTCCGCCAGGGGCTTGGATACCGAATCTACCAAGTTCAAAAGACTGGCAATCGGCATCTGGTTGATGTCCGCCCGGTCTTGGCGTTTCCGCCCACGCAGCGCGTGGATGATGTGCTGGTTATCTCACCGGCGGAACTAGTTGCCAACAAAGTCACCGCATTTCATCACCGGCGCGGTTCGCCCAAGGCCTTTACGGACCGGCGCGACCTGGCCATCCTTCTGCTTCAATTTCCGGAATTAAAAACCGAAGCCGGCCCCGTCACAGACCGCCTCGATGCCGCCGCCGCCGGCGCTGATATTCGCGCAGCGTGGAACGAAATCGTTGCGCAACCCATTCGGCCGCAAGACGACGACGCCGAGTTTGATTGACCGATGCCCACACCAATATGGACCGCAAGCGATTGGTGATCCTCGGTGGCGGATTCGCGGCGGTTTCGCTGTTGCGCAAGATCGATCTGGCGTACTTCGATGTCACCGTAGTCAGCAAGCGCAATCACTTCCTGTTTACACCGCTTTTGCCGGGTTCTACGGTGGGAACGGTGGAGTTTCGGAGCATTATCGAGCCGATCCGCCGCGTCCGGCGCGGGGTGCGGTTTGTGCAGGCGTCGGCCAAGCGGCTGGATCACATGGCGCGGCGCGTTTATTGCCGCGAAGATGATTCCGGCGCCGCGTTTGAAATTGAGTACGACGAGCTCGTGATCGCCGTCGGATCCTTGACGAACACCTTTGGCATTCCCGGCGTCGCCGAGCATGCCCTGTTTCTTAAAGAACTCACCGACGCACGCAAGCTGCGCGAACGCATTATCACCTGTCTTGAGCGCGCCAGTGTGCCGCAGACGCCGGACGACGAACGACGCAGGCTCCTTCACTTCGCGGTCATCGGCGGCGGGCCGACGGGGGTTGAGTTTGCGGCCGAACTGCATGACCTGCTGGTTGAGAATGTATCCAAGGCGTATCCGGAATTGGCCGGCCAAGTGAAGATCACACTGTTCGAAGCTATGTCCAGCCTGCTCGGCGCGTTCGACGAAAGCCTGCGCGAATACGCGGCACGTTCGTTTCGACGCCAGGGGATTGAGCTTCGGCTGCAATCGCCGGTGGCCGAAGTCGGGCCGGGCTGGCTGCGGCTTAAGAGCGGCGAAGAGGTGCCGGCGGGCACCGTCGTCTGGTCGAGCGGCGTGCAGGCGACGCCGTTTGTGGCGCAGTTGCCGTTCGAGAAAGACCCCGCCGGCCGGCTGATCGTCGATCCATTCCTTCGTGTGAAATCCAACCCGGACATTTACGCGCCCGGGGACAACGGCGCGATAGAAGGCCACTCGCTTCCACTCACCGCGCAGGTGGCGATGCAGCAGGGGAAATATCTAGCCAAAGTTATGAACGCCTGTGCGCGCGGAAAGGAGCCTTGGGCATTTAAATTCAACAACCTCGGCATGCTGGCTTATGTAGGAGACAATCGGGCGCTGGCCGACATTCCCAAAGCTAAGCTGCGGTGGCGCGGGTTTCTCACTTACCTGTTCTGGCGGTCGGCGTATCTCACCCGGCTGGTGAGTTTCAAGAACAAGGTGCTCGTGCTTTTCGACTGGATAAAAACTTCGATCTTCGGCCGCGATTTGAGTCGCTTTTAATGCGGTGAATCGTACGATCCAGATACAGCAAAGCTTGATTTGACACCATGGAATTCCCGCAACTCCAAAGCTGCTGCGACTTCGACCCCGCCGCTGAACTGGAGGCGGTGCTGCTGCGCGTTCCCGCGCGGTGGGTGGTTTATCTCTTTGCCGATGCGGATGATCGACCGATTCAACTGCTCTGTGTGAAGAACCTGCGCGCGAGCCTGCGGCGGCGCCTCGGCCCGCCGCCCGAGAATGAGCCTTCCCGGCGAGTCGATTACCGCCAACTCGTTCGCAGAGTGTATTGGCGACGCGTTGATAGCCACTTCGAGGCCGACCTCCTTTATCTTGAACTCGCGCGCCAATTGTTCCCCGACAGCTACGAGCAGATCGTCGCGTTTCGGCCGGCCTGGTTCCTGCACATCGACATTGATGCACCGTTTCCGCGGTATGTCAAAACTGAAACGCCGGCCACGCAGAGCGGCCAACTGTTTGGCCCTTTGGAACACAAGGCCGATGCGCAAAAGCTCATCGAGCAACTGGAAGACTGGTTCGACCTGTGTCGTTATCACAATATTCTCGCGCAGGCCCCCCATGGCCGCGCGTGTGCTTATAAAGAGATGGGCCGCTGCCCCGCGCCGTGCGACGGCACCGTGTCGATGGAGCAGTATCGGCGGTTGATCCAACTCAGCGCGGCGGCGCTTGCCGATCCGGCAGACTTCGTCCGCGGCCACGAGCGTCGCATGCAACAGGCGGCGGGGGCGCTGAAGTTTGAGGCGGCGGCGAAGATCAAACAGTACGTCGACTCACTTTCGCAACTCGGCGCCGGCCCGTTCCGCCACGTGCGCCCGCTCGACGATCTTCGCTTCATCACCCTCCAGCGAGGTCCGGGACCGCGCAGCGCAAAAGTGTTCCTGATCACGCCGACAGCCGTCAGGGCGATCGCGTGCCTGCTCGATACGCCCCAACCCGGCGCCGGCGTGGTGCAACTGGGGTTGACCGAGGACCGCACGCGCCAACCGATGGACCGCATCGCCATCGAAACGCTCGGCGTCGTCGCTCGTCATTTGTTCGCCGAGAAGCCGTCGGGTGCGTTTAGTCCTGGCGCATTTATTCCCTTGGATCAATTCAACGAAGAGTCGGCGGCCAAGGCGTACCGCGATATCGTCAAGCAGAAGTTATCGGACGAAACCGAGGATGAGGGAATCGTGCGCGAACTACAGTCCGTCGAACCATGACGGCGTGATTGTGCAGTCATTCGCACGCGCTTGCCGATAACTCTAAAGGTTGTTGTCGAGCAGCCCTCATTTGATGTCGCAACCAGGTGATCACTGTCCGTTTCTCAATCGATCGGATCCGCGCTGCGGGGCCAATTTCAGTCTCGACCGGCTCAGCCACGCCCTTCACCATTGCACCGGAAATTATGCAGCCTGCCCCACGTATGTCGAACTTCTGGTGGAACGCCGGGCGCGGCGCAATGCTGTCGCGCGTAACATGAATGGTCATGGCCAGCCGATCGTCCAAGTCAGCATCGTCGGCCGAACCGCCGTCGGCGCTGGTGCTGCGGTTTCTGTCGCATTTGGCCACTGAACGTGGGCTGGCCCGCAACACCATCGATGCCTACCGTCGCGACCTTGCCAGCCTCGCCGATTTTCTAAAAACCCGTCAAACGCCGCTCGACCGCGCCGTCGCCGAAGACTTTACCGCGTATCTTCGAGATCAAACCCGCAAGGGCCGATCGACCAAAACGCTCGCCCGCCGCGTGGCGGCGATGCGCGTGATGCTGCGTTACATGGCGGGCGAAGGACGCGACGTTGATCCTATTTTGCAGCAACTCGAACGCCCGAAGCCCGAACGCGCCCTTCCCAAGATCCTCAGCCGATCGCACGTAAACCAGTTGATTGCGACGCCCGATCCGGAGAACCGCATGTTCACCCGCGACGTGGCGATCTTGGAACTACTGTATGCCAGCGGCTTGCGCGCCACCGAGTTATGCGACCTGCCGCTGCGCGACGTGAATTTGCAGGTCGGCTGCGTGCGCGTGCTGGGCAAGGGGCGGAAGGAACGCGTCGTGCCGATGGGCAAGGCCGCCATTGGCGCGATCGAACGATACATCGCCGAAACCCGGCCGGCGCTTGATCGGCGAAAGTGTGACCGCCTGTTCCTTTCACGCACCGGCAGGCCGCTTGAGCGCGTGGCGCTGTGGCAACTTATCGAAAAGTATGCGAAGAAGTCCGGGCTATATGCGCGAGGCGTATCGCCGCACACGCTGCGGCATTGCTTTGCGAGTCACCTGCTGGGCGGCGGGGCGGATTTGCGCGTCGTCCAGGAATTGCTCGGCCATGCCGACGTCAGCACGACCCAGATTTATACGCACGTCGATTCAGACCGCATCCGCGCCGTACACAGGAAGTATCACCCTCGGGCTTGAAGGGTGATCGTCGATTGCGCAAAGCCGCCGGTGGACCCGCATCGATCGAACGATGTCGTCGTGAAGGGATTGGTTCGTCGCGGCCCCAAGCGGCTGCGTGGCCGGTTGCCGGTTGCGGGGCACTTCTCCACAATGGTTGACATATCGCCCGCCCGCGGTAATTCTGTTCGTAGAATGCCTTCAGTCATGTCAACACCATTCTAGCAGGTGGACGTTCTCAAGGTACGTCACAACATCGCAAAACTGGCAAGCTACGTCGCGGCGCATGGATTGACTGTTCGTCCGCACACCAAGACGCACAAGAGCCGGTATTTCGCCGGCCTTCAGATCGCCGCCGGCGCTCGTGGGCTCACGGTGGCCAAGGTTGGCGAAGCAGAGGTGATGTCGGATGTTGTGCCCGACATGCTTCTCGCCTACCCTGCCGGAGATCCTGGCCGCGCCGGCCGGGCGGCGGCGTTGGCGCGGCGCGCGACCCTGCGTGTGAGCTTCCCGATCCCCGGATCGCCGCGACGCCGAGCGGTTTCATACCAACATCATCGGCAACATGACATACCAGGAGGCGGCGGATTTGTGCGGGCCGCTCCAACCAAAGTTGGTGATCCCGACGCACTGGGACATGTTCGCCATGAACCTTGGCGACCCGGCGGCGTTCGCGCGCTACATGAACGTGGAATATCCACAGGTGCCCACACACATCCCCGACTACGGTCGGCGGATTACACTTGGCGCAGCATAGTGCCTGCGTCGGCCAGGGCGGCATCAATAGAAGAATAAGCCGACGCGATATCGTACCGCTGGGCCACCAGTTGCCGCAGATCGCCATTGGTTTCCACAATGCCAACTTTGCAACGGTCGGTTGCGCGAAAGCATCGTGTGTGTCGCTCGCCGATCGATCCTGTGCCGACAATGAGTATTCGGTGTTGCATAGAGGTGCTTTAGTATCCACGTTGCCAGTCGACGATTCCGGTGAGAGGCTGTTCGTGGCGGAATCGCCGATAATTGTCGACGAACGTGTCGACCTTGCGCGGTCCCTTGTCCCATGTGCCGCCGCCGGTGGTTTGGATGACAATCACGTTGGGCCTCTCCCACAATGGATTCAAAACTGGCCGTACCGTTGCCGCGGCAACAATCGTATCATCAGCGGGAACTCGGCGGCGTTCCACAATGCCGCGACGGGAAGCAAGATTGCCGTGTGCGCCAAGGCGATGGCAAGCACCGTGTTCGAACTGGGGTTGAAGAACAGATAGGAGATCTGCACCGCGTAAAGCGGCAGGTAGATCGCTGTCACCAGTATGGCCACTCGAATCGGACGGATGCGGTCTGTGAGCATTTTCGCAGGGTCTAGGATGATGGCCGAGATGATACTGGATGTTCCGGATACCCGTGGTATTTTGTCATCGCAGCGTCGGTGGCACGTCGGCGCCTTCGCTACCGTTCGAACCGTTCGGCATCACGTTCCCAGCCCACCTTTTCTTCACGCCGTACGCCGACAACGATCACTCCGAAGGCACGTCGCCGGACGGCCAAAAGACGCCAATCATCATGCTCAACACGCCCCAGCCGGGTGCCGGAAATCCGAACTCCTACGCACGAACTTACTTTGGCGGTGTCGCGCAAACCTTTCCGCCAGGATCGGGAAGCACCGAGTTTCGCGATGTTGCCGGCGGCGATCCTGCGCGGTTCGCCAATCAATGGCAGAAATGGACGCTCGAAGCGAACATCGATGCTGGCACATTCACATTCGGCGTCGATGGGATCGCCTCTAATCCGCAGCCTTTCAACTTCCCCGGCGGGTTAGGCGCGCTAACCTTCCGCGTCGGCGAAGCGCAGGCCCCGCTGAATCCGAGCATCAACGGCACGTTTTACCTTGACGATCTGAAAATCGAACGGCTCGACCCGCGCTGGAACGTGAATGCCAGCGGCACATGGACCGCTCCCGCCAACTGGGAACGCGGGGTGCCCAACGCCGTCGGGGCCGGCACCGATCAAAATCCATCTCACAGATCCGCCAGATTGACGGATTAAATGGGCGCTTACTCGCCGAGAAGTTGCTGCTCACCCCTGTAGTTGAGTATGTTAG
>Ga0163153_10007605_pt1 | contig 11593 bp, 9 predicted proteins | sample OliLakLV19MP6IB1_FD_148629 | JGI IMG/M metagenome (GOLD analysis project Ga0163153, IMG submission 148629) | Freshwater microbial mat bacterial communities from Lake Vanda, McMurdo Dry Valleys, Antarctica - Oligotrophic Lake LV.19.MP6.IB-1 | ecosystem: Environmental > Aquatic > Freshwater > Lake... | reverse complement strand
TTCATCGCCAACACTTTGGTGATCGCGGCCGTCAGCGAGGTCTTGCCGTGGTCAATGTGACCGATTGTCCCCACATTTACATGAGGTTTTGTCCGCTCAAATACCGCTTTGGACATTAGAAACTGCCTCCTTGAATTCGATAAATAAAGTATCGGACTCTCTTCCTCCCTACAGGGTGTGGTCGCCAAAGCGAACCACTGTGCCAAGTAGGGTCATTAAGTAGGAGCCCACAACCAGATTTGAACTGGTGACCTCATTCTTACCAAGAATGTGCTCTACCGACTGAGCTATGTGGGCCCAAACAATTGCGAATTGATAATTGTGGATTTCGGATTGTGCCTAAGTTGCTTTATAACAATCCGCAATCAAAAATCTACAATCCGCAATTGACTGTGAGCGGGGGCGGATTCGAACCACCGTAGGCGTTGCCGGCTGATTTCATCCCAACTACAGTTTTCACTGCCAACTCCTAGACTATTTCTAGAAGTCGTTTGTGGGCTGGACTTTGTCTTCATCCGTTCTGGATGCTCCCCGTTAAGTCTCTACACCTTCCTTTGTCTACTATGCCGCAAGCGCTCATAGATGAGAATAGCGCACTCGTGTAGATGGTGCGTTTTTATTCTCATCTATGGCCTTGCTCAGTATAACAACAGAGGCTTGGCTCGGCGTTGCCATCCCTTAGGTTTCGCCGAATTTGAGGAGAATTACCCTATAGATTCCTCTATAAGCCTGCAATTTTTACAGTCAGCTCCCTTTGTCCACTCGGGCACCCGCCCAAAACTTACTTTGCCGACGTTTTACTATATCGGCCAGAGCCGACGACCGGAATTGAACCGGTAACCTCCTGTTTACAAGACAGGTGCTCTGCCAGTTGAGCTACGTCGGCCTATTATTCAGAAAACTTGAAATTTGTTATTTCTAGCTTGATTGATTTCAACTACAAACAGATCAAATAACAAATACGCAACTGGCGAACGATGGTGCATTATATCACATCTCTACCTATGGTCAAATTTGCCAATAGCCTTTTTACAAAAGAAACCCCCATCCTTGCCAAAGGTGACTGTACCGATGACTGTAACCCTACTGCCCCGGGATAATCAACTCCTGACCCACATAGATGGCGTCGGGGTTGGAAATGTTATTAAAAGCGATAATCTCTTCCGCGCTTACCCCGTATTGTTGCGCAATGGCGGAAAGGCTCTCGCCGGACTGGATCACATGTACCCGCCCAAGCGCTGCTGCTGCTTCACGTGTAGTAATGCCTGGAATGCTGATCTTTTGTCCCACGCGCAGTTGATTGCGATTGGCAATGTTATTGGCCTCGGCAACCACATTGGCGTCAACCCCATATTTTTGGGCAATACCGTAAAGTGTCTCTCCTGGTTGCACAATATGGCTGACCTCTTGCTCACTTGTTTGCTCATTGCCAGTGCTATCAGTTGCCGCTTGTTCCTCACCTGCTGCTGGACTATTGGGGGCGGCATAGTTAGGAATCACCAGCGATTGACCCACATAAACACTATTCGGGTCTTGTAACTCATTGGCTTCCATAATCGACACACCGCTTACGCCAAATTGTTGCGCAATCGTACCTAAACTGTCGCCGGCTTCAACGGTGTAACGATAAGGTTCAGGCGTTGGCGTTGGCGCGCCATCTGGCGTGATCCCCTTGCTATAGGGCATCTGTAAGATCTGTCCCACATAGATGTTGTCATCTTGCAGAAAATTGATTTGGCGAACCGTTTCAACATCTATCTCAAATTTTTCGGCAACTGAGGCAATCGTATCTCCATCTTTGACATAGTAGTCGATAGTGGTCTGGGTTAGCTCTTCCGGCGTTGCTGTGCCCGCTGCGGCCACCGGTGCAGTGATGACTGGAGCCAGCGTAACAATGGGTTCACCGCCGCCTTGCGTCGAAGTGAGCACAGTTATCTCTGTCCCTGGTTCACCTGCGGCTGGTTCTGGCGTGGCGCGGTTGCGCGTACAGCCGATGAGCAAGCCAAAGGCGGTTAAACAAATGCCAATTGTCAAAGTAATTCGGCGAATAACCATAGGTATCTACTTTACACTGAGCCTGTGTAGGATGTTATACTTATTCTAACAATTGGATAATAACACAATTCGTGAGGCGATGCAAGCATATTGTCGGTTGCTGGCTACATCCTTAGCCGAAATGAAAAGTAAAATCTAGGGTATGTCTTATCATTTCGAGTAATTGTCTAGGTTTTGTCATGATTGTGCAAGAACCTACCGAATTGTAGATAAAAAGTTGTTATTCTGACAGTTTGTATTTTTCTGTATCTACTAAACCTCAGAAGAATTTTTTAACGACAGCTAGCACTGATTTTTAATTTTCTATCGGTGCAATCTGTGAAATCTGTGGTAAACCTCTGGAGAAAATTTTATGCGACGATGGCTGATCATTGTGCTTGTCGTAATCGTGCTGCTGGCTGGGGGAGGATATTTTGCCATGCAGCGTGGTTTGTTATCCCGCCCCGATGGTGCCGCGACGCCAACAGCAGAACCTAACGGCACTGGCTCTTCTGCAACGCAACCTACCGACTTGACGGCAAGCGTAGTGGCAGATGCACGACTGGCGCCTGTGCAACGGGCCAACCTTACCCTTGCCGTGGGCGGTATTGTGGCGGAAGTTGTGGTTCAGGAAGGGGAACAAGTTACCGCAGGGCAGTTGTTGCTGCGCTTACATGCCAACCAGCAACAAGTCGCGGTCTCCCGTGCGCAGTCTGATCTTCAGGGCGCGCAGGCACGTCTTTTGGAGTTGACGGCACCGCCACGCACCGAAGAAGTTGCCCAATCGCAGGCGGCTCTCGACGCGGCTCAGGCCCGCTATGATCGGCTGGCGCAAGCGGCTTTGCCGGGCGATATTGCAGCGGCCGAAGCGGGGTTGAACGCCTCCCAGGCATCCCTTGCCAAGGTTTTGGAAGGGGCAAGCGACCAACAATTGATCGCGGCGCGTGCGGATTTGGCTAATGCCCAAGCTGTTTTAAAACAAGCCCAGAGCGCCTACAATCTGGTAAAATGGCGCAACGATCTGGGGGCCACGCCTCAATCAGCAACGTTACAACAAGCCACCAACAATCTTGAAGCAGCTCAAGCCCGTCTGGCTGACCTGGAACGGGGCGCAAGCCAAGCGGATATTGCCGGTGCTGGGGCCCAAGTGCGCCAGTCACAGGCCCAATTGCAAACCCTGCGCAATGCGATGCCCGCCGATATGACCGCTGCGCAGGCGGATGTGAGCGCACAACAGGCGCAACTCGATTTGCTCCTGGCCGGCCCACGCCCAGAAACGGTGATGGTGGCCGAAGCTGAGATAGCAGCCGCCACCGCCGCGTTGCAACAGGCGCTCGTCGCGCTGGGCGAAACTGAATTACGCGCCCCTTTTGCCGGCACCGTGGCTGCGCTGACCATCGAGGTGGGTGAGCAAGCATCGCCCACCGTTGCGCTTGTGCAGTTGGCCGATCTTACCACCTGGGAGATCGAAACTGAAGATCTGACTGAACTGGATGTGGTTGGGATTGTTCCGGGCAGTGTGGTGAGCTTGAATTTTGATGCGATCCCCGACCTGAAAATGAGCGGCACGGTCAAACGCATTCGCCCGATTGGGGAAGATAATCGGGGTGATATTGTCTACACCGTCGTGATCGACCCAGCGCAACAGGATGCGCGCTTCTTGTGGAATATGACCGCTGTGGTGACACTGGATAAGCCGTGATTCGTGATAGCGTGATTCGTAAATGTCAAGTATCGTAGGTGCGGTTGCAAACCGCACCTACGATACTACATCTCCACCGGCGTCAACCACCCCCATTTATCGGGTAGTTCCCCTTCGACAATGCCAAAAAATTTGGCTTGAATCGCTTGGGTAATCGGGCCACGTGTCCCTTCGCCGACTGGTTTTCGATCCACGGAACGCACCGGTGTCACCTCGGCGGCGGTGCCGGTGAAGAAGATTTCATCGGCCAGATAGAGCATTTCGCGTGGGATCACCGTCTCTTTGATGGTGTAGCCCATATCTTCGGCGATGGTTACGGCGCAGTTGCGCGTGATCCCACCCAGGATGCTATTGCCCAACGGCGGTGTGTAGATGACACCTTTATGAATCACAAAGATGTTTTCACCACTACCTTCACTGACATAGCCATAGATGTCCAGCGCGATGCCTTCGGTAAAGCCGTTATCCTTGGCCTCCATGACGATATTCTGGCTGTTGACATATTGGCCACCAATTTTGGCCAGCGCACTGACTGTGTCCGGTGCCATGCGTCGCCAACTGCTCACCTGAACATCGACGCCCTTTTCCAGCCCCTCTGCACCCAAATAGGCACCCCACGGCACCGTCGCCAGGATCGCATCGATGGGACAGCCACGACCATCAACCCCTAAGGTGTTATAGCCACGGAAAATCAGGGGACGCACATAGGCACTGCGCTGCTGATTGGCGCGCACTACGTCAGCCGTCACTGTCATCCATTCATCCACCGTCAAGGGTGATTCCATGTGGGCCACTTTACAGCTAAAGAGCAGACGCTCAAAATGCTCATGCCCGCGGAAAATGGCTGGGCCATTCGTTGTGTCATAGACGCGTATGCCTTCAAACGCGCTGCTGCCATAGTGCAAAGCATGGGTAAAGACATGCACCGTAGCTTGCTCCCAGGGGATAATCTTCCCATTCATCCAGATATAATCAGCCCGCATGGCCATAGCAGAAACTCCTTTGGTTCATTTGGTAAAATATTTCAGGTTTCAGGTTCAAAGTTCCAGGGTTTCAGGTTCCAGGTTCAAGTGACGATGTTCTTAACCTGAAACTTTGGAACCCTTGACCCTTGAACCTTACCGATGTGGTGCGTTTTGCATCTGGCCGAGCAAAACGCGCAGATGGGCATTTTCGGCTTCTAACGCTTGGGCGCGTTTGGTTTCGCGTGCAGCGCGCTCCGTCTCTTTTTGGGCGCGTTGGGCTTCGGCGGCAACCTGCTGTTGCGTTTCATGCACCACCTGGGCGGAGTTATCGCCATGCGCCCCGGTCAACTCCGCTCCCCAGGGAATGAGGGCTTCTGTTTCCAGGTTGACCAGCCGCAACAGAGGACCCTGACGCACCAAGTTGGCGCCAAGTACTTCGCTGGCAAGTACGCCCGCGGCATCCAATGGAATTGGTACATATTCGCCATTGGCAAGCCGCAAGCCTTGCAAGCCTTCTTTCAAAAACTCATTATACGGGTCGAAGATGATATACTCCTTGACCCCCAGCCGAAGATAAAGCGCGCTCTTGTTCACCAGATCTTCGAGCCAAGTCGCGTGTGAGGTAATCTCTATAACGATAGCGGGTATTACCCCCTCCTCCCACAACTTGATCGTATCACGTTCCTGACTATTCTGCACGCCTTTGAGCACCATCAAGTCTGGTAGCTTGTGGTTGGTTGGTTGTGCTTCGTCATAGTGCAAGGGCGTTTGTGCAGCTATATAGACATCGGAACGTTGACTAAAGAGCGCTTGCAGAGAGCTGTATAAGCAAGCCAGGGTGCGAAAATGAGACTTCTGTTCGAGCATTGGGTAGTCCTTAGTCGGTTGGTCGCGTGGTCGGTTAGTCATCAGTTGGGTTATGCACAGTCATGGGGTTTTGAGCCTATCAAACTAAACGACTACGCGACCAACCGACTCCTACGGTTGCGCGAGTAGGTGATCAACCGCTTGTGTTAGTTCTCCTAGGGTGGAGGCAACAACGACATTGTCACAGAGGGGCGCGTATTTTAACATATCGCTATCCCCACTGCTCCATAACATGGGCGGTTCTGGGTTGATCCAGATAGTGCGCCGGCTGCGGCGCGCAATATTCTTAAAAATATCTAACTGTGGGTTGTTATAGTTATTACGTCCATCACCCACCATGATGACCGTGGTACGGCTATCGATCGTATCCAGATAATCACGGCTGAAGTTGGTCAAACTATAGCCTAGATCGGTGCTGTAGTGACCGGGGGGCATGCGGATCAACACTTGATGAATGGCTTCGTTCGCCTGGCGTCCGACAAAATCGGGTGAAATATACTCTAAATGGTCGATGAAGGCAAACGCATGGGTCTTTGTGATTAGATCTTGCAGGGCATGAACCAGGCTAAGCATCAACTCGGAGCAATAGCGCATAGAGGTGCTGATGTCACAGATGACGACTACTTTGGGCTTCAGGCGATGGTCGCGGTGGCGAATTTCCATGGGTACACCGCCATGTTTGAGATTGGTGCGAATGGTGGCCTTGGCGTCAAGTTGACCGGTTTTGGCGCGCTTCTGGCGGAGGGCGATGCGACTGCGCAGACGATTGGCCAACCGCTGCATCTCCTTGCGCAGCTTATCCATATCACTGTCCGAGAGCGACTGAAAGGGCTTGTCCAAGAGCTCATCCACACCGGTTTCGGGCGGTCGTTCGCTCATGTTTTCGGCGATGCGCTGGCCGGCATATTGATTGACCTGATCCTGCATGGCCTGTTGGTTGGCGCGCAGTAGTTGACGCAATTGTTCCAGCCTTTCTTTGCTCATACCCATCTGCTGGAGCAGTTGCATCATCTCCTTCATGGCGTCTTGCACTTCTTTGAAGCGCATGGCACGCATCATGCGCTGCGCCATCCAATCGCGGTAGCGCAGGTCATCGGTCCGATTCAAGCCGGTCATCTGCCCCAACTGTTGCAACTCCTGTTGCGAGAGTTGCTCACCGCGCAGCAGCTTTTCCATGAGCTTGCGTAGTTGTTCATTAAACATGCGCATGGCCTGTGCCATCATCTGCGCTTCTTCGGGCGACATATCTTCCATGACATCGGTCATGGGCGGAACCTCGCCGTCGCCAAAGAAGAGTGGAAAAAGCTCTTCAAAGGTCGGGATGCCAGTGGCCTCCTTGATCAGGGTCGCGCGCAGGCTAAGCTTAAAGGCTGCGCGTTCCTGCACACCCAGATGATCGACCGCCCGCATCGCATCGGCACTTTCCGCCAAACTTACCCGCACGCCACCGGCGCGTAGGGCAGCAATAAACTGAATCATGCGTTCTTCCATGATGCTCTCCAGATACTAAGGATGGACTTAGATCATTGGGTGATTGGTGATTGAGCGACGAAATCAGCCAATCACCTAATTACCAATCACCCAATCAATAATCCATCACCCTCGACCTACGCCGCGATAGGAGTGCAGATCGTCGTCGTCCATATCGACCCCTTTGTTGGTGACTTGCGTGCGTCGTTTCACCTTTTGCAAATCGGTCTCGTGTTTGAGTAGCACGCCCATGGTCGATGCCAAGGTTGCAGGGTCCAGTGCCTTGGTGTTGAGTTTTACCAGCGCTTTGGCCCAATCCAGCGTTTCGCTGATGCTGGGCAATTTGCGTAGATCCATCGTGCGCAGCTTTTGCACCAGATCGACAGCTTGGGCAGCCAACTTAGCGCCCAGATCGGGAACCTTGAGCCGAACCACCGCCAACTCTTGCTCGCGGTCAGGATAATCGATAAAGATATAAAGACAGCGGCGTTTGAGTGCTTCACTCAGTTCACGGGTGTTGTTACTAGTGAGCAGGACGATGGGTATGTGCTTGGCTTTCAATGTACCCAATTCTGGCACACTCACCTGGAAATCGCTCAGGATTTCCAACAGGAAGGCTTCAAACTCGGCATCGGCGCGGTCGATTTCGTCGATGAGCAACACGGTCGGTTCGTCGCTCAAAATGGCTTTGAGCAAGGGGCGTTGCAGGAGAAAGCGCATGGAGAAGAAGACATCCTCTTCGGCGGCTAGGCGGTCGGCGGCGTCGGCCAGGGTAGCGGAGCCGGCCAGGGTGTCTTGTAATTTATCGCGTAACAACTGGGTATAGAGCAGTTGCTTGGCATATTCCCATTCATAAAGCGCTTTGGTCTCATCTAGCCCTTCGTAACATTGCAGACGGATCAACTGGCGTCCGGTCGCGCCGGCAATGGCTTTGGCCAACTCCGTCTTGCCTACACCCGCCGGCCCTTCGGTGAGCAGCGGTTTGCCCAGTTGTTGGGTTAGGTAGACCGTGGTGGCAATTTCATCATTGGCAATATATTGCTGGTCGTTCAGGGCCTGCTTTACCGCAGCAGGGGATGGAAATGGTTGAGTCTTGCTGATCACGTACAAATCTCCTTGTACAACTTGCGGCTGGTTCCGACCAAGCGTTTTGTGGATTTTTACAGAAAGGCTTGATTGCTCGCAGAACGCAAAACAAGAGGCGAACCTCGAATAGAACAAAGTGTACATCAAGGCGGGTGATTTGTAAACTGGTGATCGTACAATTCAGCTTGAATAGGTAGGCAACGCAGCCAAGCTGTGATATAATCGCGATCAAAAAGTACTAGGCGTATAATGGAACAGCCATTTGACGATACAACCAAAACGTTTTACCAGAAGTACTTTACCGAGCGCGCAATCTGGGCGATTGCCCAATATGAAATCTTTGCGCGTAGCCGTGCCATTGATCTTGTCGTTGAATGTTTGGCGGAAGATCTGAATAAGTTGCAGAGTACAGTTTTTGCCCATTTTCGGCAGCTCAACGTATTGGAATTCAAGGGCTATCATGATCCACTCACAACGGTCGATTTCAACGTAATCATGATGCGTGCCTGGGGAGTCGGCGCAATTACAAAAGCAGGGTTGGCCAAACGCGAGCGGTCTACCAAAGCTGTACCACGCCTGACTGTGCCGGAAATTGCAGCGATGCCTGATCAGCGCACTGTGACAATCATTTGTGTCGCCAAACCGCTTAAGATGTTGGAGACGTTACAGTCTGAATTTCATTTTGTGGGGACGGATGAAGCTGGCATCTACTGTAATCAAGCGCGTGATCTGCCGGCCTGGATCATTCACCCAACTGAGTTAGAACTGAAACCGGCGAATTATCCTTTACTACCGTTGGCGCGGGGTAGGAAATTAGAGCAATTCATTGAATTGTGTATAGCACAGGGCCTGCTAGTATATCTACAAATGGCTTTGGACATGGGCTTTGTGACTGATCCTAATGTGGTTTGGCAGAAGATATTGGAGGCATCTGCAATGAAATTTGTAATTCACGAAGAAACTTGGCCTTATATTGACGAGTTTTTCCGCAAAATGCCGGAAGCGATCCAAAAGCTCCCGACGATTCAAGAAGCGTTTGCAGAAATCGAACGGCAAGCGGAAGAGCGCGGCGAGAAGCGCGGCGAGAAGCGCGGCGAGAAGCGCGCAACCATTCTCACCCAACAGAGGACTCTATTGCAAATACTTCATCATCGCTTCGGCGAACTACCTGGCCCTATTGTACAACAGATTGAAGCGACGACTGAGATCCCAAAGTTGATACGCTGGCTAGATGAAGCGCTAGATGCAGAGACGCTGGCAGCCATTGACTTTAGCTAGGGCGGCCATGACAGTATGCAAGTAACTTTTCAGATCTAAGCGTTACTTTGCGGATTTACAGCCGATAAAGGAGAAAATTTCAATGGCTGATCCACGGGTCGAAAAACTGGCTGAACTGCTCGTCCACTACAGTGTGCAAGTGCGCCCTGGTGACTGGGTGTTGGTGCGTGGGCATGTGCTGGCGCTACCGCTGGTGGAGCAGGTGGTGAAACAGGTGGCGTTGGCCGGTGGCAACCCGACCGTGCTGCTTGATAGTGATGAGGCCGAAGACGCATTTCTGCAAGCCGCTAGTGACGAACAACTGCGCTGGGTCTCGCCGCTTGATGAACTGATGGCAGAGCGCCTGGACGCACGCATTATCATCCGCGCGGCGGGCAACACCCGTTCCCTCACCAATGTGGCGCCCCATCGCCAGCAGCTCTACCAAAACGCGCGACGCAAATTTTCACCAACCTACATGCGCCGCACGGCTGAAGGAACCCATCGTTGGGTCCTGACCAACTTCCCTTGCCCTGCCTATGCCCAGGAAGCGGACATGAGTCTGCGCGAATTTGAGGACTTTGTCTACGCCGCCACCTATGCCGATCAACCCGACCCGGTGGGCGCGTGGCAGCAGATCTATGACAGCCAGCAGATCTGGGTCGATTGGCTAAAAGGCAAAGATCGGATTACGGTGCGTGGTCCCCATGTTGATCTCACCCTCTCGGTCAAAGGGCGGCGTTGGGTCAACAGTGACGGCAAACGCAACATGCCCAGCGGCGAAATCTTTACCGGGCCGGTAGAAAACTCGGTCAACGGCTGGGTGCGCTTCACCTATCCCGCCATCCGCGATGGGCTGGAGGTCGAAGGGGTTGAATTTCACTTCAAGGATGGCAAAGTGGTGGAGGCGCACGCGGCAAAAAATGAAGGTTATCTTCTCAAACAGTTGGAGAGCGACGAAGGCGCCCGCTATCTGGGCGAATTTGCGATTGGCACCAACTACCAAATTCAGCGCTTTACCAAAAGCATCCTCTACGATGAGAAGATTGGCGGCACGATCCACATGGCCCTCGGCGCCGGCTACCCAGAGACCGGCAGCCAAAACCATTCAGCCATTCACTGGGACTTTATCTGCGACATGCGTCACGATAGCGAAATTCTGGTCGATGGCGAGTTGCTCTATAAGGATGGGCAGTTTCGGGTGTAGGAATTAGGAATTACGCATCACGTAGCACGCATCACACTTCTTTTTGACGCACCTTTTAACGTGCTGTTAAAATAGTGTATTCATGCGCACCCTGGTTGTCAGTGACAAAGTTGAGCCTATTCTCTATAGTGGCGCGGTCAGTGAACGCGTTGGCGCTCTCGATCTGGTGCTGAGTTGTGGGGATCTGCCTTTTTACTACATTGATTTTTTGGTCAGCACGTTGAATCGGCCGACCTTTTATGTCTTCGGGAACCACGGCAGCGAAATCCAATATCATAGCGGCAAGGGGGATGATTGGCAGATCGCTAAAGAACCCCAAGGCGCGACTAATCTTCACTGTCGCACAGCCAAGGTTGGCCCCTTGTTGCTGGCCGGCCTGGAAGGGTCGATGCGCTACAATATCTCTTCGCACACGCAGTATACCGATAACGAAATGTGGTTCAACATCGGCAAACTGGCCCCGGCGTTACTTTATAATCGCCTCCGCTATGGCCGTTGGCTGGATGTGCTTATCACTCACTCGCCGCCTTATCAGATTCATGATAAACCGGATTTGGCCCACACTGGTTTCCGCAGCTTTCTGCCTTTTATGCGCTGGTTCAAGCCACGCTATCTCCTACATGGACATATTCATCTCTATCGCCGGGACGAAACCATCGAAACCAGTTACCATGAGACGAAAGTGATGAATATTTACCCCTTTCGGATTCTGGATTTGGAACAAAGCAGCGCAGTTAAAACTGGCTGCTAACAGCGAAAAGTGCCCTCAGGCACTAACTCACGACCACCGTCTCACTGATCTACTGACCGACCCTATTTTACAGCTTGCGCATCCCCACACTTTTCGGTAAGATGATCACCAATCAATCCGCAATCCGCAATCCAAAATCTAAAATCAACTGGAGGATTCCGTGAAGATCGTACTACACTATGCATTTACACCGGAGCAGATCGAAGCCTTTCGTGCGCTTGCTCAGCGCGCTGGCGGTCATGAAGTGATTCATG
>Ga0163153_10007604_pt1 | contig 11593 bp, 10 predicted proteins | sample OliLakLV19MP6IB1_FD_148629 | JGI IMG/M metagenome (GOLD analysis project Ga0163153, IMG submission 148629) | Freshwater microbial mat bacterial communities from Lake Vanda, McMurdo Dry Valleys, Antarctica - Oligotrophic Lake LV.19.MP6.IB-1 | ecosystem: Environmental > Aquatic > Freshwater >... | reverse complement strand
GCAAGGGGCGGTCAGGCTGGCGGATGTCTTTCACCAGCGTAGGCGAACATTTCGGGGCGCTCTTGTCTGGCCATTTCTTTTCACCGCTGCCTGCCGGCCTTTCTCAACGGCCAGCCAAACGCCCTGCCTTGACGCCGCTCATGCGCCTATTCATCTTGACCGCATGTCTCGACTCGCATTCGCCTCACTGAGCTCCAGCCTGCTTCTCATCTCCTCGCTGCACGCCGCGCAGGACTGGCCCGAGTTTCGCGGCCCGACGGGTCAAGGCCACGCCGCCGCCACCAAGCTGCCCTTGGAATGGAGCAGCACGCAGAACGTCGCCTGGAAGCAGCCCATTCCCGGACGCGGCTGGTCCTCGCCGTCACTTTCCGGAGGCCGCCTCTATCTCACCGCCGCCGGTGGCGAAGGTGGCAAGATGTCGCTGCGCGCCCTCTGCCTCGATGAACCGACGGGCAAGATTCTGTGGGATGTGGAATTGTTCGGGCAGGAAGCGTCCGCTGCGGCGCGCATTCACAACAAGAACAGCCACGCCAGCCCCACGCCGATTGTTGCCGAAGGACGCGTCTATGTTCACTTCGGTCATCAAGGGACGGCCTGTCTTGACCTTGCGGGCAAAGTGATTTGGAAGAACACCGAGCTCGCGTATTCGCCCGTTCATGGGAACGGCGGATCGCCCATTCTTGTCGGAGACCGACTCGTGTTCAGCTGCGATGGCGGGAACGATCCTTTCATCGTCGCGCTCGACAAGGCGACGGGCAAAGTGAGTTGGAAAACTCCGCGCGCCACCACCGCCAAAAAGACCTTCTCCTTCAGCACGCCGCTCTTGATCACCGTAAAAGGCAAACAGCAGATCATCAGTCCCGGCAGCGGCGCGGTCTTCGCGTATGATCCGCAGACGGGAAAAGAAATCTGGCGCGCGCGCTATGTCGAAGGCTACTCCGTCATCCCGCGCCCGGTGCTGGGGCACGGCATGATCTTCATCGGAACCGGCTACGACACGCCTGTCGTCATGGCCGTCCGCGTGGACGGCACGGGCGATGTCACCGACACGCACGTCGCCTGGACGCTCAAGAAAGGCGCGCCGAACACGCCGTCATTCCTGCTCGTGGGCGCGGAGCTTTACATGGTCTCGGATGGCGGCATCGCCAGTTGCGTCGATGCGAAGACGGGTGCCGTTCACTGGCAGGAACGCGTGGGCGGGAATTATTCCGCGTCGCCGATCTACGCCAGCGGACGGATTTACTTTCAGAACGAGGAAGGAATCGGTGTCGTGGTCAAGGCGGGCAAGGAATTCCAAAAACTTTCCTCGAACGACCTCGGCGAACGCACGCTCGCGTCCTACGCGGTGGCCGAAGACGCCTTCTACATCCGCACCGAGCAGCACCTCTACAAGGTGAAAGCCGACAATGCCAAGACGGCTTCGGTGAAGTAAGGGCGGTTCACAGGAACGGGCATTTAAAAATATTGGGGAGAAGTGCGGTGAACCGTCTCACTCCTTGCCCAGGCCTTCTTGCATGTTGCTCCTCGTTTTTTCCTGACGGGGATAAAGTGGCGGGCACTATTATTACCTGACCGCTAGAATCGATCTCACCCTCATGGTCTTGTCGGCTTGCCAGTCGCGGGCGTATTGGCAACACTCGGCCCTCTTGAAAATGAAAACTCAGCAATCGAAACGCAATCGTCCGGCCTCGAAATCGAACTCCAATGCTCTACGCGCCTATTCGTCCGTCGTCGTGGACGGCCCCGAGCGGGCGGCCAGCCGGGCGATGCTCTACGCGGTCGGGTTTACCAAGGATGATTTCAAGAAGCCGCAGGTCGGCATCGCCTCGACGTGGAGCCAGGTGACGCCGTGCAACATTCACATCGACCAGTTGGCGGTGAGCGTGGCGATGGGCGTGAATGAGGCGGGCGGAAAGGCGGTCGTGTTCAATACGATCACGATCTCCGACGGCATCTCGATGGGCTCGGAAGGGATGAAGTATTCGCTCGTCTCGCGCGAGGTGATCGCGGACTCCATCGAGACCGTGGCGGGCTGCGAAGGCTTTGACGGACTGGTGGCCATCGGTGGCTGCGACAAGAACATGCCGGGCTGTCTGATGGGTCTGGCGCGGTTGAACCGCCCGGCAGTTTTTGTTTACGGCGGAACGATTTTGCCGGGTGACTATCACGGCAAGCCGGTTGATGTGGTTTCAGTTTTTGAAGCGGTCGGCCAGCACGCCGCCGGCAAGATGAGCGATGCGGAGCTGGATGATCTTGAGTCCGTGGCGATTCCAGGGGCCGGTTCCTGCGGCGGCATGTACACGGCGAACACGATGGCGAGCGCGATTGAGGCGCTGGGCATGAGCCTGCCCAACAGCTCGGCGCAGGCAGCGGTCTCGAAAGACAAGGAGAACGACTGTGAACGCGCAGGCGCGGCCGTCTTGAACCTGCTAAAGCTGGGCATCTGTCCGCGCGACATCATGACGAAGAAGGCGTTCGAGAACGCCATCACGTTGATCATCGCGCTGGGTGGTTCCACGAACGCGGTGCTTCACCTGCTGGCGATGGCGAATGTCGCAGGAGTGAAGCTGACGATTGATGACTTCACCCGTCTCGGGAAGCGCGTGCCGGTGCTCGCGGATTTGAAGCCCAGCGGCAAATACATGATGGCGGAGCTGGTCAAGATTGGCGGCACGGTTCCGTTGATGAAGATGCTGCTCGACCAAGGTCTGATGCACGGCGACTGCATGACGGTGACGGGCAAGACGATGGCGGAGAATTTGAAGACTGCTTCAAGCTATCCTACCGGACAGGACGTGGTGCGCGGTTTTGACAATCCGATCAAGAAGAACAGCCATCTCGTCGTGCTGTATGGAAACCTCGCGCCGGACGGTGCCGTGGCGAAAATCAGTGGCAAAGAGGGGCTTCGATTCACGGGCAAGGCCATCGTGTTTGATTCAGAAGAGAAGGCACTCAAGGCGATTCTGGACGGAACGGTCAAGAAGGGTCATGTCATTGTGATTCGTTACGAAGGGCCGAAAGGCGGCCCCGGCATGCGGGAAATGTTGTCCCCCACCAGCGCCATCATGGGCAAAGGTTTGGGCAAAGATGTCGCACTGGTCACGGACGGAAGATTCAGCGGCGGGAGCCACGGTTTCGTGGTTGGGCACGTTTCGCCGGAAGCCTACGTGGGCGGCCCGCTGGCTGTCGTGAAGAACGGCGACTCCATCACCATTGATGCGGAGAAGCGCGAGCTTTCGTTGAATGTTGCTGCCAAAGAGATTAAGGCCCGTCTGAAAGGTTGGAAGCAGCCGAAGCCGCGTTACACCCGCGGAGTCCTGGCGAAGTACGCGAAGCTGGTAAGCTCAGCGCATCTGGGAGCGGTGACGGATTCCGATTTGTAACGGACGAATCAGGAACCTGCTGAAGGAGATTTTGGGCTTGGACTTGTCCAAGCCCCTCTTTCTTAGACGGATGAGGGAGAATCGGACGGGCAGGGGAGTAAAACTAAACTGACCTTGGAGACTTGCAGAGCGGGAGTTTAGTTTTTGCCAAAATCACCGCGAAGTTCACGGGTCGAGATCGCAATGGTTTGGTCACGTTCGGGCAAAGTGGTGGCAAAAGAATTGTCACTTGAGGCATGAAAGTCAGCCGGACTTTCGTTTTCAGCGTCCGACTTGGCCTGATCGGAATCATCCAGCAAGGTATCGTACATTTTCTTGCAGCGATAAACTCCCGCGTAAAACCCGTTGCAGTAAAACGAGATCGCCGTTAGCACAATCATCCCGAGGTAGATGTAATCTTTTGTTGTCATAACATTATCGGTCCGACCGAACACTAAAGCTTTCTAAGCAGGAGCAATGCCGCAGGGCTGTTAGTTGTTTTCTCGGTGGTGAATGCGGGCAATTCGTTACGTCAATGTTAAGGTTGGAGTCAAGGCCCAAAGATTTTGTCTGGAAATGGAACATCCGTGATACGAGGTGGGACACAGACGAAATTGAGAGTGAGCATAGCCTGTTGACCCGCAGTGAGTATGGATGGATTTGATGATTTGATGCGGCTGGGATGGATGGTGAGAAACACGACAGGCAGGCACAGTGGCTCCTGACTGAGGGTGCAAATGCTGATCGCCTTGTCGTTCAACGTGGCGGGAGTCAATCCGTAGTCCTGCGCCGTGTTTGCTGTCTGCTTCCAAGACAACTTGGTGCTTTCTTGAGTCGTTTGGCTCGGATCACTTCCGCTCTGATGACGTTGAAGTCGAACGAATTTGCCCATTCTTACCGATTCGATCCTGAAGAATCGGAGCGTAGGCGGGCGGGGTGGCTGCGGCGTGTCTGGCACAGCATCCGCTCTGTGGTACAAGAGCCTAAACTCCTAGCCATGAGTGCATATAACAAACAATCTGCCTTCTTGAGGAAATTGGTGATCCTCGCGGACACGGCGGAGAACCGGGCTTTGTGCGAAAAGTTGTCCCATGCAGAACGCAGCGAAAAGTGTCTGATGTGCGCCTGCCGGTTGGTCGGGCTGATTGCCCTGCTTGGCATGGCTGGGCTGGGTTACGCATCTGTTCTCCTGCCGGAATTCTTCGACAATTCTACCCACGTCCTCATTCGTCTTTGCAGCGCGGTCGGGCTGGGGTCGTGCCTGTGCTTCGCCGTGTTTCTGGGGCTTTGGCATTACTACCGGCGCATTACTAATCGCATCCATTCGGAGTGCCGGATGGTGATCATGAAGACCTTATCCGCTAAGTTTGCCTCGCATGCTGCGTGCTCGTCGCCGGTGGTGGGGGATGAACCACAGGTGAAGATTAGTGTTCTCCGGCGGACCGGGGTAATCTCCGGATTGGTGGAGGACAGTTTGGAAAAGGCTTCCTGAGCGGCTGGGCTTTCGAGCCTGCTCGTTCGCTCTGCTTAGCGCGACAAGGCTTCGAGGTAACGCTGCACACGGGCCGCTTCTTCAGTTTCCTCCAAGTGTCCGTATGTCGTGACCAGGTTTCTGCACATCCGCTGCAAGATCCTCTGCGGACTGACCGGCGACAGTTGGCCGTCCATCAGCCCCTGGCCTGATTGCAGAAGATATTTGACGCAGTCTGACTTCGTCAGGAGGGCTCCCCGCCGGTAGCAATCCACAAACATTTCTGACGTGGTGGACTGGTGCCGGCAGATGAAATGTCCGGGCAGGCCGATGCCGGCGATGGGCATTCCGATGCGGCGCGCGAGAAAAAGATAAACCCCGCACAACCCGATGGGATTCCCGCGCCGCTTGTCCACGATTTGGTTGATGTAGCAGCTCTCCGGGTCGTTGCCGTATTGCTCTGCACCTTGAAAACCGAGCTCGTGGAAGACGTAACGGTTGAACTCTTCCAGCCTCGACTCGGGAGAAAATGCTTTGGCCAGGCGGAGGTGAAGTTCCCCGGCCCAGGAGTCGAACAGCGCCACATAGGCGTCGCAATTGATCACTGGATAACGCGTGCGGGCCAGCAGGAAGGCCGCTTCCTCCAAGTCCAGCTCTTCCCCGTGCTGGCCGCAATAATCCATGAACTTTCCATCCGCCCGTTGGCGGGCCGCGTGTTCGAGGATTTCCCGGGCGCGCCGTCGCAGCGTGGGATCGCTGCTGAGGATTTCCGCGCGGAGCCATTCCTCTGCTTCGATGCCGTAGGAAAGCAGTTTGCTTCGGATGAGGCGATAGACGGACGGGTCGTCGTCGGCGAGCAGGCTGATTAACGCGAGGCGCTGCTTCTCTGGAAGCGTCTTCGTCTGCGAATTGACCTCAATCGTTTGCATGCTCCAAGTGATGACCACTGGAGGATGGCAAAAATTCGACTGGAATGCAAACCGGAAGCCCGCGCCTCCATTCTTTACAATCGAGGCGGCTGACGCAAAAAAGCGCGGACTGAAGGCCGTGCCTCCGCCGCACAGCGCTGCGGCCTCCTTTGCATCGTGCCGGTCAACGGCCTTTGGTGTGGGTCTTGATGCGGCAGAGAAACATGTCGGCCGTGATGTAGAGCATCGAGCCGTCGCCGCCCCAGCCGACGTTCGCCGTCGCTTCGCCGGTGTTGATGGTGCCGAGATGCTTGCCGTCCGGGGCGAAGACAAGAACTCCGCCGGGGCCGGTCGCGAAGAGGTTTCCGGACGAATCCACTTTTAATCCGTCAGGCAGCCCCTTCTTCACCGGCCCGACCATCGGCGTGGCGTCGAAGAACACCCGCCCGTTCGCAATGGTCCCGTCGGCCTTCACGTCGTAAGCCATCCAGACGGCTCTCTTGGGGTCCGAGTTCGCGACGTAGAGAATCTTTTCGTCGGGAGAGAAGGCGATGCCATTCGGACGGCTCATCTGATCGGTCAGCAACGTCACTTCGCCGTTTGGCTTCAAGCGGTAAACGCCCTGGAACGGGATTTCCTTCTTGGGATCATCCACGTTCTTTTCGAGTCCGTAGGGCGGGTCGGTGAAGTAGAGGTCGCCATTGGAATGGTAAACCAAATCGTTCGGGCTGTTGAAGCGCTTGCCGTTGAACTTGTCGGCGAGCGTCACGTGGAGTCCGTTCTTTTCCACGCGGCCGACGCGCCGGTCGCCGTGTTCGCACAGGACGAGGCGGCCCTGTGAATCCGTGGTGAGGCCGTTGGAACCCGGTTCGCCGCCGCGCGGCGTGGCGCCGGTGTAGCCGCTGGGCTGGAGGTAAACGCTGACGCCTTCGCCTTCCTTCCAGCGATAGACGGTGTTGCTCGGCACGTCCGAGAAGACAAGGTAGCCGCCTTCTTTAATCCAGATCGGACCCTCGGACCAATCGAAGCCGGACGCCAGTTTCTGGATGGGCGCGGTGAGATCGATCAGCGTGAAGAATTTCGGATCGTTGACTTCGAGCGTGCCGAAGCTTTCGCCGCCGTGGGCCTTGATGTTGGCCGGCAGCGGCTGTGGTTTCGAGTGCTGGCATCCGGCCAGGAAAAACGAGGACAGCGCGAGCGAGGTGGAGAGGAGACGGATGGCTTTCATAGATGTTCGTGGTATCGCGTAGAGTTAGGAAGCGGGTCCGGGAGCGTCAAGCATGCAGTCGTCGCGCTTCACAGACGCAGGAAGATTCTTCGCCGATAAAGAAACCAAACGAGGCACAGCCCGATCCCGATCTCGCCGAACGAAAGCATCAGGTCGCCGAAGCCGGCCGCGATGTGGGTATCCAGAAACGCCTTCACGTCCGTGCCCAGCAGCCGCGAGGCGACCCGCCGAAACCCGATCAGATTGTCCGCGAGATAAACCGTGATCGCGTTCGTTCCATACCAGACGAACGGCTGACACCATGACTGCTTCTTCCAAACGTCGATCACTTGGTAGAAGACGCCGAGCAGGATGGCGCTATAGCCGGCGGTCACGAGGACGAATGACGACGACCAGATCTTTTTGATGACGGGAAACTGGGTTCCCCAAGCGAACCCTGCGATCACGGAAACGATGCCCGCCGACAGCAGGAGCGTCACCTTGCGCCGGTCATCCACGCGCTGATTTCGTAGCAGCAGTCCGGCGAGCACGCCGAGCAGGCAGCTCGCGATGGCGGGGAGCGTGCTCAGGAGACCTTCCGGATCCCAAGTCTTGTCCCATTTCTTGCCGGGCAGATATTTGGCATCGACGTAATGCGCGAGGTTCAAGCCCGGCTCGAAGACGCCCTTGAGCGTGTTCGTGGTGTTCCAGTTGAGCTGCGAGACGTTGGTCGCCGTCATCTGCTGGCTTACCAGTTCGCCCGCTGCGTTTACCGGGCGCAAGTCAGGGAAGGGGACGAACGTCATCAGCGCCCAATAGCCCACAAGTATGCTGGCGGCCACGGCGGCGATGCCGCGCCATTTGTCGCGGAGCAGGCAGAAGATCAACGCACCGCCGAGATAGCAGAGCGCGATGCGATTCAGCACTCCCAGCAGCCGGATGTCCGGCCAGGCATTGGTGAATCCGCCGGAGTAGAACAGCGCCACCGCGAACATGATCAGGAAGCGCGCGAACACCCGCTTCAACGCGCCGCCCAGCCCGTGCTCGTCCATCGCCTTGTTCAACGAAAAGACAATCGAGACGCCCATGATGAACACGAACAGCGCGAAGATGAGATCGTAGAAACGAAAGCCCTCCCATTCCACATGCTCGAGCTGCGTGGCGATGGTCTGCGTCACGGGCCCGGTGCTCAGCCCGCCTAGTGCGGACGCGAGCGCGTCGCCGCCCATGATCCAAAACATGTCGAAGCCGCGCAGCGCATCAAGCGACATCAGGCGGACTGGGGCCGCTGATTTGATTTCGTTGGGCATGGCGGGTGAAGGCTTGGGCTTTGGTCAACGTGGAGCGGGTGGGCTGGGTGAACCCGAGGCGCGCAAATCAACGCAGACGAGCTTGTCCTTGCTGCGCGCATAGAAGAAGCCGTCGGCGAGCGCCGGATGCGCGCGGGCCACGAACGGCAGAATTTGGGCGCGTTGACTTGCCTTGAAGCCGGTCGGACTGGCGGGCGCTTGAATCAGTTCGCCGCGGTCGGTCAGCACTAGAAGTTGATCATTGGCGAGCGTAACGATGCCTGCCTTCAAGCCGCGCTCGCTCCAGCGCACTTGGCCGGTCTTCAGCTCCACGCAGCGCAGTTCGCAGCCCTGTTCCTGGCGGCCGTCGAAGCCGTAGAGAAAACCTTTGTGCTGCACCGCTGTCGCGTAATGCGCGGACAGCACTTCGTCGCGCGACCAGATGACTTCCGGCGCGCCTTCCTTGAAGCGCAGCAGTGACGCGCCTGTGCCGTAGCTGGCCGAAATAAAAATCAGATCGCCGTTCACGAGCGGGGTCGCCGCGCTTACCGATGCGCTCATGGGCGGTCGCCAGGCGTGGCGGAACACCACCCTGCCATCCGCTGCCTCCAGCGCGACCAATGCCTCACGCGTTATCACGAGCAGACGACGTTTGCCTCCCAGCGTGGCTGCGACGGGCGACGCGTAGCTCGCCTCGTCGTCCGTGGCCTGCCAGAGCACTTTTCCCGAAGCGACATCGAACGCCACGACGCCTGCGCCGTCCCTGCCGCCGATGTTGAGAATGACTGCGTTGCCTTCCACCAACGGCGAACACGCGATGCCGAAGAAGCCCTTGCCCGTCTTGAACTGCGCGCGCGTATCGACGCTCCAGAGCTTCGTGCCTTTCGCGAAATCCCATGCTGTGAAGTCGCCGTTCGCGCCGAAGGTGAACACGCGTCCATTGGCGATGGCCGGTGTGGCACGCGGGCCTTCCTCGAAGCCGAAGTCATCGCGATAGCGCGCAGGATAATCCCCGCGCCACAGTTCCTTGCCGGTTTTCGCATCGAGACATTCCACCACTTCCTTGTCCTCGGCACGGTGGAAGACGATCAGCTTTCCTGCGCTGACCACCGGCCCGGCGAACCCCTCGCCGACCTTGTGCTGCCAGAAGAGGACCGGCCCTTCCTTCGGCCAGGTTTTCGCGAGATTGGTTTGCAGGATGGAGCCGTTGCGATTCGGTCCGAGGAAATGCGGCCACTCTGCGGCCTGCGAAAGGTTGGGGAGCGTGGCCGCAGCAACGAGCCAGAGAATGGCCGCGATGAAGTTGCCGCAAGTGGAGCTGCGCCGCGCGTGTGCGTTCATGTCGGTAACGTGAGCGAGAGTGGACACGCCCCCGGTTCGCATCAAGCGAATTGAAGGGTGAAACCACGGATGGACACGGACGAACACGGATTAGGAATCAGGCAGACACGAATTTCACCAAGGTTCACGAATTAGAGTTTCTGCCTTCGTGCTCCTTCGTGAAATCCGTGTCTTATTCCCGATCCGTGTCCATCCGTGGTTATGGTTCCTCCAGCCAGTTTTATGTCGCAAAGCACTTCGCGCTGCGGTGAAATCCTGCGCGACAAAAACCCGTGCTGACGCCTGAACCGATCTGAGAGCCGATAAGTATGACCGCTGACTCGCAATCCCCCCAAATCGCCGATGCCGATCTCCAAGCCGTCCACGACCTCAAAGCGTCGTGCGCTCGCATCAAGGCCGAGCTCGCCAAGGTCATCGTCGGCCAGGAAGACGTCGTGGAGGAAGTGCTCATCGCCATCCTCACGCGCAGCCACGCGCTGCTCGTCGGCGTGCCGGGACTCGCCAAGACGCTGCTCGTCTCGACGCTTTCGCAGACGCTGCATCTTTCCTTCAAGCGCATCCAGTTCACGCCTGATCTCATGCCGAGCGACATCACCGGCACGGAAGTCATCTTCGTGGACCCGGCGACCGGCGCGCGCGAGTTCCGGTTCCTCAAGGGACCGATCTTCGCGAACATGATTCTCGCGGACGAAATCAACCGCACGCCGCCCAAGACGCAGGCCGCGATGCTCGAAGCGATGCAGGAACGCAAGGTCACCGTGGGCGGCACGGACTATAAGTTGCCGGAGCCGTTCTTCGTTCTCGCGACGCAAAACCCCATCGAACAGGAGGGAACGTATCCGTTGCCCGAGGCGCAGCTCGACCGCTTCATGTTCATGATTCTCGTCGATTACCCGAGCGCGGCGGAGGAGCTCCAGATCATGAAGATGGCGACGGGCGTCGCCGGCGAGAAGCCGACCGCTGTGATCACCGAGCAGGAGATCCTTAATCTCCAGCAAGTCGTCCGACGCATGCCCGTGGCGGACCACGTCTATGCATACGCCGAGAAACTCGTGCGTGTGACGCGTCCGAAGACCAGCGAGGCGCTCGACTTCTGCAAGAAGTGGCTGACCTGGGGTGCCGGTCCGCGCGCCGGACTGAATCTCATCATGGCCGCCAAAGCCCGCGCGATGCTCCGCGGTCAATACTACGTGAGCTGCGACGACGTCGCCGCGATGGCGCTGCCGATCTTCCGTCATCGCTTGATGCCGAACTTCTCCGCCCAGAGCGAAGGTGTGACCAGCGACGACATTACGAGGAGGATTCTCGAAGCGGTGCCGAAGGATGAGAAACTGCAATGACCAATGTGCAATGACGCAATGACCAGTGAATGCTAAATGCCCAACGGACGACGAGCAATCAATGCGGAGCGACGAATCTTGGGAGGAGGATTCGACGTATCCCGAGACGGGAATTGGGGCTTTGGAGTTGAGGGAAGAGCCGGACGTGCGTCTGCAGTTTTCTTTCGACCTGGAAGAACGCACGTCCAAGTTTGGTGAGGCAATCATCCGATTCACTCACAAGATCCCTCGTTCGCCTGGAAACGATCGAATCATTGGCCAGTTGGTCGGTTGTGGCACCAGTGTCGGAGCGAACTATTGCGAGGCGGATGAGGCGGTCTCCCAAAAGGAATTCGCGGTTAAGATCGGAACCTGCAAGAAGGAGGCAAAGGAGACGAAGTTCTTCCTCCGAATGACCGCGACGGCAGAGCCAAGTTTGAAAGTCGAGGCACGCCAACTCTGGTTGGAGGCGAAGGAACTGCATCTGATTTTCTCGAAGATTTACCGGACCTGCAAGGAAGGCAGAGGAGAGTGACCAATGTCCAATGACACGATGACCAATGCCCGGCAGACCCAAGGTTCTCCGGTTTGCACGTCGAAGTGATTGGGGATAGGGGACAAAAGATTCCGCTAGACTTCAGCACCCTTTTTTGGTTTCATCGGCTGGGATGACAGCAAACCATCTTCCCTCAACAC
>Ga0163153_10007601_pt1 | contig 11597 bp, 6 predicted proteins | sample OliLakLV19MP6IB1_FD_148629 | JGI IMG/M metagenome (GOLD analysis project Ga0163153, IMG submission 148629) | Freshwater microbial mat bacterial communities from Lake Vanda, McMurdo Dry Valleys, Antarctica - Oligotrophic Lake LV.19.MP6.IB-1 | ecosystem: Environmental > Aquatic > Freshwater > Lake... | reverse complement strand
GACGAGCGCATCGTCGATGATTGCGCCGCCGAGCACGGCCGCCAAGTCGATGGCCTGCGGATCGTCCGAGAGCGGTCCGGCGTCGAGCAGGATGAGGTCGTAACGCTTGCGCATTTCGTTGAGGATCTCGCCCAGCCCCGCCTTGCCGGCCAATGAACGCGGATCGGCCGGCGGGCTTCGCAGCGGCAGCACGGTCAGTTTGTCGTCGACCGATTCGATGAGGGCGTCGGTTGCCGGAAGGCGTTCGGCGTACACGTCGTCCCACCCCAACTCGGGCCGCAAGCCGAGTTGCTCGGCCAGTTGCGGCGAGGCGAGGTCGACGTCGACGACGACGGTTCGCAGGTTCCGGTTGGCCGCCAGACGGGCCAGGGCCAACAACACGGTCGTACGTCCCTCACCCCGTTCGACTCCGGTGACGAGGAGCGTTTTGCGGCCGGCGTAGACGCGGTCTTGCAACTCGCGGGCGAATTCGGCGAAGTCGTTCCCGGCCGCGGCAATGAGCACCTCGACGTTTCGAGGCCAGGCGAGACGTCGCGTTTCGTAGGCCGCCTGCCAGCCGTCGGAATCGGCCGCGTCGGCCGACGTCCTCGACGAGCCGGAGGTCTCAACTGCCGCCTGCCCTGTCGGGGCGACGGCGTCGCCCGAAACGGCTTGTTCGTCGAAGTAGTGGGGAGGCGCCGTTTGGGCGTGGGCCGAATCCAGAAAGTGCCGGCGCCGATTCTCGGTTACCTGCGTCGGAACAGCCACCCGCGACGCCGTCGCGGGCGAGGCCGCCGTCGTTTCACGCGAGGTCGCGACGTGCGGCCGATCGATCACTTGCGTGCTCGAACTCACGACGGCCTCGGTGGCAGTGGAGTCCGCGCCGGCGGCAGCCGCCACCGGTAAGGCGGCACGGCGCGGTGCCGCCGGCGTGGTTCCGTGGTACGCGCGGATAAATGCCTGATCGAGCGAGCTCATCGTGCGGCCTCGTTGACCTTCAGGATTGTTCCTTTGAGCTTCGGCTTGGAGCCGGCTGCGCCGGATCCGCTCGCCCCACCCGAATGGCCGACCGGGGTAGCGCGAGTCGAGCCGCCGTGCGGCGCTGTGGTCGGCGCACCGGCACTCGTCGTCGGACCGACGGGCGTGCCCACAAGCGAGGGACCTTCGGCGCCGGGCCAAGCCGGCAACTCGTCGGTTTGCACGCCCGGCAACGTCTGCGGCGGCGAAGGCTGGGCAACCGAGATCGGACTTTGCGACCAGGGGCCGATGCTCGGAAACATCGGCGAGTACTGGCTCGGGGCCGAATTGAGCGGCGTTTGAATCGGCCGGCGGTTGTCGACGATCGGGGCGCCGTGCGGAGCGTGGGAATGCACGCCGTGCGGCCGATCGCCCGACGTCTCCGGTTGCTTGTCGCCCGAGCCGGTGAACATCGCCAGCAGGGCGGCCAATTGAAGGGCCACGGCGGCGACCGCTGCGAGCATCATTTTTGGTTGCTGAATCAGGAGGGCCAGCTGCCCGAGCTTCTTACCGCCGTTGGCGATGTTTTCGGGCGTCAGTTTATCGAGGGGCACCTTCAGGAACTTCGCGAGCGACGGCCGACCGGTCGCGGTGTTCGAGGGCGCTGAGGCCCGGGTGGCGGAGTCCGTCTCGGCGGCCGGTTCAACGACGTGCGCCGGGTCGACTCGGCGGCGGGCGGCCGGCTGCGGTGGGCCTAACGACACGCTCGACAGCGCTTCCAAGTCGGGCAGGTGCAGAACGACCCGCGGGGCCGGCAGTTGCTGAACGCCACGGACGGTGAGCGGGCGGCGGGCCGGGCGAACCGGTTCGCCTCTGGCGTCGTCAGTGGGTGAACGAGGCGTGGGTGACATGGATTGAAAGTCCGTGACTCGGCGGGTACGGCCGAAGCGCAGTCCTGGCGCTTCAGAATCGGGCACATGTCCCTATATCGTGTTCCGGCTGGATCGATCTTGAGGAACGTTTCGATTTCGTAGACGGGGTAAATCGCAAAAAGTGCGATGTCAGAGGGGCCGAACCGGCCGGACGCCAAGCTCCGATTGCCGCTCGCCCGAACGGCCCATTTACGCAAAGTGCGAAAAACGTCATACTTAGTCGCTTTGTATTGACTGAAGTTGTTGGCAGGCCAAGGGTTGCGGAGGATTAGGCGTGGCAGTGGAAACGGCGAGATCAACGGCGGCGACGCTCGAGGAACTGCTGGAAACGCGGATTCTCGTCCTCGATGGGGCCATGGGGACCATGGTCCACCAGTTGAACTTCGGCGAGGCCGAGTACCGGGGCCGGCAGTTTGCCGACGCGCCCAAGGACCTGAAGAACTTCATCGATATTCTCTGTATTACCCAGCCTGAGGCGATCCGGCGGATCCACGACCAGTACTTTGAAGCCGGCGCCGACATCATTGAGACCAACACGTTCGGCGCGACGAACGTCGCGATGGTCGATTTCGGGCTGGACCACAAGGTCCGCGAAATCAACCTGGCCGCCTGCAAACTGGCGAGGGCCTCGGCCGACGAGTGGAACCGCCGCACGCCGAACAAACCCCGGTTCGTGGCCGGGTCGATGGGGCCGACGAACCGGCAGCTTTCGATTTCCGGCGACGTCAACGACCCCGGTAAGCGGACCAGCACGTTCGACGAGATGGTGGCCGCCTACTACGAGCAGGCCGATGCGCTCGTCGAGGGGGGCGTCGATATCCTGCTGACCGAAACGGCGTTCGACACGCTGGTGCTGAAGGCGTCGTTGTTCGCGATCGAAAAGTACTTCACCGATAAGGGAATCCGGCTGCCGGTCATGGCGTCGGTCACGGTCTTCCAAGGGGGCCGCACGCTTTCGATGCAAACCGTCGAGGCGTTCTGGACTTCGATCGCGCACGCGAACCTGATGAGCGTCGGCTTCAACTGCGCGCTGGGTCCGTCGCACATGCGGCCCTACCTCGAAGACCTGTCGCGACTGGCGCCGATTCCGCTGAGCTGCTATCCGAACGCCGGCTTGCCGAACGCCTTCGGCGGTTTCGATGAAACGCCCGACATGATGGCCGACATCCTGGGTCAGTACGCCGAGAACGGCTGGCTGAACATCGTCGGCGGCTGCTGCGGTACCACGCCGCCGCACATCCGGGCGATCGCGGAGGCGGTCACGCGGCACGCCCCGCGGAAGCCGGCGGCCCGCGATACGTTGCTGCACCTGAGCGGCTTGGAGCCGTTCGTCATCCGGCCGGAGTCGAACTTCACGAACATCGGCGAGCGAACGAACGTCACCGGTTCGAAAAAGTTCGCCAAGCTCATTCTCGAAGGGGACTACGAAAAGGCGACCGGCGTGGCGCGCGAACAAGCCGAGGCCGGGGCGAACGTCATCGACGTCAACATGGACGAGGGGATGCTGGACGGCGTGGCCGCGATGACCAAGTTCGTCAACCTGATGTCGGTCGAGCCCGAGGTCGCGCGGGTTCCGTTCATGATCGACAGTTCGAAATGGTCGATCATCGAGGCGGGTCTCAAGTGCACGCAAGGGAAGGGGATCGTCAATTCGATCAGCCTCAAGGCGGGCGAGGCCGAATTCTTGGAACAGGCGCGCCTGGTGCGTCGCTATGGGGCGGCCGTCGTGGTGATGGCGTTCGACGAGCAGGGCCAGGCCGTCACCGTCGAGGATAAGGTGCGGATCTGCGAGCGGGCCTACAAGATTCTCACCGAGCAGGTCGGCTTCCCGCCCCAAGACATCATCTTCGATCCGAACATCCTCACGGTCGCCACCGGCATCGAAGAGCACAACCGCTACGCGATCAACTTCATCGAGGCGACGCGGCAGATCAAAGAGCGTTGCCCGCACGCCAAGGTATCCGGCGGCGTGAGCAACATCTCATTCTCGTTCCGCGGCAACGAGCCGGTCCGGCAGGCAATGCATTCGGCGTTTCTGTATCACGCCGTGAAGGCCGGCATGGACATGGGAATCGTCAACGCCGGGCAACTCCCGCCGTACGTCGACATTCCCAACGACATGCTCGAGCATGTCGAAGACGTGCTGTTCGATCGGCGGCCTGACGCCACCGAGCGAATGGTCACGTTCGCCGAGAGCGTGAAGAATCAGGGGGTGAAGGCCGTCGCCGTCGACCTGGCTTGGCGGCAGGGGACGATCGAAGCACGCCTGGCCCACGCGCTGCTGCGCGGGATCGTGGAATATATCGACGCCGACGCCGAGGAGGCCCGCCGGACCTATCCTTCCTGCCTGGCGATCATCGAAGGGCCGCTGATGGCCGGCATGCAGACCGTGGGCGACCTGTTCGGCGAAGGGAAGATGTTCCTGCCGCAGGTCGTCAAAAGCGCCCGGGTCATGAAGAAGGCGGTGGCCTACCTGATGCCGTTCATGGAGGAAGAGAAGCGGAAGGCCGGCGGCGCCGAGAAGCCGCGAGGCAAAATCCTCCTGGCCACGGTCAAGGGGGACGTGCACGACATCGGCAAGAACATCGTGGGCGTGGTCTTGGGTTGCAACAACTACCAGATCGTCGACCTGGGGGTGATGGTTCCCTGCGAGAAGATTCTGGAAACGGCGCGCACCGAAGGCGTGAACATCATCGGCCTCAGCGGCTTGATCACGCCGAGCCTCGACGAGATGGTGCACGTGGCCCGCGAGATGCAGCGGCAAGGGTTCGAGCTGCCGCTGTTGATCGGCGGGGCGACCACCAGCGCCAAGCACACGGCCGTGAAGATTGCGCCGCAGTACGAAAAATCGACCGTCCACGTGCTCGACGCCTCGCGGAGCGTCGGCGTGGTCGAGCAGCTGTTGAACCCGAAATCGACCTCGCAATTCGACGCCGACAACCGCAAGACGCAGGCCGAAATGGTCCGCGCGTATCACGATCGGCAGCCGGTGAACCTGGCAACGTACGCCGAAGCCTGCGCGCACCCGTTTAAGACCGATTGGAAAACGGTGCGGATCGACAAGCCGGCGTTCCTCGGCAGGCGGGTCATGGCGGATCTGCCGCTCGACGAGTTGGTGCCGCTCATCGATTGGTCGCCGTTCTTCATGACCTGGGAGCTGAAGGGGAAGTACCCCAAGATTTTCGACGATCCCACGGTCGGCCAGGAGGCGAAGAAGCTCTACGACGACGCCCGCAAGTTGCTCGATAAATTCGTGCTCAAGCGGCTACTCAAGGCCCGCGGGGTGTACGGCTTTTGGCCGGCGGCGGCCGACGGCGACGACATCATCGTCTACACCGACGAGTTGCGAACTACGGAGCAAACCCGTTTCCACACGCTGCGGCAGCAGTGGAAGCGGAAAGGCCAGGAGCACTTCACGGCGCTTGCCGATTTCGTAGCGCCCCTGGGAAGCGGCCGCGAAGACTACATCGGGGCCTTTGCGGTGACCTCGGGCGACGGCTGCGACGCGCTGGTGGCCGAGTTCGACCGCGACCACGACGACTATCACTCGATCCTGACCAAGGCGATCGCCGATCGACTGGCGGAAGCGTTCGCCGAGTATCTGCACGCCAAGGCGCGGCGCGATTGGATCTACGGCCGCGAAGAGCGGCTCACGCACGATCAGCTCATCGCCGAGGAGTATCGTGGAATCCGCCCCGCGCCGGGCTATCCGGCCCAGCCCGACCACACGGAAAAGCCGATCCTGTTCGACCTGCTCGGGGCGGAGGAGGCGACGGGCATTTCGATGACGGAGACCTATGCCATGCGCCCGGCGGCAAGCGTCTGCGGCCTGTACTTCGCGCATCCGGAGGCCCGCTATTTCGCGGTCGATCGGATCACCAAAGAGCAGGTGGAGTCGTACGCCAAGCGGAAGGGGATGACGATGCAGGACGCCGAGCGGTGGCTCTCGGCGAATTTGGGCTACGAACCGTAGTGTAGTCATCACGCTCCGCGTGATGTCATCGCACGCTTCCAGCGTGCGACTTGAGCGTCGAGGCGTCAGCCCGACGTGTTCGATTGAGTCGACATCGGAGACACGCAAAAAAAATCACCAGCTCTCCGCATGATGGTTCCCATCGCGGCCGCAAGCCGCGCTTTCCCCACGAGGATCGCGAACAACAACGCAGACCAAAAGGCGAACATTCTGTGTTTTGATGTTGGGTGTTTTGCCTGCGTTTTTTGGGATTTGGTGCTTGGAATTTGGTGCTTGGGATTTGGGATTTTGCCTCACACGGCGGGTCGGCAGAATGGACGGTGCAGCGAAACCTTCGGCCTCGGACTCACCACCGCGGTACCTGCCCGACCTGCCGCTGCCGCCGTGACCGGCCGGTTTCCGCATCCCTTGCGCGATCCGGCGGGGCACTCGTTCGGCGTGGCGGCGGAGCCGTGCCCGCCGCCGGACCCGGAGCGTTGGCACGAGTGCCGGGAATATCTCCACGGTCTCGATTTCTTCAACCACGGCTACTACTGGGAATCGCACGAGGCGTGGGAGCAGGCCTGGCACGCCGCGGGCCGCAGGGGCGCGACGGCCGACTTTCTCAAAGCCCTGATCAAACTCGCCGCCGCCGGTGTGAAGGCCCGCGAAGGAATGCGTGAAGGCGTGCGCTCGCATGCACGTCGCAGCGCCGAACTGTTTCGCTCGGTGATTGCAGCGCTACCGACCAAGCAATCGGGCTACTTCGGATTGCAGCTGCCGGAACTCGTCGCAGCCGCCGAAGCAATCGAAGACTTCGCAGGCGAATCGGCGCCTTGGTCCGGCAAACCGGGCGATAAACCATTCGCTTTGGTGCTCGTTCTCCCGTTCGACGCCGCGTAGCCGCGCGCCGTTCGTCGTCAATCAGGGCCCGTTCGCGTCGGCAAGTTTGCTACCGACGCGCGCAATCGTCACGACCGGAACCCCGCGGCCGGCGCGGTTTTTCCGAGCGCGCAATCTGTAGCGTCGCGCGTCGGAAAATCTTGCCCATTTTCGCCGGTCGTCAGTTGATTTGCGTTGTTGATTCGCCGGCTCTGAATAATTTGGCATCTAAGGCGGCTAGGAAAAGCCGACGCACCTCTCCCCGGTATTGACCGCTTCTCTCTCTCTCTCATTTTCGGAGCCCGTGCCATGCGTATGTTCTTGCGTTTGTGGAATGAAGAAACCGGTGCCATCGTGTCGGCCGAAGTCATGCTGGTCGCCAGCATCCTGGTGGTCGGCGTCATCGCGGGGCTCGCCTCGCTGCGTGATTCGGTCGTCACCGAACTGGCCGACGTCGCCCAAGCCGTGGCGAACGTGAATCAATCGTTCAGCTTCAGCGGCGTGAAGGGGCACCATACGTTCAGCGGCGGCGGCTCGTTTGAAGACAACGTCGACTTCTGCGATCGCCAGTGGTCCAACGACGACAACGGCAACTCGAAGTGCGTCCGCATCTGCAGCTCGGGCAACTCGAGCGAAGGGGACGGCGGTCACGGCGGCCATGGCGGTCACGGCGGCAAGGGCTGGTAACGCGCCGGTTCGCTAAGTCTCGGCGGCCCGTAGTATTTCGGCGAATCGTGCCGATCGCGGAGACTGGGCTGTGAGACGGTAGTTTATCCAATCATCATTTAAGGGCCGCGGCATCCGTTTTCGGGTGCCGCGGCCTGACTTTTTTGTAAGCGTCGGCAACCTCGCGACGTATAATTGCGGGAAACCGCTGACGGCCGGCAATCGCCGGTCCAGCCACGTGGAGCCATCACCATGCGTCGACGTCCGTGTCTTTCCTTGCTCGGTCTCCTGGCGGCGGCGATCGGGCCGGCTTGGTTCTCCTCGCAGGCCGTAGCGCAGCAAGGCTACACCGACGTCCGGCCCGAACCGGGCGGGAAGCGGCTCTGGCATCTGGCCGGCAGCGACGTCCTGACCGAGCCGGCCGGCAACCGCCTGTTGTTCATCGAGGGAGATACGATCCGCGACGCTCCCGGCGGCAAACGCATTTTGATGCTCGAAGGCGACAGCGTCCGGGCGGAGCCGGGCGGCTTGCGGCTCGGGTTCTTCGACGGTCCGAACCTGCGACGGACCCCCGGCGGTCCGCTCCTGCTCTTTTTCGACGGCAAAGACGTTCGCCGGGCTCCCGGCGCCGAACGGCTCCTGCACTTCGAAGGCGACACGCTCACCAAGCCGCAGCGCGTGGCCGTGTTGCATCTCTGGAAGCCCGACATCTTCCAGCTCAGCGAAGCCGAAATGACGACCGCCAAGGTCGACCAGGAAAAAGCGGCCAAGGAGGCGGCCGACGCCGCGCGCAACAAGTTCATCGGCAATTACCAGATCGTCAACGCGAGCGTTCCGCAGTTAGGCAAGGGGACGGTCACCGTCGCGCGGGCCGGCGACTACCTGACCGTGACGTTCAATTTCGGCGAGCACGGCAAGTGGTCGGGGATCGGCCTCAAGCAGGAAGTCCTCGGCAACGATGAGATCTGGGTCGCCGTCTGCCCCAGCGGCGTCATCGGAATCGGCACCTATGAGAACACCTCGGGGGGCATGAACAGCCAATGGATCCCGATTGCCGCCACGACCCGCGGCGCCGAAGTGTTGGGGAGCGAGTCGCTCAGCGGTCCCACCGACTTCAAGGGACTGTACGACATCACGGCCGGCTCGTTCACGATGAAGGCCGGCACTTATACCGGCAAGTTCACGCTCACTCCGTTCAAGCACGACAACCCGAACGTCGATCTCGATACGCGAATGCTCTCGTGGGTCGTGTCCGGCAAATCGATCTCGGGAATCGGGGCGCTCGTCAACGGGGTCGACTCCGTCAAACCGGTTCTCGTGGCCGCTTCGACGACCGACAAGCTTTACTTCGTCGGCCGGATCAAGGAATCGGTCGCCAGCGGCATCCATGTCGACTTCGTCGCCAACAACCGGACGGCGGGCTTCATCCTGCTGAGCAAGACGCAATAGAAGCGTCGGCCCATGCATGGGGCCGTCCGCATGCGACGGCCGAGTGTTCGAGGAGCCCGGCTTCGACGGCCGGGTTTCAACAAAGGCTACTTTCGTTCTCCAGAGCCGGCCGGCGCCGACCGTTCGCCCGGCACCCCCCGCTTGTGCCCTGCGATGCCCGCTCGCCTTGTCGCAAAAGGGGCTGCGGGATACCCTTCTTCGGACGATTGCGTCCCGGCACAACGGGCTCTTCGGCCCGCCTGCCGAGCTCGCGGCATACCGAGCTTTCCGCCTCGGGCCGAAGTGCATTCGAATTACCTGAACGAAGACCTCCGCTTTGAGGATATTGTCCATGCTTCGCCGACCCGCCGGTCTTGTCTCGCTGTTGGTCTGTTTGGCCCTGCTCCCGGCGACCGGTTGCGGAGCCAAGTCGGAAAACAAGCCGGAGAATAAGGCGAAAACCGTCCTCGAACAGTGGTACAAGGGGATCGCCGCCGCCAAGTCGCTCGCGGGAGAAACCTCCGCTTCCTTCAGCGCCAAGCGAGGCGGACAGGAGGTTCGGTCGCAGCACGAGGCGTACACCTTCGCCGTGCGCCGGCCGACGAACCTCGCCATGCGGTCGAAAGATGCTCGCGGCCTGAGCCTGGTGAACGATGACAAGCAGTTCTACCAGGTGCTCGGAGACTCCAAGGTCTATAAGACGGGCGAACCGTATAAGGCGGTCGGCGACATGTTCTCGAAATCGGTCATCATGTCGCAATTGAATTTGGGGCAAGGTTTATCGCTGTTGGGCGATGCCTTGGCGGCCGATACGCCGGAGAAATTTTTCGCCGGCTTGGGCACGTTAACCTACTTGGGCGAAGAGACGCTCGACGGGGAAAATTATCATCGCTTGACGGTCGTATTCCAAAAGGTGCCGCAGGAAGTTTTGATTTCGATGGAGAATCAACCCAAGCTCCGCCGCGTGACTCCCGATTTGAAGGCGCGCGCCGTCCTCGAAGGTGATACGCCACCCGCCGGACTTGACGTCAAAATGACGGTCGATTTCGTGAAGTGGGCCTACGATGAAACGCCGCCCGCTGACGCCTTTGCCATGGCTCCTCCGGCGGATTTCGAAAAGGTCGATGACCTGTTTTCCCGTCCGGCCGAACGATTGCGCGGCAAGTCGGCGCCGCCGTTCGAGGCGAAGACGCTCGACGGGCAAACGTTCAAGCTCGCGGACCAGGCGGGCAAGATCGTGGTGCTTGATTTCTGGGCCACCTGGTGCCACCCTTGCGTCGTGGCCTTGCCGATAGTCAACGAAACCGTCGCGAAGTACAAGTCGCAGGGCGTGGTGTTCCAAACCGTGAACAAGGGGGACGACCCGACGGTCATTCGCGAATTCCTCGCTTCGCAAAAACTCGACGTCCCGGTCTTGCTCGATCCGACGGACGCCGTCTGCGGCCTGTTTCGGGCCGATATGATTCCGCTGACGGTGATCATCGACAAGACGGGAAAGGTCCAAGTGGTGCACGTCGGGGCCGGGCCGGATGTCGGCGAAAAGCTCGCCAAAGAACTCGACCAGATCCTCGCCGGCAAAGACCTCTCGACCGTCGCCGGTGAGCTTCCCTAGAGGCGGCCGTCGACCGGGAGTGTGCCGGAGCTCGCCACATCATCCATTCCTCCCGCCCGGCGCCGGCGGATCGCGAATGCGTAGGAACGGGAAAATAGCCCGCCGGCCGTTAATCGGCGCTTTCCGGCTCGGTTGGAGCCATACTTCGGTTCACCCGCGCTTCGCCGGCGGCTACGGTCCCCCTCCTAGCACGGTATCCGCGCCCGCACGTTAGGCGCATAACTACGGTATGCGCATGAATTCTCTCGTTCGGGCCTGGGTGGTTTGCCTGCCGGCACTCATCGGCGGCGCCGGCGCGTCGGCCGAAACGCCCGCGGCAGCGTCCACGGAAACACCGCCGGCAAAGGGAATCGCCGCAGGCGCGGCCGAAATGCGCGCAGCGCGAGGCTTTCGGCTCCTGACCACCAAGGCGTATCTCACGCCCGACTTCGACCAGGAAGTATTCGACCGCCTCTACACGGTCTGGGATTTTCCGACCCGGCGGCAGGCCGAGAAGGCCACGCCCGTCGAGCGGCGCCGCATGGCGTTTGCGCGGTACGGATTGACCGAGTATCCCGACGGCCCACGGCGGACGGCCCTGCAGTACGTGGACGACCGGGCCGGGAACTGGGTGATGAACTGCCTGGCATGCCACACGGGCAAAGTCGCCGGCCAGGTCATCTACGGCGCCCCGAATACGCATTTTGCGTTGCAGACGCTCACCGAGGAGGTGCGCGCGGTCAAGCAGGTGCTGAAGAAGCCGCTGACGCACATGGACAAAGGTTCGCTCTTGTATCCGCTAGGCGGCTCGGTCGGCACGACCAACGCCGTGGCGTTCGGGCAGATCCTGCTCTGGTATCGCGACGCCGATCTGAAGTTCCTGCCCGATCGCCCGCTGCCGTCGTTCACCCATCTCGACGAAGATGCGCCGCCGTGGTGGCACTATCGCCGTAAGTCGCGGCTCTATATCGACGGCTTCGCCCCCAAAGACTGCCGAGCGCTGATGCAGTTTCTGCTCATCCCGCGCAACGGTCCGGAAAAGTTCAACGAGTGGGAACGCGATTTCCGCGATATCGAGGCCTGGATCGAATCGCTCGAGCCGCCCAAGTATCCGTATCCGATCGATCGCCCCTTGGCCGACGCGGGGCGGGTGGTGTTCGAGCGGAATTGCGCCGACTGCCACGGCACGTATGGCGCCGGGGGCGGTACC
>Ga0163153_10007599_pt1 | contig 11600 bp, 8 predicted proteins | sample OliLakLV19MP6IB1_FD_148629 | JGI IMG/M metagenome (GOLD analysis project Ga0163153, IMG submission 148629) | Freshwater microbial mat bacterial communities from Lake Vanda, McMurdo Dry Valleys, Antarctica - Oligotrophic Lake LV.19.MP6.IB-1 | ecosystem: Environmental > Aquatic > Freshwater > Lake... | reverse complement strand
GGGTAAGTGCGCCGCCTACGGTAAAGTTCAGGGTGCCGGATGGGTTGGACATATAATCCGTCCCGAGTGTTGCTGTACCTGCTGCGACATTATAATTTACCGAAGAGTTGGTCGTATTGGTCGTTCTGCTGATCGTGAAGACCAGATTCGTCGTACCCGCATCACCTTCCGTTACGGAGGGGTTATCTACCGAGAACTGATTATTGACAATATTGGTCCGGTAATCTTCCACTTCGCCGTCGGCGGCCGGGCCGCTGTTCGAAAGGCCGCCCGCCGAACTGAAGCGGAAACGAAGGAAGGAAGAGCCTACTACGGCACCCATAGGTACGTTAAAAGTGAGTACGTTATCGCCTGCAACTAATGCGACATTGTTAAATATTTTCTCTCCGGCGTCGTTGAGTTCGCGGTTCCAGTTGAAATCCATAAAGGCATCTAATCTACCCGGCTGGGAGGCGTTCACCGTTATGGTGGCCATCGTACCTGTCACAAAAATGCTTGGCAGGGTCACACCATCTTCATCGTCGCCATCCGCATCCGTGTCGTCGCCATTGGCCAGGTTGGTAAATGAACCTCCTGTTGACTGGCCGTTAGGGTCGCCGTCGACGCTTGCGCCGAGATGGAAGCCCAAAACTGTATTGTGGCGCGCGCCATTGAGGGAGGATATAGTAGGCAGGGTGTCAGGACCGTCGCCCCAGTCCACTTCGTCGTTGTTGATCGTGCCTGTCTTCGGAGAACCGGCCGTAGTCACGCCCGCCGGAGCGCCGCTGATAGCACCCAAGTTTACGGTGAAGGTTTCATTCGCTTCCACCTTGGAATCGCCGTTTACCAGCACCGTGATAGTTTTGGCTTCACCGGCCGTGCCTGCAAAACTCAAAGCAGGGCCGTCGTTATCCACATAGTCGTTGTCGGCGATCGTGGCTGTACCGTCATTCGTAGTATAAGCCAGGGTAAATCCGCCTTGCACCGGGTTGTTCAGGGTAGCCGTGAAGACAAATGGCGTGGTGCCAGTATTGCCTTCATTTTGGGTAACGCCGCCGACAGGGGTCAGGGTGACCACCGCAGCATCGTCGTTGATAATGGTACCGGTACGGGTACTTGTCCCCAGGCTGACGTTGCGGCCGGATGCCACCAGCGTACCGATGGCGACGTTGTACACTTCGCTAGCCTCCACGATGGCATCGTTAATGATCGTCACGGGCACGGTTTGGGCGGTCGTAGTGCCCGCCGGGAAGGTCACCGTTTGATTTACTATGGCGGTATAATCGCCGGGGGCAACGGCTGTGCCATCCGAAGTGTTGAACTGCACCGTTACCGCTACATCCACCGGATTGGACAGGGTAACCGAGAAATTCTGCGGTGTGGTGGCTTCCGTCTGGCTGACGTTGGCGGCAATGGCGACCGTAGCCGCATCGTCGTTGGTGATGGTGCCCGTTTGAGGAGAGCCTGCTGCCGTTACACCGGTAGGTGCGCCGGTAATAGCGCCGAGCGCTACTGTAAAGGTCTCGTTGGCTTCCACTTTCGTATCGCCATTGACCAGCACGGTGATCGTTTTGGTTTCACCGGCAGTACCGTTAAACATCAAAGTCCCGTCGTTGTCGGCGTAATCCAAATCTGCCACCATAGCAGTTCCGTCATTGGTGGTATATGCGAGGTTAAAACCACCCTGTACGGGATTGTTCAGGGTCGCTGTAAATACAAATGGCGTGGTGCCCGCGTTACCCTCATCTTGGGTAACACCTCCGACAGGGGTCAGGGTGACTACTGCATTATCGTCATTGGTGATGGTGCCTAAGCCCGAACCGTCACTGATTATCACACCGGCTGGGGCGCCGCTCAGCAGTACGGTAAAGGTTTCATTGGCTTCCACGACGTTGTCGTGGTTCACCAGCACGGTGACAGTCTGTGTGAGTGGGCCGGCTGCGGTGAAGGAAACTGTTCCGCCAGAAATAGCCGTGAAATCCGAAGGCGATGCCGCGGTGCCGGCTGCGGTGTTGACGGTCAGGCTGAACGCTTCCGAAGCGTCGTTGCGGGTAACTGTAAAGTTGAAGGCAGTGGGGCCGCCACCGGTGCCTTCGGCCAGCGTTACGTCGTTGATGGAGACAGTAGTCGGCGTTTTGAAGCCGAAGTCAACTGATAAATTGGTATTATTATCGACATCGCCGTCGTTGACAGGTTCTCCGCCATAGGACAGGGTGACTGCTGCGGAAGCCACGCCGAAACCAACAACCGGATCGCCGTTGTCGTCGTTATCCGTATCCGTATCCGGGTCAGGTGCGCCGCCGATGGGGCTGCTGATCAGAGCAGCCATCAGACCGTTATCGTACAATGGGCCGCCGGAGAGAAAATTCGAGGCCGCCACTTCCACGATGTAGTTGCCGGGGCAAACAGTGAAAGTGTACAAGCCGCCGCCTGCGGTGAGGGTAGTGGCAATCGGTGCGCCATCGCCCGCATCCAGCACGCCGTCGCCGTCGTCGAGGTACAGATTGACGGTAACACCGTTGATACCTACGTCGCCGGCATTGAAGAGGCCGTCGCGGTCATTATCTCTATAAACCAGGTTTCCCAGCGTCAGGGTGCTGAAAGGCGTCAGCGTCGGATTGGAAGCGCCGGCGATATCCGGATCGTCCGTTTGTACGGTAGCGAAATTGCTTCCGGAGACGTTGCTCTGGTTGCTGATATTTGCAGTAGGTACCGTACCCGTAGGGCAGGCATTTGCATTTACCATCACTTCGTAGGTGATGCAGATGGTTTTACCTGCGGGCAGGGTAAAGCCTGGGGTCGGGAAAGTTTGCGCATGAAGCGAGGCACAAGCCAGAAGAGTTAAGAGCAGGCTTGCAAGGAATTGGTTTCCAATTTTTTGTACAATATTTTTCATGAAGATTTTCTTTTAAATATTATTAGATGGCTTTTCATTAGGGCAGGTGAGGGACAGGTTTACATAGAAAATATTATTCAGGATTGGATTGAAACGAATGAATTTGCGAGGTATTTATACCGGCAATACCTGTCGATTCTTTTATCTTCAACAACCTGGAGCCAGGCATCGGATCAGATGGATCGGTCATGGCAGTGGGGTGCGCCGGGGTCGTACAGGAACCGCCGAAAAGAATGGTGCCGCCACCGTTGCTCTGGCTGACGATACCACCTGAGCCGGTAGACAGTGTATTCAGATTGCCGTTCCAGATAGCAGCAGCGGTAGCACCCGCGCCGGGTAAGCGAAGCGTATTGCCTGTAATATAACGCGCCCGGAAATGTGCGAGGGCGCCGCTGGGAACAGCGAACGTGACGTCGTTATTGAGCACATGGGAGCAGTTGAAGGAAGACTCCATAGGGTCTCCCGCGCCTGCCCGCGCTTCGATTCCATAGGCAGAAACCAACATAGCGGATCCGCCTACCTGGACATTGTTGTTGTCGATCGTCGCATTCAGCGAACCTGCATTTCTGGAAATAGAGCGGATACCGTAAGCGCCCGGCCCGATGGTGTTCGTAATGGTGTTATTAATCGCTTCCACAACCCCTGTTGCAGTGTTCTGAGCATTGAAAAATATGCCGTCACCGAAACAACTCGGACAACTGCCCGGTCCGGTGATCATATTGTCATTTACCCGGCATTCCACATTGGAGTTGTCGCGGATCTCTACGGTCACACCATTGTCGTTAATTAAATTAATGGTGTTGCGGTTGATGTTAGCATCTACGATGCCGGATCCTTCCGCTGCAATGGCAACGCCGCTGCCGGGGTTACCCTGGCGGTCAAAATTGCTGTCCGTTACATTGTAAATAACCGTTGCATTACCATTTGCATTGAGGCGTGTGCCCTGTGTCCTGATGCGGAGAAAATCGCAGTTGTCGACGTTTACAGTCGAGGTAACGGAGTTGGAAAACTCCACCCAGAGGCCTCTTTCACCGTTTACCGATGCCTGCGTATCGGTGAAATCGCAGTTGTCGACCGTGAGTGTGAGGGCACTGGAACCGGCGGCATTGTAAATCTCCACCAGTTCTTCATGTCCGAAAGAAAAGACAGAACCTGTGAAGGAACAGGTGCCGGAGAGGTTGCGCAATTTCATACAGCCTTCTTCCTGCGCATTGCCGCACTGCGTAAATGTGCAGTTGGTGACGGTCAGACCGGTGATATTATTGCCATTCAGGCCTTGTTCTTCCGTACCGGTTACGTCCACGTTATTGAGAACGACCGTGGTAACGCCGTCCATATAAAGCGCACCGTTGCAGCCGATAGCGGATGCATAGGTACAAGTGCCTGCATCTGCTGTATTGGCATTGTTGAATGCCATATTTCTAAGTGTAATATTAGTGGCATTGATAAAACTGGCGCCGCGGTTAGTAATATTCTGGATCGTACCGCCCGAAGCATTGGTGGTACCGGTGCCATTCACCGTGAAACTGCCGGTAGTAGTCATTACATCGATGCCCATAGTCGATACGCCATTAGCAGAAACGCTGGTCAGTACGACGCCCAGCACGGCATTGGTGATATCAATAGCCACCTGGTTGCCGGAGTTGATGGTACCATCCGTTGTGTTCAGCGTACCTGCAGCGCTGGCAAAAATGCCGGTGCCGCCGCCTGCGCGCGCTACGTCTACGTCGCCGAGGTTCTTGGTACCGGTGCTGGTATTGATATTTACGGCAGTGCCGGTACCGCCTGTGACGTTGATACTGTTAAAGGTGATGGCGCTGACACCTGCATTTACGTTAGCAATATTGAGCGCATTGCCGTTGCCGGATTTGGTAATGGTGTTCGTGGCGCCCGTTACATTGACTGTACCGCCCACCGTCGCGGTGAATCCTGCTCCTGTTGTGGTAGTGATTACCAGCCCGCCACCAGTGAAATCGATGGTTGCCCCTGCATTACTTACTAAGTTGACCGCTGCATTGACGCCCGTATTCAGGCTTTTTGAAGCCCCGGAGAATGTTTTGGTGCCTCCCCCGCAGTTCTGTACGCGGATGCCCATTCCTGTTGATGTGATGTTGCCCGAAAACGTGGCGTTATTTGCGTCATGGTTGTCTATATCCACCGCAAGCCCGGTATTGACGGAAATAGCGCCGCCGTACGTGAAGGTTACCGTACCATTAATGATCTCTACGCCCGTTCCGGTCGGATTGGTGATCGTGCCTGCGGAAGCCGTGAAGGTACCCGTGCTGGTGTTGAGCGAAATACCGTTTAGGCCACCTGTAGAGGATAGTGTACCGAATGCCACGGTGAGCGCACCGCCGTTGCCCACTTTGAATCCGCCGCCTGTAGTGTTCACAATATTGACTTCGTTGATCGTCAGGTTTCCTACCGTTCCGGCTGCCAGGTTTTCCATACCGAAATCGGAGCAGGCGCCCACGGTAAAGCCGCGCAACGTATTGCCGGAGGCCAGTCCTACGCCGTCGCCGGCTGCGTTGGTGATGGTAGCCAATGTTCCTCCGGGGCTGGTCGTGGGCAGCGGGTTGCTGAACATGGGTGGTGTCAGGCCGGTCATCGCTGCCAGCGTAGCAGTGGCGTCCTGGCCGAAGAGTTTTTGCCCATTACGAAGCACGATGCCGCCTGTGTAGGGGGCTGCGCTTTCGTAAATGAAAATATTTTCGTTGTCCGCCGGGTTGTTCCCCATGCCGTTGTTGGCGGTGTTGAAGGCTGCGAGCGAGATGTAAGGATTGCTCAGACGGCCATCGCAGCTGGATACACAGGCACCGGCGTTGTTGTTGATAAACCAGATCATGCCGCTCACGTTAAATGTGATCGTACCCACATCCGTACCCGGAATGGGCCCTATGCCATCCACATCGTTGCCGTCGATGAGGGTATACTGGTAGGTGTCGGCGCCCTCGAAGCCGCTCGGCGGGTTGTAGGAAAAACCGCCGTTGGCAGCAATGGTAATGATACCGCCGGCTGTGGTAGCGACATTGCTTACCGCCATGACAGTCAGGCTGGGAATGTTGTCATCGAAGTCATTCAGGAGCAGCCCATTGGCGGCGGGTACCGTGATGCCCACATTGCCGAGGACGGAGTAGAGATCATTAATGGCCAGGGGGTTGGTACGGAAAGACAGCGGATCCAGTGTTGTTCTGATGTCGGGCACCGTATTGAGTTGTACGCCGTTGGCGGGCGTGCTCGGGTGTGTGTTTTCAATGGTCACCTTGTATCGAATCTTGTCGCCCGGATCGGCTTTGCCCGCAGCGCCGTTATCAGGGGGGAGTATCTCATCTGTTTGGGTGGGTGTAGGGATTGTTTGCGCCTGCAAACCGTATGCCCCTGTGCAGAGTACGAAGCCCAGCAATGCAGCAAACAATCGGGTACTTATCGTAGAAAGCGTATAAAATTGTTTCATATACCAGAAGAGGGAAGAGCAAAAAAGAAGATGCTTGACTGCCTGATAAATAGATATAAAATTTGCATAGCAAAAAAAGTGCCGCCCTTGGCAAAGGGGCATGTAGATGCTAAAAAATATCTGGAATGGGAAGAATGGAAGGGGACAACAGAGGGGAGCGAGACAACGCCTGTGGTTAGCGTGTCGTTCAGGCAAACTCCGGGAAACAAAGGCGGGATATGGCTTTCCCCTCCAAAATCCTCCAAAGAGGACATGGGCGTAAAAAACTTTTGCATGAGATTAAAGAGTTGTTTTCTGAAAAAGGATTATCGGGGTAAAAACAAAAAGACAGTCAAAGGTAACAAACCTAATTCTTGCTGCAAAGCGTTTGGCGGAAAATATGTTTTAAAAAATGTACTATCAGATGGTTTGGGAAGGTTTGAGGTGGTTTGATGGTTTGAGGTGGTAACTCAAGGCCGGGGTTACCACCTCAAACCATCAAATCCTTCCCAAACCATCAAACCATCCTACCTTCCCAAACCATCTGACATTTTTTTTCTTAAAATGAATCTTTCTCACAGAGGCCATATATATTTGCAGCCGGTGCCATAAAACCGCTCTCCCCATTGCCCCCCATCCACTATTTCATCTTTTTCAATCAGATATTCTTTCCTATGAAAAGAAGGACATTCGTACAGTCCGGTGTGGCAGGCGCACTTGGTTTTTCGCTGCAACCCGCCGGTTTGCGTTTTTCAACCCCGAATCAACATGATATTCACGTCTGGCTACGCCGGCTTTCGAAAAGTATAAAATCCAGGCATATCTGGGCGCCCCGGGTATTGTCCGACACGGATTTACAGATGACAAAATCATTGGATGCATATTTTTCAAAACGGTATTTCCAGCGGGAAAGCAGTATGGTAAACTTAATTGCCAACACTGAAGTTTCGTATTTTTTCTACCCGGTATATCTGCGTCATGCTTCGGCGGGTGTGTGCGATGTGCTGCTGCCGTTTTTTAAAAGGCAGGGCGACAATACATGGCGACATATCGGCACGTTTACAGGGTTTCAGGTAGAAGCGCTGGCCCGGGCAGTCGAACTTTTAAAGGATAGCGACGTGGCTTCGCTGCTGCTGCCGGTAGCAGCGGGCAGAACGGAAGGACCGGTGTATTCCTATAAAAGCAGCGCAGGCAGCGTAGCGATTTCAACGATCGTAAAAGAGAAAGGGAACACCACGCTGCGCGTGTACAAGGGAGATCAGTTGGTATTGGAAGAAAGTTTCGAATCGGCACACTGCCTGAATAGCGGCAATATTTAAAACAACTCATAAACCTTTGCACATCAACACATTGTATTTTATTCTCTCACCAAAAAAAGTGAAACAATTATGGCTGAACCTTTTTTATCTGAAATCAGAATTTTCAGTTTCACCTTCGCCCCCCAGGGCTGGGCCTTGACGAACGGACAATTGCTGCCTATCAACCAGAATCAGGCGCTATTCTCCCTGCTGGGTACCACCTTCGGTGGAGACGGCCGGGTAAATTTTGCATTGCCAGATCTGCGTGCGCGGGTACCTATCCATGTAGGCAGCGGACATACGTTGGGCGAACGCAGCGGCGAGCAGGCTCATACGCTCTCTATCGCGGAACTTCCCACACACAAGCACGCCGCCAAGGTGAATGCCGAGGCCAATCCGTCGAATGTGAATACGCCGGCTAATAACTTTCCGGGGAACGGGATTTCGACATACGCTAATTCAGGTGCGGGAGGTCTTACTACCTTAGCCGGTTTCAACCCTGCCGGAGGAAGCCAGGCACACCAGAATATGCAGCCTTTTCTGACGCTCAGTATGTGCATTGCATTACAGGGAATATTCCCCAGCCGCAACTAAGCCGCATTTATTTATTCATACAAACAAGGCGCTTGCTTTGTAAAAAAAATATACCAAATGGCACAACCTTATGTAGGAGAAGTCCGAATGTTTGCCGGCAATTTCGAACCGGCAGGCTGGATGTTCTGCGAGGGACAACTGCTCCCTATTTCAGAAAACGAAACCCTGTTTCAACTCATCGGCACCACATACGGCGGCGATGGCCAAAGCACCTTCGCCCTGCCTGATATGCGCGGCAGAATACCAGTACACCAAGTCAACAGTTTAATTCTGGCAGAAACGGGCGGAACGGAAGAGGTTACCCTCGGCGTGAACCAGATACCTGCCCACTCGCATCCCATGCTGGCCAGCACGAAAGCGGCCACGGATAGCAGCCCGCAAAATAATCTTTACGCTTCCTCGTTCGGATTCGATCTCTATTTTGCTTCAACTTTTCCCGACAGCAATCTCAACGCCGGTTTTATTCAGTCTACGGGAGGCAATCAACCGCACACCAACTTACAACCCTATCTCTGCATCAATTTCATCATTTCTCTGTTCGGCATTTTCCCGTCGCCGACCTAACAGACACCTCGATGCAGTGAAACTTTTTGAATAACATCTATCAAAAAAAACACCATATGGCAGATCCATTTGTTGCTGAAATAAGAATCTTCCCGTTCAACTTCGCCCCCCAAGGCTGGGCCCGGTGCGACGGACAATTGTTGCCGCTTTCTCAAAATACCGCTTTGTTCTCCCTGCTGGGCACTACCTACGGCGGTAACGGAATAAGCAATTTTGCACTTCCCGATTTACAGGGCAGAGCACCGATGCACCCCGGACAGGGACCGGGCCTTTCCCTGCACGATCTGGGTGAAACCGGAGGCAGCGAAACCGTTACGCTGCTGGAGAGTGAAATTCCCGGGCACAGCCACCTGCAAGGCGTAGGAAATGCTGATTTTGCAGAATCAAACGCCCCCGACCCCGGTAAATTACTGGCCTCTACCAACCGAGGCGCTTACAACCCGGCCGCCCCGGGAAACGCAAACATGTCGGAGATTTCACTGGCGCCTGCCGGCGGAGACCAGCCGCACAACAACATGCAACCGTACCTGACCTTCTATTTTAACATCGCGCTCCAGGGAGTATATCCGCCGCGCACCTGATTTCCGTTTAAGATATGACGGCATCGACGGATATGATTTCATTGCGTACAGCAGCGCCCGAAGACCGGGCGCTGCTGCGCGATATTTACGGCAGTACCCGGATGGATGAACTAAAGCAGACGGATTGGAATGATGAAAAAAAATCGGCTTTCGTAGAGCATCAGTTCGGGGCACAAGATGATTATTACCGGAAAGTTTATCCGAATTCGGATTACAGTATCATTCTGTTCAACGACGTGCCCGCAGGAAGGTTATATGTAGAACGCAACCTCATCCCGGGAACGATCCGGATTGTCGACATCGCCCTGTTGCCCGATTTCCGGAATAAAGGCATCGGACAATTTCTGGTGCAGGAATTGCAGAAAGAATCTGCCCTGTCCGGCAAGACGCTCACTATCCATGTCGAACAATTTAACCAGGCCATGCGCCTGTACGAACGGCTGGGTTTTCAAAAAATCAAGGAAACACACGGCGTGTATTACCTGATGGAATGGCGGCCTTCAGGGCTTCCGGAATCAACCCCGAAATAACCGCCTCGCATTCAAAAAACAACCTCCAATTAGATACTATCCAATGCTCGACCAATTACAATCTTCAGATTTTGCCCACTTGAAAGGAACGGATATCTCTATTCGATTTCACCCGGAAGTGACCCTGGAAGCGCGCCTGCTCGATGTATCGGAAGTAAAAGGCGACACGACGCTGGAGCGCAATCCCTTTTCCCTCATCCTCCAGACCACGCAAAAAAAAGAAGCCTATCCCCAGGCAATTTACACCCTCATCCATCCCGAAAAAGGAGACATGCAACTCTTTATGGTGCCACTTGGAAACGACGGTAACGGCATGCGATACGAAATCGTATTCTCATGAAGCCGTGCCGGAGTTAAGCATCCGGTTTACAATAAAATAGAATGCATGTTGACTACAAGCTGACGCTCCGGCGTCTGACCGATTCATTGTTACAAACCGACGCATCCTATCAGCAGATGTTCGAAGCGGCGCATGAGTTATACCGATTGCTGAGCGCTGCCGCATGGATGCATCCGGACGATCCGAAAAACAGGACAGACATTTATTTACCCGAAGGGAAAGCCATCGCGCCCGCCTGGGCTGCCATGTGTATCAAGGATTTCTACCGCACCCGCCAGTTTTTGCGCGGTATGGTTTCAGCCATCCAAACTATGCAGCCTGAAGTTACTGACGGGCCTGTTCATGTCGTGTACGCCGGAACAGGCCCGTTCGCAACGCTGGCCATGCCGCTCACGACTGTATTTTCGCCCGACGAAGTACAATTTACCCTCCTTGAGATCAATCCGGAAAGCGTACGGATGCTCCGAAACGTGCTGAAGGTTTTTCAGGCCGAAGCATACGTCCGGAAAATTGAACTGACGGACGCCACCACCTACCAGGCAACGCAACCGATCCACATTGTGGTAACGGAAACCATGCAACAGGCCTTGCAGGACGAACCGCAGGTAGCGATTACCCGCAACCTGGCGCCACAACTGGCGCCGGGTGGTGTTCTGATCCCACAAAAAGTCAGTATCTCCGCCGGTTTATTCAACATTAATAACTTGCTGGAAATCAATACCTCCTCCCCAGCCTACCGGTTATTATGCCCCGTCTACGAACTTTCGGCCCGGTCGGCGGAAACAACCGCCCCATACCCCGAAGTCCTCGTAGACATACCGGAAAATTTCGAGGCCGGCTTTTCCCAGTTTTGCCTGTTTACCGAAATTCAGGTTTTTGAAAGTATTTACCTGTATTTGAGCGAATCGGGGCTTACACAACCTAAAATACTGATGCAGGCAGGGCCAGGCGGGAAATTCGGCGCTCAAAAAGTCGGTATCCGGTATGTTCTGCAAAAAAAGCCCGGTTTTGAGATCAGGTTGCTGGCATCTTTAAATCCTCCAAAGTAATAGCGTACTACGCTTTAAACATCTTCTCTATCTCCGCCCCAAACTGCTGCGCGATCACCTCGCGGCGCATTTTCATCGTGGGCGTGAGCAGACCGTTTTCCGGCGTCCAGGGTTCGAACAGCAGTTGAAATTTGCGTATTTTTTCAACAGGGCCGAGCCGGGTTTCGTTGATGGATTCTATTTCCCCGCGCAGCAGTTTTTCCACTTTCGGGTTCAGGATCATGAACTGAGGGGAAGTCCAGTGTACCTTGTTTTCTTTGCACCAGTTTTCCAGTACAACAAATTCGGGCACGATTAAAGCGCCGGCAAAAGGTTTGTTTGCCCCGATTACCATAC
>Ga0163153_10007597_pt1 | contig 11605 bp, 13 predicted proteins | sample OliLakLV19MP6IB1_FD_148629 | JGI IMG/M metagenome (GOLD analysis project Ga0163153, IMG submission 148629) | Freshwater microbial mat bacterial communities from Lake Vanda, McMurdo Dry Valleys, Antarctica - Oligotrophic Lake LV.19.MP6.IB-1 | ecosystem: Environmental > Aquatic > Freshwater >... | reverse complement strand
TAGCCGGCACAGAATGCGGGGCCCTCGGCCCGTAGGAGCACCGCCCGTGCGTCGCGAGTGTGAGCACCCGGGCGGCCTCGACGGTCTCGACCGCCTCGCTCCGCAGCGGTTCAGTCACTGCCGGACCCTACCGATGATTCGGGGATAGCGTCGGCGGTTCACAGCGGGACTACGGGGGCGGAATGCGCGGAAGATTGTTAGCGGCGGCAATTGCGATCGCGCTGGTGGGGTCGGCGTGTTCGAGCGACGACGACTCGGGTGACGACACCGCCGCCGCGGCGCAAGACGGCGAGGCGACTGAGGTCGCCACCACTGACGTCATCGCCGCCTTCACCGCGGCCGGGAGCATCAACGCGGCGTACGTGCTCGATGCCGAGCCCGGGGCCGAACTCACGCTCGCCGACATCGACAACACCGAGGTCGCGACGGCGACGGCCGACGACCTCGGCAGCGCGGTCTTCTACGACGTCGAACCCGGCGCCGGCTATCGCGTGGTCGAAGAAGGCGACGAAGTCGCGAGCACCGAGTCGTTCGACGTGCTCGGCGCCGACGACGAACCCGATCCCGCGCTGTACACCCAGGAGATGACCGAAGGTCTCAACTACGTCCGCATGCGCGACGGTGTCGAACTCGCGATGACCGTGCGCCTACCCGCGGGCGCCACGATGGATTCGGGGCCGTTCCCGACCGTCATCGAACACTCCGGCTACCAGGTCGCCGCGCCGAAGGACCTGTTCGCGGATGTCGTCGCGCGGCTCGCCGACCCGGAGCTTCCTTCCGACCCGCTCGTGCCGTCGACCTCGACCGCGGTCGGGTCGCTCATCGCGCCCGTGCTCGGGTTCGCGACGGTGAGCGTGCAGATGCGCGGCACCGGATGCTCGGGCGGCGCGTTCGACTTGTTCGACCTGCCGACCACGTACGACGGGTACGACATGGTCGAGACGGTCGCCGCCCAGGACTGGGTCAAGGGCAACAAGGTCGGCATGGTCGGCATCTCGTTCTCGGGCATCAGCCAGCTGTTCGCGGCGGGGACGAACCCGCCGTCGCTCGCGGCGGTCGCGCCGATGTCGGTCGCCGACGACCTGTACCGCACCGTCGGCTCGCCCGGCGGCATCTACAACGACGGGTTCGCGCAGTCGTGGCTCGAGGAGCGCACCGAAGACGCCAAGCCCGCCCCCGAAGGCGGCCAGCCGTGGGCCAAGGCGCTGGTCGAAGCGGGCGACGAACACTGCATCGACAACCAGAAGCTGCACGGCCAGGCGCGCGACGTGTTCTCGATCCTGAACGAGAACCCGGAACGCGTGCCGGAGTTGTACGACAATCGCTCACCCGCGCTCTGGGCCGAGAAGGTCGAGGCGCCGATCTTCATCGCGAGTGCGTTCCAGGACGAGCAGATCATCGGTGTCGGTCCTGCGCTTATCGAGGGGCTGTCCGACAACCCCGACGCGTACGTGACGCTGATGAACGGAACGCACGTCGACCCGCTCGGACCGGCGACGATCACGCGCTGGGCCGAGTTCCTGTTCTTGTACGTAGCCGACGCGGTGCCGGCGGTTCCGCAGGCGGTACTCGACCTGAGCGGCGCGTTGTACGCGCAGATCGCGAGCGCGCCCGCCGCACCCGTGCAGCAATCGCGCTTCGCCGGGCGCACCGACCTCGAAGCCATGCGCGAGGAGTACCGGAACGACCCGCGCGTCCGCGTGGTCATGGACATCGGCGGTGGCCCGGCCGGACCGGGCGCGCTCGAGATGGTGTGGGAGATGGGCTTCGACGAATGGCCGCCCGCGGCCGCCGCGCCGACGGCGTACTTCCTCGGTCCCGACGGCACGCTCGCCACCACCGAACCGGCCGAAGGCTCCGCGACGTATACGTCGGACGCGACGGCGCGGGCCCGGACCAACCTGCCCGAAGGCGACCCGTGGCACGCGGTACCGGGTTACGTGTGGGAACCGGTCGCCGACGGCAACGGCCTCGGCTTCGTCACCGAACCACTCACCGACGACCTCGTGATTGCGGGCCCGTCGAGCGCCGACATCTACCTGTCGTCGACCCGGGCGGACACCGACGTGCAAGTCACGCTCTCCGAGGTACGCGCCGACGGGACCGAGAACTACGTGCAGTTCGGCGTGCTGCGTGCGTCGTACCGTGCGCTCGACGACGACGCGACCGCGCTCGAGGCGCGCCACCCGTACGACAGCCGGGAAGACCTCACCGACGAGACGACTCTCGTGCGCGTGCCGCTCTTCCCGGTCGCGTACGCGTTCCACGCGGGTTCGCGCATCCGGCTCACCGTCCAGGCGCCGGGTGGCGAGCGGCCGAGGTGGACGTTCGACACTCCCGAGGACGGGTCGGCCGAGAACACGGTGAGCTTCGGCGGCGCCACGCCGTCGGCGCTCGTGCTGCCGGTACTCCCCGGCCAGATCCCCGGCGGCCCGCTCACCGCGTGCGGCGCGCTGCGCGGTACCGCGTGCCGCGCGTACACGCCGGCGGCCAACGGCGGATAAGGCAGCGCGCCTCAGCCGACCCAGAGAAAGTGTGGTCGAATCCCCCCATGATCGACCCCGCACTCGCCCGCAAGACCTGGCGCCGGCTCGAACCGGTGCACGGGATGGTCTACTTCGCGCCCGAGGCGGTGGAGCAGTACGCCGCCGTCGGCATCGAGCACAACCGCATGCAGTACTTCTCGTCGCGGTCGGCGCCGATGGGCGCGGTGCCCGCCGAAGTCGTGGTCGCCACGTTCTTCAACTTCAACCCGGACCTGATCCGCCGCGCCATCCCGGCCGCGTGGGCCATCGCCTCACCGGAGACAATCCTCGCGGCGCGCCTGCGGGGTGTCGACGCCGCGTTGCGGCGCGCGCTCGGCGACACGATCGGGTCACCCGAGATGAAGGAAGCCGCGGGCCTCGCACGCATCGCGGCCGAGGGTGGGTCGGAGTTCATCTCGGGCCGGCCGTTGTTCGCCGGTCACGCGCACTTGCCGTGGCCCGACGAACCTCATCTCGCGTTGTGGCACGCGCAGAGCTTGCTGCGCGAGTTCCGCGGCGACGGCCACATCGGCGCGCTCCTCGTCGAGGGCCTCACCGGCGTGCAGGCACTCGTTATCCACGGCGCGACCGGCGAGGTTCCGCCCGCCGCGCTCCAACAGAGCAGGGCGTGGGGTGACGACGCATGGAACGCGGCCATCGACGAGATGCGCAGCCGCGGCCTCGTCGAACCGACCGGCGACCTCGCGCTGACGGAAGCGGGCCGCACGCACCGTCAGTGGGTCGAGGACCGCACCGACGCGTTGTCCGTGCCCGCGTACGCAGCACTCGGCGAAGAAGGCACCGCGCGCCTGGGCGAGATCGGCCGGCACTTCAGCCGAGCGGTCATCGACAGCGGGCTGTTGCCGTTCGGTGTGCCGAGCCGGGCGAAGTACGAGACCGAGGAACGCCCCGCGGGTTAGGAGCCGATGACGTGTACCGCGTACGCGCCAACAACACTGCGACCGCGTCGACGAACAAGATCCACGACGACGACGTCGCGCGCCAGTACGGCTTCTCGGGCGGACTCGTACCCGGCGTCGACGTCTACGCGTACATGACGCATCCCGTCGTCGCGCGCTTCGGACGCGCGTTCCTCGAACGCGGGACAATGCACGCGCGCTTTCGTCGTCCGGTGTACGACGGACGGTTCGTCACCATCGACACCACCGGAACAGACGAGCTCTCTTTGGTCGTACGCGACGACACCGGCGAGGAGTGTGCAGCCGGACGTGCCGGCGCCGAACCCAGCGCGCCGTTGCCGTCGGTCGAGAAGTACCCACGGGCCGAACTGCCGAACCCGGCACCTCCCGCGACCGCAGAGGCGTTGCGTGCGACCGAACCGCTCGGCACCGTGGACACGGTGTTCGACGCCGAGAAAGCCGGGGAGTATCTCGACGCAGTTCGCGAAACCCACCCGATGTACGCGCTCGAGGGCATCGCGCACCCCGGGTGGCTACTGCGGCGCGCCAACCGCATCCTCGCCCGCAACGTCGCGCTCGGCCCATGGATTCACGTCGAAAGCACGGTCGAGCACTTCGGCCTCGTGCGCGATGGCGACAAGGTGAGCACGCTGGGCCACGTCACAGATCTGTTCGAGCGCGGCGGCCACGAGTTCGTGACGCTCGACATCCTCGTCGTCGCCAACGACAACACGCCGGTGATGCGCGTCGACCACACCGCGATCTACCACCCCCGCGCGCGCTAGCCGGACGAGAGCGCGGCCACCACGAAGATCGAGTTCGCGGTGCCGTCGATGGTCGGTTCCGACGTCACGTAGTTCTCGTTCTCGTCCTCGTACGCGGCTTCGGACGAGTCGAAGGGGCCGTCGATATCGAAGCCCTCGGCTTCGATGTCGACCACGGGTGCGCGATGCCGGCTTCGCCCGAACCGTCGTCGGCGGCCGGGTCACGGAAACCGAGGTCGTGGTCGCTGATGTCGCCGACCTGACCGATGAACACACCCGGCGCAGGATGCGCTTTGCGCAACCACCGGATGCCGACGTCTAGCCGACCTTGTGCAACGTGTTGTGGTCGACGTGGGGGAACAGGTCGGGGAACTCGTTCATCTTCAGCATCGTGGGCTCGTGGCAGCTCCACGTGCCGTCGGCGTTGAGGGTGACCTCCGCCTCGTAGTTCACCGTGCTCGCGTTCTTCGCGAGGTACATGTTCTCGCCGTAGCCGACCTCGGTGTGGAACGGGTTCTCTTCGCTCCCCCGCCACATCGCGGAGCGGTAGTCGAGGCCGTAGAGGTGCTGGCTGCCGTTGTCGACCGGACCGAACGGCTTCATCGTGACCTTCTCGCGGTACGGCGTGTCGATCACTTCGTCCTCGGCGTGCGAAAACGCCGGGTCGAGCCCACCGTCGCCCTCCCACTCGCCGATCAAGCCGGCCCGGGGCCCCATTCGCTGCTCATTCCGCGCTACTCCTCGATGTGGTTTCCAGTGGCGTACGACCCTATCCGGGCATTGGAGTGAAGGCATGGGCCCCGCCGCCCGATCAATGAACATGACGGGTGATCCCGGGCTGTTCGGCCCGGACTCGGTGACGTGGCGGGTGCACGCGCACCCGAGCGCGCTGGTCGGCGGTCTGCGCGCCCTGCTGCTCCAGACCTTTCATCCGCTCGCGATGGCGGGGATCGCCGAGCACTCGAACTACCGGGACGACCCGCTGGGCCGGTTCCGGCGCACGGCCGAGTTCGTCGCCGCGACGACGTACGGCACGACGGAGGAAGCGAACCGGGCCATCGAAATCGTCCGCCGCGTCCACGTCCACGTTCGCGGCGTCGCGCCCGACGGGCGCCCGTACTGTGCCGGCGACCCCGCGCTGCTGTCGTGGGTGCACAACGTCGAGGTCGAGAGCATCCTCATCGCGTACCAGCGGTTCGGGCCCGGGTTGTCGCGTTCCGAGTCGAACCAGTACGTGCGCGAGATGATGCGCGTCGGCAGCGCCGTCGGCGCCGACCAGCTGCCTGACACCGCGCGCGAGTTGCGCGCCTGGGTTGCGTCGGTGCCGGAACGCCAGGTGACACCCGACGCGCGCCGCACCGTGCGATTCCTCCTCTTCCCGCCACTCCCGAGGGTGCTGCTCCCGCCGTACGCGGTGCTCGCCGCGAGCGCGCTGAGCCTGCTTTCAGTACGCGAGCGACTGTCGCTGCACCTGCCGTCGATCCCGCCGGCCGAGCCGCTGGTCCTCGTGCCCGCGGCCAAGCTGTTCCTCAGCGCGCTCGACATCGCCCTCGGGCCCCTGCCCCCGAGGGAAGCCGCGCTCGACCGCGTGGGCGGATGACAAGGCAACCTTGTCATTCCGCCTTGTAAGGCGTAAGCTCAGCTCAATGACAGTTGGCGTGTTCCGCGTATCCGATCGGGGCCAGATGGCGCTTCCGGCCGATGCCCGACGCCGCTGGAACCTCGTCGAGGGGGGCGCGGTCGAGATCGCGGACCTGGGCGACGCGCTCGTCATTGTCCCCGCCGATCGAGGCGGCCTGCGAGCGCTGCTGCGCAACGCAATCGACAGCGCCGGCGGCTACCACGAGCTCGCACGCCGCGTCGCGACCGAAGACCCCGAACTCGCTTGAGCAAGGGCGATGTCGTCGTCGACGACCATCTCCTTCTGCGGGTCCTCCTCGGCGACGAACCTCCCGCCCTTCGTCAGCACGGGGGTCAGTTGTCGACGACGGGCCTTTGGTACCACCGCCTGTGTCGCGCTTTGGCTGACACCACCGTCGTCGGGACGATGTCGCGGTCGCTCGGCAACATCGATGACCAAGCCGCCGCCCGCGTGATCGGGGCAGTTACGATGCTCCCCGACACCATCGGCCTCGCGTCATTGCGAACGCTCGCGTGGCCGATGGCCGCGTTGATCGAAGCGGGCGCTCGACTCAACCTCATGTCACTCGAAGCCCTCGCGGCGGCCCGCCACCTTGACGCCACCATCTGCCTCGCCGAGGCCGACGACAATCGTCCGCTCGTCGAAGTTGCAGGCCACCACGATGTCGTCGTCCGCGTCATCGCGTGACGGTCAGTCGAGCGGCTCTTCATCTGGGGACGACCTGATCTGCGGCCTGGCAGTGCTCGGCTTCGCGATCTGGCTCCTGACCCGCCCTTCGTTCAGGGACTCTGCTAGTCGAGTTCGGCGATGAGCTGGTAGCTCAGTTGGTCGAGGACGTGGTGGCCGCTGCGGAAGTAGCGGCGCCCGCAGTGCACATGCCGTTGCGGTTCGAGCGTCAGCTTCGTCCACTCGCCGAGGTGCGGCCACAACAACAGCTCGACCGGGATCGCACGGAGCCGACCGGGGCTGCGCAGGTACCCCCGCATCCGCCACGCACCACTCGGTTGGGCGCGCGGTTCGTCGAGTACCAGGCGGCTTCCGACCTCGACGCGTTGGTCGCGTGCGCAACGCCGCCACCATCCCGGCAGATCTCCCAGGTGCGCGGGCTGCACACCGATCATGCGGGTGAACGTCGAGAGCAGCCGACCCGAACTCGACACGACGGGCGCTGTCGTGATCGCGCGCCACGGCGTCTGCGCCCTGACCTCGGTGCTCTCGGTGACGAGTTCGGCGACGACGGCGACGCATTCGCGGACGACAGCGCGCGCGTCAGTCGGACGCCCGTCGGGGACCGCGGGCATCGGGTCGAACGCGATGCCGTCGTCGTAGACCGCGAGCGGTTCGAGCGGGTCGTCGAACTCGGGCGGGTATGAGGATCTCCGGCGCACTGCCGACCTCCCCGTGACCTCCCGATAGTACGGAGTTCAGCCCGCCGGTGGAAGGTTCGGTGCGAATCGTTCGAGCGGCATGCTCGGCGGGACGTCTTCGACGAGGTCGGCCAGGATCCGCCCGAGGAGCGGCCCGAACTTGAAGCCGTGACCCGACGTGCCCGCGCCGACCACGACGTCGTCGCTGCGGTGCACGACGAAGTCCTCGTCGGACGTGTTGTCGTAGACGCAGGTCTCGACCTCGACCGGAACCGGGTCGAAGTCTCGCAGCCAGTCGCGGGCAGCCGACTCCAGCGCGGCAACGGCCCTGGGGTCCGGGTCACGATCGCGCGAGTCCAGGTCGATCACCACCCCACCGTGGTGCAACGCGATCTTGTACAGCTCGGATCCCGGCGTCGGCAGCCCGTACACGGCCGGTTCCGCGTGCGCGATGAAGATGGGCGTCGGCCGCGCCACGACCGGGCGGAGGTACGCGACGGTCTCGAGCGTCGCGGCCGACGGACCGATGTCGCGCAGCCGGCCCGTCCACGGACCCGCGCAGATGACGGCGACTTTGGCGTTGATCGGTCCGCCACTGGTTTCGACGCGCACGCCACGTTCGCGGTCGCCGACGTGTTCGACCAGCGTGTGCTCGCGCACCTCGGCACCGCCCGCCGTACGCAGCGTGGCGAGCGTCGACGCGGCATCGATCACGGCCGACGCGGGTTCGAACACCGCGGCCCCGCACCCCTCGAACATCGGGAACTGCTCGGCCACATCGGCCGCCGTGAGCTCCGACACCGGCGCGTCCGACTCGCGCAGCGCGGCGAGTACATCGCCCGCGCCCGGGCCGAACGACAGCTGTCCGGTCTCGTGGAGCAACGTCGTAGCCGTATCGCGTTCGAGCGCGCGCCACACCTCGCGCGAGTGCTGGGCCATCTGCACGTAGAACGGATCGGGGTATCCGAGTCGGAACACCCGCGAGCGGCCGTGCGACCCCGCGTGCCGGTTACCGACCGTCTCACGCTCGATCACGACCACCTCGCGCCGGCCCCGGAGCGCGTACGCAGTGGCGAGTCCGAGGAGCCCACCACCCACGACGACCACATCGGCCCGCTCCGCCACCACGAAATGACCTTAGGTCTATTGGGAGTCAGGTCGCGCCGGGGCCGCGCCGATGACCTGAGGGTGGAACTGCACCCGACCGCGCCGAGCTGGCGCATCGCGCTGCTCACTGCGATAGGAGCCGGTGCGCTCACGGCCGCGGCCTGCGTCGCGATCGCGACCGGCCAGTTCGCGCCGGTGATGTGGTGGCTCATCGCGCTCGCAGGCCTCGCGACGTTCGTTCCGGCAGTCGGAACGCTGAGTGCGGCAGTGGAGGTCGACCACACGGGGGTCACGGTGCTGCGGTTCGGTCGGATGCAGCAGTTCCGCTGGGACGAGATCGTCGACCTCGGCGTCGTCGAGCGGCGCGCCCTGGTGGCGGACGGTACCGAGTACCACTGGGTCTGGCCCACTCGCCGGCACATGGTCGCGGTGCCGTATCTCCAACTCGTCGACGGCACCCGTCGCGAGCTCCCCGCGCTCTCCGCGCCCACCGGCACCGGGCGCGCCGTCGCGGACGCGCACGCCGACCGGATCCGCGCTCAGGACGCGAACGCCGAGCTGGTCACGACAAGCTCATAGGGCCGTCACCCCGAGTCCGGGACAAACCGTTCCATCGTCCGGCGTGACACGGCGGCGCCCGGGGGTGCACACTGCATGGGCCTATGACTGCGCCTACGACGACCTCACAAGCCACCGACCATTACACCGTGATCTCGGCCGACACCCACGCCGGTGCCAGCCATTCGACGTACCGCGAGTACCTCGACCCGAAGTACCTCGCCGACTTCGACGCCTGGCGGGGCAAGTACAAGAACCCCTACAAGGATCTCGGCGACAACCGACGGTTGCGCAACTGGGACAACGAGATGCGCAACGGCGCCCAGGAGAGCGACGGCGTCGTCGGCGAAGTCGTGTTCCCGAACACGGTGCCGCCGTTCTTCCCGAGCTTCGTGCTGTTCGCGCAACCGGCCAAGCCCGACGAGTACGAACACCGGCTCGCGGGCATCCGCGCCCACAACCGGTGGCTGAAGGACTGGTGCAACGAGTACGCGCCGCGGCGCGCCGGCGTCGGACAGATCTTCTTGAACGACGTCGACGACGCGATCGACGACGTGAAGTGGATCAAGGAGAACGGGCTGCGCGGCGGCATCCTGCTGCCGAACGTCGCGCCCGACGTGAAGTGGGTGAAGCCGCTCTACGACCCGTACTACGACCCGCTGTGGAAGGTGTGCGAAGACCTCGACGTCCCCGTCAACGTACACAGCGGCACCGGCAACCCCGACTACGGCAAGTACCCGATCTCGATGATCCTCTACATCAACGAGGTCGGCTTCTACACGCAGCGGCCGCTCATGCATCTCATCGTGTCGGGCGTGTTCGAGCGGTTCCCGCGCCTGAAGTTCGTGATGACCGAGATCGGCTGCGCGTGGATCCCCGAGATGCTCGGACGACTCGACCTGATGATGGGCCGCATCACCGGCACGGGCGAGACGGGCGAGATCAAGTACGCCGACGGGCTGCTCCCGCCGCGTTCGGCAACCGAGTACTTCCACCAGAACTGCTACATGGGTGTGAGCGGCCCCGGACCCGCCGACATGGCGGCACGCCACGAGGTCGGCATCGACCGGTTCATGTGGGGCAGCGACTACCCCCACGACGAGGGCACCCACCCCCACACCCGCGACCATCTGCGCCGCCGGTTCCACAACGTCAACGACGAGGAACGGCGCATGCTGCTGTCGGAGAACGCGGCCAAGCTCTACGACTTCGACCTCGACGCCCTCGCACCACTGGCGGCGAAGGTCGGCCCGACGGTCGCCGAACTCTCGACCCCGCCCGAGGGCAACGACGAGGAAACCCTGCTCGCGATGTCGAAAGACATGGACAGCGAGGCGCTCTAACGCCAGTTCCTATCGGACTCGGCGACTACGTCATCGCGGGCACAGCCGACGTGCGGGGTCTTGACCTGGCAACGCTCGATGTCCTCTACCAGACGAGGATTGTTCGAGCCGGGCGCCACCGGTACGATCTGTGATTCGCGAGTCACGTCGAGTGGGGTGCGGGATGGCCGACGCGTTGGCGTTCGACACCGACTCGGTGGGTGCGGTGGCCGACTCGATCGAGACGACAGCCCGGTCGTTGAATTGGAGTGGGTCGTGTCGGGCTTTCGAGTTCCCGGCGCCCGGCGACGAGGTCGCGGAGGCAATCTTCCGGTTCGAGGAGGCGGCGTCGGGGATGAACCGGTGGGCGACGATGCGAGCCGAGATGTTCGCGGGCGCGTTACGGCGTGTAATCGACCAGGCCGCTGCCGCCGACCGCTGGACCGGCGGTTGACGAGGTGTTGCTGACTTCGAATGCCATGGAGTGGGCGGCGGAACAGGCCCGCGCCCTGGCCCGCGACTACGCGACGGCTGCCGAGCAGGCCGTCCACTGTGCGAGCCGGTTCCGTGACGACGCGGAAGCGGTAACCGGTGCGTGGCAGAGCCCGGGCGGGCGGCGGTTCTCTCAGGACTTCACTGCCTTCGCGGATCAGCTGCAGCCACTGGTCGGCGGGTACGCGGCCGCGATCGACGCGTTGCGAATGCTCGGAGACCGGGCGAACGAGATCGCGGCCGATCTGCGAATCCGGGAGCAACGCATTTCGGGGTTCGATGCCGAACTCCTCGGCCTCAACCGCAACCTCGCAGTCGCCGATCCCGACGAGGCCCGCCGGCTCGGATACCAGCGCGACGAACTGGCCGGAAACATGCGCGCCCTCGAACGCCAGGACGACCTCCAGGCGTCGTGGTCGTCGGCGTGCCGCTGGTGCGCAGACGCGCTGCGAAGCTGCGCGATGGCGTACGGGGCAGTGTCGGCGTTTCCGCTCGACAGCCCGGTGCTGCACACCGCGCTCGCGTACTCGTATGCCAACGTGTTGCACGGCCCTCCGGCCGTGCAGGAGTCGTGGACGGTTACCCTCACGGTCGAAGCGATCGTCGTCGCGGGCGGCGTCGGCGATGTCGTGTTCGAGGTGCGGCGCCTGTCGAACGGCACGTTCGAGGTTCGCCATCTGATCGGCGGCGGCGGCGTGACCGAGGGCGGCGCCGAGTTCCGGGCCGGGGTCCGCACCGGCGGCGATACGCTCGGCATCGAGGCCGGCGCGACGATCAAGGGCGCGCTGGGCGTCGAAGCAGAACGGACCTACCGGGTCGCGAGCCTCGACGATGTCCGGCTCCTCGTCACCAACCTCTCGCTCGAGTACCTGCCGGTTGCGAACGCGGGGCTCGACCTTGGGAACGAC
>Ga0163153_10007594_pt1 | contig 11607 bp, 11 predicted proteins | sample OliLakLV19MP6IB1_FD_148629 | JGI IMG/M metagenome (GOLD analysis project Ga0163153, IMG submission 148629) | Freshwater microbial mat bacterial communities from Lake Vanda, McMurdo Dry Valleys, Antarctica - Oligotrophic Lake LV.19.MP6.IB-1 | ecosystem: Environmental > Aquatic > Freshwater >... | reverse complement strand
GTGATGCATGGCTTCGGCGGCGTCGAGGAAACCCGACTCCACCGCATAGCCGACCGGGGAGTGCGACACCGTCTGCCATTTGATCCGGCCGCGCTGGCCAACGACCAGGATCATGGAGTCGCCCACGTGGTACGGCCGGGCCGTGCGACCCTGAATTTCGACCAGGGCCAACGTCGTGCCGGCGCCGATGCCCAACTCCACGATTTTTCGGTTGGCCGTCTCGATGCCATTCAAAATGGCGCTTCGCAGATCGGCGCCGTTGGCGGCGGCTTCGGCCATGGCGTCCTGAAGTGAGGAGAGGGCCAGGCTCGAGGCCTGTTCGCCCGCCCGGGAGCCGCCCAAACCGTCCGCTACCACCAGGATGCCCGATTGGCCGTCGAAGGGAATCAGCGCCGCGGCGTCTTCATTGGCCGTCTGCTTGTCCGGCGAGCGGCGCGAAAATACGGCCGCCGAACCTTCCCACAATGCGCACAGTTCCCCCGACTCCATATTGCAGTCGAGAAACAGGCTCGGGGTGTGGGGAGTCGCTACAGCCATAGCAAAATGCGTGTAGGTGAAACGACCGAACGCCGCCCCAGGCGTCCGCCGCGCACGGCCTCAACGGGGCCACTCTCTATTGTAGCATGGCGGGGGCGTTCCGGGAATTGGCATATGTCCTTACGCAGCCATCACTTGAGCGAAGTGGCCCAGCTTGGAGTGGAGCCGGAAGCGTCACCGCCCGGAGTGAATTGGTAACGACGGCATGTTTGGACTCGCTCCAGACGCTGGCGTTTTTGGCGCTATTTGATGTAGCAACGTTTAGAAGTTAGCTGCTTCGGCGCTGTTTAACGCACTGGACCTTGGTGGCGGATTTGGATACCTTCCCGCCCTCTTCACTTCACCGCCCGAGGGGGTGGCGGTGAAGGTGCGCAGCTCAAGTGCATGCGGAGCCAAGGATGGCGACGGTCGCAGCGCCAAACGTCGGGGCGATAAGCCCTTACGCTCGTTGGCGGGAACTGGTGTTGCCGGTCGGGATGATTGCCAGCGTGCTGGTGATCATGCTGCCGCTGCCACCTGCGCTGCTGGACATCCTGCTGGCGGCCAATATCAGCGTCGCCGTGATGATGCTGCTGACGACGATCTACGTCCGCACGCCGCTGGAATTCAATATCTTCCCGTCGTTATTGCTGGCCACCACGCTTGCCCGGCTGGTGCTGAACGTGGCCACGACGCGCTTGATTCTGACCCACGCCGACTCCCTTGGCCTGAATGCCGCGGGCGAAGTGGTCCATGCCTTCGGCGAGTTCGTGGCCGGCGACCGGATCGTGGTCGGCATTATTCTGTTCATCATTATCGTGGTGATCCAGTTCGTGGTGATCACCAAAGGCGCCACGCGGATCAGCGAAGTGGCGGCCCGGTTCTCCTTGGACGGCATGCCTGGCCGGCAGATGGCGATCGACGCCGATCTGAACGCCGGCATCATCGACGAAAAAGAAGCCCAACGTCGCCGGGCCGAAATCACCGCCCAGGCGGATTTCTTCGGGGCCATGGACGGTGCCAGCAAGTTCGTCCGCGGCGACGCCATCGCCGGCATCATCATTACGCTGGTGAACATTGTCGGCGGTTTGATTATCGGCGTCCTGCAAGGCGGCATGGAACTGGCCGAGGCCGGCTCGGTGTACACCAAACTGACGATCGGCGATGGTCTGGTCTCCCAGGTGCCGGCGTTTCTGATCTCGCTAGCGGCCGGCTTGCTCGTCACCCGCAGTAATACCGAAGTGAACTTGCCCGCCGAGTTCATGCAGCAGTTGTTCTCGCGACCGCAAGCGTTGGCGGTGACCGGCGGCTTTCTGATCATGTTGATCTTCACCAACTTGCCGGCGATTCCACTGTTCACGATGGCTGGCGGCTGCCTCGCGATGGCCTACACGATGACCCGCAAGAAGCGCGAGGTCGAAACGCAGGCCAAGCAAGCCAAGGCCGCGGACGTGAAGCCGCCGCAGGAGCGGATCGAAGACTACCTGCTCATTGACCCGATGGAAATGGAAATCGGCGTCGGCTTGATCCGCCTGGCCGACCCCAAGCGCGGCGGCGATCTACTGGAACGCATTCAGGGCGTCCGCCAGCAGATGGCGGGCGAGATTGGCATCATCATTCCGAAGGTAAGGATTCGCGATAACTTCCGGCTGGAACAGAATCAGTATCGCGTGAAGATCGCCGATTTGCCGGTCGCGCAGGGCGTGGTTTATCCCGGCATGTTGATGGCGATCGATTCCGGCATGACGGCCGGCAAGTTGAACGGCATCCCGACGACCGACCCGGCATTCGGCACTCCCGCGGTCTGGATCGACGCCGGAGCGCGTGAGCAAGCGGAGTTGCTGGGATACACCGTCGTGGAACCGGTCACCGTGCTGGCGACGCATCTCACCGAAGTCGTGCGCCGCAATGCCGACGAATTGCTCACGCGCGATGCGGCGAAGCATCTCATCGCGCAGCTCAAAGAAACCTCGCCGGCCGTGGTCGAAGAATTGATCCCCAGCCAAATGAAGCTGGCCGAGGTGCAAACGATCCTGCAAATGCTGTTGCGCGAGCAGGTTTCGATCCGGCAGTTGAGCTCGATCCTGGAAACGCTCGGCGATCATTGCTCGCGGTCGAAAGACCCAGTGCTGCTTACAGAGTACGTCCGCAACCGGCTCGCCCGAGCGATCTGCACGCGGCTCCGCGACAAAGAGAATCGCCTGTTCGTCGTGTCGCTCGACCCAACGCTCGAGGACCGGATTCGCGCGGGTATCGAACACAGCGAGCGCGGCATGTTCATCCGCATGTCGCCTCAAGCCGTCGAACACACCTGCCAGCGGATCTCGGCGGAAGTAGACAAGCTTACGCGGATTGGCAAACCGCCGGTGGTGCTGGTGAGCCCGCAGATTCGGGCCGGCCTGAAGCAATTGACGTCGCCAAACATCCCGCAACTCGCTGTGTTGAGCTACGCGGAAGTGACGCGCGACACGGTGATTGAGTCGTTGGGGATGGTGACGGAGGGAGTGGGGAAATGACGAATTTCTAAATCTGAATGACGAATCAAATCCGAATGATTAAATGCTTGAAGGTCCTATAGAAAGAGAAGCGTTCTCAACAATACGTCCCTTCGACATTCAGTCATTCAAATTTGATTCGTTATTCGGATTTAGAAATTCGACATTCACAAACGCACGCAGTCGCTCGCACAACGGAAGCTATCGCCATGGAACTACGAACCTATCGCGCCTCGTCCATGCAAGAGGCGCTGGCGCTGGTGCGGCAGGACTTGGGGCCGGAGGCCGCGGTGGTACACACGCGCGAGCTGGGCGCCGAGGGCTGGCGGCGCTTCGTGCGCGGGTCGCGGCGGATTGAGGTCACGGCGTCGCGCGAAGTGAATGTGCCGAGCCGGTTGGCGCCCAAAGAAACCGCAGCGCCGAAGCTCGCCGCGCCGAGCGTAACGTCGCCGTTCGATTACGGGCCGGAGCACGCGGTGCAGTTCCGCCAGGAGATGAAGGGGCAGCTCGACGGGTTGCAGCAGATGGTGGAAACGCTGTGCAAACGGTCGCGCGTGGGCGAACGGCGTGAGTTGCCCGAGGCGTTCTTTCGACTCTACGCCGAATTGCTCGACGCCGATCTGAGCGATGACGAAGCCCGGGACCTCGTCGAACGCATTCAACAAGAGTTGCCCGGCGCAAATGAGGCGGCCTACGAGAGCGTACGCCTCCGGGCGCAACAATCGGTCGAGAGCCAGATTCGCATCGCCGGGCCGATCATGACGCACTCGGGCCGCCGCCGACTGGTGGCGCTCGTAGGTCCGACCGGTGTCGGGAAAACAACGACGATCGCCAAACTGGCCGCGAACTTCCGTCTCCGGGAGAAACGCCGTGTGGGGTTGATTACCGTCGACACGTACCGCATCGCGGCCGTCGAACAGTTGCGCACCTACGCCGACATCATCGACCTGCCGATGGAAGTGGTCAGCACGCCGCGCGAGATGCGCGAGGCCGTCGCCAAGATGAGTCAACTCGATTTGATCCTGCTCGACACCGCGGGCAGAAGTCCCAAAGACGAAGTGCAAATTCAGGAGTTGCGGGCGTTCCTCACCGAAGCGCAGGCGGACGAAGTGCACCTCGTGATGAGCAGCGTGTGCAGTTCTTCCACGCTGTTGAAAACGGCCGAGCGTTTCGGCGAAGTCGGCGCGACGTCGCTGCTGATCACAAAATTGGACGAAGCCAGCAGCTTCGGCAGCCTGTGGCCGTTGCTGCGCTCCTGCCCGCTTCCGCTCAGCTACCTGACCGACGGCCAAAACGTCCCAGACGACATCCAACCCGCCGACCGCCGCCGCCTAGCGCGGTTAGTGCTCGGGCAGATGGATGAGGCGATGGTGTAGCGGAGGATTCACCACGGAGACACGGAGGCACGGAGAGGGGGAAGAGGGGTGAAGCATTTTGAAACGCGGAGGGGGAGAGTGTGATGAGTTTTAGAGTGACGATGGCTGCCCAATGCTGAAAACTGAACACTGAAAACTTCAATCTCCCACTCCTCCTCTCCGTGTCTCCGTGGTGAATCCTCGGAACCAAACGTCTGAACTCCAATGCAACCCGATCAAGCGACACGACTGCGATTGTTGGTGAGTGACGAGGCCTCGGATGAGGTCGTCGCTCAGCCGCGCGCATCACGTACTTTGTCGGTCGTGGGCGCTAAGGGGGGCGTGGGCACGAGCACCGTGGCGTTGAACTTGGCCGTCGCGCTGAGCATCTCTGGTTGCCGTGTCGAGTTGGCGACCGCGAGTGACCTAGTGGGCGAGGCGACGGCGTTGACGCGCGGTCCCGCGGGCGTTGTCTTGCTGGGCGAAGAAGGTTGGCGAAGGTCATTGCTGTGGCAGCCGAGTTTGAGCCATTCAAAACAATTCATACCGGCGGCGAGCGAACTGGCGGACTGGTTGATCGTCGATCGAGGCACGGCGCCCTCCGCGAACGACGCCGAGTCGATGCTGCTGGTGAGCACGCCGGAACCTGCGTCGATCCTGGCGGCGTTCGAAGCCTTGCGTTCGGCTCACGCCAGCGGGATCGCAGCGGAGCTACTAGTCAATCGCGCCGGCACGCTGGCGGAGACGGAGCGGATCCGAGTGCGGCTTACCGAGGCTTCGCGGCGACTGCTGGGCTGTTGTCCGAACGTCTATGAGCTTCCAGAAGACATCGCTGTATTGGATGCGGCGCGATTGGGTCGGCCCGTGGCGTTAGCTCGCCCGGCTTGCCCGTTTTCGCGCGGCGTGCAACGGCTCGTCGATGTTTGGTCGTCGGCGCGCTCCGAGCGGGCCGCCTAACAAAAAACTCACACGGTTTCGCGAACGATTCAAGATCCCAACCTGAAAGACCGATTGTATGAGGGCCGTTGACTACGCCATGTACTGTCAAGATTTTCCGGTTAGCGAAGCCGTGAGGCGCGTGCGGTGGCAAGAACGTACGCCGGAATCCTCGGTTCGCTGGCCATGGCGGTCGCGTTGGTCCGCGGCATCATGTCGGGCGGTGGAGCGGAAGAAACCGTCGTGCATGCCTTGGCGGCGATGATTGGTTTCGGCCTGCTCGGTCTCGCGATCGGCGGCATCGCAGGTTGGATCGTGGAAGACGCGGTTTACGCACAAGTTCAGCAGGAAGTCACGGCGCACGAGGCGCAGAAGAACACCAGGTCCGACAATCCCACGACGCGCTGACGCGCCGACGGCCCCTGGCCGCGGGCGTACCAAGGATGGCTTGAGCGCGATCGTATCCAGCAGTCACGGAGGAATGCATGGCAACCACACTAGCGCCTGAAGACGTCTCGCAACTCTGGGATGCCTATAAGCTCGATATGAACAATCAGGAGCTGCGCAATCGGCTCGTCGAGCAATACCTTCCCCTGGTGAAATACAACGGCGAGCGCATCTGGGCGCGGTTGCCCGAGGGCGTCGAGTTGGACGACCTGATCTCGGCCGGCATCTTCGGTCTGATGGACGCGATCGACGCGTTCGACCTGACGCGCGGCGTCAAGTTCGAGACCTACTGCGTACCGCGCATTCGCGGGGCCATGCTCGACGAACTTCGCACCATGGACTGGGTGCCACGCCTCGTGCGCTCCAAGGCCAGCAAGCTCAACGAGGCGGTGAAAACCCTCGAGACTCGGCTCGGCCGGCAGCCGTCGCACGCGGAGGTGGCCGAACAGATGACCATCACGGTGCCCGAGTTGGAAAAGATGGTGCTCGACGCCAACGCGGTGAACCTGATCAGCCTGAACAAGAAGTGGTACGAGACCGACAGCTACAAAGACGTCCGCGAGATTGATATTCTCGAAGACAAAAAGGGCGAGGATCCCACGAAGCGGATCCAGAAGAACGACCTGATGCGGCTTGTCACCAAGGGACTCAATCGCAATGAGCGGCTGATCATCATCCTTTACTACTACGAAGAGCTGACGATGAAGGAGATCGGCGCCACGCTGGATCTCTCCGAAAGCCGCGTCAGCCAGATGCACAGCTCCATCGTCCAACGCCTGCAAAGCCAGCTGGGCCGCCGACGTCCGGAGTTTGGGACGTAGGACCTTGAGAGTTTGAAGTTTTCAGTGTTCAGTTTTCAGTTCATTGAGCGCAATCGAACTGTAGGGCGGGCCGTGCGAGATTTGGGCCGTCGATTCTTGCGACACCCATCACAACGCTGATCACCGCTACCAGAAACAAAGCGAGGCCCGCCGTGCATCACGGCGGGCCTCGCTGTTTGGTGTGGTTGCGTTACCGGAGTGCGTCGTCAACTCATCCGCGAAGTCATCGAGTAGTGCGCCGGCCCGGCCTACTGAAAACTGAACACTGAAAACTTCAAACTCCTTACTTCGCCAACTCATTCATCTCCATCAGTTGTGGCAACGAGTTGGATGAATCGGCGTTGCGATGCGGGACGCGAACCTTGGTGTTCACCGGGACCCGTAAGTAGATGCGGAAGAGATGAATCTTCTGCACGGGACGGGCCCAACTGGGGGCCACGACGGCATCGTTCACATGCTGTCCGGCGCCAATGATGCCCAAGTCGTTGTGATAGATGTCGTCTTTGCAGCCAGCGGCGGTGCAGGTGCGCTGAAACTGCACATGGCCGTCCTCGTACAGGACGTTCTGCCCGCGGCCTTCGTGATTCGCGCTCACATCGCCGCTATCCTGAGGGCTGGACGAATCGGCCACCAAGGCAAAGCGGGCGCGCCCCTGATTCTTGTTGCCCAAGTAACGGCCGTCCTTCTCATAGCCCAGGGCATAGCCGTAGCTGCCTCCCATGCTGCGTTGCAGTTCCAAGAGCGGCGCGCCTTCGGCCTTACCGATGCTCGCCATAGTGACAGGCGCCTGATCGGCCGCCGCTTGCGGCGACGAGGGGCAAAGCAAGGATCGCGAATTCTCGAGGTAGCGACCGTCGGTCAGCGTCGGACCGAAGATGCCGGCCGCGGCGTAGTTCCCTTCGGTCGGCACGTACGGGAAGTACCCGCCATGCTGTTGGCTGTATTGCCAGAGGCCGTTGCTGACCTGACGGAGGTTTTCGCTACAGTAAGCCACCTGCTGATCGAAGCGACTTTTCATTACCGAGGGGAAAAACAACATTGAAGCCACAAACAACACCGAGGCTGCCACGGCAAGGTCGAGCCATCGCCAGGTTGTCCGCTGCTCCCCGTATTCGACCTGTACGGCCGGCGCATTCGCTTGCCGCTCGATGAACTGGCAGCAACGTTCCGCCAAACCCAGCGGCGGAGCGGAATGTTCTGCATCCGAGCGGAGCGGCGTCAACGCGCGCCGTAAGACTTGCACCGAACGCTGCAACTGCGGGTCGGACGCCAGTCGCGACTCCAGCGCCTCGCGCTCGTCGCTCTCCAGGGCGTCCAACAGGTAGCCCAGCAACTCGATTTCGGTGTCAGGTTGTTTAGCGTTCATGGCGGCTGTGTTCGGAGTTGTTCCACGCTTCATTGAGACGCAACATCGCCGTATGCAGGCGGCTCTTCACGGTTCCAACCGGCACTTTCAAGATTTCCGCGGCTTCGCGGTATTTCAGTCCTTGGTGGTAGATCAAATTCACGGCCACTTGCAGCGTCTCCGGCAGCTTGGCCACGGCATCGCGGGCCCAATCGCGCCGCTCCACCGCTTCCAGGTTGTCGTCCGGCGACGGGTCCCGGGCTTCCAGCAGGTCCAGCAAAGCCCCCGGTTCGCTTTCGCCGTCTTCGCCGTGACGCCGGTCGAGGCTGACCAGCTTGTGTCGCTTGTTTCGTCGTTGGCAGTCGATGGCCTGGTGCGTGGCGATGGTGTACAACCACGGGCGCACCTTGCGTTCGGACTCGAACTGCTGGCATTTCAGATGGACTTGCAGGAAGGTCGCCTGAAAGACATCTTCGGCCAGGGTCGCGTCTCCAAGGTAGCGTTGCAGGTAGCTGTACAGCTCGCGCTCGTACCGTTTCACCAGTTCGTTAAACGCCCGCCGATCCGCCTGGGCGCGGTATTTCAGCAGCAACTCTTCGTCCGAGAGTTCGGCCAGGGGAGGGGCGGCGTTGGGGGAGCTGGGAGGGCTAATCGAACTGCACTCTCTCTGATACGCATGGCGGGGTGAGGAGTTCACCGAGCGGCCAAGAAAATCCGTTGTCTGTCCGCGTAAGGCTACCATGTTTCACCGTATCCGAGTGGGGTGAGGAGCAATTGCTGGAGGAGTTTGAAGTTTTCAGTGTTCAGTTTTCAGTGAGGACAGCGCGGCCCCGATCGCTGAAAACTGAACACTGAAAACTTCAAACTCGCTCAAAACCCTGATAACCGCTCCAAATCGCAAGTCCCGTGCCTAGGGGTGAAAATCTCGTGTACAAACGCTACGCATGGATCGCGCCTGGCGACGTAAACGCCTTCTTTGGCTTGATGTTGGATAACATTGGCGTGCTGGTTTTGTCGGTCACGCTGCTCGCCGCCAAGTTCGGTTTCCCGGCAACTTTTGCACTCCGTTACATGGTGCCGGGCTCGGCGTTGGGGGTCTTGGTAGGAGACCTCGCCTTTACCGCCTTGGCGTTCTGGGTCGCCCGGCGAACCGGGAAGACCGACGTCACGGCCATGCCGCTCGGCATCGACACCCCCAGTACCTTCGGGATGGTGTTCTTCGTGATCGGGCCGGCGTTCCTAGCCGCTCGGGCGTCGCAACTCGACGTCGACGCTGCGGCCCGTTACGCCTGGCACATCGGCATCTGGTCGATTCTCTGGAGCGGACTTTTCAAGCTGGCCTGCGCGCCTTGAGCGGCTGGGTTCACCGGTTGATCCCGCGTGCCGGCCTGCTCGGCTCCCTGGCGGCGATCGCGCTCGTGCTGATCGCCTTCATCCCGCTGCTGGAAATCTGGCACGAACCGCTCGTCGGGCTGCCGTCCCTGGCGGTGATTCTTTGTACGTTGGTCGCGCGGAAGAAGTTCCCGTTCAAACTGCCGGGCGCCTTGGCGGCGCTGCTGGTCGGCGGCGGCATTCACTATTTGCTGTTGGCTTCCGGCTGGATCGAACCGAGTTCGACGCCGTTCGACCCCAGCGTCGGGCTCTGGCCGACGGAATGGCTGACCGCGTTTCGCTTCGAGTGGTGGGGCACAATGGATGACAGTTTTCGCTACCTGCCAATCGTGATTCCGTTCGCTCTGGCAACGGTCGTCGGCGGGATCGATTGCACGGAGAGCGCCAAGGCGGTTGGCGATGAATACCACACTGGCACGGTGATCGGCATCGAGGCTGTGGCCGCGATCGTCGCGGCGATCTGCGGCGGCGTCGTGCAGACCACGCCGTACATCGGCCATCCCGCGTACAAAGCGATGGGCGGCCGCGCCGGTTACACGCTGGCGACCGCGCTGTTCGTCGGCAGCGCCGGCGTGATAGGATATTTCGGTTATCTCTTCGCCTGGATCCCGCCGGCCGCGATCTTTCCGATCCTGATCTTCGTCGGCTTGGAGATCACTGCGCAGAGTTTCCACGCTACGCCGGATCGCCATTACCCGGCAGTCGCGCTCTGTTGCCTGCCGGCGATGGCCTCGCTGGCGATGATCTTCGTCGGCAACGTGCTGGCGGAGTCAGGCAAGTCGCTCGACGATCTCTCGCCCACGCTCGCGTTGCAAATTCAAACGCTCCGCGTGCTGGCCGCGGGGTTCATCGTGACAAGTTTGTTGTGGGCCGCGTCACTTGCAGCGATGATCGACGGCAAGCTCCGCGTCGCCGCGGCCTTCATGGCCTGCGCCGCGGTGGCAAGTCTGTTCGGCGTGATTCACTCGCCGTTTCCAGATAGCCCGCTGGCGCTGCCGTGGAATCTGCCGAGCGAGTTGCCGAACTACGCCCATACGCTGTCGCCCCTGCGCGTCGCAACGGCGTATGGGCTGGCGTCGGGGTTGTTGTTGGTGTGGAGCTTGTGGAGTGACTGGAGCAGTGTCGGTCGCGCTCCAGGCGCTGAAGCTGCTAGCTCTATTGAGGATTAGGTGAACTCTCCACAAACTCGCCAAATCCGCTCGCAGTCGACCGGTAAACAGTGGCAATCGGACGCCACAACGTGAAGAATTGCCGGTACTGCGCTGTCTCGCTTCTGCGACCGAGCGCAATTAGGCTAACAAGCCGAGTTTTCATTCTACATGCCGCACGAACCTCCGGCGGAATTTGACGCGGTGGACGCCGCTCTTGATCAGACGGCGTGGGGCGAGCTGCTGCGCCAGCATGAGGAGCGGCTCCGACGGCTCGTGGCCTTTCGCCTCGACTCGCGACTCCGCGGGCGGGTCGATCCGGCGGACGTCGTGCAGGACGTGTTTTTCGAGGCTTGCCAGCACCGCCAGGCCTTCGTGCCGACGGACGACTCGTCGTTGTATCTGTGGTTGCGGGGCATCGCGTCGAACAAGTTGCTGGAATTGCATCGCGGGCATTTAGGTACGCAGATGCGCAACGCGAGCAGAGAGGTGTCCCTGTTTCAACGCCAACTGGCGGATGACACGGCGTCCGCATTGGCGGCTCAGATCGTCGGGTTTGGGACGCGAGCCAGTGAGGCCGCCATGCGCGACGAGTGCAAGACTCGCTTGCAGGAGGCATTGGATCAACTTGACCCGCTTGATCGCGAAGCCTTGGCCCTACGACACTTCGAACAACTGACCAGTCGCGAGACTGCCAAGGTGCTGGGCATCGAGGAGCGCGCCGCCTCGATGCGCTATCTAAGGGCGCTCGAACGGCTGCGGAAGATCTTGGAGTCGTTGCCCGGCGGACTCGCGGCGTTTGCGCTATAAACGACGACGCGACATTCACCGATCGGCTGGCGGAACTGGCGGACGAGTATGCGTCACGCTTGCGTCGCGGCGAACGTCCCACGGCCGACGAATACGCCCGCCGCTATCCCGACTTCGCCGGACGGATCTTGGAGTTGTTTCCTACGATCGCCCTCATGGAGCGCGTGGAGCCGGCGGCCGGACCACGACTCGTCGAACGCCCGGGCATGCAAATCGGCGCTTACAAGCTGCTGGAGCAAATCGGCGAGGGAGCGTTCGGAGTCGTGTTCATGGCGGAACAATCGAAGCCGGTGCGGCGCAAAGTCGCGCTCAAGGTGCTCAAGCCCGGCATGGATACCAAGC
>Ga0163153_10007593_pt1 | contig 11607 bp, 16 predicted proteins | sample OliLakLV19MP6IB1_FD_148629 | JGI IMG/M metagenome (GOLD analysis project Ga0163153, IMG submission 148629) | Freshwater microbial mat bacterial communities from Lake Vanda, McMurdo Dry Valleys, Antarctica - Oligotrophic Lake LV.19.MP6.IB-1 | ecosystem: Environmental > Aquatic > Freshwater >... | reverse complement strand
CGGCCGTCCCCGGCATGCAGAATTGTTCACGCCGCCAACCGCCTCATGTGGTCCATCCGCTGGCTCCACGGCACCGCCACGATTTTGTACTGCATCAACGCATCGACAACCTCGCCCGGGACCTTTGACTCCGAATCGTTGAGCATCGTGTACATCTGAGAGTCGGCCGCGCGGCTCGCCCGCACATCGTTCCACGCGGCGATGACCAACAGCGCAGTGTCCTTGTTGGGCCGGTTCACGGCTCGCAGCAACCGCTCTGGAGCTTGCGCCGACTTGGGCAACGCGAAATCAAACTTGTGCTGAAAGCCGCTCTTGCCGACCAACTGGAAGTCAGGGAACGCGTGCGCTCCGATGCTCTCTAGGTAAGCCGCGACATCCTCAAGAAAGAGGCTCTTGACGTGGCTCTGGGCCGTGGCGAAGAGGTCACCCACGGCGAGCATCGCCTGAATCAGCGCGTGCTTGCGCTGCGGGAAGTCGCCGTTGTGCGACACGGCGAGCAGTTCATCCCCGTCGCGCTGGACGCCAAAGCCGTTGAGGACGGACGCGAGCAGCCGCTTGCGATGCTCGGAGTCCAGCGTGCAGCCGCTCTGGCGAAGGTCAGAAATCACGTAACCGTCATCGGAAAGGAGCGTGCGGCTCGCCTCCTGCCGAACGTAGATCTGAATGTGGTCGTTGTGCCGGTCGAGGAACGGCGTGGTGACTTCATACGCATCGCCCACCTGAACCACGGAGATACCGTCCCGCAGCCAGCGGGTGTACTCGTCGATCAGGGATTTGATGCTCTTGTTCATCGGCTACTGCATCGGATACTGAATTGTCGGCACTTCCTGCACGCCGCAATGAGTCATGAACTCACGAAGCGCAAGCACGAGGTCGATAGTCTGGTTCAAGCCAACAACGCTCGCGGGCACGGCCCAGCGGACTTCGTACCCCTCAACGAAGAAGTGGTAGTGCGGGCACGGGACGGTTGCCCCGTTGTATGGCGCGAGCATCGGGAGCGGCGGGTTCGTCACAGCCGGGTTGGTGTGCGGCGGCCCGTCAATATCAAGCCTCGCCAAGACATCGACGACCCGGTACCGTTCCTGATAGGTAGCCTTGGTCAGCTTGATCTTGCCGGGGCGGTTTGCGTCGATCAAGAAAGCCGTCCGGCCATCCAGCGATTCCAGTGCAAACGTCATCCCCTCGCCCGCACCCGGCATCCCAAACTCAGCCCGCGCGGCCTTGGTCAGCCGCTTGGGCATCGTGCGAAGCGAGTCGGCCTCAGATTGGAGCAAGGGAGCGGACATGCGGGCATTGTACGGGATCGGCGAAGCCGTCGCACGGTGCAGTGAAAAGCTGCACGTTCCTGCGGAAAGCGCTGGGGGAAGGCAGCCGCCGGCGTTGGAACACTACTTGTGGTCGAGGTGCTTCCCACAATGCCCGATCACGACTTTGCGGCAGGTGCCGTCCCACTCGAAGTGGGCGCGGAACGTGTCGGCGACGCTGTCCTTGTTGCCGATTTTGATGTGCATCATCATCTCCATGGGATTGTCCTTGTACCTAAACGTCCGCAACTTCTTCGCGTTCTTGTTGCGTTCAACAGTCTCGGATTCCTTCGCGGAAAAAGCCTGCCCGAGGCACGACCTGGCCTCCGCGTCGCTCTTGCCGTTAGCCATTGCCTCCCAGTAGTCGCTGCAGAGGGTGTGCAGCATGTCGTACGCCTTGCGAGGATACTTGAACTCGTCTGCGTCCCGCGCCGACTTCCATGCTGACCCGAGAACAATGATCCGGTCTGGGAAGAGCAGCGTGAGCGTCTTCAACGCATCGAACAGCCCGGCATCCTTGCCCATCGCCTTGTGCAGTGCATCGCGTGCCTCCGCCGGTAATGCGGAATCGGGCGCAGAAGCGACTTGCCCGGTCTTCGCCGCGAGTGATGCCTTGAGCGACTCGACAGTCGTTTCCGATTCGCCCAGCTTTTCTTCCAGCGTTGCAATCTCGCCGTCGCGTGCTTTCAACTTCGCTTTCAGGCTTTCGATCTCCGCACGCTGGTCTTCATCAACCTGCCGAACCAACGATTCCATATCCGGGTCTGTGTTGGCGGCACTCTGGCGGGCGTCTGCCAAGGCCGCTCGGTGTTTGATCGAGCGGACCATCTCCGGCGTGATATGGTCCCGAGCGTAGACCTCATTCATTCGATGGCAGAGCGAAGCAAGGAGTTTCTTCTCTGGCTCGCCGCCCCGAGCGCGGATCTCGGCAATCTGGTGGTCGAGAATTCGATAGGTCGGCACGAGTGCGGCAGCCCCCACACCAACTTTCGGCCAAATAATGTTGACAGCCCCGCGGTAGGATGAGAAACGAAGACTCAGGGTTTCTTCCAGCGCGTAGGTGTCCACGTCCGGCGGAATGACCGCAACGACCGCGACGCCAGCAAGTTGTGACGCCGCTCGCTCCGGGCCAATCAGGTAGTTGCCGTCCAGAGTTGGCGAAATCTGCACCAGCGGGTACTGACGGTCGGGGTTGTTGACTTCATACAAGAATGCCTCAGCGTCATCAAGCCGCAAGGTTCGTGGTGCCCCACCGCAGGTGTCCGCCGCCAACTTGCACCGCTTGACGATCTCCTCGACTAGCTTCGGGCGCGTGGTCTGCACATTGGGATCAACGGAAGCGCTGACTTCATGCGTCCGCAGCAGTATCGAACACGCGAACACGGCTTTCGCCCGGCGCACACCGATCTCTGTCACCCATTGCCGCCCTTCCACCTGCCGATCAGGGTGAGCGTACCGCACGCCGCGCCACTCCTCCCCGTCGAGCATCGCGGCCAACCACTCGACAGAACTACCGTCCTTCGCGCGACGTTCACCGTCAACCGCAAGTTCGTTCTCAGTAATGACTTCGTGGGTCTTCGAGCGCAACCATTCAGCCGTGACGGCCATGAGCGACGACACCGGCGAAGAAGGAACAAGCGAAAGACGAGCGCAGTAGATCAGCATGGGCAAGCCTCCACGATTCGGGGGTATTGTATCGGCGCGAAGCACTGCTTGAAAGGTCGCTACTGCGCCCGTGCGCTGTCGCCCCCCGGCACCTCCCGCCTACTCCATCGCGGGCGTTGTCGGCTGGCCGGAATACACGCACTCCGGGAGCTTCCGGGTCATTTGTCCGACCGTCCGCCCCATCTGGCCGATCGGCCACTCAAGTTGTCCGCCCGCGCGGCTCAAGTGGGCGGCCCGACGGATAGATGGTGAGTTCGTCCGCATCACTCGCGCGATCGGCCATTTGGTTTGGCTGATCGCACACGCTATGCGGGCGATCGGCCAAGTCCTCCGGACAACAGTCCAAGTCATGTGGCCGCTCCCGGAGTGCTTGCCCATGGCCGAACGCCGCTTCCCCAGGCCCGATGCCGACTTCGCCGCGTACATGAACAACTACTACGCGGGCGCAGCGAAGTTCTGGAGCGTGCAGGGGTTTGCCGAGTCCGAGTTGAAGCCGCTCAAGGAAGCCCTGAGCGTGTGGAGCGCGGCGTTCCCGGCGCATGTGCGAGCGCAAGCCGCCGCGAAATCGGCGCGGCAAAGTAAGGATGCGGCTCGTCGCACGCTCGAAGCCGCGGCTCGGCCCGTCACCTCGTTCATAGAGGGTTTTCCAAAGACCACCGATGCCGACCGCGCGACCATCGGCATCACCGTGCGCGATGTCAGCGGAACGCCCACGCCGATCCCGACCACGCGCACGCAGACGCTCGTGCAGTCCGGGCAACGCTTGACGCACACGCTGCGCCTCAGCGCAGCGACGAGAAGTAAGCCCGACGAGTCCACCCCGACCCGCCGCGCCCGGCCCAAGGGCGTTTTGGGCGCGGAAGTCTGGCTCACGCTGATCGATGCGGGCCAGCCCGCGCCGACCGACCCGAGCGCGCTGGCCTTCCTCACGATGGCCACCAAACCGACCTTCCGCGCCGGCTTCAAGCCCGGCGACGGCGGCACAAAATGGGGGGGCGCCGTCTACATGCCCCGCTGGGTCAACACGCAGGGCGAAACGGGGCCGTGGTCGGAGATTGCGACTGCGACGGTGGCGGCGTAGGGCGGCGAGCGCTGCGGAGGCAGGGACGCGGTGCGTCGAGGCTGCCCGGGGCGCGGAGGCCGAGTTCAATCGGAATCCGGTGGAACATCCGGCGAGACGTTGCCGCTCACGGCGTCGCGCTTCAAGCGTTCGACCGCGTCGAGGATCTCCACGAACCGCTCGCCGAAGGGCGTCAGGGCGTACTCGACGCGCGGCGGCACCTCGGGATAGGCCCGGCGTGAGAGGATCCCGAACCGCAGCATCTTCGCCAGACGCTCGTTGAGCACCTTGGTGGTTAGCCCGTCGGTGGAGCGAACCAGCGCCCCCGGGCGGTTGATCCCGCTGCGGACCATCTCGAGCACAAGCAAGGACCACTTGCACCCGATGATCGACTCGACCATCGCGCCGACGTCGGGCGGTTCGTGCTCGATCGGCGCGGGCCGCGTGACCGGCGCAGCCGTCGGTGTAGGCGCGATTTTTTTCGGAGCCGCTTTCATCGTATCCGCAACCGGAAAGTACCTACCGCACCGGGCGGTGCCCGGTTGACCCTCGTGCGCGCCAGGCTATCTTGCAGCCGTGGACCAAGGCGGGCACGTCGCTTGCCCGGCCAGTCAAGGAGTATACGCGATGAAGCAGAAAGCAATCTTCTACCACGCCGGATGTCCCGTGTGCGTCGGCGCGGAGCAGGCTGTGGCCGCCGCGATCGACGCGGGCCGGTTCGATGTGGAGACGGTGCATCTCGGGACGTCCAAGGACCGGATCGCCGACGCCGAGCGGGCTGGGGTCAAGTCCGTGCCTGCGCTGGTGATCGCGGGGCAGCCGTACCACATCAATTTCGGCGCGAGCCTGGGCGATCTGAAGAAGTAACCGCGAGCCAGTGAGCGGGAACGGTCGCCGAAACCGGCACGTCGCGGGGAGTGGGTCGAGCATCATTCCCCGTGGCGTTTGCGGTGGCCCGCGCGCCAGACCCGGCACAAACCCTCGGCAACCCCGCCGCGCTGGTCTTCCTGACCATGGCCACCAAACCGACCTTCCGCGCCGACTTCAAGCCCGGCGACGGCGGCACAAAATGGGGGGGCGCCGTCTACATGACCCGCTGGGTCAACACGCAGGGCGAAAAGGGGCCGTGGTCGGAGATTGCGACGGCGACGGTGGCGGCGTAAGCGTTCGCTTCTCCACAACTGAATCGGCACGACCGACGGCCCCGGCACACCTCACAAGGCGCGCTGGGGCCGTTGCGCTTCGTGCGGGCAGCGAGCCGCGTGCAATCACCCGCGGGCGTGCGCTAGCCTTGGGAGCGCATGAGTTCGTCACCACGCACAAACACACGCACACACACCGTCGCTGGCACCGTTGCATGGATCGGCCTTGGGCTCGGGCCGATCCTCGCGATCATTGCGTGGTTTCTGCTCCCGGGCGTTCGGCTCGATGAGGCCGGTACGTCCATCGGCGGGCTCACCGATGCCGGTCGGATGACCGGGGCCGTCGCCGTGTTGATGGCGTGCTGGTGGCTGACCGAGGCGATCCCGCTCAGCGCGACCGCCCTGCTGCCGCTGGTGGTGTTCCCCGTTGGGGGCGTGCTGAGTTTCTCCGCCGCGGCCTCCCCGTACGCGAGCGAAGTCATCTTCTTGTTCATGGGCGGGTTCATCCTCGGGCTGGCGATGGAGCGTTGCGGGCTTCACAAGCGCGTGGCGCTGCTGACGGTGCTGCTCGTGGGGACCAGCCCCAAGCGGCTCGTCGGCGGGTTCATGCTCGCCTCGGCGATGATCAGCATGTGGGTCAGCAACACCGCCACCGCGATCATGATGCTGCCGATCGCGCTCAGCATCATCGCCCTGGTGCGGGAGCGTCATGCGCCACCGGGCACGCCTCCCGGAGAGCGGCGCTCGCCCGACCCCAACTTTGAATCGACCCTCATGCTTGGAGTCGCGTATGCGGCGTCGATCGGCGGCGTTGCCACGCTCATCGGAACGCCGCCCAACGCCGTCTTCAAGGGCTTTGTCGAAGCACACTTCAAGCACGAGGTGGGGTTCACGGATTGGATGAAGGTGGGAGTGCCGCTGGTCGTGGTGTATCTGCCGCTGGCGTGGTTCTACATGACGAGCATCAGCCAGCCGGTTCGGCTCAAAGAGATTCCGGGCGGACGAGCGATGATCCGTGGAGAGTTGGCGGCCCTTGGCCGAATAAACCTGGGTGAATGGGTGGTGCTGCTGGTCTTTCTCCTCACGGTCGCGCTCTGGGTGTTCCGGCCGGCGCTCATCGAACTGGGCAAGGCGCACGGGATATCTGGTATGAGCGCGGTCAACGACGCATCGATCGTGCTCTTCTCGTGCCTGTTGCTGTTCGTCATCCCGATCAAGCCGCGAGAGCGGGTCTTTGCGATGGACTGGAAGACGGCCGAGCGTCTGCCGTGGGGCACCCTCATCCTGTTCGGCGGCGGGCTCAGTCTCGCCGCGGCAATCTCGGCGAACGGGCTGGATGTCTACATCGGGCAGTTCTTCACGGGCTTGTCCGGGTTGCCGACGTGGCTGGTCGTCCTGGTGTTGGTGGCGGTCGTAATCTTCGCCTCAGAGCTCGCGAGCAACACCGCCATCGCCACCGCGATCCTGCCCATTCTGGCGGCCGCGGCCCCATCAATGGGCATCGATCCGTTTCGGCTGCTCATCCCGGCGACCATTGCGGCGAGCATGGCGTTCATGCTGCCCGTGGGCACCCCTCCCAACGCCATCGTGTTCGCAACCGGGCACGTCACGATGGGCCAGATGCTCCGAGCGGGGTTCGGGCTGAACCTCATGGCGATCGTCATGATCACGGTAGCAACGGAGTTCCTTGGCCATTGGGTGGTGCAGAAGTGATATTACCTGCATTTCTGGCCGCTCGGATCCCACCAATCGGCGGGCTCCCGGCCCCCACACTCGAAAACCTTTAAGAAAAGTTCTCTGGGTGTTCTATCACCCCGATTGTGTTCAGAGAGAAGCCCTGCGACGAGCATGTCGAAGGGCTCTTTCATTGTGGGAAACGCACCTGCAACGCGTTAAACCTCCCGCGCGGAGGTTGTGGGTGATTCAGCGTCGGTTCGCGGACGCATGGCGGGCTCTACTGGTCTGCAGCGTCAAGCAGCCCTGACGCCAGTATGTCGAGTCATTCGACCTGCCCCAAGTAGCGATCGAGCCAGGCGAGCGATTCGCGGATCAGTTCGACCTTGGGTACGGTGTGGCCGCGGGTGTATACCAAGCGCTTCTTGTGCTCCACCGGCGTGCCGAGGAGGTCGAACTGGTGACCATCGACGGCCTCAAGGCCGTGAACCCCGCCAACGTTTGGGTGGTTCAGCAACGCCAGCACCTTCGCCTCGCGCTGAAAGCGGCCCATGCGATCGGGATCGGTGGATAGATCCCGAGTAGAGACGTGATCGCCACCTGCCGGTCCAACTTCGTATCCGTGGCGAGATACACCACGCCCATGCCGCCGCGGCCGAGTTCGCGCTGGATCTGGAATGGGCCGATGGCCATGGGGTGCATTGGGGCAGAGTGTACCAGACCAGTTCGCATCGCGTGCATGGAAGATGAATGCCTTGGTGGACACCGATGATGATCAAAGTGAGGGGGTCGCGGTCGTCAGGGTCTGAACCAGCCGCCTTGCGGAAGATTCCAACATCCCGTTGCCCTGCTAGAAATGATCAATTGATATTCTTTCAACCCGATCTGGACTTGAATGCGGCCTATGCAGTTCGCGTCGAAGCGTTCTTTCATAGTCTGGAAGCGCGCGGTTGTCCGGATCACAACGATTTCAAGCGGCCTCGAACCCAGAGCGCGATGATCGAAGTTCAGCCCGGAATGCGTACGTAGAGCGGGACTTCGCCGAAATCCGTGAACCCGATCCGTCGGTAGACCGGGTGGCCATCCTCAGATGCTTGAAGCACGCCGACGCGATAGCCGAGACTGTGAGCAACTCTCAGCGGCTCTCCTGTCGCGAAGGCTCCGAGCCCTTTGCCCCGTTCCTCGGCGAGTGTCGCAACGCCGTAGATGCCGGCGACACCGTCTTTGAGATAGAGCATCGAAGTGCACACGGGCCTCCCATCCTTGAGGATCCAGAAGTACTGGAGGGGAGCATCTTCCGCCTTGTCCCCTTTGATCCCGCCCGCGAACGCGCCGCCCACTCGGAGCGGGAGTCCGTATCCGCGGGCAAATACATCCGCCCAGGCGTCGCGATGAGCGGCGCTGTCCACCCGCGCAAACGCGTACGCCGCGGGCAACGCGGTGCTGCTCAGATTCTCGATCTCGACGGCCATGGCGGGAAGTCCGCCGTGTCGTTGGAACCCGGAGGCGTTGAGCTCTTGCGCCACGGCTTCCGACACCAAGCCGGTGAAAAACACGGCCGCCGGCGCGCGACAACCCATCAGCGGCCCGACCGCTGCCTTCGTGGCCTCCAGATCTGCCGGATCAACCATGCACGCGAAGTTGCCGAACGGGTGCGGCTCTCCCGTCACGAGGCGAACAAAGCGCCGGTCGATCTCCACCCCGGTGCCCGGCATGATGTCGCGGAACGCCAGATCAATGTGGCCGCAGATGAGGCGGCCAACGCCATCACCAATCGCGGCGATCGAAGGATACGGCTTGGAGTGCATGTGAACGAGTTTCCTGGTTGAGGGATCCGGGGAGACATTGGCCACAGGTTAAAACGGGCTAGGCGAATCGTGTCAGCGCATCCGGTCCGGATGCTCTTGTTCAGCGTTGGGATGGAGTTTACGCTGCCCGTGGGCTGCCAGGGGATTCCCGCACCTTGGGTGACCCGAACGCTCCACGCTTCCATTGCGCATCGTCAAAGTCGTCCGCACGATCATCTACCCCGTGCCGCGCAGGCGCGGATTGGAGAGCCCATCATCCTGCCGGCACTGGTGGGCGTGCTCGTATGGATGGGTCTGTACCATCGAGATCCAGGCCTTCGAGCATTCCTGAGGGTTCGAAGTACTCGCGAGAAGTACTTCCTGCCGAGGCTCCGATCACGCTGCTCCCATCACCCTGGCCACGTGCAACGTATCGGCGTGCTGCTGAAAGCGGACCGCCTTGCCGCCGGCAACCCGCCAGACGTGGACGATCTGCGTGTTCTGGGCCCGCCCGGTGGCCTTGCAGGTGCCGTGATAACGCCCCAGCGCGACAACGGCATCTCCGGCATCAAGGATCTCCTCGACCACCACTGCAAACCCGTCCCACTCGCTGATGCAGCGGGCGAACACGCCCTGCAGTACCGCTTCGGGCCCCCTGTATGGATTGCCATCCGCGTACGGGAAGTTCTCCGCCTCGTTCCAGACGATGTCTTGGCTCATCCGTCCCAGTACTCCGGGCACATCGCCTGAGGAGAACGAGTTGTAGATCGCCCGAATGAGGTCGACGTTTGCCTTGGACATGATCTATCTTTCGAGGGTCATGACTAGCTGAGCGGGGTGTTTCGACAGAGTGTAAGCAGGACTTGGTAGAGGTCCTGGCGGCGGTGGTTGAAGCGGAACTCGCACTCCTTGAGGTGGAAGAGGAAGGTGCTCGGGTGCATGCCTTTGAACCTGGCCAGCCTGCTCTTGACGTAGCCCCAGAAGCCCTCGATGCCGTTGATGTGATTGCCGCGGACACGTCGGCTGCTGAACTCGTTGCGGGAATGATCCACGCGCAGGTGCTTCTTGTAGCCCAGGTCCACCAGTCCGGCGCAGCCGCGGTTTCCTTCGCGGTCCTCCCCGCCTTCGCGGCCGGGTCGCCGACAATGGCGACCGACGACACGGACGCGCAGGCGAAGGCGCTCGCGAAACTTGATGACGATTGGTCAAAGGCCGCGGCGTCGAGGGACGCGGAGCGCGTGGCATCCTTCTACGCCGAAGATGCGGTCGCTTATCCGCTCAACGAGCCTGTGGCCACCGGCCGCGCTGCGGCGAAGAAGGTTTGGGCCGCGTACTTCGCCGACCCCACCTTCACGATCTCCTGGAAGACGACCTACGCCGAGGTGTCGAAGAGCGGCGAACTCGGCTTCACCGCGGGCACCTATGAAGATTCATTCAAGGGACCCGATGGCAAAGTGGTCAACGAGAAGGGCAAGTATCTCTGCACCTGGATGAAGCAGAAGGACGGGACGCGGAAGGCCGTCCACGACATGTGGAACTCGGATGCCAAGTAAATAGGACCGGCAACGGCACCGTCTCAGACCCTGCCTCCCCGCGTCACCACGCACTGGAAGACCTCGTCGAGGGGCCTGCCAAAGACCCGCGCGATCTGGAACGCCGCTTCCAGCGTCGGGGAGTACTTCCCGCCCTCGATGGCGTTGATCGTCTGACGGCTGACGCCGATCCGGTCGGCAAGGTCCTGCTGTGTCATCTCCCCGTGCATGAACCGGAGTGTCCGGATCTGATTTTGCAGGACCATCTTTGGCACGATCACTTTGCCGCGGGTCATTCTCACACCCCCCGGCGGTAGTAGACCAGCCGCATAACGAACCCGAGCACCTCGGATAGGAAGAGCGAGAGCAGCAGCAGGTGCGCGATCCAGACGTTGTCGATCGAGAAGATCATCCCTGTGATCGCGGCGAACACGCCCGTAGCAAGCAACCAGCCCGAGTTGCTCTCGGCCCGCCACCCGATCAGCCGGTCGCGCTCATCGCGCCCCTCCGGTCGCCCCCGCCCCGCGAGCGCCGCGACAACGAGCCCGGCCACGAGCAGCACCACCATCAGCCCGGTGGCAACCATGAACAGCGCCGCGTACGCGGGCAGGGCCGTGACGCCCGCCGCGAGCATGCGTCCCGCGATAACGGAATAGGCAGCCAGCGCGAGCACGGTCGCGATCAGTTGAATCCAGACGCTCTTTTCTTCGAACGATCCGCCCATTGCGCTCTCCTGCGAGTCCTTTGGTGTGACGTAGTTATTCGACATCGTGTCAAGTATACATGACACGGATGACAAGTCAAGTATACTTTACACAAAGACGGACAATGCGATTCCCCGGGGACATCCGTCAGGGGGTCGCAAACGCCCTCATTCCCCGCACGGCCCGGGGGTATCCTTGCCTTCCGGGCCGGAGTTTGCGAGACTATCCCCCGAACTCAGAGACGGCCCGGAGTCACTGCTGGAGTCCTTCATGACAAAGTCCATCTGCTGTATTCTTCTGTGTCTGCTGGGTGGCTGCGCCACTGCCCAGCGGGCTAGGCCCACCATTGGTCAAGCATCCGGAGCCGCATCCATGAGGCTCGGAAACTTCTCCGTGAGTCTGGCTGTCAAGGACCTGGCCGCATCGCGTGCGTTCTATGAAAAACTCGGCTTCCGCAAGGTCGGCGGCGAGCCGGCACAGAACTGGTTGATCCTGCAGAACGACACCGCCACGATCGGTCTGTTCCAAGGGATGTTCGACAGGAACACGCTGACGTTCAATCCCGGCTGGGATCGTTCCGGTGGCACCTTGCCCGATTTCGATGACGTGCGCGAGTTGCAACGAGTGCTCAAGAGCCGCGCCCTCACGCTCGCATCGCAAGCCGACGAGTCAACCTCGGGCCCCGCGAGCCTGATGCTGCTCGACCCGGACGGCAATCCGATCCTTCTCGACCAGCATG
>Ga0163153_10007592_pt1 | contig 11608 bp, 9 predicted proteins | sample OliLakLV19MP6IB1_FD_148629 | JGI IMG/M metagenome (GOLD analysis project Ga0163153, IMG submission 148629) | Freshwater microbial mat bacterial communities from Lake Vanda, McMurdo Dry Valleys, Antarctica - Oligotrophic Lake LV.19.MP6.IB-1 | ecosystem: Environmental > Aquatic > Freshwater > Lake... | reverse complement strand
TGCCGCCTGCTGCTGGCCAACCCCGACATGTTGCTGCTGGATGAGCCCACCAACCATCTGGACGCCGAATCCGTGGCCTGGCTGGAACGTTATCTGACCGATTTTCCCGGCACGGTGGTGGCTGTTACCCATGACCGTTACTTCCTCGACAATGCGGCCGAGTGGATTCTGGAACTGGACCGTGGCCATGGCATACCCTGGAAAGGCAATTACTCTTCCTGGTTGGAGCAGAAAGACGCCCGTTTGCGACAGGAGGCCGGCAAGGAACAGGCCCGCCAACGCACTATCCAGGCAGAATTGGAATGGGTCAGAGCCAATCCCAAGGGCCGCCAGGCCAAAAGCAAGGCCCGCTTGCAGCGCTTTGAAGAGCTCAGCCAGCAAAGCTACCAGCAGCGCAATGAAACGCACGAGTTGTTTATTCCCCCCGGGCCACGATTGGGCGGCCAGGTAATCGAGCTGGATCAGGTCAGGAAAGCTTATGGAGATAGGCTACTGATCGACCAGCTCAGTTGTAAAATACCGGCCGGAGCGATTGTGGGCGTCATTGGTGGTAACGGTGCGGGTAAATCCACGCTGTTCCGCATGATTGCCGGTGATGAAAAACCCGATCAAGGTTCAATTACCATTGGCCCAACGGTGCAGTTGGCCTTTGTAGATCAAAGTCGCGACAGCCTCAATGGCGATAAAACCGTGTGGGAAGAAGTGGCTGACGGTGAGGAAATCATCACCGTAGGCAATTTCAAACTGCAATCTCGTGCCTATGTCGGCCGATTCAATTTCCGTGGTGGTGACCAACAGAAGCGCGTCAAGGATTTGTCCGGCGGGGAGCGCAATCGCCTACACCTGGCCAAGGTGCTACGTGCCGGTGGCAACGTATTATTGCTGGACGAGCCCACCAATGATCTGGATGTTGAAACCCTGCGCGCGCTGGAAGAAGCTTTGCTGGAGTTCCCCGGCACCATCATCGTGATATCGCATGATCGCTGGTTTCTGGATCGCATCGCCACGCACATGCTGGCATTTGAAGGCGACAGCCAGGTGGAATGGTTTGAAGGTAACTATTCCGAATACGAGGCTGACTACAAGCGCCGCACGGGTGCAGATGGAGCAACTCCGCATCGGCTGAAGTACCGCCCACTTAAAGCCTGAGCCCCCCAGCAGCTTAAACCGGGGGCTCAGCCCGACACGTATCGCTGCAATTCGGCAGGCAGTTGGAAATCGTCCAGCGAGGGTTCAAAAGCGCGTGGTTCAAATCCAAATCGTTGTTGGATTGCGACGCCGTCAAACACCAGATCCTGGTTTTGCCGCAGAACCATGGTCGCATTCATGGACTTAGTACTGGTCAATTTTCCAGCCACAGCGACAGCCGTGGCTAACAGCCTGGGTGGCACGTGCAGAATGCGTTCTGTTTTTCCCAGTGCTCTGAACACTTTTGCCACCATGTCCCGGTAGCTGAGAGTGCTGCCACCTGCTACGGTGTAATCTTTCCGGCCGAGCATTTCAGACCGTACTATGAGCGTAATTACCTCAGCTAAATCAGCAACATGCAGGGGTTGACGCAAGCCTTTTGCGGCACCTGCCAGGGGCAGAAAACCGAATTTTCGAATGAACTGCGCCAGGCGGCTGATGTTCTCGTCCATACCACAACCGTAGATCAGCGTTGGGCGCAAAATGGTCAAATCAACATTTCGCTCGGAACACGCCGTTATCAACTGCTGTTCTGCCTGGATGATTTCTTCTATTTGCGCTTTTTCGGCAGGATCACTCGAGTCTGCCTTGCTGAAGACGCTGGTGGTGGACAAGCAAACGAGCTTTCGAACACTGCGACAGCGGTCTAACCATTGGCTGGCCAGCTTAATCGGTCCGGCAGAAATCAAGATCTCTGGTCTTTGCGAATGGGTAGTCCTGCCCGAGTTCTCGTTGCTGACCTTCGCGTTGAATTGGTCTGGCGAAAACCAGCTCAGCCTGGCGCCTGAAGGACCGTCTTTGATCACAGCTTGTTGGATGTTTCTGCTCGTTTGTCTACCGATTTGTCTGCCCAGTTGTCTGCCCAGTTGCCGGCTTAGGGCACAGGTATCAAACCCGGCATCCAGCAATTTAGGCAGAATGTGCAACCCCACCTGCGCACTGGCGCCGGTTAAAAGCACTGTTTCTGTCTGAGTCACGCGCGCAACTGTCGTAACAGGGCCGCGGGCAAGGTGAGCAAGTAATGCAACCCGTTGGCAGCACTGACCAAGGCACGCGCCAATAAACCATGATGATTAAACACATGCTTGCGAAAATAGCGCTGCATGCCGGCATGTTTTTGGCGATGCACCCATAAGGGCCGACTGGCACTGGACACACCCGCCTGGTGTACCGCCCTGGCCTGGGGCACAAACAAACAATGCTGACCTGATTGCTGAATCCTGGCCATCAAGTCCAGATCTTCAAAATGCATACTGAATGATTCATCAAAACCACCCAGGGAACGAAATGACTCTGTCCGCAGCAGCATGCAGGCACCAGAAACCGCTTCTGCCTCGCTGGTGTTTTCAGGAAAATCCCTGCTGCGCATTTCAACGCCGGTAAATACGGGTAGCCAAGAAGACAACCGCCACAAGCCTGTACCCGTTGCCAGGGCTGTCCATGGATCAGGCAGCCTGCGCAAATTGCCGCGCATCATATTACCCTCATGATCTACAACGAGTGGGGCTGCCAATGCTGCTCCAGTGTCTTGTTCCAATGCTTGGCGCAACTGCAGCAAAGTATTCGGGAACAATTCACAGTCCGGATTGAGTATCAACAAATAAGGCTCGGTTGCCGATTGAGCGCAGGCATTGACGGCCGGGCCGAAACCCAGGTTAAGCGGATTTTCCAGAATGCTGAGTCGTGGTGCCGAGCCGAAACGGCTACGCAGGATTTCACAGCTCCGGTCGGTTGAATCGTTGTCAGCGACCACTACAGTCAAGGGCTCATGTGTAGCCAATACCGCTGCCACACAGCGCAACAGGGCTTCGCCTGCGTTGAAGTTGATGATGATGACACGCGTACTGTCAGTCACGCGCCTGAGCTCCCCGATTAGCTTTTAAGTTTTTGCAACACACGGGAAAGCCAGTTTCCGGAAGGTTGTGTGGTTACATTGTGGCTGGTCTTTACACCGGCGGTGGACAATTCGGCTGCCAGGGATTCCACTCGAGACTCCAGTTCCTGCAGGATCTGTCCGGTTTCCATATTACGGCGGATTTCGTGATTGTAGTGCTGATAAACGGACTCAGCATCGTCATCGAACAGAAACAGCGACTGATCATAGCTTGGCAGGTCGTTGGCTGCATTGGCACAGATGGCCAAAAGGTATACCGGATTCGCAGCGGGCTGATGTATGTGATTGATCTTTTCCGCACTCTCCTGTTGCATCAAAACCTGTTGTCCCACGCTTTTCTGCAGCGGCCAGATCATGGAATGAAAGCCCAACTTCTGGCCTAACATTCGCACCGCCGGAAAAAACCCCGCCAGCAGCGCCGCAAATTCCGGTTTGTATAACTCACTAACGTGATACGGGTTGTCGTAGCCCATCTGGTCGGTATAGATAGCCTTGTCCGGAGTAGAAATTATCAAAAAACCCGTTGGTCTCAAGATGCGCCGAAATTCGCTCAACAGGGCCTGCTGATCCTGCAGATGCTCCAGGGTTTCGAAACTGATGATGCAGTCGAAACTGTTATCGGCAAACGATGTTTTGCAACAATCAGCCTCAATGAACTCAAGATTCGGCGCTGAGTAGCGCGACTGCGCATGGCTAATCGCCTCGAATGAAACATCAATTCCGCTGACTTCAGTTGCTTTTGCCGCCAACAGGTGCGCACCGTAGCCTTCGCCACAGGCTGCATCCAGCACCTTCAGGCCAACAACCCAGTTGGCCACCAATGCATAACGATGAATATGTTCGTAGCGAATCTCGCGGACGCATTCCGGGGTAAATCGCTCGCCTGTAAAATCAAGATCTTCTGGCAATGGGATAACCTGCTTGCAAGCCTTAAAGGGCAAAGCTGATTTTAACTCATGCAGACGGCAGCTTGGTGTAAAGCCTCGAGCAACTCTTCGCGCCGCCGGGACAGCGGGTCTGCAGCAATGAAGGCCTCTATGGTAGTGAGGTATTCGGGATGCCGCGATAACAGGCGTTGCATGGACTGCTCATTGGGTGACAGGCCAAGGGGTAAAAACGAGCATCCGCCCCGATGTGCTACATAAACATCATCACACAATACATTCCGGTAACCCGCTTTGATGGCGCGCAGGGAAAAATCGTTTTCTTCACCGTAACCCAGGCCAAACAGTGCATGATCAAAGGGCCCCAGCTCATGGATGGCTTTGCGCGAAATTGCCATGCAGAAACCGACCGCAGTGGGCAAATCCGGATATTCAGGAATGCCCGTCGCGCCGATTACACTTGCAATGGCCTCCAGAGACTTGGGAACCGGATTGTTAAAACAGAAGCGCGGCAGGGAAACGATTTCACCGTTATTGCTCCAGGGAGTTGCGGTGGCTATGGCTTCATCGGATTGCAGACAGCGCTGCAATCCTTGCAGCCAGCCGGGAGTGACGATGGTGTCTGAGTTCAATAGCACCACGTTGCCTGCGGTCATTTGCATGCCCCGGTTAACCGTTGCAACGAAACCCAGGTTTCGGGTTTGTAGTTCCACGCGCCAGGTTGAACTAGCACTACCCAGGTATAGGCGGATTAAAGGCTGTATATTCGGGTCGCTCGAGGCATCATCGAGCAGCAGCACTTCGGTGGATTGGGGGACCGTTTGCCGAACGGATTCCAGGCAAGCCGCAAGTGCCTGTGGTGCGTTATGAATCGGTATGATGACGGTGGGCAACTGGCCCACAGGCCTATTCACCGCTACCTTCCTTTGGCCTGGAAACGTCGCCCGCTATTGGTATGCCTCTATCACTCCATTCGTGCGGCAATCGTATGAAGCCCAACTCCCTGCTTTGTCCCCGTACTCGAAAACGCGTTTCAACAGTATCGCATACCCGCAGTCCTTCTGGATCCATGCAGTGGCCGCGAATACTGTAACTTCCCGGCAACAGCAGCAGATCAGGAAAGCGGATGCGGTATTGAAATTGATTTGCATTGATTCGCACGCCCTGAATGCCATCAAAATCGGAAGCCACCCCATAAACGGGCGTACCGTCGGCTCGAACGATACCGAACAATGCTACGGGTGCTCGTCCGTCCGGTGATACCAGAGTCATGCTGACTTCCAAGCTATCGCCCTGTTCCAATACCCGCTCACCCTTTACATCCGCATCGAGCATCGCAAAACTGCTGATACGGTACAGACCACTCGCACCCGCCAATTGCTCCCGCTGCTGGCGTTCTGAATCTGCTTTTGATTCGTGCCAGGCCAGGTAGGACTGCGTTACTTCAAAGACATCACCCTGCATATGAGCGCGGCCATTGTGTAGCCACAAGGCTCGATGACAGAGTTTCTGCACCAGAAACATACTGTGTGAAACCAGCAACAAACTGTTGCCCTTTTGCAAAAATGATTCTATCCAATGAATACATTTTTTCTGAAAAGACTCATCGCCCACTGCCAGCACTTCATCGGTGATCAACAACTCCGGATCTGAAGCAGCAACAACCGCGAAGCCCAGCCGAACCACCATTCCTGAGGAGTAATGCTTAACCGGTTCGTGTACATACTCACCGATGTCAGCAAAGGCCAGGATGTCATCCATGCGCTGATCCAGTTGTGCCGGACTCATGCCCAACAAGGATGCTTTCATACGCACGTTATCCAGGCCGGAAAAATCGGGCTGAAATCCAGCACCCAGTTCCAGCAAGGCGGCAATTCTGGGCCTTACGGTCACAGAGCCCCGACTGGGGCTTATCACACCCGTCAACACTTTCAACAAGGTAGATTTTCCGGCCCCGTTCTCACCAACAATTCCATAGGATTCACCGGGCATGATTTCAAAGCTGACATCATGCAAAACCTCCGCTCCATTTAGGTTTTCTTTACCTCTGAGCAGTGCAGCAAAGGCACGCAATCGTTCCCATGGATGATGAACACGCGGATAGAATTTGCTGACCCCCTCAACCTTAACCAGCGGCAGAGTCACAGGAAATCCTCGAAGTGTCCGCGCAAGCGTCGAAACAGCCAAAAGCCCAGAATCAGCGTAAGGACACTTAACACGGGCACCAGAAGATCCATCAATCCAAGAGTTGAAAATCCACTCAGCAAGGCTTCACGTAAGCGTGATACATACCAGGCCATGGGATTCCATTGAAAAATGGGCGCCAGACTCGCAGGCAACATGGCTGAGCTGTACAGAATGGGGGTGGTGAAAAACCAGAAAGTCATTATGGGAGGCAGTATTTGTGCCAGGTCACGAATAAATACCTGTAGTGCACTGGCCATAAGAGCCAGACCGGCTGCAAAAATCGCCAGAAGCAAAAGCATGGGGATTACCCAAATCAGGCCCAACCAGTGCAGGTCCGTACCGGTTAATTGCAACATCAGCAAGACGGCAAGATAACCGATCATATGCATGGTAAAAGTGGCAGCAACAGCGGAAAGTGGCAACAATTCGGTAGGGAAAGCCACCTTGCCGATCAGGGCAGCGTTGCTGGTAATGGTCGCATTGGCTTTGAGGATTGCCTCAGAGAAAGCTGTCCAGGGCCAAAATGCGACAGCCAGAAAGGGTACAAACCCTACGCCGGCCGCCTCAGGCATGCGAGCCTGGAATAGGGTGGAGAAAACAAAAGCGTATACCGCCAGCATCAGCAAGGGCTGCAAAATCAGCCAGGCGAACCCCGTCACATTCTCGAGGTAATCCGTGCGAATGTTGCGAGAGACCAGTTGGAAAAATATGACCGAGTTAAATCGTTTCACGTTGCGCATTGTACGCTGTAATGAACGCCTAACCGCCCAAACGGCAGAATTTTATCTGCTCAGGAAATCGGTTTACTCACTATCCAGTCCTGAATAATCCGGTGCCTTTTCCAGATTCTCACCAAAATGGCGTTTAGCCATGATTTCCATTGAACCCTCAGGAAAAACTGCCGGTTCCCTGAATAACTGACTCAGGTATTTGCGCATATATATTTGCTGGTATTCCTGCTTTTGACGCGCAATGGCTTCTTCACGCACGTCTTCAAAGGGTGGAATACCGGCACTGTTACGGGCATCCAAACGAATCAGATGAACGCCGTATTGGGTGGTGACCGGATCACTGATTTCACCCACGGTTTGCATGGCAAAGGCCACCTTTTCAAAGTCGGGAACCATTTGACCTTTGGTAACCTTTTTAAGTTGTCCGAACGTGGTAACTTTTGAATCATCATTCGAGTAAAGTGCAACAAATTTCTGGAACATTTCCGGCTCTGCAGTCAAACGAGCTTTTAGTTCCAGGGCCTCTTTTTGTGCGTCGTCCAAAGAACGCTCCCCGGTGCTCAACAGTATTTGGGTCAGGTCTATAGAGGCGCTTTTGTCATAGCTCTCAGGATCCGCCAGATAATCTTCTTTGGCCAGCGCCTCAAAATCAACTGCAGGAGCCATCGCCGGGATACGTTGAGTCCAAATCTTGGCCAACTCCTTATCCGCTGCCAGCGCAACCGTAGCCTGTACCAGGGGATCATCGCTTAATCCCTGAGCCTTGGCATCATTCGTAAGCATCTTGATTTCCAACAGGTTGCGAACCAATTGAGTCACTCGTGCCCCATCCCTGATAAATGCCAGTCTGTGCTTCTCTGGAATCTGGCTGAAAGCAGCATCAATTTCCTGCTGAGTAAGGACCGCCGCCCCTTGGTAGGCTAATACCAGAGTCGAATCATTCTTATTCAGAGTCACTTCTTCGGTTTGTGCCTGCACAAACGAACTCGCACATGCAAACATCAAAGCACACAAATTCATCGCTATTTTCGATTGGGTTGGATTCATGGTATCGGTGCTACTCAGATATTGGTGGTGATTTGGGTCGCCAGTCAAAAGCATAGGTTCGACCGAACTGTCGCTGCACAGTTCAGATGAAAGAAAAATTTGCTGCACACAAAAGGAAGGGGCTGCCTAGGCAGCCCCTTCTTTACTAGCATGAGTCTTGCAACTCATTAAAGACTGGTTCTTGCTTTGGCTTAGTCCGAAGAAGGACGCTCGCCAGAGTAGGAACGACGTACGTTACCGCGATGTTCAAACAGACCACCGTAGTTGGCCAGCACGCTGGCTTGTGGTGTACCCAGGAAACCATTCTCGTACTGTACTGCCCAGTAACCGGTTACTGGCAGACCAATCAGACCAACGCTGTCTTCATGGGCAGGGTCAGCACCCCAGTTAATACGCGCCCAACCTGCTTCAACTTCGGTATCAATGGTGTACAACAGATCGCTGTCACCGAAGATATCGCTACCGCCGAACTTCAAACGGTTAACTTCGTAGCACAAAGCAAACGGAGACTCACCAGGAGGTGTTCCACCTGGAGGTGGTGGTGACACGATAGGCGGCGAATTGATTGTACCTGGTGTTGATGGACTCTCTTCCTGATCCCAGTTCTCCAGACCGAAAAATTCGCAGGCTTCACCATCGAACAAATCAGTAAACGGAGGAATAGCTTCGGTAGTATCCAGCGTTTTCTTTTCATAGGTACACAATACCCAGTCTTCCTGAACATCAGGCACACCGTTGTCGTTGTCATCCGTCTGGTCCAGGCTGGTGGGGTAGAAAGCCCCACTACGTGACGGATATGGTTCGCCAGGAATCCAGCCACCACAACCCGGGTCGCTGATCTTCGGACGCCATAAAGTCTCAGACGTAAAGATATCAAGCTTGTCCACATACCAGTTCTTGGTCGGGAACGTCACAATCCACTCAGAAGCTGCATTCAAAGCAGGGTTCTGGTTGAACTCGTTCATGGTGTATTCATGCATGAACGTGGCAGAAATTGCATCAATGGAACGATCGTAGGACAGAGCTACTGCGGTGTCTTGTGGCACACCGAAGAACAAGGTAGCCGTGGTTTGGTCACCATCGTCCAAGTTCGGACTGACGTTACCTGGCTGGTAATGCAGACTTTCACTGTCCAGATCTTTGTCAAAGCCCTGAATGGCTTTGGCGTTGTAGCTGAAGAAAGTACCATTACCAACATTGATTACGCCAGCGCCGCCAAACAGGCCACCGCTGTTACGCTCAACATCAATATCTGATTTACCATTAACCTCATCCAGATCAGCACGCCACATACCTGCAACGCCGTTGATGATAGACCAGTTGTTTATCAACTGTTGGCAGTTCTTGGGAAATGACTTGCCATTCTTGTCCAGAACATGGGTGGCAGCGGTAGCAGAACCATCGCGCTTGGCTGTTGCGCTATCGTCGGTCAGCGTACCCATTTCGATCATCTCGAAATGACCTTCTGCTGCACGGGCAATAGTGGTCGGGCCACCATCAACAAACTTACCGGTATAGGCGAAAGGCAGGAATGCCTGCGTACCTACGGTGCTACCAAACGCATCGGTATCGTTGCCATAGAAATAGGGAACGGTACAGGTGGTGTCACCGGTAACCATAGTGGGTGTGCCGGCATCATCATACAGAGCGGCAGTCCAGACGTCATAGGCTGACAGGTACAGGTTGAAGTCGAGGACTTCGCGTGAATTGTAGCCTTCTTTGAAACGGACCTTAACCGCCTTGGCGCTGTCGGTGGTGTTAACCACTGACAACAACGTGCTGTTGCCGTCCTTTACGGTGAAGTACGGATAAATGAGCAACTGGCCCAAGCCATCCGGATTCAGATTGACTGCTTGTGCGGTACCCGCGATGCCGGCAGCACCTGCCAGTCCCGCCAGCACTGCAGCCGTCAGATTTTTTCTGTTCATTACAACACTCCTAATTTGTGTACACAGGGGCTTTACGAATTCAACCAGACTCATGGTTGTTTGCCCAACTCCAAAGGCAAACCTGACCTATGTCTGGTCATTCGCGGAACAATGTTACGACAATTGATATACCAAAGCAACAAAACGGCCAACGACTGAGCATGACTGCATTCCGTCAGAATCAGCACTTACTTATCGGGCACGTACCACCATTTTCCATCAGTCTTCACCCAGCGTTCCTGCAATTTGGAACTGCTCTCCCACTTGGAAACTCCAGGCACCGGTGAGCCAACACGGTACTGAACGGTGGCGTTCACGGTGCAAGCCTGTGCTGAACATTCGCTGCCGTTCACCTGTGCCACTAAAATCGTCACCTTACGTATTCGCTGCGAAATTTCGAAGTCTACCCGCGAGTTAGCGGAACGATAGCCTGGTGAATAGAGGCTGTATGCGGTATCAAAATCACGCGACAGCAGAGCATCCCAACGCTGTTGAGCACGTTCCTCTACTGGATTATGTTGTACCTTGCCGCTGCTGGCGCAAGCACTCAACAACAAGGTGAGTGCCATTAACAGCGGCAGCGGCAGGCTCTTTTGGTTACCCCACAATGGGCGGGTTGAAAGCTCACTCATAAGGCAGGTTCCTTTCATTTGTTAACGAAAATTTACCGTTTTTTACATGGCCATCGGGACTTGCAAACGGATTATGGCTCATCCGTTGAATCCTTGGGCTCACGCACCAGGGTGGAAACGCGCAACGGCGGTACACGAGAGAATTGATTTTCCATTTCTTCACTGACCTGTAGCAGATCGACCGCGGTTTCAACCACGGTAGGCGTAATCATGACCAGTGTTTCACTGCGCAGATTGGTCTTTGTCCTGGCGCCGAATAAAGGGCCAATCAGAGGAATCCGGTTCAAGTAAGGCACACCTGTGCGGCCAAGATCCGTGGACTCCGATATCAACCCACCCAGGAAAATGGTTTGACCCGATTGAACTGCCACCTGGCTGGACACCGATTTGTTATTAATGGGCGGATTGCCGCTGGTGGAAATATCCGGGTCCCTGGCGCCGGGACGGCTGACATCCTGCGATATCTCCATATACACCAGGCCACCCGGATTGATTCTGGGAGTAACCGTCAGTGTGATACCGGTTGACACATATTGTGCACTGCTGATCACGTTGTCGTTACCAGTGGATATGCTGGACGACTGCACTGGCACCTGTGTGCCTACGGTAATGGTCGCTGTGGCGTTATTTCTGACTAATAGCGATGGCGCTGCCAGCGAACGCACATCGGTGACGGAATCCAGCGCGGTAATTGTGGCCTGGACAAAGGCGGAGCCGGCGCTGATGGGGGACGACAGGGTGGTAAAGAAATTGGTCGCACCACCAAAGCTGGCCGAATCCACATACCGGTTCAGGGGATTGCCGGATCCCGCGGGAATCAGGGCCGGATTGTTGGTCAGGAACCAGTTAACCCCAAACTGCAGTTGCTCGTTCAATTCGACATCCAGTACCTGCGACTCGATCAACACCTGCAAGGGCTCGATATCGATGCGGTCAATGGCTGCCAATATTGAGTTGTATTGGGGTTGCGTAGCCTGAATCAACAAAGAGTTGGTTTCACTGACCGAAGTAATCCGAATATCGCCATCACCGGTGTTCAATACAGATGCGCCGTTTTCACCTGCAGCCACCGCCTGGTTTTCTGAACCCAAACGATTCTCATTAAAATCAGCCACGC
>Ga0163153_10007589_pt1 | contig 11612 bp, 11 predicted proteins | sample OliLakLV19MP6IB1_FD_148629 | JGI IMG/M metagenome (GOLD analysis project Ga0163153, IMG submission 148629) | Freshwater microbial mat bacterial communities from Lake Vanda, McMurdo Dry Valleys, Antarctica - Oligotrophic Lake LV.19.MP6.IB-1 | ecosystem: Environmental > Aquatic > Freshwater >... | reverse complement strand
GAACTGTTCGAGCACGGGATCGAGGGCTCGGCTCCATTGCTCCAGGCCGAACTCGGAGAATAACGCGGCCCGATTCCGAATTGATCGCCAGTCGGCCGGCGTCCCTTCAAGCGTGATCGAAGGGATTCCGCAGAGCGACATCGCATAGCTGAAATACGGTTTGAGCGTCTCCATGACCATCAAGTCGGAAACCGCCCGCTCCACCGGTCCGGTGGTCGAAAAATCAGCCCGGACAAAATCGCGAAACTTGCCGACGTGCGCGGCAATCTGGTCGGAAAACGATTCAAAGGCCTCAGGCCAGGGGTTCTCTTGTCCCAACACGAAATCGGTCCGTACGACGCGCAGCGTCAATTGGCCGGAGTGGGTGACGAACCGGTGCCGCAACGTTTCGGCGTTTGCCGCCACGTGCAGGGCGAAGCCCCGGGCCAACGTCAACCATACGGCGTCGGGCGAAAGCGAAAGCGGATAATGACGGTTGAAAGCATCGAGCATGGCCGCGATCAGGGCATTGGCCGAGGGGCAGCTGATGATCGGTGCCGACGATCGCGAATAGGCCTCAACCCGCCCGGTCTTGGCCCGAATGGCTTCCACGACGTCGATCGGCCCCCATGGCCGCCCGAGCGGACGCAACTCCGGCGAAACGGAAAAGGTGACGGCCATGACACGGCTCCCTGCCTCGGGTCCGACGTTCGCACGCCGCCGGTCCATGATTGCGAAAAATCGCGGTGCGGCATCGGCGCAGCCGCGCCCAGTGTACCGGTCGCCGCAGCCGGCTCCTAATCGCCGACTGTACGGAGCGCCGCCCCGGCGTCTTCGTGCACGACGCGGGGGACTACCCGCCCGCCAAGCCGCCGATGATGAGAAGCGGCTCCGTGCCGGCCGCTACTTCCGGCGGCAGCGGTTCGTCGAACGGATGGTTCGAAAAATCTTGCTCGCAGGCGTAGAACCGCAGGAACGGCCGCCGCTTCTGCAAGCCATGATCGCGAATCGTGCCGCGGAGCATGGGGTAGCGGGCCTCGAGCGCGTCGAGCACGAGGGTGAGCGTCACCGGCGAAGCGATTTCCAACTCGACGTCGCGCGACGCGAGTTGGGCGAGCAAGCGGAGGTGATACGGAAGTTCGACGCGAACAGGCACGGAGCAAAACCTATCGGGCAATACGGCGGCGAGAAATCAGGAGCAATTCTCACGGGTCATTCGTCATTCGTGCTTCGTCATTCTTTCGTCATTCGTCATTAGGTCTTCGTCATTTCGCCGCCGCCCTCACCCGGACAGGGGTGAGGACGGCGCGAAGGCGGCGGCGGCGCGCTACTTCGGCCCTTCGCCCGGGACCATCACCATCCAGTTGACGCCGAACTTGTCGGTGAGCATGCCGAACCGGGGGGACCAGAACGTGGCCCCTTGCGGCATCGAGACTTTACCCTCTTCGGCCAAGGCGGCGAACATCTTGTCGGCTTCGGGGATCGTCGGCACCGAGAGCGCCAACGAGAAGCCGTGGAAGCCGCCGTCGCTTTCGTTGCAGCCGTCGGAGCACATGATCATGTTGCCCGCCACGTTGAACTCGGCGTGCATTACCTTAGTCTCGAAGCCGGGCGCCAACATGCCCGGCGGCGGCGCGTCCGGCGTCTCGTTGAAACGCATCCTCATTCCGGGGACGGCGCCGATCGCCTTCTGGTAGAACGCGATCGCCTCTTCGCAACGACCGCCGAACATGAGGTAAGGAAGAATGGTCGTCGTGCTTTTGGGGTCGGCCATGATCGGCTCCTTTCGGGATTGATGTATCGATAAAGAGTTTGGACCGCGACCACCGGTCGCGGCTTTATGAACGTTCGTTACGGTTTACGCGAGCGTTTGCACCTCGACCGAGACCACCGCCGGCAGGTCGCGGACGATCGCGTTCCAATGGTCGCCCCCATCGGGCGAGCAGTACACCTGGCCGCCGGTGGTGCCGAAGTAGACGCCGCACGAATCGAGCCGGTCGACGCACATCGCGTCGCGCAGCACGTTCACGTAGCAATCGCTCTGCGGCAGGCCGTCGGTCAAGGGTTCCCACTGGTGGCCGCCGGTCCGGCTCCGATAAACGCGCAGCTTGCCTTCGGGCGGGTAATGTTCCGAGTCGCTTGTGATCGGCACCACATAGACCGTCTCCGGCTCGTGCGCGTGGACGTCGATCGGAAAACCGAAATCGCTCGGCAGGCCCTCGCCGACGTCGTACCACCGCTCGCCCCCGTTGTCGGAGCGCATTACGTCCCAATGCTTCTGCATGTAGAGCGTCTCGGGACGCGCGGGATGCAGGGCGATCCGGTGCACGCAGTGGCCGACTTGGGCATCGGGGTCGGGCAACACGTAGGGGGATTGCAAGCCTTGGTTAATCGGTCGCCAGGTTGCCCCGTCGTCGTCGGAGCGAAACACGCCCGCCGCCGAAATGGCGATGTAGATTCGCCCCGGGTTGGCCGGATCGAGCAGAATGGTGTGCAGTCCCATGCCCCCCGCCCCCGGCTGCCAGAGCGATCCGGAAGGGTGCGTCCGCAAACCGGCCAACTCGTGCCACGACTTACCGCCGTCCGTGGTTTTGAACATCGCGGCGTCTTCGGCTCCCGCGTACACCGTGTCGGGATCGGTGAGCGACGGCTCCAAGTGCCAGATTCGCTTGAACTCCCAGGCGTGGGGCGTGGCGTCGTACCAGAGATGCGTGCCGATCGTCCCTTCGTAGACGAACTTGTTGTCTACCGCCGCCCAAGTCTTGCCGCCGTCGTCGGAGCGCTGCATCACCTGGCCGTGCCACCCGGAAGATTGCGACGCGTAGATCCGGTTCGGATCCACGGGCGACCCCTTCATGTGGTAAATCTCCCAGCCGCCGAAGTGCGGACCTTCGACGGCCCACTTTTTTCGAGCGCCGTCGGAGGTGATGACGAACGCGCCTTTGCGCGTGCCGACCAGTACGCGAACCGAACTCATGGCTACGTCACTCCTGAATCGAGGGGTTCACTTGCAGGCGTTTAGCTACCGGCACCCGTCGGCGTGGGCGTGCCCGACGCCTGCGTTGTCGTAGGAACCACGGTCGGCTTCGCCGCCGTTTTCATGTCGTTCAGACCTTGCTCGAACTTCTCGCCGACCATCTTGTCCATGCTCATTACCATGCACATCGCCTTGCCGATGAAGTTATTCTTACCGGACATCTTCCAGGTGACTTTCGTTCCCGTTCCTTCCGGCACGAACTTGAACTCCGTCAGCGACTTGCCTTCCATCGGCTTGATGAAGTTCAAGTCGATGTGGATCAACTCGTTCGGCTTGCTCTCGGTGATGGTCATGCTCCCTTCGCCGACATCCTTATTGCCGACCCAAGCGTATTTAGCCCCCTTGCCCGCCTCCGGGCCGTCGTACGTCCGCTTCATCTGCGGGTCGATCTTTTCCGGCCCACCGATGAAAGTCGTTGACTACGGGAAACACGTCGGCCGCCGGGGCCGGAATTACGGCCGACCGCTCGATGACGAATTCGTCCGGCTGCATCGCCGCCACGACCGCCAAAATGGCGACGAGAACCACGAGCCCGAGCAGGATTTTCTTGAACATGGCGACAAACTCTCCCAAGGTGCGATGGTGGAACGGCGCGGTCCGTGATCGTACGGCAATCGTTTTCCGAGTACCACTTTCCGGAAGACGACCTTGCTCATGGCTTTTTGTCTTTTCCCTGCACTTTGCGGAGGTATTCGTCCAACCGGTCGAGGCTCTGCTCCCAGAACCGCCGATACTGACCGAGCCAATCGGCCGCCTCGCCCAGCGGCTTGGGCTTGAGCTTGCAGGGCCGCCACTGGGCGTCGCGGCCGCGCTCGATGAGGCCGGCCTTTTCCAGAACCTTGAGGTGCTTGGAGACGGCCGGCAGCGTCATATCGAATGGCTTGGCCAACTCGGTAACGTTTCGCTCGCCCCTGGCGAGGCGGCCGAGAATGGCCCGCCGCGTCGGATCGGCCAGGGCCGCAAACGTCGCGCTCAGGGTATCGGTCGACATGGCCTTCTCCCTGGCGGTTGTAATTTACCGATTGGTTAAGTAACTAATCGGTAAAATACGCATTCGGCTTGAAGCGGTCAAGAGAAAAAACCGTAGGGCCGGTTTCACCGGCCAAGCCGCCAAGGAAACAGAGTGGGATTTTTAACCGTGGATGAACGCAGATAAACGCGGATGAAAACGCCGGGAGATGGCCCCGCCTTTATCCGCGTTCATCCGCGTTATCTGCGGTTCGTTCGTTTCGGCCCTGGAAGGCTCGGAACGAGGGCGAGACGGACCGACGGACCTCGCTTGGACCGCGCGACTATTTCTTCGTCAGCTCGATCCGCATCATCTTGTATTCTTTGCCGCTCTTGGGGTCGGCGCCGAACATCTCGAGCGTCTTGGTGTTCGGTCCGGTGATGGTTTCGACGTCCCGCATGTGGGCGATCTTCTTCGTGATCGGACAGTTGAACGAATAGTTCCAGGTGATCGTCTTGCCGTCTTCCGAGAGGGTCCCGGTCCCTTGCATCATGCCGGTGCCGTGGTTGTCGATCCAGGTGCTGCCGAACTTCTGCGCGACGTTGTCGAAGCCGTAGAGGCCCAAACCCTTGTACGGACCCATGCCCGGCATTTCGCCGTTCATGTCGACCTGAAAAAATTTGCCGTCCATCAGAGCCGAAACTTTCGACGTGCAGCTCGATTCCACCGGCTGCGAATCCGCGCCCATCCACATTTGGGTCTTGCCGGTCCACTCGCCGACCCCTTGGGCCAAGAGTTCATGCATCTTGCCGGGAGTGCCGGCAAGGGCAAAAGCCTGCATGTCTTCGGCGGTCCAACCGGGCGGCAGCTTGAACTCAGACTGAGCCGGGGCGTTGGCGTTCGCCGCGGGCTCGGCGGCGGCGGCCGCGTGCGTGAGAGCGACGAGCAGGGCGAAAACCGAGAAAAATGTGCGATGCATGGCGACCTCCGAAGCGATGTGACGAATGCCCGAACGGGCGACAAAACGGACGAGCCTGCTTCTCTACGGGGGAGTTTAGCAGCCCGTTGAAGTATTCGTTTTGAACCCAGTGCTAGCTGCAAAACCCTCGTGCGCCAGAAAGCTAGCAGCCCCTCTTGCGGGATTACCTCAACAGGCTGCTAGGCGAGCACTTCGGGATTGGCCGGCCATGATTTGGGCCTGATTTTTAAAACCCGCGAACCTGCCTACCGGCATGCGTGTCGTGCAAGGAGATCGCGAGCGGACCGCAAAAAACCGCTCAATTGGGGCTCTTGACGCCCCTGGTATGATTCTTTTGCGTGAATGATGTCGTCCTTACCAAAGAAAGGGGGTGGTCAATTGAGTAGTACGATCGCTTGTTTGAGGTTTCCGTTGGCGAACGTAGTCGCTTTGGTTGATCGCTGCGTTGTTGGGAATACCCCGGAGAGCTGCCTCGCGTAGCCCCTGGCGTGTCTTCCGACGACGTTCGGCGTGTCCTGATGCGATCTCGACGCCTTTCGGTTTCAACACTCCTTGGCCATAACGCCAGGGGGTTTCAACACCGTCGGTGAAGTCCTCGCAAGCTATATCGAGAAGGCCCCCTGGTTCGTCACCAGGGGGCCTTCTTCGCTTTTAAACGATCCGGTGAAGAGCGTCGGACGGAGCGCGACAGCTCAAGCCGGCTCATCCGATGTACCCGGCGGCGTCGGCCAAGGATGAGCGTCGTCGCGATGGCGGACGGCGAAGAATAGGCCCGCCGCGAGAAAGCCGAGCGTGAAGGCGACCAGCGCCGTGATCAAGTGCGACAGCATATCGAAGTTTACCATACGTCCCGGCCGAGTCTGCCGAGCCTACCGGACGCTATGACCTCTCACGTTTGCCAATAAGAACACCCTCGCTCCATGGCCCACGGGCGCTTCGGATCAGATCCTCATGGAGCGAGGGACACGGGGTCTTGATAGACGCCGTGGGACGCTCTCCGACCGAAGATGAGTACTCCAGGTCGGCCCTCGGCGACGATTGCACGGTGATTGGCGTGTTAGTCGTCCGTCATCGAACGGAAGCTGCGTACTTCGGGTTTCCCATGAAGCGTAGTTCAGAAGTCGTTCCGCGCGGGGAATTCGAGGATCGCGTCTCGCGCTCGGCGAAAACCCTTCCTAGTCGATCTCCCGACCGACCGGTCGTGACGGTTGCGCAGACCGTATCGGAGAACTAGCGGAAAAGGCGCCGCATTTTCGCCGCCAACGTCCCGTTTTTCTTTGTCGAATCGAGACGCCTAAATAACGTGGAACTCATGGCCGGATCGTCAATCCGGCATTTCTCCTCGGCTTTCGCCAAAGTCAATTCTCTCTAGGAGCCTGGTCATGAGTGTCGCCTTGCGTTTGTGGAATGAGGAAATCGGGGCCATTCTGTCGGCCGAAGTCATGCTCGTCGCAAGCATCCTAGTGATCGGCGTAATCGCCGGTTTGGCCTCGCTGCGCGATTCGGTCGTCACGGAGTTGGCCGACGTCGCCCAAGCCGTGGCGAACATCAATCAATCGTTTAGCTTCAGCGGAGTCGCCGGCCACCATACGTTCAGCGGCGGCGGACAGTTCCACGATCAAATCGACTTCTGCGATCGCCAGTGGTCCGGCGACTGGGGCAACTCGAAGTGCGTGGTCATCTGCAGCGCCGGCAATTCGAATGAAGGCGGCGGGCACGGCGGCCATGGAGGCCACCGTGGCTGGTAAGCCGCGCAAAATATTCGTCTAGAGCAGTAAGGCGCGCGGGTCGCGGCGTTGGGACGCGCCGCGACCCTTTTTCTTTGCGCCCCGAGCGCTAGCCGGCGTTTTCGACAACTGTCGCCCAGCGGACTCCTTCCCCGGAATCGTCGCCGAGGAACTTCACCAAGCGGTGCTTTTGGGTCCGGTTCAAACTGACGATCGTATCGTGCAGACGCCGCTTCGGATCCTGCTCGGCTTGCGGCGGCAGCGGGTCGTCAATTCGCGGGGGCCAATTCTCTTCCTGGAACGCCGCGAGCACCATCTCCTGGTTCGGCGCCGGCACCTTGAACTGCTTGACGACCATTCCGTTGACTCTTAACTCCTGGCGATCGGCGTCCCAATGAGGAATGATCGACGCGCCAGGCGCCGGGGGACGAAGCGCATCGAAGCGTCGCAAGCCGGTCGCTGAGGTTGTTTCTTGCGGCACGCTACCGTGCATCAACAACCCGGCCGGCGTCAGCGCGAACGCAGTACGTTTCGCAAGCCGTACTCCCGTCATCTGTCGAAACGAACGCTCTTCGTCCCCGGGCGACGTCGTTTCCAGGCGCGGCTCGATCATGCCTTTCCGGACCAGCCACCGCAAGTCGTTGTCCGTGAGCCCATGTGCGCGTAGTTCGTCGACACGGATCGCGAATTGCCAGGGTGACGCCTGAACGTCGATCGCGTATTGATGTGCCAGAAACAATACCCGCAGCCCGAAGCCGACTTGCGAAAGCGCGAAGTCCGGCACCTTTATCTGCGCGATACTTGTATCGGCAAGATCGTCAGACCGACGACCCGGCGGTATTTCGGACCTGCAGGCATCGAATGTTTTCATGGCCCCGATCGATCCAATTATCACAATGACACCGCCTTAGGATGCGTCGCGGTCTTGCCGCGTCACGATTGCTTCCCCAGATGCGGCGGGCAATCATTAGCTGACCGCTCAGGAAGCGCGAATCGCGGAGATCCTTCGTTCGCAGCCGTTCTCAAAGAAAACGGACCTCCGGGTGACGGTTTAACCCGGAGGTCCGTGAGGACGAAACGGCGGCGACCGAGGGCGGCCGCCTACCGCTTCATTTCGCTCCGTTCGATGTGTCGACTCGTTGCCGCGTCATGCGCAGCACAAATCGGAACACGTGCCGAACGTCGTACCGAGGCCGTAGCGGCGAACCGCCGGACTCGCCCCGTTTCCTCTAGAACCCGAAGCCGTTCCCAAGACCGTCATTTCCGGCCGGAGCCACGCCGACGGTGCAGATCACGACGCACTTCGATTGTTGAGCGACCCCTAGGTTGTTCGTGTCGCAAAAATCGAACGTATCGAAGAACTGACCGCCGCCTGTGAACGTATGATGGCCGGCGACTCCGCTAAAACTGTATGACTGGTTGACGTTGGCCAGGGCTTGGGCCAAGTCCGCCAATTCCGTGACGACCGAATCGCGCAAGCTGGCCAACCCGGCCACCATGCCGATCACGAGGATCGACGCCACGAGCATAACTTCCGCCGACAGGATCGCACCCGTCTCTTCGTTCCACAAACGCATGACCGTCTTCATTTCTCTCTCCAGAATGAAGCTAGAACTAGGACCTCGTTCACTCGAACGAAGTCCGCCAAACCGTCGCGCCACCGAACGCCGGCGGACGCGAAATTAAACTGCAAGCCGTTCATCGAAGTCGGGAGCCCCGTGCCGAAGCCCCGACCCCGTTCTCGGCGACTTTCCCGCTCGTTTCTTAACGTGCGGAATTCGCCGTGTTTCTCTCGATCGCGCGGCCCGTTCGCCGTCTCCGGCGCACCGCGCGATCTCGTCATCCGTTACGAACTCGCCATGCCGATCAAAGTTCGAAGTTGACGGCGCGGACCCCAGGGCGCGTCGTGGACCTTCGACGGCGCGCAAGGCGTGCGCGCGGACGACGACACGGTTGAGATTGCGGAGCCCCGCAGGGCGGCCGTCTTCATGCTCTCTCTCCAGCAGAAGAAAACCCGTTCCGAATCCGTCGCGCGATCGAAGGGGGCGTGGCCGGCGGTTCGTCACAGGGAGTGCCTACCCCGGGCGATCCGCTCCGTCAGAGTGCCCCCTGACGGAAATTCAGGAGGCCACTCCCTCTTCGATCCCCTGCCGAGGTGTGCCGACCCCGACAGCGCGAAACTGGGTGACCTGAGCGAATCTGCTGATTTTGCCTAATTTATGCAATCTTCGCAAACTTCTCAACTTACCCAATAATCCGATAGTATTCACCACATCAGAAAGTGTCAATCTTTCTGTTGGTACTTATTTTACCTACACTACCAATTGTAGGGCGGCGGCCTTCTGAGCCCGCGGAAGCCCGCGAAGCCCGCGAAGCCCGCGATAGGCTCAGCCCAGGCGCGAATGTCGCCTGCCGGACGGGGGTTCCCCAGGGGGATCCAAGAGAAGCCTTAAAGGCTAACCACCGCGAGACTTACGCGATTGAAAAGCGGCTCACTGCCGCGCTAGGCAGGGAGAATCGAGGGCCTGCTCGACCGTCGCCTGGGTCCGTGCAGGCGAAGGCTCACGCGGTCGGGTCCTCGCAGGCGAACGCTCACGCCCGGTGCCGCGGCAGAACGCCGGCACCCCATCCGCCGACGACTCGCCGGCCCGCCCACTACGGAGAGGGCATCTCGGCGGCGCTGCGATAGGTCACCCCGTTGCGGTCAATCGTGACGGCCGCCACGCCGACGCCGACCGCTCCGTCCAGTTCTTTGTCGGTCGGCCAAATCTCCTTCAACCGCCGACCTTCGTCGTCGTTCCCTTCGTCAAACCATTTCTTAATCCCGACGTTGAAGTACTTGAACATCGCCGGTCCGTCGGTGAGCTCGAAGGCGACCGCCTCGTCGCGCGGCAGGAGTTCGGCCCCCTTTCGTCCGATGGGACTACCGACGAGCGCCCCTTCGCCCCGTGGCGGGTTGCGCAACATCGAGAGCGTCCGTTCGGCGACTCCTTTTCCCGTCGCCGCCACCATGTATCCGTCGCCGATGAACCAGCCGTGGTGCGTCTTGCCGTCGTCGAAACGGAGACCCGAAAAACTTTGCTCGAGCACGATCGGGCGAGCGCTGATTTCAGCCCCTTTCTGCAGCAAACGCTCCCACAGGGGCTGGTCGGTGATTCGCCAGACGACGGCCAAGGCCGTCGATGCGATTTCTTCTTCTCCGGGTCCCACGGCCGCCTCGGCCGCAGGCGTGAACGTCAGCACCGTATGCGTCCGTCCGAGCGACCCGAGCAGGGTCACCGGATCGACTCCGAAGAAGCCTTTGACTTGCGCCTCGGCCGCCGCGACGGCGCCGTCTCCTTCGACCGAGAGTTTACGAACCAGATCGGCCCCTAACTTGTAGGCCGCTCCGAGATCAAAACTAAGATGCTGGTAGGCGATCACGTCGGCGGCAACCCAGTCGGCCGGCTCGGGCGGCAGGGGCGTTTGATCGACCAACGCGGCAACCGCGGTCCGCGGCTGCGGCAAGGAAGCGAAGAACCCCGAGCGCAGCACGTTGCCGTCGAGCGACGTTCGGTACGCGATCGGACCGAGCTTATCGAAGCCGATCGCCTGAAGGATTCGCTGGAAGTCATCTTTTGAAGTTCCGCCATTCACCGCGCCGGCGCCGGCCTTGAGGGCATCGAGAACGGTCGGCGCGTCCGCGACGACCTCCACGAGCGGCACCCCCTCGGGAAGCGCCGTGGCGAGTCCGGGCGACTGCATGCGGCGACGTACGAAGTCGTCTCCGCCGCCCGAATGCCCCTCGGCGAACCGCGCAAAAGTTCCCCGCACCGCATCGACCACGCGTGACGGGTCGACCTTCTTGTTCCCGACTTCGGGCTCCGGAGCGATCGTGTGCGCCGCCAGGAGCTCGCCCCCGCGCCGCCCCAAAATGACGTGCAGTCGTCCCAAGACGACGTTCAAATCCTCTTTCGCCGGCCCGGGGGCCGGCTTCAACGCGCCGTCGACATCCGGGCCCTCGGCGAACTTGAAGGTCACGCTCAAGTCGGCCTTGCCGTGTTTCGGCCCCAACAGCGGTATGATGACATGTTCGGCTTGCACGCCCGCGAGCTCAACTTGCTCGCGGGTCATCGGAAATCGATCGTTCTGCGACTGCTCCAGGTACTTGCCCACAGCGGCCAGCAGTCGGTTTCCCATCGCTTCGCCGCAATCCGCCCAGCCCAGGCCGACGTACAGCGGGTCGTCGCCTTGAGTCGTCGTGGCCGCATAGCCGATCTCGCCGCCGGCCATCGACATCAAGTCGTCGGGCGTCAGGCCGAGCTTGGCCAAACGGGAGACGAGTCTTTCCCAATTGGCTTCCGCGTCGCGTAAGACGATCTTCTGCAAGGCTTCCAATCGCCGATCGTCGAGTAGGACGGTCCCCAGCTTGGTCCGGGTTTTAATCGCCTCGTAAAAGGTGCGCGCGTTGGGGACGCGAATCGCCGCCATCGTCCCTTCGGGCAAGGCGTGCCAGGCAGGCTCTTGCGCCGCGGTTCGGCTCGAGAACGGAGCCGCGCCGGAGAACAGGGCCCCGCTGACAATCCCTCCGACCATCGCCATCGCGGCCGCCGTCCGGCGAACCCGGCCAATCCCTTCTCGAACCATGCGAACATCCTCCCTGGACGATGAGCTTGCGGTTACGGCGCGACGGTCTTGGGGGCGCCGGTCGTCGGGCTGCCGCTGCTTGGGCCGCTGGTTTTTGCGGGCTTCAACGCGTCAGGCTTCAACGCGTCAGGCTTCAACGCGTCAGGCTTCGGCGCATCGGGCTTCGGCGCGTTAGGCGTCGACGTATCGGCCATGGGCGGCTTCGGCGTATCAGCCGTGGGCGGCTTCGAGCCGTCGACTTTCGGACCATCCGGCCGCGGCGCCGGCTTCGGTCGCGAGGCGGTTTCGGTGGGGGGCACGCCGGCCGGATGGTCC
>Ga0163153_10007585_pt1 | contig 11615 bp, 15 predicted proteins | sample OliLakLV19MP6IB1_FD_148629 | JGI IMG/M metagenome (GOLD analysis project Ga0163153, IMG submission 148629) | Freshwater microbial mat bacterial communities from Lake Vanda, McMurdo Dry Valleys, Antarctica - Oligotrophic Lake LV.19.MP6.IB-1 | ecosystem: Environmental > Aquatic > Freshwater >... | reverse complement strand
GACTGGGGGCGCAAGCATTACCACGACGTGCTGATCGTCGACACCGCCGGGCGCCTGGGCATCGACGAGGCGATGATGGCCGAGGTGAAGGCGCTGCACGCCGCGGTCACCCCGATCGAGACCTTGTTCGTGGTCGATTCGATGCAGGGCCAGGACGCGGTCAACGTGGCCCGCGCGTTCAACGAGGCGCTGCCGCTCACCGGGGTGATCCTCACCAAGCTCGACGGCGATTCGCGCGGCGGCGCGGCGCTTTCGGTGCGCCACGTGACCGGCAAGCCGATCAAGTTCGTCGGCGTCTCCGAGAAGATGGATGGGCTGGAGGTCTTCCACCCGGAGCGCATGGCGTCGCGCATCCTCGGCATGGGCGACATCCTCTCGCTGGTGGAGGAGGCGCGCGCCAACGTCGACGAGAAGGAGGCCGCCAAGCTCGCCGAGAAATTCAAGAAGGGCAAGGACTTCGACCTCGAGGATTTCAAGAGCCAGCTGCAGCAGATGAAGAAGATGGGCGGGCTGGGAAACCTGGCCGACAAGCTGCCCGCGCAACTTACGCAAATGGCGCAGCAGTCCCCGGAATTGCAGGAAAAGCAGCTGCGCCGAACCGAAGGCATCATCAACTCGATGACCCCCCTGGAGCGCCGCAAGCCCGAACTGCTGAAGGCCGCACGCAAGCGCCGCATCGCGGCCGGCGCCGGCGTGCAGGTGCAGGAGGTCAACCGCCTGCTCAAGCAATTCGAGCAGATGCAGAAGATGATGAAGATGATGCGAGGGGGCAACCTCGGCAAGATGCTGAAAAACATGAAGGGCATGATGCCGCGCATGCGTTGAGCGGGCCTGGGACATCCCCGCGGGATGGCCGGCCAGTTCCGGTTCCGGGGGTGGTTGCCGGCAGGCGCCAAATTCCGTTATAATCCAAGGCTTTCCGAAGTCACGGTCACACCTTATTTCATGGGTGGGGCGCACAAACCGCAGTTGTTGCCCATTCGCAATGGGAAGGAGATATCGATGGTTGTCATTCGCATGGCCCGCGGCGGGGCCAAGAACCGCCCCTTCTATAACGTCGTTGTCGCCGATTCGCGCATGCCGCGAGATGGCCGTTTCATCGAGCGCGTCGGCTTCTACAATCCGAAGGCCTCCGGGCAGGAACCCCCGTTCCGCATCGCCCTGGATCGCGTCAAGCATTGGGTCGACCTGGGCGCGCAGCCTTCCGACGCAGTCAAGAAGCTGATCAAGCGTGGCAAGACCAGCATCGCCGGCAAGCAGGAAGCCCCCGCCAAGTAAAAACCCGGCCGCCGCGCCGCCCGTGAAGTTCGAGGGCGACGAAGCGGACCTGGTGGTGATGGGACGCCTGGTCGGCGCTTTCGGCATCCAGGGCTGGCTCAAGGTCAACCCTTTCACCGAAGACGCCGGCGGCCTCGCGCACTTCAGGCGCTGGCTGGTGCATACCCGCGAGGGCTGGCTCGAGATGTCGGTCGAGGACTTCGCGGTGCACTCCAAGGGCCCGGTGGCCAAGCTGGCGGGTTGCGAGGATCGAAGCGCCGCGGACAGGTTGCGCGGCAGCGACGTGGCGGTGCCGCGCGCGGCCCTCGGCGAGGCCGAAGAAGGACAGTTGTACCGGGTCGACCTGGTCGGCCTGGAGGTGGTGGATACGCAGGGCGCCGTGCTGGGCGTGGTCGACGGATTCTTCGACACCGGCGAAACCGGCGTGATGCTGGTGCGGGGAAGCAGGGAGCGCATGATTCCCTTCATCGGTGAATACGTGAAGGACGTCGACCGCGAAGCGCGGCGCATCACGGTGGACTGGAAGGCGGATTACGACGAATGAACCGCTTCGACGTGATCTCGATTTTCCCGGAGATGTTTGATGCCCTGGCCGACCACGGCATCACCCGCAGGGCGCTGGACGAAAAGCGTTTCGAGTTTAAGGCGTGGGATCCGCGCGATTTCACGAGCGACAATTACCGCCGGGTCGACGACCGGCCCTACGGTGGCGGTCCGGGGATGGTGATGCTTGCGGATCCGCTGCAGGCCTGCATCGATGCCGCGAAAGCGCGGCAGCGTGAAGGAGGGGTGCAAAGCCCCAGGGTCGTGTTGATGTCACCGCAGGGCGAAAGGCTCGGCGAGAAGCTGGTGATGGAACTGGTGTCGGAACCGGGCCTGGTGGTGATCGCCGGGCGCTACGAAGGCATCGACGAGCGGCTGGTGGAAAGGTCGGTCGACCGCGAGGTCTCGATCGGCGACTACGTCACTTCCGGCGGGGAGCTGCCCGCGATGGTGATGATCGATTGCATCGTGAGGAGGCTTCCGGGCGTCCTCAACGACGCGGAAAGCGCATTGCAGGATTCGTTTTCCGCGGGGCTCCTCGACTGGCCGCACTACACCAGGCCGGAGGAGTGGAAGAGCGCGAAGGTGCCGGAGGTGTTGTTGTCCGGCAACCACGCGGTGATCGCGCGCTGGCGCCGCAAGCAGGCGTTGGGGCGCACGTGGGACCGCAGGCCGGATCTGCTGATCGAGTCCGAGCTCGCGGGGGAAGACCGGCAGTTGCTGGAGGAATACCGCAGGGAGCAGCAGGCAGCACAGCAGCAGCAGTAACCCAAACAAATCGCGCGCACCCGCAGAAGTTGCGGCTCTACGTGAAAGCCCAGACGGGCATAGACAAAGGAATTTTTCGAATGAATCTGATCCAGCAGCTCGAGCAGGAAGAGATCAAGCGCCTCGGCAAGAAGATCCCCGTGTTCGCCCCCGGCGACACCGTCATCGTCAAGGTGCAGGTGGTCGAAGGCGACAAGAAGCGTGAACAGGCTTACGAAGGCGTCGTCATCGCCAAGCGCAACCGCGGCCTCAACTCCAACTTCATCGTGCGCAAGATGTCCAGCGGCGAAGGCGTGGAGCGCACGTTCCAGACTTACTCCACCGCCATCGCCTCGATCGAGGTCAAGCGCAAGGGTGACGTCAATCGCGCCAAGCTCTATTACCTGCGCGGCCTCACCGGCAAGAAGGCGCGCATCAAGGAAAAGCTCCTCACCGCCGAGCAGCGCGAAGTGCTGCCGCCGCTGGAAGAGGCGCCCGAAGCTGCCGCTCCGGGCGCCGCCGAAGACAAGAAATAGGCTGCGACTCACCAAAAAAGAAGGGCGCCCGCGCGGGCGCCCTTTTTGCTTTCAGGCCCTGGCCCCCGGGCCAGGCAGCCGCTTAAAGCGACCTGCTCGAAAGCGTATCGCAGTCGCTCATGCGACCGGTCTGCATCCCGCGCTTGAACCAGCGCACGCGCTGCGCCGAAGTGCCGTGGGTGAACGATTCGGGCACCACCTGGCCCTGCGACCGCTTCTGCAGGCGGTCGTCGCCGATGGCCGAAGCCGCGTTCAGGCCTTCCTCGACATCGCCCGATTCCAGCAGATTCCTGTTGCCCGCGTGGTGCGCCCACACGCCCGCGAAGCAATCGGCCTGCAGCTCGATGCGCACCGACGCCTGGTTGTATTCGGCCTTCGAAGTGCGCCCGCGCAACTGCTCCAGCTTGTTCATGATGCCCAGCTGGTTCTGCACGTGGTGCCCCACCTCGTGTGCCACGACGTACGCCTGGGCGAAATCGCCGGGGGCGCGGAAGCGTGTGCGCAGGTCCTCGTAGAACGACAGGTCGATGTACAGCTTCATGTCGCCCGGGCAATAAAACGGCCCCATCGCGGCCTGGCCCATCCCGCACGCCGAGCGCACCTGGCCGGTATAAAGCACCAGCGTCGGGTTGCGGTACTGCTGGTTCATCCCGCGAAAGACCTCGGTCCATACGTCTTCGGTGCTGCCGAGCACCTTGGACACGAACTGTCCCATTTCGTCCTTCGGTTCCCCCTTGGGGGCCTGCTGCTGCGATTGCGTGGGCGGGGCCACCTGGTTGACCGTATCCAGCACCGCCGAGGGATCGAGCCCGAGGAAGGCCGCGATGATGACGATCACCACGCCACCGATCCCCAGGCCGCCGCCGACGCCTATGCCGCGCCGGTCTTCCACGTTGTTGCTGCCGCGCTGGCCGCCGAGTTGCATCTGGGAGCTCCCGTTGAAAACGTTACCCAACAGACCCTTTGCGGGGCCCCAAGTTGCATTCACCGATTCCTACATCGGCATCCACATCCACGCCGGGATGGTCGCCATCGAAAGCACCGTACCGGCGGTGACCTGGGTGGCGACCGCGCGTCCGTCACCGGTCATGCGCACCGCGAGGATATAGGCATTGGTCGCCGTCGGCAGGGCCGCGCACAGGACCAGCACCTTCGCCTCCACACCCTGCAATCCCAGGGCACGCGTCATGGCCCATGCGATCGCGGGAACCGCGAGCAGTTTCACCGTGAGCCACCAGGCATGGGCGGCCACCGGGCCTTGCCCGCGCTCGAGCCGCATGGCGGCCCCCACGCAGAGCAGGCCCGCGGGCAGCGCGGTCTGGCCCAGCAGCGCAAGCGTCTGGTCCACGAAACCCGGCAGCGGCAGTCCCGCCAGGTTCCAGGCGAAGCCCGCAAGGCTCGAGACCACCAGCGGGTGCCGGACCAGCTCCGACAGGAAGCCGCGTTCGCTGTGGCTGGCGAGCACGGCCACGGCCGCGAAGTTGGCCAGCGGAATCATCACGCCCAGCAGCAATGCCGCGAGCGCCACGCCCTGCGCGCCGAAGAGGCTCCCCGCCACCGCGAGGCCGATATAGGTATTGAAGCGGTAGCCGCATTGCGACGCGCTGGCGTGAAACTTCCGCTCCAGCTCCAGCACCGGCCTGGCCAGGATCGAAAGCAGGAACCCCGCGACGGTGAACAAACACGCGGCCGCCACCAGCCATCCGGTCTGCGAGAGGTCGATCTTCGCGCCGGCGAGGGACCGGAACAGCAACGCGGGGAACAACACGTAGTAGACGAGTTTCTCGAGCCCGCTCCAGAAATCGATGCCGTACCCGAAGCGGCGCGCGAGCAGCAGCCCGACCACGATCAACACGAAGTTCGGAAGGATCAGCAGGGTGGTGTTCATGCGGGAACACCCTTGCCCAGGGTGTTGTGATAGACGTGTTGCGCCGTGTCCACGCGCGACAGGCGCAGCTCCACCGGGCGGTCGCGGAAGGTGAGCGCCACGCGCCGGATTTCCAGCAGCGGGCTGTCCGCGGCGACTCCCAGCAGCTGCGCGTCTTCGCGCTGCGCAAGCACCGCGCGCAGCCTCTCGTCGGTGCGCAGCACGTTGATGCCATAACGGCTCTGGTACAGGTGGTAGATGTTGTTGGGGCGCGCGCGAAAGACCTTCTCGTTCAGGCCAGGGAAAAGTTCCGCGGGCAGCGTGATGTCGTCGACGATCCGCGCGCGCCCGTCGAGCGACAACACGTTGCGGATGTGGATCACCTTGTCGTGGGGGGCGATGGCGAGGGCCTGCGCGGCGTGGGCATCGGCCCGGTCGCGGGTGAAGGAGATCGTCTGCACCTCCGGGTAGGCCTTGTGCCCGTCACGCGCCACGATGTGAAAGAAGTGGAACAGCAGCCTGCTGCCGTCGTGGGCGGTGACATAGGTGCCCTTGCCCTGGTGGCGCGCGAGCGCCTGTTCGGCCACCAGGCTGTCGACCGCCTTGCGGATGGTGCCGATGGCCACGCCATGGGTGGAAGCGAGCGCCGACTCCGACGGGATCGCCTCGCCCGGGCGCCATCGGCCGGTGGAGATGGCCTCGATCAGCTTTGCGCGGACCTGTTCGTAGAGCGGCGGCATGGCCCAAGCCTATCATCCAACTCATATAGTTGACTTGATGCGCGGTGGCCTCTTAGCATCGGTGTTCATTTCCGCATCCGGAGCCCCAGATGATCCATTTCGTGGTGCACGACGAAAACGACTCCGTGGGAGTTGTCGTGGTGGAGGGCGTGACCAAGGGGCAGAAGCTGGCCGGCTGGATCATGGACCAGGACAAGGACATCAGCATGGACGCCAAGTCCGATATCCCCATCGGGCACAAGCTCGCGATCAAGGCGCTCAAGAGCGGCGACGCGGTGATCAAATACGGCGTCGACATCGGCATGGCGATTGCGCCCATCGCGGTGGGCGAACACACGCACGTGCAGAACCTGCGCACGAAGCGCTGGTAACGAGGACATGAAAATGGATCTTGGCAAATCGGGTTTCTGGGGCTACAAGCGGGAAAACGGCCGCGTGGGCGTGCGCAACCACGTGATCATCCTGCCGGTGGACGACCTCTCCAACGCCGCCGCCGAGGCGGTCGCGAACAACATCAAGGGGACGATGGCGATCCCGCATCCCTATGGCCGGCTGCAGTTCGGCGCGGACCTCGACCTGCATTTCCACACGCTCATCGGCACGGGCAGCAACCCCAACGTGGCCGCCGTCGTGGTGATCTGCATCGAAGACGGCTGGGCGAAGAAGGTGGCCGACGCCATCGCCGCCACCGGCAAGCCGGTGGCGTACTTCGGCATCGAGGGCCACGGCGACCACGACACGATCATGCGCGCCTCGAAAAAGGCGAAGGAATTCGTGCAGTGGGCGAGCGAGCTGCGCCGCGAAGAGGCGCCGCTCAGCGACCTGTGGGTCTCCACCAAGTGTGGTGAATCCGACACCACGTCGGGGTGCGGCGCGAACCCCACTGTCGGCAACGCATTCGACAAGCTCTACGACCACAAGGTCACCCTCGCCTTCGGCGAAACCACGGAGCTCACCGGTGGCGAACACCTGGTGGCCGCGCGCTGCCGCACGGACGACGTGCGCAAGAAGTTCCAGTTCATGTTCGACCGCTACCAGGCGATCGTCGAGGCGCACAAGACGAGCGACCTGCGCGATTCGCAACCCACCAAGGGCAACATCGCCGGCGGCCTCACGACGATCGAGGAAAAGGCGCTCGGCAACATCCAGAAGATCGGGCGCAAGTGCCTGGTCGACGGCGTGCTCGACAAACACGAGGTGCCGACCGGCCCCGGACTCTGGTTCATCGACTCGTCCTCCGCCGCGGCGGAGATGGTGACGCTATGCGCGGCCGCCGGCTACACCGTGCACCTCTTCCCCACGGGCCAGGGCAACGTGATCGGCAACCCGATCCTGCCGGTGATCAAGCTGTGCGCCAACCCGCGCACGGTGAAGCTGATGGGCGAGCACATGGACGTGGACGTCTCGGGCCTCCTGCGCAAGGAGATGAGCCCGGACGAGGCGGGTGACGCGCTGCTCGATTGCATGTTCCGCACCGCCAACGGCCGCCTCACGGCCGCCGAGGCGCTGGGACATCGCGAATTCGTCCTGACCCGGTTGTACGAAAGCGCCTGACGCCGCGGCCTGGTGAACCGGTAAAGACTTGTGTGATGGCCGGCATCCTCGACCGCTTCAAGCTCGATGGCAAGGTGGCTCTCGTCACCGGCGCGGGCTCGGGAATCGGGCGCGCGATCGCCGAAGCGCTGGCGCAGGCCGGCGCGAGCGTGGTGTTGTGCGCGCGGCGCGAGGCTGCGCTGGAAGAGGCGAAGGCCGGAATCGAGAAGGCGGGCGGCGCCGCCGCCTGCGCACCGGGAGATGTCAGCGAGCGCGGCAAGCTCGCGGCCCTCGCGCAATCGGCGGCCCAGCCGTTCGGCGCGATCGACATCGTTGTGCACGCCGCGGGCCTCAACCATCGCCAGCACGTGGACGACGTCACCGACGCGGCCTGGGACGAGCAGATCGAGGTGATGCTCTCCGCGCCGTTTTTCCTTTCGCGCCACCTCGTGCCGGCGATGAAGGACAAGCGCTGGGGGCGTGTGCTCAACATCGCCTCGCTGCAGTCGTACCGCGCGTTCGTGAACGGCACTGCGTACGGCGCGGCCAAGGGCGGCGTGGTGCAGCTCACGCGGCACATGGCCGAGGCCTGGTCGCCCCACGGCATCACCTGCAACGCAATAGCCCCCGGCTTCTTCCCGACCGCGCTCACCGCGCCGCTGTACAAGGACACGACGCGCCTCGAGCGCCTGGCCAGCCAGACCGCCATCGGCCGCAACGGCGAGCTCGAAGACCTCCAGGGCGCCGCGGTTTTCCTCTGCAGCCCCGCCAGCGACTACATCACGGGCCAGACACTTCCCGTCGATGGCGGCTTCACTGCAAAATAGGCGCATGAAGGGGGTGCTGTCATGGAAGTGAGGGTCTGGCGTGGCGCCGCGCAGGGCCGGTTCGAGGCCTTCGAGGTCCCGCGCCAGCCGAGCCAGACCGTGCTCGACGTGGTGACCCACATCCAGCGCCACCTCGATCCCACGCTCTCCTATCGCTTCGCCTGCCGTGTCGGCATGTGCGGCTCGTGCGCCATGACGGTGAACGGCAAGCCGCGGTGGACGTGCCGCACCCACGTGGACAACGTGGAGCGCGACGGAAAGCTGGAGATCGCGCCGCTTGCGAACCTTCCGGTGGTCAAGGACCTGGTCGCCGACATGCAGGAATTCTTCGACAAGTGGTCGCGCGCGGGGGGAGCGTTCAAGCCGGGCGCCACCCGCGCCGATGCCTTCGCGTCGGTCGATCCTGCATCCCCCGCGCGCCGCGAGGCCGACGCGGGCGTCGAATGCATCGGCTGCGGCGTCTGTTATGCCGCCTGCGACGTGGTGAAGTGGAACCGCGACTACCTGGGGCCGGCCGCGCTCAACCGCGCCTGGACGCTGGTCAACGACGTGCGCGACGCGGGCCAGGCCGATCGCCTGCGCGCGGTGGCGGGTGACGCGGGCTGCCACTCGTGCCACACGATGATGAGCTGCACCGAGCATTGCCCGAAGAAGCTCTCCCCGACCCGTTCAATCGCGGGGCTCAAGCGCGCCACCTGGCGCCTGGCGCTCTACGCCCCGGAGGACGGTTGAGCGCGCGGCGCGAGACTTTCCTGTGGGTCGCGCAGCGCGCCACGGCGGTGGTGCTGGCGCTGTGCGTGTTCGTGCACCTGGCGACCATCATCTACGCGGTGCGCGGCGGTCTGAGCGCAGCGGACATCCTGGGGCGCACGCGAGGCAGCATCGCGTGGGGCGCCTTCTATTCGGCATTTGTCATCGCGGCCGCGATCCATGGCGCCATCGGCCTGCGCAACGTGGCGGGCGAATGGCTCGGGCTGCGTGGAGAAGTCTCGGAAGTGGCGATGACCGTGGTTGCGGTGGCCATGACGATCCTCGGCCTGCGTGCGGTCGCCGCGGTGGTGGTGGGATGAGCGCGCGGGGCCACACGGCGTATTGGGCCTTCGTGGTCCATCGTGTTTCGGGCGTGGCGCTCGCGCTTTTCCTGCCCGCGCATTTCTGGGTCCTGGCGCTGGCGCTCCAGGGGGAGGCCACGATGGATGCCACGCTGCGCTGGACCGATCAGCCTCTGGTGCACGTGGCGGAATGGGTGCTGGTGATGCTGCTCGCCGCGCATTTCGCGGGCGGCATTCGCCTGCTCGCCCTCGAGCTGCTGCCCTGGCGGAACTGGCAGAAGACCCTCGCCACCCTGGCGGCGGCCTTCGCCCTCGCCGTGGGCCTCGTGTTCGCGCTGGTGCGATGAGGCTATGCTGTCCCATAACCAGAAACCAGGAGGCAGACCCATGACGCATCGTTGGTGGAGCCGCATCGCGGCCGCAGTGCTCGCGTTGGCCCTTCCCGCCGCCGCGCTGGCGCAGGCCTGGCCTTCCAGGCCGGTGAAGATGATCGTGCCGTTCCCCGCGGGCGGGGCCACCGACGTGGTCGCGCGCCTGCTGGCGCAGAAGCTGGGCGAGGCCTGGGGACAGCCGATCGTGATCGAGAACCGCGTCGGCGCCGGCGGCAACATCGGGGCAGAGGCGGCGGCCAAGTCGCCCGCGGACGGCTATACGCTGTTCATGACCTCGGGCTCCATCGTCACCGCCAACCCGCACATGTACAAGGGCCTCAGCTACGACCCCGCGAAGGACCTGGTGGCGATCACCAACGTCGCGAGCGGGCCGCAGGTGATCGTGGTGGGGGCGGCGGCGCCCTTCAAGGACCTGCGCGAGCTCATCACCTACGCGAAGGCGAACGCGAAGAAGGTCAACATGGGCAGCGCCGGCATCGGCACCCAGACGCACCTGGCCGGCGAGAACTTCGCGCACTCCGCGGGGATCGACCTCACCCACGTGCCCTACAAGGGCGAGTCCTTCGCCATCACCGACCTCATGGGCGGTCAGATCCAGCTGGTGACCCCGAACCTGGGCGCCGCGATCTCCCTCATCAAGGACGGCAAGATCCGCGCGCTCGCCGTCACCAGCCGCGAGCGCAGCCCCCAGCTGCCGGATGTGCCCGCGGCCGCCGAGGTGCTTCCAGGATTCGAGAACGCCGGGTGGTTCGGCCTGATGGCGCCGACGGGAACGCCGCGCGAGGTGATCGAGAAGGTGCAGCGCGACAGCGCGAAGATCCTGCTGTCGGAAGAATTCAGGGCCTCGCTCGCGAAGCAGGGGATGGGCCCCGTCGCCAACACGCCCGCGGAATTCGCCGCGGCGATACGAGAGGAAAGCGGCCGCTGGGCCAGGGTGATCAAGGAACGTGGCCTCTCTCAGAATTGACCCCGCGCGGGTCGAGGATGTGGCGCGCGAGCTCTACATCCGCGCGCTCAAGATCCTGCCGCCCGACGTGAAGGCGGGTTTCGCCCGCATCTTCGCCGCGGAAACCGATCCAACCGCGCGCACCGTGCTCGCGACCATGATCACCAACATCAAGGTGGCCGAAGACACCGAAAACATGTTGTGCCAGGACACCGGCATCCCGATCTACAACGTCACCATCGGGCGCGGCATAGAGGTCGACGGCGCGGAGCTCCAGCGCGCCATCCGCCGCGGCTGCGAACGCGCGACGCGCGAACATCCGCTGCGCTCCTCGGTTGTGCACCCGATCACGCGCCGCAACGACCACACGTCCTGCGGCGCAGGCGTCCCCGCCATCCACGTGGAATTCAACGACGTCGAGGCGAGCCTCACGATCGAGATGATCCCCAAGGGCAGCGGTTCCGAAAACAACTCGTGGCTCAAGATGGCGGTGCCGGCCGATGGCGTCGACGCCATCAAGACGTTTGTGATCGATTGTGTGCTCGACGCGGGCGGCAAGACCTGCCCGCCGACGATTGTGGGGGTCGGCATCGGCGGCACCTCCGACCTCTGCGTGGCCCTGGCCAAGAGGGCGGCCACGCGCGCGCTTGGCACGGCTTGCCCGGATCCGGAAGGCGCGGCGCTCGAGGCAAGCCTCACGCGGGCGGTGAACACCCTGGGCGTGGGCCCGCAAGGCCTGGGTGGCGATTCCACGGCGTTTGCGGTGCATGTGGAGATCGCGGCCACCCACATCACCATGAATCCCGTGGCCGTCAACATGCAATGCCATTCGGCGCGGCGCGCGTCGGCCACCTTCACGCCCGCGGGCGTGGAATTCGGTTTCTAGCGACCTTAATATATGGCTCACCACGTCCTTACGCCGCCCGTGACCGAGGAGCAGGTCCGGGCCCTGCGCATCAACGACACCGTCACCCTGGAAGGCACCCTTTACGGGATCCGCGACGCCAACCAGATCGCACTTTTCGACCAGGGGCGCACCACCCGCTTCGACATGCGGGGGCACGCCGCCATCCATACGGCGCCCAACGTCAGGAAGGTCGAACCCTCGCCCGCGCATCCCACCGGCTACGAGCCCGTATGTGTGGGGACAACAA